>Ga0172366_10004845_pt1 | contig 10622 bp, 11 predicted proteins | sample LakKivSesite69cm_FD_114533 | JGI IMG/M metagenome (GOLD analysis project Ga0172366, IMG submission 114533) | Sediment microbial communities from Lake Kivu, Rwanda - Sediment site 69cm | ecosystem: Environmental > Aquatic > Freshwater > Lake > Sediment | place: Rwanda: Western Province, Lake...
AAGCCGCGCAAGCCCGGCCGCCAGCGGAAATCCGCCCGCCAGCCGAAGCTCCCAACGGGCGGCCTGCAGGCGACAGGCGGGAAACCGCAGGGGGACTTGCAGAAACTGCAGGCGGCAAACGGGCAGGGACTGCGGGCGGCGAACGGGGGACTGCAGGCGGCGAGCGGCCGGAAAAAGCGGGCACCCAGGGCGGAAACTCCCAGCAAAGAAGCTGCCAGCTAATGAGTGCGAGAGGCCTCTATCGCCCTTCGCAGACCGCAGACCGCAGACCCCATGTGGCCGGCCGGCAGTCTGCAGATCCCCGGCCCAGCTGGAGGACTGCAGACTGCAGGCGGAGGCCTCCAAACAAGGAGACTGCCGGGGGACTGCAGACTGCCGGGGGACTGCCAGACGGGAGACTGGAGACGGGAGACGGGAGACGGGAACTGGTGGCCGGGAAACTGGAACTGCGGACTGCGAACGGGGTTCTGCAGACTGCTTTCTGCAGATTGCGCGGTTCCAGCGAAAAACTGCGAAGTGTAGGCGGGAGATATCGGACGGAACGTCATTTGGGTCCGATGCGCCCCCATATACAGACGGACAAGCAAACCGATGAAAGTAAACATCAAAGGTAAGTGTTTTAGACCTGATGAGGGCTATACCCGCCTTCGGCGGATTAGTTTTGCCCCCGCCACAGCCGGCAAAAAGCCTTCCATCCATCTGCATGACTCCCCCTTACACATCGCAGCTTTTCGCTGGAAACTCAAGCCTTCTGTCCGTCTGCATATCTCCCCCCTGCACATCGCAGCTTTTCGCTGGAAGCCAACAACGAAGGGCGCACAAGGAGGAGCAGAATGAAGTTAGCTCGTTTGCAGGCCAAATACAACCGAATATGGACGAAGTACCGCCAGGAGTACCAGCAGTTTTCCCCTGAACTACGTCTGCTGAAGTCGATTCCCCTTGCATTCTTCAAAATGGGCCCCCGTGGGGATGGTCCCATTATGACGGTCCTGTGTGTAGGAAGTGGGGCCGCTAAGGGCTTCCATTATTTGCTGGATGAAGTAGGACTGGAGGCCTACGCCTGCGACATTTCGCCAGCCGTTAGGGACTTCCATCAGCCATACGCCGACCGGTTTCGGGTAGCCGAAGCCCACGACCTGCCCTATGCTCGCCAGGAGTTCGACGCTGTAGTTTGTGCAGACGTCCTGGAGCACATTCCCCCGGCTTTCGTCCTGCCGACACTGCGAGAACTCAATCGGGTAGCCCGTCGCTGGCTGATTCTCCAGGCATGTACACTCCCAGATAGACTGCTGGCCGAGCTAGGAGATCCCGACCGTCTTCATCTGTGCTTGGAGTCGCCCCTCTGGTGGGCGCATAACTTTGTTTGTCTTGGAGAGCTCGAGGTGATAACGGCGAACCCCGCTCGGTGTTCTGCTATGATTGCCCGGGGCCAGATAAAGGAGGACTTCCTTGCGCCCACGTCTAAGCCGCTATGATACAACGGCCAGCAACGTAGAGGCAAAAGCCTTTCTCCAGCGGTTTCGCGGCATTTCTAGCGACAACATACTGGATGAGCTAGCAAACATGGGCTGGGACTCCGAGCGGTTTGCCCGAGAGATCAAGCAGCTGTATGAGGCGACAGGCTCCGAACGGAATCGGCTGCGCTTGCTTGAGCTCTACTTCAAGATCGTCCAGCAGAAGGAAGGTCAAAAAGTCATTGTCGACGATATATCCGGCCAAAATGACGAGGACCTGAAGCTGATCGTCGCGGAGATGGCGCACGAGTTGTCTGGTGGCAGCGAAAGCATGCTCGACGGCCTGCTCAAGCTGGCAGAAGTGGAGGCCCCTGATGTCGGAAACAAAAGTCCGGCAGTTCGCAAAGGCCGCAGCGGAGATCCGCCGGCGGAACCGAGAAGCTACCCGGCTTTACCAGCCCCTGCCAGAAGGCAGACGGATGCACCAGTCGCTCGCCCGCATAAAGGCCATAAGAGGGGGCAATCGAAGCGGTAAGACCACTTGGGGGGCAGTAGAGACTAAGTGGTGGGCCTGTGGAGACCATCCCTATCGGCAGGTACCTCAGCCGTGCAAGATCCTGGCAGTGGGTCCTGACTGGTCGCATGTTGGCGACGTAATGTGGGAAAAGCTCGCAAAGCCTGGAGGCTTGCAGCTGCCTGGGCTAGGACCGAAGTCGCCCCCCATTCTCCCAGATCGGTTTATCCAGGATATTGCGTGGACGGACAAGAAAGAGGAGCAGCCGAGGAAGGTCTTCCTGACTAATGGCTCGGTTATTGACTTCAAGTCGGCGGAGGCCGGCGAGCGCAAGTTCATGGGGACCGCCTACGACTTCATATGGCTGGACGAGGAAATCCCAAACGAGCAGATATACCAGGAAATCCGGCGGGCAGCCCTAGACCGAAAAGCGTCGATGGTCTGGACAGCAACGCCCCTTGTCAGGGCGCAGGCCCTTATGGAAATCCATGAGATGTATGCTGACCCCAAAAGCCAGGCGAGCGTCGACGAATGTGTGCTTTCGCTGCTGGACAATCCGCACATTGATGAGGAAGCGCGGGCGGAGTTCATTGCCTCCATTCCAGAGGACTACAGGCAGACGAGGGTCTACGGAGAGTTCTTGCTACTGGAGGGGGCCGTCTACGGAGAGTGGACTCCGCAGCACGAAGTGCCGGCGGAAGCCATACGTGAATGGCCGAACGCCCCACGCATGGTCGTCATTGATCCAGGGTACGGCCATCCATGCGGCGTTCTGTGGATCGCCTGCTTGCCAGGAATCCCGCGTCGGTTTATTGCCTACAGAGAGATCAAACAGAAGCGGCTAACGGTCTCCCAACTGGCAGAGCGGATCTTCGAGGCATCTGGTAGCGAGCCGATTGTCAAGGTGATCATCGACAAAGAGGCGAAGAAGAAGAATATGGGCTACCAGGTCAGTATCTTCCAGCAGTTCAACGAGGCATTCTTCCGGTTGGGATTCAAGCACCCGGTTTCCGGTAGTCCACTCGCCTGTACGGTCTCCAAAAGCGATATCCGGGCGGGGATCTACAAGGTCAAAGAGTACCTGATGCCGGGCCCAGACGGTGAGCCTTTATTCCGCATTACGGACAATCTAACGGAGTTCAAGAAGGAACGTCGGAGGTACCGATGGAGGACTAACAGCGCGGCGGAGGGCTCAGATGTCCCGATTGATGCCTACAATCATCTGCTTGACTGCCTGCGGTATGGGCTGGTCGATCCGGCACAATCTACGCCGGTTCTACGGGAGTCTATGAGCTACTCGCAAATGATCGTGAAGGCGCACAACCGGAAGAAACTGGCGCGCAGACGAGCAGAGGCTCAGCGCCTAGGAGGAGACGGCTATGCCAATGGCGGGCTCTACTAGTCGGCCAATGCCTGGTGTTGTTGCCGGGCGTGAAGAGGAAATTTGTGGTATCTGGCGCGAACTCTTCCAGGTTGCCCGCCGTCGCAAGTCCCATTATCTGCAGATGGGGGCGGAGTGCGACCGATACTACCGCGGACCGCACGACTTTGTGTTTCACGAGCGCGCTGATGTGCCGCCGCCAACCTACGAGATGACCGTCAACAAGGTCTACGAATATGTGCGGGTGTTTAGCCCGCTGGTCTATTCGGATGACCCGCGACGGGCGGTCTACTTGCAGGCGGCGGGAGTGCCCGAAATAGCGCGGATCTTGAAGACCTGGCTAAACTACGCGCCGCGAGAGTATGGGCTGAAATACCATTCGCGGCGCGCCGTTGAAGAGGCGCTAATCCACGGGCGCGGTATTCTCTTTACTTCCGTCTACCGGCAGACTGGGCATCCCATGACGCGGGCTCTAGACTCCAAGGACGTTTTCATAGATCCATCGGCCGACACGTGGTACGGCGGCGACTTCATCATGCATATCGAGAGGGATGTCCCCATCTGGAAGGTCGGCCGGGAGTACGGATGGGGGGTCGCTCAACGCCTGCTGGATGCCGGAGCAACAGCGAGGACTACTGCAGGCTATTTGGCGGGCGACCAGCAGAAGTCTGTCTTCTCGTCCGGGATCGATGCTGCCTATGACGCTGCCCGGGTCACCTACGCCGTGATCTACTCAAAGATGGGGATCGGTTTGCGGGCCAAGAAGACCGACCAGTTTGAGTTTGGCGCCGATGGCGAAGACTTTGTGAAGCTCGTCATTGAGCCAGAACAGCGCCTACTGCTGGCGGTAACGCCCTGGGAGATTCCTTTCTGGGCCGACTATGGAAAAAGTAGCTGGCCCTACAGCATGTTTGATCCGGCAGAGCGACTTGATCCCGTCTGGCCAATGGCGCCCGTTGAACCGGGGCTCGGGGAGCAGCGGTTTCTCGACTGGGCGTATTCCTTCGTCATGGGGAAAGTCCGCATTACCTCTAGGAGCGTCGGACTGGCAGACGCACGAATCCCTGATGAGTTCATCGAGTCGCTGAAAGGCAATGAAGACGTGGAGCTGACGAAGATCAGCGAATATGATCCGGAGCTGATCCCAAACATTGTTCACTGGATGGAAATGCCCGAGATCCAGCCGTCTCTGCTGACGGTGCTCGAGCTGGTAGAAGATCGGTTTGAACGAGCGACTGGCTTACGGGAGGTCATGCAGGGAGAGACCCAACGCGCCTATCGGTCGGCGACGGAGGCAGAGATCAAAGGGCAGTTCAGCAAGTTGCGGCCGGAAGACATGATGGGGGCCGCCGAAGACTGGCAGTCAAGTGTCGCGCGGAAGGAGGCCATTGGCGCAAAGTGGCTGCTTGAGCCTGAGGATCTGCTGCCACTGGTCGGACCGAAGCTGGCGGCAATCTGGGGGGTCTACCGGCCAGGCGACCTGCAGGCGATCATCAGGGAATATAGCTATGAGGTGGTCGCCGGCTCGATGCGCAAGAAAACTCCGCAGTTCCAGTTGGAGGTCGCGGAGAAGTTGTTAGGACGGTTGGCGCCAGTTCACATGGAAGTCGGCAATCTGGAGGGGGTCAACTTTCTCATCAAGGGCTACGTCGAGGCGTTGGGCGTCAGCGAAGTCCAGCGCTACCTGTTGCCGGGGCTTCCTCCGGCTGCGACCGCTGGCGAAGGCGGACCAGAGACTGGAGGGCCGGCGGGAGCGCCAACGGGTGGACCAGCAGGCGGAGGGCCGCCCGCAGTCCAGCAGGTCGTCGATGGACGGCTGGTATTCGAGGGAGATAATGGGCAGGCGGCAGGCGCTTCGCCGCCCCCGGAAGGAGGGCCGCCAGGTGTCTGATGTCAGGTACTACTATAATGGGAAAGAGCTGTCGCAGGAGGAGTTCAAGCGGCTGCCGTCAAGAGGGGACATCAGTCTGAAGAGGCTGGGACTGCGGACCGGCTGGCCGGCCGGCGGACGGTATGTGTCGGGGGCCGCGCGCTTTGAGAATGATCCGCAGGCCTACTGTGTGACCCGACAGGAGGCGATTGAGAAGATCAAACGGCAGGGAAAGGAGATACTGCTGGCGGACTGAGTGAGGGCGCCCAACTCTGTTGGGGCAAAAGCTGAGGAAAAGTTAGGCCAAGAAGGAGGAGGAGTCCAAATGGACGGAAATGTAGCAGGTACTGCAGGCGCTGATCCAGATCCTGAGCTGACTGATAACTCCGTCCCGCCCCCGAAGACCGGACAAGGCGGCGACGATGGCCAGTTGGCGGAGGGCGGACAGACGACGGACGAGGGTGAATCTGGAGAGGCGGGTGCAGCTGATGGACCGATCGTGCCGCCTGACGCAGACGGCAACGACGGACGGAGTAGTGGGGCAGACGCGAATCAGGTGTTCACGGAGTTGGCTCGTCTGGGGTTCAAGCACGACTACAAGACGGTCGCCGATATGGCGAAAAGCCATGTAGAACTGCGTCGGCGGCTCAGCGAGCGGGACGCCCTGTCGCACTTGGGCGAGCAGGTTCTTCCTATCTTGCCGCAGATCCAGGACCTGCTGAAGAGCCAGGACAAGCAGACTGCCCCGCCGATCTGGAACCCGCCGCCGATCCCCGCCGGCTATCAGGATGAACTTCTGAAGCCAGAGGCTCAGCGAGATCCGACGGTTATGGCAGGGGCGGCTAAGCACTTCCAGTATCGGCAAGAGCGCTGGGGCAAGTGGGGTGCCGATCCCCTGTCGATGGTCGAAGAGCTCGTAATGCCGGTGGTCGAGAAGCGGATAGCCAGTGCGCTTCAGCAGAAGGACAAGGAAAACCGTCTGGAGGCGTACTTCGACGCGAACCGCGAGTTCCTCGAGCAGAACGTCGATCGGGTGATTGAGCTGATCCGAGAGGGCGTGCCTGCGCAGCGGGCAATCGAGTTTGCCCAGATGGAGCTGAAGGCGAAAGCCGACAGTCGGCAGGCGAAGACGAGCAACGCAAAGGAGCGGGACCTACAAGGGGCCGCGGCTGGCAAGGACGTTCCGACTCCCCGCGCGAGCCGCTTGCAGGGAGACTTCCCGCGTGACCCGATGGAGATCGCCCGACGCGTATCCCAGCAGCTGGGTGTCGCGTTTGACGACGGGATAGACGTGTAAGAAAGGCAGGTGGATTGTGGCAGAGTGGACTCGCGTACTCAAGTCGACACACGAGCAGTTTGTGAAGGGCGTCGCCAACGAGACGACCGAGGAACGAGTGCTCCTGTCGATGCTGAAGAAGCGCGGACGGATGAAGTTCAATCAGTTCGGCAACGTGCTGGACTGGCGGGTGAAGTACAAGAAGCGGAGTCTTGATGCATACTCCGACATGAGCCCCGTCGTCTTCAAGAGGCAAAACCTGTACCAGAAGGCGGTCTTGGACTGGAGAGGCTACATGATGCAGGATGCGATCTCCAAGAAAGAGCGCCTGATGAACAGGGGCAACGCCGCCATTTTCCAGCTGTATTCGGGGATGGTGGAGGACATGAAGGAAGACTTCATGGAGCTGTTTTCCGCCGAGCTGTACGTCGACGGAAATGCCACCGGCTACACAGACCGGTTCCACGGCCTCGAGTCCATCTTCGGATACACGGCGTGCGGGTCGTCCGGCGTGCAGTACGTGACGTCGAACGAGACGTATGCTGGGCTGACGGCGGCTGGGGTCTACGGCACCGCCAGCGACTACAGCTACTGGAGCCCAGTGCTCATCAACGAGAACTACACGGGCTACGGGAGCTGGGCGACAGGCGCCATCAAGATCTGCCGGGCACTACTGACGGCGTGCTCGAAGGGAAACACGAAGAAGGCCCGGCCGGACGTCGTTCTGACGACGGAGGCGAGATACCATCAGTTCCTGGCGCTTTTGCAGGCGGAAGAGCGCATCATCGCCAGCAACAAGGAACTGACGGAGGCAGGCTTCGAGGCCGTAGAGCTCGACGGTCGACCGATCACCTATGACGGCGACTGCCCGGCAGGCGTGACCTACTGCCTGAACCTGGACCAGATCGAACTGCGGTTCCTCGGTGCCGACATCGTCGACGGGGAAACGGGCTACGACGTGACTCGGAAGGCGTTCTTGTTCTCCCTCGACAGCTTCGGGAACATGCGGATCAATCCGCGGTACCAGGGGAAGGCGAAGAACTTCGAGTCGTAGTCTCTGCCGGGGGTAGAGGCCAGTAGGCGGGTTGTAGATAGAAAGGACCGTATCATGAGCGAAGGCGCAATGCCGTTCAACCGTGGGGAGTATTGGGCCACGGCGCCCGCAGGCATTCTCGGGTCGGAGTTCGACCTGGGAAACGGGACGACCTTGATGGTCGTCAAGAACACTGACGCTGCTGCTTTGTCGCCGAAGCGCGTCGTCAAGTGGGAAGACCAGAGCGCGTTCGAGGTGGACTACGCGACGGCTGCCTCAAACGGGCCGATGGTCGCCGGGGTGGTGGACGAGCTGTACACCGGGCAGACGATTCCCGTCAACGCGGCGTTCTACATCGTGCGGCGGGGCAACATCAACATCACGATGGGGACCGCCGCAACTGACCCGGCCGCTGGCGGGCTGGTAGTCGTCGACGACGCGGCCGCCAAGGGCTGCATCGGCGGAATCGAGGCCATCGGGGCGACGATGAACGCCAGTACGGCCTACGTACAGGGGATCCTCCAGTCGATCGGGGTCGCCCAAGCGGCCGTCGCGACGGGTCCCGCAGACGTCGAGGTCATGCTGGACATTCGTGGAGCGTAGAAGGGACAGCCAGTGATGTCGAAGCGCAAGGAGCGACTGGCGAGACAGCAGAGCAGGAGAGGGCTGGCCATAGGCAAGCCAGCCCTCATTCTGCCGGGAACCTGCCGGCCGAACGAGCGGCCCGAGCCGGAGGATCAGGAGGAGGACGATGGGCAGGCAGTCGTTGTTACGAAGGACAGACTGTGGGACGGGATTCCCCCATCGCCGACCTTCCAGATGTTCTTGACGAGTGTCGACCACGAGGGAAGGACCATCTACATATTTCCGCCGGCGCCTACAGGGTCGGGGGGCATGCAGATGACGATGAGCTACGACTGGGTGCGGCATGAGGACAAGTGGCAGGAGAAGCGCCGATCGAATATCTCGGGGGCGAGCGTCGATACGCAAGACCTGCTGCTGCGCAACTTCAACCTGAATGCGATGGCCAGCGAGGGATTCAAACACGATTGGAGCGAACTGTGGGGACGGGAGGCTGGCAAGACCGCGGTCGTGGTGTCCTGCGGACCGAGTCTCCTTCAGTCGCTGCCGGAGATCAAGGCGCTGGCCAAGCGTCCGGACGTCTTCGTGGTGGGAATCAATCGGTCACTCCGCGTGATCAGACCGGACTACTTTGTTGCGGTCGACAGGCGGTGTCAGGGAGATTGGGTCGAGTCTGCCGGCGAAGGGCAGTATGAGGACTGCATAATGATCGCCGGGACATCAGTCAGGCCGGAGGTTGCCCTGAAGTTCAAGCGGGTCTATTGGGGGGAGTTACTCGTAGCGTTGAAGTATGCGGAGGTGGCAGTCTTGTCGGCAAAGCTGAGCATCACGCTCTGCGATGCGCTGCTGGCGGCGTGGAAGCTTGGGGCGTCTAGGATCCTGCTATATGGGGCGGACTTTTCCATCTCTGGCGACTGTATGGAGCGAAAAGATGGTACGCGGTACTTCCGGTTGAAGAAGTACTACTACGACACGTCGTCGAGAGATGGGCTGGAGATTCGCCAGTCGGTCCACCCGATGCAGGTCCCGACCCGGGGACGTAACGATGAGCTGGTGTTTGTGAACTACGAGCTGATGGCCTATGCGGGGTATACAAAGGCCATCTGCAAGATGCTCATCGATGGGGGAATACCGGTGGAGAACAGGACGCCATGCGGGATCCTTTGGCTGGAGGACCTCTATCATGGCTGTAACGCAGAACGATCTGCTGGCGTATGCTCGGCGGCAGTTTCATAACCGGGCAGATTCTGAAGCCACTGTCGTCGTGATGGCGGTGACGAAAGCCGCCGTAAGGCGGGCGGCACGTAAAGATCATCCGTATTTCAGGAAGCAGGGCTATCTGCTGCTTCCGGCAGGCCATACTGCAGGAACGATTCACATTGCGGCAGGCGCGTCAGTCGTTACGGGCGCCTCGGTATTGTGGTCCAGCGGTATGCTAAACTGGTCAATGAAGGTCGACGACGAGCCAAAGGTGCACCTTGAGGTCGGCGGGATCAACACCGACGGAACGGTTGCATCGTTGGCGAACGGCGTGACGTGGCCATATAGTGCGGTTGCGTCTGGTGGAACCTACGTCATGTACCCGGACAATCTGAGTCTGCCGACAGACTTCCGAAGAAGCGACGACATGATTGAGAAATTCGCTCTGGCGAGCATCGAGTTTGTGGCAGATGAAGGTCTGTTCTACCGGATCAAGATGGAGAACTACTCGCGGGTTGGGAGGCCCGCGTGGGCCTGTTTGGCAGGCAACAATCGGATTCGTTACTGGCCATATGATGAAGAGGCTCAGCTAATCTCCTTCATGTATGACCGGTGGCCGACGGCGGCAGCATCTGGCGGATCTACGGTCGACTTTCCCGAGGCAGAGATGGACATCGTCTACCGGGCAATCGACTACGAAATGGGGATTGAGATGCACTTAGAGCCGGCGGAGATGTCTGCCAGGCTCCAACGTTTTGACCGAGAACAGGATGAAGTGCGGGGGGCCGTTCACGCGGTGGGAAACACGCAGATTCGGGTTGGGAGCAACGAGCGCTGGCCCAAAGTTCGCCAATACACGATTGGGGACGATGTGACATGAGTGTAGGCGGAGTCGGAGTTGGGGACTTCCAGGGAATGTGTAGCCAGACCCACCCGCGGGAACTGCCGACGGGCATCGCCCAGGTGGACCAGAATAGTTGCGCTAGGCGTCGAGGGGTTTGGGAACTCCGACCGGGGCTCGCAGACAGCGGACTAGTGGACGAGACGGCAGACGTGCTGGCAATCGGCCATTTTCAGGGCGAGCAGGCCGATTACGTGATAATGGCGAATGAAGAGGGAGACTTACTGGGGGCCGTCATTCCGACGCCCGCTTGGGGGACCTAGTGCAGTTTGCGGGTATGCGGACGGACATACATCCGCTGAATATGCCGGAGGGCATTTCGCCGGACTGTCGGAATGCTGGGGCAAGGCATCTGGGACAACTGAGACAGCGAATGGGGCTAAGTCGGCCGGCGGGCGGAGAGATGCTCGC
>Ga0172366_10004846_pt1 | contig 10622 bp, 9 predicted proteins | sample LakKivSesite69cm_FD_114533 | JGI IMG/M metagenome (GOLD analysis project Ga0172366, IMG submission 114533) | Sediment microbial communities from Lake Kivu, Rwanda - Sediment site 69cm | ecosystem: Environmental > Aquatic > Freshwater > Lake > Sediment | place: Rwanda: Western Province, Lake Kivu...
AACGACACTCCAACTCATTACTTATTCTCCACTTATTCCGGCGGTATTGAAATTGATCAGATCTCATGGTCTTCCTTTTTATAAGTTTCTTTGAAGCATAAAATTCATTATCAGAATACCTACCCACAACGATAATGTAATTCATAGGAAACCATATAGAAGTAAGATGAAATATCGGGCATGGCGGGTTTTAGATACTACCGATGAGGACAGAAATCACCGAGCATATCAATGCGGAAGAGATCAATTTTCTTATCATTCGTTGGGATACCGGCCCTTTCATCTTTCTCGCGAAGACGAGCAGCGCCCCGCCAGAGCAGCCGGCACTTGCAAGGGCCGGGTAGATCATGGGCAAAGGTTCCAGCACGACCAGCAACGCGACGAGCATCAATGAAATAGAAGCAGAAATTAACACGAGCCAGGCGATCCCGTGGCCTTGGAACAGCGCATTTTCATGGTGGAGCCGCACGACCATCCCGCGCGCGATAACGAGGCATGCGATGGCGCCGGTGCCAATGACCAACAATGATGGAAATCCAGTCACGCCAACAATTGTACCCGCGATGGTGCCATAGAACAATCCCCCTGTTATCATGATAACGTCGATGGCGATTAAATCCGACGCTATTACCGGGGCCATCGTCGCTCTGCTGGTGAGCTTGATGGAATAAGTGGTCATGAGTATTAACAGTGTCAAGCCGGCGAGATTCACGGGGGAGATGAACAGGCCATGATACACCGCGATTGCGATTCCTGTCCCGGAAAAGATGAAGGGGAATGCTAGAATCGCGTTCCTCCGGGATTTTCCGAGCCGGGAAGATAGAACGGCCAGGTCTGAACCAGAAGCAAGATAGGCTAGTGGGATGGAAACGAGCACCATCACCACGCAACCAGCGACCGCGCTCGAGAGAACCATGTCGATACTGGTGGCGTGCTTGGCGTGTAATAACCCTGGAATAGCAAGCAAGCTGGCAATCAAGCATCGCTTGGCCACGGAATGCGTCAGCACCACCTTTATGGAATGCTGGGTAGTCTCTTGTCGTTCGATTCCCATGCGGCTTAGCCCTCCACGCGTGTGCCTGCCGCGAAATCGAGCGTCAGGTTCTGCGCGCCGAGATGTATGAACGTCGTTGTTGTGCCAAAGGCCTGGGTGCAGTACGGGTTGTCGTACCGTGGATAGTCGCCGAGGTCGACGCCCGTCCCGTTCACGCGCATCTCCCCGTCCCATGCAACGTGCACGGTACCTCGAGAAGGGGATTGATACGTGATGTCGTAACCGAGGCCGAGCGGGACGGCGCTGATGCTCGCGGCGCTCACGATGTCGACGAAGTGCTGGAAGGATCCTTGCTCGTCTACGCTGCCAAGCTCGACAACCCAAGCGTTCTTGCGCCCGAGCGCGGTAAGGTCGTAGTTCGATGCCCAGTATGTCGGCTGTTCCGAGTACAAGGCGACGTAGCTGCCGTTCCTCGCCCCGAACGTCCATTTTCCCGCGGACACGACCGAGTCGAACGCCCAGCGGGGGAAATAGGCGTGGTTGTATGGCCGCTCGCCGAACACCATGTTAATCGCCCCGTCGATGAGCAATGCTGCGATCTCGGCTTCCGGCGGCATCAACGGCCTGTCATACTGGATGACACCGACATTCTTGTAGAACGTGGTGCGTGGCTTCCACCCGCCCGTGAACGGCCTGAACCCGAGTCCACCAGGGGCACACGTGAAGACATACGCGTCGTCGTCGAGGCTTGCTTGCCAGTAGTGTTCCTGGAAGCCGGCATACCCCTTCATGCGATCTTGCACCCCGGATAGCTGGTAGCGGGGGGTACGATAGGTGTACGTGTTTACCTTGCCGAGCACCGTGCCGCGGGTGATAGTGCCAAGCATCTCGCTGTAGTCCCGCAAGGAGAGACCTCGGATTGCCGACCCGCCTTTCAATATCTCGGGGATGCCCGTGCCACAGACGATCGCCGGGTCGATGCCGTATTTTTCCATCGTGGCGAACGTGACGTCGATGGTCGGCGGCGCGACGGGCGCCGCCATCTCCCACCAGAACGGCAATTCCTCCTCCGTGTACCCGATGCCCCAGGCAGCACCATCGTCGACGGTAATGCCATCGCGGCTCCGGTGTTCGATCCCGGCCATCGCATTCTTGGCAATGGCCTCGAGAACGGCCGGTGGATGATAACTATCCGTGGTGCCCATCCCCGCTGCCCCGACATTTTTTGCCATCCCTGGGCGGTGATAACCAAGGCCGAGAAAGACCCAGGCCATCTCGGCCGTGCCCTCCGCCGCCGGCGATGTCGCGCTCGTTCCCCGGACGTTGTCGTCGTACGCGCGGCCGTGCGCGGTTCCATAAATGCCCTTGTAATAGTTGCAAGCCAGGTCGAACCCGATGAGGTCGAGCACCATCGCGGCCTTCGTCTGGATGCTCGAGTTTGCCGCGAAGTCCACCAGGTTCAAGAGGGCACCGACGTCGAGGTTCAGGTACACGTTAGAATGCCATTCCGTGAAGCCGAACTTGCCTTTCCAGCCGATCCAGCGGTCGATCAGCGGGATCGCGTGGTCGACGTGATCCTGGCCGGTCATCCCCGATCTCGGGAACACGTCGGCCGGGTACAGCTGGCCGGCGAGCAACTCGGCCGTGTGGTAGAGGATCTGGTGGTTTTCTGTCCAGTAAATGGCCGAATCGTCCCCCGGCTCGGTGTACCAGTACTTGCACCCGACGATCGCATCCTTCAGTGTCTGCTTGATCCCGGCGGAGAGCACCTGCGATGCCTGGTCGAGGTACAAGATCCGCAATATGTAATTCAAGTCAAAGTCCATCGTGTCCTTGAGCGCGTTGATGTCGCCGAGAGCATCGACGATCGCGCTTTCATCGACGGTCAAGTTGAGATATGTCCGGACTATCTGCACGCCCATAGAACGTCCAACAAGGGTGTCATTCCGGTAAATCTCTTGTCGCTGGACGAACGTTGCCGACGGGTAACTCTCCTTCACGCACCACCGGCAAGGCTCCTCGGGTATCGAACCGAACTGCACGTTGATGGCAAGCAAGACCGGCACGATTATGATAGCCACGAGTACCGTGTTGGCAAGGACTTTCTTGCGGGGAGGGGGTATCCTTTCCAAGAAGGGGATCCGCACCTTGCCGGGCTTTCCCTTGCGTGGCGGGCCAACTATCACGGCCATGACAACGAAGGGTACAATGATAACGAGAAGGCTTGCATGGATGAACAAGCTGGAGAGCACGACGCCCGCTGCCCCGCCGATGACGAGTAACGCCCGCCAGGAACGCCAGTTCCAGAGCCCAATAGCCATTACCATGGTACAAACGATGGGCAGCATAGAATAAAACGCCCCGGTAAATTCCACTTGCGGGCCCGACAGGTTCCGCGGTGAATAGTCGAATAATACAGGAGATGCATAGATGAACGACAGCCGAACGAACGCGAGGGTCATGGCGGTGATCGAGAGCCCCTTGTTTCCATCCGTCATTGTATAAACCACGCTGATCTGAAAGAATAAGTGATATTTGGTATTAGAACGACCAGGGGATCCATTTGCTTATTCGATCTTTCCCTCTTTTTCTTGCTCCTTCTTGTCCCACGCGGAAAACTGCTGGTCCAGCCAAGCGCTCGTGTCCACGTCCTCGCCGACGACCAAGAAGTCACCATCGACCTTGACCCCAAGCTTGTCCGATTCGTCAATGATCCAGCCGATCAGCTCGGTACGATCGATGCCGAGCACCGCGCACGCATCGTCGATCTTGATCCGACGCGATGCCTTGAACATCTTCTCCATTTTCGCGAGGATCCCGGGAGATTTCGCGACGAACTTCGTCGTGGTATCCAGGCCCGCCGCTGGAGTTTGGGTTGCGATGGACTGCACTTGTGCAGTGAACGCGAAGATGAATCCCTCGGTGTTCTCTTGCACGGCATATAAGCTCGGCTTCAGGAATTGCCCCTTGAACGAGGGGTCGCCTCGCAGCGCCGCGAACGCTTTCCGAAATGTCGGCTCGGGAAGGCGCGTGATGCTGCACGCGCGGCCGATGTCGACCGTGTTCGTTAGCCGGATGATGCCGGCCAATTGCTGGAGGCGCACGGGCAAGTCGCTTGTCATGGTTGTTCACTTTGTCATCTAAATGCCAATGAAAGGAAAAGGAGGACGAACGCGATCATCCCGCCGCAGATGATAGGCATGATGATGGCCATCATCTTCACGACCCACTTTTGGTTCGCGACATTCACGCCTTCCTTGGCTTCGGGATTCCCGGGTTGGATGGCAAGCGCTTGGCTATAAGCGTCCTTCGCGAGCGTCCATTTTCCAGCCCTACGATAACCACGCGCTTCGTTCAACAACTGGTCAATCCGGCTCGCGGAAGCGGGCGCTGAATACGGGTAGACGGGGGCTCGAAGTTGCTGGGCTGGAGGAACAGGCTGCTGGTAGACGGCCGTCGTACCAAGGGTCACGCTTTCAGCTTGCCGCGCGCCACCCATTGCCAAGACACGGGTTTTTTCCGCGGCCAGGGCCAGGATGACGTGGTTCCTGAACGATAACTGCTCATTCGCGGCGAGTGCCGGGTCCTGGATGTAACGCTGCCACCTACCACCCGGCAAGTTTGCATCGAGGGTCGTGAGGTGGCCGGTCCACGTTTGTGGCTGCTCCGGATTGATACTTTCGTTGGACGTTGCACCGCCCCACTCGGCGATGCCGTCGAGAAGGGCCTTGTAGGCTTTCCAGCTATCCGCGATGGTCATGGGCACGATCACGGAAAACATACACGGAGACCTTAATAATGTATCACACCTAGTTCAGCAGCATGCTCTCCATAAAGTCCAGACGAACGCTGAATGGCGGTGGAGAGATCCCCGTCCTAGGTTTCGGCACGTACAGCCAGCCCCCGCGAGACCGGGTCGTCCAAGCGCTCAAGATCGCCATCAGCACGGGCTACCGGTTGGTCGACACGGCGGTCGTCTACCAGAACGAGCGTTTCATCGGAAAATCGCTGGCCGAACTCGCCGTTCCCCGGGAGGAGTTATTTATCACGACGAAGGTCTGGAAGGATGCCGTGCGCGTGGGAGCCGTGCGCGAGTCGCTCGAGGAGAGCCTCGAGAACCTCGGCTTGAAATACGTGGACTTGCTGCTCATCCACCGCCCGCTCAGCGTCTTCAACGCGGACACGTGGCACGCGATGGAGGACCTGCGCAAGGAGGGGCTCGCGAGGGCCATCGGCGTGAGTAATTTCCTCATCAAGCACCTAGAGGCACTGCAAGAATGCAGCACCATCGTGCCCGCCGTGAACCAGATCGAACTCCACCCGTTCTTCTATCGCAAGGAACTGGTCGATTATTGCCAGGCACGCGGCATCATCGTAGAGTCTTACTCGCCGATCGCGCTCGGAAAGCGGCTCGGAGACCCGCTGTTGAGACAGATTTCGAATAACCATGGCAAAAGCCCGTCACAAGTCCTCATCCGGTGGAACATGCAACATGGCTGCGTGCCCATTCCCCGGTCGTTTTCGGAGGCTCACATCAAGGAGAACGCGGCCGTCTTCGATTTCACGCTCACGAAGGATGAGATGGGCGACATAGATGGCTGGAACGAGGATTTTAACGTCATCGGCGCGGATCCAGACGAGCCAGACCTTCGCTGAAAAAGGAATGGAAAAAAAACGGTTTTAACCAAGCTAGCCGGATCCCGTGATCTTGGCAATTTCATCTTCCTCAAGTTTCTTCCAATGCACCTTGCCGACAAGGGTTTTTGGCAAATCGTCGCGGAACTCGATCTCCCGGGGGGATTCCCACTTGAGCAAGTGCTCGAGGCCGAATGCCATAATCGATTCCTTCATCTGCTCCGACGCCTTCGACGGGTCCTTGAGGATCACGAACGCCTTCACCTTGGTGATCTGCTTCTTGTCAGGCAAGCCAATGACGCATGCATCCTTGACATCCGGGTGCTTGCGCAATGCTTCTTCGACGATGTTAGGATACACGTTGATGCCGCTCACCTTCAGCATGCGCTTCTCCCGGAGCTTGAAGAAGAACCAGCCCTCTGCATCCATGGTGCCGATGTCGCCGGTGTGCAGCCAGGTTCGCCCGTCGGCGTGTCTCTTCAGCACCTTCGCGGTCTCGTCCGGCCGGTCGAGGTACCCGAGCATGACCGCGGGGCCGCTCACGCAGATCTCGCCCTCCTCGCCGACCGGTGCTTCTTCCGTCGTGCCCTTCTTGCAGATCTTGGCGAGCATGTCGGGAAACGGCACGCCGATGCTGCCCTCCTTGTAATATCCAGGCGGGATAGCCATGATGGCCGTGACTGCCTCGGTGAGCCCATACCCCTCGAGTAATTGGACGTTACCCCCGTTCTTTTTCACGACTTCTTCGAACTTCTCTTTTACCTTGCGCGGGAGCGTGTCCGCACCGGAGTAAGCGGCTTGCAAGCAGCTGAGGTCGGTCTCGTTGAACCCGGGATTGTTCGCGAGTGCCTCGAACAGCGTGGGAACCCCGATGATGAAGTTCGGCTTCTTTTTCTTGATGAGCTTGGCGACATCCTCCGGCGTGAAGATAGGGACGAGGATGGTCTTCCCGCCGACCATGAACGCCGCGTTCACGCACACGCCAAGGCCGAAGCCGTGGAAGATGGGGAGGATGGCGAGGACGCTCTGCGTGTGGTTCAAGTTGCCCATGGCCGTGACCATCATGCCCTCCGAGATCATGTTGTAGTTGGATAACATGATGCCTTTCGGCGTGCCCGTCGTCCCGCCCGAGTACAGGATGATCGCGAGGTCGTCTGGCTTGACGTCGGCCGCCGGGACGGGCGGGTAGTTGCCGTTGAGCAGCGACAGGTAACACGATACCCGCGGGTCGTTGATCTTCGGGATCGTCCGCCCCTTCTTGAGCCAGTACCCGAACCGGAGGAGCGGGCTGGACAGGTAGTCTGTGGCCCTCGCGATGATGATCTTCTCCACTTGTGTATCGTTCAGGATCTTCTTGAACTCGCCATAAAACAAATCAAGGGTGAGGGCATACTTGCTCTTGGAGATGTTGAGGTATTCCTTGATCTGGGGAGCGGGGCTGAGCGGGTGTATCATGGACGCCACCGCGCCGAGCTTGTTCAAGGCGTAGATCGGGATGATGCCGTTCGGGGCGGTGGGCATCGAGATGGTCATCACGTCGCCCTTTCTCACGCCCCATGCTGCGAGGGCCGCGGCGAACCGATCGATCTCGTCACCGAGCTGGCGATATGTCCGCGTCGTGCCCATGAAATCGAAGGCAACGCTGTCCGGGTATTGCTTCACGGTCTGCATCACGCGCTCGTACAAGCTCACGCGGGGATAGGCGACCGAATGGGGAATCTTGTCTCCATAGAACTTCAACCATGGCTTCGTCTCGCTCATGTTGTTTCACGGATGATGGTATTTGCCAAGCAAGCATCGTTTCAAGAGGGACCCGTTTTCGTCGACTCTCTGGTAATAAATCCATTCTCGGCCTTTTTATACGATGCCGCGATTTGCAAGCGAGCAACATGGAAGATGCCTACAAGATATCCGCCGACATCGTGAACCAAGACCTGGCGGCAAAGGAGGGGAACGGGCTGAAAGCGTGGCAAAAGGTCAACCGCATCGGCATCATCGTCGTGCCCGGGGAATATGACACGGCAGAGGAGGTGCTCGACTCGCTGGATCTGCAATATGAATCGAGAGATCCAGAGGACTTCGACGATATCCAGCTCGACACGCGTGACGTCGTCATCGTGAACTGCCCAGGAGAAGGGTTCTCCGCAAAGGGTCTTGATATCTTGAAGGACCACGTCTTTCACGGCGGCTTGCTCGTCACCACCGACTGGGCTTTGAAGCACGTCGTCGAGCAAGCATTCCCCGGTTTCATCGAGCACAACGGCGCGGAGTCGGCGGAAGAATTCGTCGACGTGCACGTCACGGACAAGATCGTGGATTACTTGAACGACTTGATCGCGCCTGGATTGAGCCCGTCGTGGTGGCTCGAAGGAGGATCCTACCCGATCCGGGTCCTCAACACGAACGTGCGCAAGCTGCTGATCTCGCGCGCCATGAAGCAGCGATACGAGGATCCGACCGTTGCATGCATCATACACTTCGGCAAGGGCCAGGTCCTGCACATGACGTCGCATCTCTTTCTAAAAAACGCCGCGCCGCTCGATTCGGGAGATAAATCGGCCTTGCCAAGACTGCTAGAAACCTTGCACGTCAACCAGCGCACGAAAGATGGCGTGATGAGGGCATGCGAGAACGACACGAGCTACAAGGCCATCGAAGCGGCGTATATCCTTGAATGCTTGTTGGTTCGCATCCTCAAGAACCACTCGAGACCCCGTTGACGGCCCTTTCGTCAACCGGAAGCAGAAAGCCAGGGAGATTGCTTCTCTAGCCGCTTCCGTATCAGCGGCGCGAACAACCGGATGAAAGGACGCAGGTGCCTCAATTGTTCCATGTACATCGCGATCGCCTCTTCGTACGAGTGATTCTGGAAGGAGAGCAAGGCCTGGCTCTCGGCCGTGTCCATCCAGTCGATGAAATACTCTTTCTTCGTGAAGCATCGCTCGTCCAGCGCGCCGATGCCCATCTTCTCGAACAAGCCATTGGTCAAGTCGCGACCGTGCCGTTGGAATCCTTTTTCCTTTCCCCCGCCGATGTTGAGTATCTTGCCGAGCACCGCGTCGCCCTCGACCATCAGCTCCGCCGCTCGGCGAAGTGCAGTGGCCACGTCGAGATCGAGCACGATTTCCACGCGTCCCGTGAGGTTGATGTTGAAGGCTTCCTTGATCAAAGAGGGATGCAACGATGCTTGCAACGAGAGCACGGCGCCGAGCCGGCAGATGCAATAACGCACGCCGGATGCCGCGATGGCGCGTTCCGCATCGACCTTTGACCGCGTGTAGTTCGAGGTCGGGTTTGGCGGATCGTACGGGCTGATCGGTGGGATCCGGGATTGCGTTGGTCCCATCACGCTGACGGATGACGTGAACACCAAGGCGGGTTTCTTCGAGAGGGCGTTGATGCGGGAGAGCAAGGTCTCCGTCCCACGAACGTTGACCTTGAAACACAACGCTTCATTTTCTTCGCTCAGCGGGGGGATGATGGCGGCGAGGTGAATAACGACATCGACGTTCACGAGAGCCTGATCGATGGATTCACCATCCAAGAGATTTCCCCAGACTACCGTTATCTTGTCCTTGAAAGTACGGCGGATCTTTCTATTCCTCTTGGTTTCTAGCTCGAAGACGATGATCTCGTGACCGTGATCCAGTGACTCGCGGATCACGCTCATTCCGACGTTTCCGAATCCACCTGTGATGAGAATTCGCATCTTGAATGAATTCGACTATCGAGATTCAATAAGTTTTGGCTTTTAGGAACCGAAATAGCATTCGCTCGGTTTTTTGCGAGAACCTTGAGGGAAACTAGATTGAAGAGAACTTGTGGAATGGATGCCGGCTTGATATTATGAATGTATATGCGGCGCTGCGCATCCAAGACGATGGTAATCATCGATGATAGTTTTAAATTTGGAACCGTAGAAGCAAGCAACTGGCGTTTCGGTATTTGGTGAGGAATAAAACTCGATGTATCAAGACATCTAATTGGAGACGAATTAGACATGGGAAAGCTAGACCTGGATAAACTAAAGGCTGAAGTCGATCAAGAGATGAGCAAGGGGAAAGGTCCCAACGCCGCGAACAAGCTTCAAGGCGCGTTCAACAACAAGGATCTTACCCCCAACGAGTACCAGAAATTTGGCGAAATTCTCCGTGATTGCATCGTAAAAGATCCCGAAAGCTTCATGGAGAAGGGGTATGTCTTGTTTGACAAGATGGTCAGGCCGCGAAACGGCGCGAAGCTTGCGGAATTCGAGAAATTTTTCGTCCAGAACTTTTGCAAGTTACCCGGCGAGGAATTCGAGGTTATATTCGATGGTGTTGTCGAATCAGGAAAGTCAATAAACACGGGTCAAGTCTTCGTGTCGAACATGCGCATCATCGCGACCGGGGTGCAAGAAGCGAAGCAAGCGAACGTGAGCGGCGGCTTCTTGAGCTTCATCGCCATGGGCAGCTATCTCTACAACAAGTCGATTATGGAGCAAGTGATGAAATCCGTGAACGCTGCTGCTGGGCAGTTCATTCCCTTTGGCGTGATATACCCGATCAAGAATTGCTTCGGGGTGGAGCAGGCCTCCAAGGGATTCGGCGTGAAGGCACCGAATCGGGTCAAATACAACGTCGACGTGACCTACGTCAACAAGAAAGGCAAGGAAGAGACATCCACGCTTGAGATGGTGGTCTATCCACTCCTTGCCAATGACTGGAAGAATCCCCAGATGGCCGAGATCCTCGGCAAGGTCGAGGCGGCGCTCAAGAAGGTCGCCAAGGCATAAGCGTTTCCAAAGTCTTTTACCTTCTATTTTTGGTTCATGAACAACGCCACCCACTTGATTGATTGAAGTGGTGGCACGAGCGCTTTTTTATGTGACACTGGACTTTCAAAGATATGCCATATAAAGTTACGATAACTTGCATCTATAATGTGTCGTTGCACCTTTTCTTTTTTTGCATCTTTCCCAAAGGAAAAATGTAGCGCCTTAGATATTTCGGCT
>Ga0172366_10004852_pt1 | contig 10618 bp, 9 predicted proteins | sample LakKivSesite69cm_FD_114533 | JGI IMG/M metagenome (GOLD analysis project Ga0172366, IMG submission 114533) | Sediment microbial communities from Lake Kivu, Rwanda - Sediment site 69cm | ecosystem: Environmental > Aquatic > Freshwater > Lake > Sediment | place: Rwanda: Western Province, Lake Kivu...
GATCCGGTTCCTGGAGATTGCCACAAAGTAATAAGCTCTGAGAAGGCTATGTCCTGAAATCATTATCCTACGCCGCTTATGAATGATAACCCGTGAGAGGACAGGTTGAATCCGGCCGCACTGGGCCTACCCCTTCAGCGCTATAACCAAAAACTGGTTTGCCACGAGCTGGTGCGCGTGCGGCTCAAGGAGATCAGAGAGCCAGCTCGCGAGGCCAGGGCAAAGCCTCTCCGCTGGCCTGGGCAGGGGATTCGCGTCAAGGAATCTTATCCCGATTGGGGTGAAGCCTGTTTCCCGGAGCAACCCTGTTGCCTCGGGGACGCTCATTTGCCAGTGGACAGGCCTCCCCGCGGCCCTTCCCATCATTGCCTTTGAAAGGGACGATAGGGGCAAATAGACCTCCCTGTCCCATGCCCTCCTGAGGGACAACCTGTTCGGGAAGCTCGCAAGCAACAGCCCTCCCTTCTTCAGGACGCGATGGGCTTCGGATATAGCCTCTGGCAGGATGCTGTATTCAAGGGTCCCCGCGGCCACGACCGCGTCAAATGCCTCGTTCCTGAAGGGCAGGGACTCGTTCAGGCCGCAGACCCTAGCATATGAGCCCTGTTTGAGGACTTTTGGGTTCGCGTCCAGCGCTATTATCCTCCCCGCGAGCTCCGGGAATACCCCTGGCCCAGCGCCCATCTCAAGGACCAGTCCCTTCGGGGGAAGGTTTTCCAGTATCAGGGCCTTTCTCAGGGGATAGAATCGGAAACGGGGAGCGCGGGACTCGTATCTCTCCTGCCAGCTCAAGGCGTCTCCTCGTAGATGTCCTGGTATGCCTGGGCTATCCGGGTAATGTCATATGCCGCGGCGCGCTTTTTCAGGAGCTCGCCCGCGTAGCGGGCCTCGTCTGGCTCACGCACGAAATGGGCTATCCTGGCCCGCATTTCCGCGATGTCCTTCGCGATGAGCTCCGGGTATCCTTCCAGCAACTCGCACACGCCGCCGCCGTCGGAAAAGCACATGACCGGGACGCCGAGAGCCATTGCCTCCAGGGCTGATAGGCCAAAGGGTTCCCCCTCTGCTGGCATGACCAGGAGGTCAGAGGCCGCGAGGTAATCAAAGGGGTTATCAACCATGCCGGTGTGGATTGCCTGGCCAGGCAACGCCTCCCTGTGGGAGCCGTCGCCTATGATCAGGAGCCTCGCGTCCAGGCCATCCAGTGACCCGGTGAGCCGTTCCAGGCGCTTCATCCTGGCGAGCCTGCCAAGATAGGCGACCACGAAATCCCCTTGTAAAAGTCCCAGCGCCTCCCTGATCTCCGAGCGCGACCTTCCGGGTTTTATCTCGGATATGAACTCGCCAACGGGGATCACCCTCGCGTCAACCCCGTATAGCTCTTTTACCTTCCCGGCTGTGAACCGGGAATTCGCAATGCATTTGATAGCGGCATTTTTCAGGAACACCGTCTTTGCCCTGGTCTTCATTCCCTTCCTGGGCCAGGCCCTTTCCCGGTCAAACATCCCGTGTTCCGTGAACACGACCCTCGCGCCCGTCCCCAGAGCGGCCCTGGCCAGCGCTGGGTGAAAATAATGGAAGTGGATTATATCCTGGCCCGAAAAAATGCGCCTTGCCCTTGCCATTCTCAGGGGGTTGACGGGCCATCCCCTCGCTATCCCAAGGTCATAGGCGAGCCAGGCCTGTTCCACGGCCTTTTGCCACAGTGGCCCCCTGGCTTTTCCAAAGGCCAACGCTGGCTCACAGGTTTCCTTCTGCGCGGTGAAGAGGCTCTCCACGAACCTGGCTATTCCGCCGGTCTGGCCCGAGTAGAGAACATGGAGAACCCTCATGGCACCCACCTCCTCCATCCCCTGAGGGAAAGCAATGGCGCGGCCGGCGAGAAGCCAGGGAGGCGTCCCCGCGCCCCCTCGCACAGTCCGATGATCTCCAGGTGTTTCTCCCAGTCCTCCCTTCCTTCGTCCGGAGAGAGCGTCCCTGCCAGGAGGCCGGATAGTCCCGGCGCTACCCCAAGCTCAAACCAAGTTGAGTAATACGCGATCTCGCCCAGCCGTCCTTTCCTGGGGAGCCAGGAGAACAGGCCCTTTTTCTCTACCCGGTCCTTGCCCCCGTAAAAGCGCCAGTTCTCGGCCGCGAGCTCGTCTGAGCCTGATTCCAGGACGCCCGGAACCGGTATCTCCCTGAGGAGGGCAACGCACGCGTCGGTTGCCCCGGCCAGCAATTCCTCCAAACGGCTGAACCTCTCCTCACCCATACTGAACCAGGATTCCCTGAGTTCGGTCACCTCGTCAAACAGGGGAGGAACCGGCCTATCCATGAGGGTGAAATTATGCCGGAGGCCGTGAACCCTGCACAAAAGGGAGCGGACGCCAGCCACCCCCATGAACGCTGTCCTCTCAAGACCCAGGAGCTTTGCCATGGTGAACCTTGCGGCCACCAGGATGTTCACCATGCCCCTGTTCGCCGGCTCCGCGAAGGGAATTTCCGGGCCGGTGAGCCTCCGTGTTGCCCTGGTGTCGTTCACATAACCAAGCCAGGGTACGAGGGATTCGGGCAATGCCACGGGGGAGTGGAGGAGGACGCGGGTGCTCTCCGGGGAAAGTCTCTTTCTGACCCTGTTCCAGGAGAGCCGTGTTCTGTTTCTTACGACCAGTATGAAATCCAGGTCAGATATGCCGGGAACCGAGACCGAGCCTGTCTGCCAGACCCCCAGAACCCCTGGTGTTGACCCCGCGACGCGCAGAAAATCCTCGGTTGTCCTGTCGTAGTCCTCCCGTTCCAGGGGCATCGGTTCAGATGTCCAGAGCATCCTTCATCCTCCGTGCGAGTCGCGCGGCCCCCTCGTAGAATTCATTGTTGAGCTTTCCGGTCATGCTTTCCGGTGATCTGAAGAACCGCCTGAAAGCGAACGCGAAATCCCAGGGCGATGGCCAGGTATTCACGCCCATCTCAAAGAGCCTGCTCCTGGGCCTCTTCCAGGAGGCCCTCAGCTCTGTCGCCACATCAAGGGCCACGCAGTCCTCCCCGAACATCCCTTTCACCACGCCAAAGGATTCCGCCTTGTGGATGTCCTGCCCCCCCGCGAGAAGAAACAGGCTGGGCAACAGCATGAGTTGGGAAAGGAAGAGCTTTATCCCGTAGAGGTTGCGGGGTCTCTTGCCGGGGTTTTCGGCCAGCGCGAGGCACTTGTTGACTACAGGAAAGAAATTGGTCTTCCAGGAGTCCTCCCACCCGCCCAGCTTTAACCCTGGTTTTCCCGCCAGGACAACAGCCCCCTGGAACGCGGATGCCGGGAGGGGCGAGCATGACCTCGCGATTGATTCGGGAACAACGAAAACTCCGTGGTGCTGAAGGTGGTCAAATGACAGGACGACCCTTGTGGCTCTCAGGAGAGCGCGGCGTATTTCCCCGAAGGATTCCACGAATTCCTCGTCCGGTGGGAAATAGACCGCGTCCAGGTCAGAATAACCGGTAGCAGTGCCATCAGATAGGGAACCCATTAGGATGAGCGTCCCTGAGAGGCCTGAGAACGCATCCCTGAACGGCCCTATCACTTCCCGTGAGGCCCCGCCCTTCCATTCCGGCGGGGAAATCGCCCGTGCGCCGGCAGATTCACCGATTCCCGCGATCATCTCCCGGTAAAGCCCTGGCAGGCACCGCGCCGCGACACCGGTTTTTTCCTGCCGGATGCGATAGCTGGGTATCCCGTTCAGGTAGAGGTTCGCGTATTCCTGGAGCTCCGACAATTCCATTCTAAGGCTTGAATTATAAGGTTTTCGGTGTGTCCGAACCCACCACGATTGCCCATTTCCGAGCGCGGGCTTTCTAGCCGCCGTCGGACAGGCACATACAAAGCGCTTGCGCCGTGGTCTAAGGGTCTGCCACTACAAGTCCGACCTGGGAAGAGATTTTCGGATTGGCCCTTGACAGTTCTGGGTTCGGCCATTAATATATATGTACTATGGGACAGGAAAAGAGGAAGCACGAGGCAAAGGGAGTCCCGATGAGGGACATGCAAGAGGACTACCCCCGGAACCTGCAGGTAGCCCTCTCCATCTCCCTCCTGTCTTTAATCCTCATGTTCAGCCTGGTCAAGGGGCTCAGGATAACCCCGTATTCTAGGGCCCAGCTGGAGAATGTCACCATGGTGGAGGAGATGGCCGCGCTGGAGGACATAACCGTGCCACCGCCGCCGGTCCAGCGTCCCCAGGTCCAGGTTGAGGTCGCGGAACCCGGCGAAACCACTGATGAGATTGATGTTATAACGGACATAAACAACCTGGACTTCGGCAACATTGAAATCACCCCTCCCCAGGTGGACTCGGTCTACGAGGCCTACGCTGTGGAAATAATGCCGGAGATAACCGAGATGGTCAGGCCCGATTATCCACCAGTGGCAATGCAGGCCGGCATAGAGGGCAGGGTAGTGGTCCAGGTCGTGGTTGACGAGAACGGGAGGGTCATCCCCGGCACCGAGCGAGTCCTCACCTCAACCAGCGATGTCTTCAACGAGCCAGCGCTGAACGCGGCCAGGGCCTGCACATTCAAGCCGGGCCAGATGGGCGACAGACCGGTCAAGGTCAGAGTCAACATACCCTTTGCTTTCAGGCTCAGGTAGGTCGCGGGTCGTTCCACAGGATTCGCGGTTGGTGTATGCCATTTTTGATTTCTCGTGAGCTTTTGCCGCGCAAAAGCTTGGTGAAAATTCCCGGGCACTGGTTGCTTTAGTCTATTCATATACATTATAATATTCGCATGAAGGACGATAGCCGAAAGGACAACAGCCTTGAGGGTCTGGTGGCCTTTCACAGGGCCCTAGCGGACGAGACCAGGCTCAGGATAGTGAACCTGCTCATGGAGGGGGCGTGTTGCGTGAGGGAGATGACCATGGCCCTGGGCATAGCCCAGTCAAGGGTTTCCCAGCACCTGAATGTCCTCCGGCACGCGAACATGGTTAGTGTCGCGAGGGAGGGGACATCCAGGCGCTACAGCCTTGATACCCTTAGCTTTCCGCCAGAGCTCTTTGATTGCGTGAGGAGAGCCAGGGAGGGTTCACCCTTGCTCCTGGAGGACATCAGGAAGCTCAAAGGATAACGATCATCCCCTGCTTGACCCGGCATTAATCTTTCCATTATAATATTAGCACTAACTAATATAGGAGATCAGGCATGAAGGAACTCAAGGAAAACCAGAAGAAGTGGTTGAAGGAAGGCTTTGGCCAGAGGGTCAGCTTTTCCCGGCGGGAGCGCTCCATGTATGGCCACGATACAGGTTCAATACCGGGCCTCGTGAGGCTTTTTATGGGCAACACCATGCCGCGAGCCGTGGTCCAGCCCGTTTCAGAGGAAGAGGTCAGGGGCCTGGTTGAGTGGGCCCGGCGCGAGCGCGTTCCTCTTGTTCCCAGAGGCAAATCCACCTCTGGTTATGGCGGTGTCCTGCCTACAAGGGGTGGCCTTGTCCTTGATATGTCAAGAATGGACAGGGTCGTATCCCTGGACGGTGATGTTGTCACGGTTGAACCCGCCATATCCTGGAAGAATCTGGACGAGTATCTCTTTGACAGGGGCCTGACCCTTAGACTCTATCCCTCGTCATACCCTTCCTCAACCGTTGCTGGTTGGCTCGCGCAGGGGGGCGCTGGTTTCGGTTCCTGGAGGTTCGGGTGGTTTTCGGAAAATGTGGTCTCCGCGAGGGCCGTTCTCCCGGACGGGACTGTTCGTGACCTCTCTGGCGATGACCTCGCTCTCCTGGCGGACGCGGAGGGGATAACCGGCGTAATAACCCGGATTTCCCTTCATGTCATGCCCAGAACCGATCTCAGGATAACCGCGGTGGCCTTTGAAAACGCCGGAGACATGACTGGTTTTGTTCAGGGCCTGGGAACCGACGGGGTCTGGTCGTTGACCGTGATAAATCCGGAGATGGCCAGGCTCAGGAACATGGCCCCCCTGAGAACGCACCACGGGGAGCCAGCAGAGGAGAGGATCATTCTCCCGGAGAAATACATCGTGCTCATTGCCCACGAAAAGGGCCAGGACGCCTTCTTTGAGCTCGCGACGACCAGCCATGGTCAATTCCTTTCCCCAGAGATAGCGGAACACGAGTGGAAAGAGCGTTTCCACATAATGAAGATAAAGCGCCTGGGGCCATCGTTTGTCCCCGCGGAGGTAGTTGTTCCCCTGGAGGGTCTTTCGGAAACCCTTCGCGAGATTGAAACCAGGCTTCCCTCCCTTGCCATAGAGGGAATGGGCGTCTCTGGCAGGGAGATGGTTCTCCTGGGCTTCCTGACTCACGACGAGCGAAGATTCTGGTTTAACGCGGCATACATGAACGCGCTCAGCGTCGTGAAGATAGCCGGGAGACACGGGGGCAGGCCCTATTCAACCGGAGTTTACTTTGCTCCCTGGGCAAAGACCATCCTGGGCGAGGACAAGCTGATGGTTCTCAGGTCTTTCAAAACCGAACATGACCCGGTTGGCCTAATGAACCCCGGCAAGGTCACGGGTTCTCGCTTGTCCTGGATGATGGGCCTTGCGGCCCGGCTTGAGCCCCTGGCGAGGCCCATTGCAAGGGCTTTCAGACCTGAGCCTGGGGAAAGAATAAGCAAGAGGCCCAGGAAAGGAATCCCACCGGATGTCGCCTGGTATGCCTATTCCTGTTCCCAATGTGGCTTCTGTGTTGACACCTGCGATCAATACTACGGCAGAATGTGGGAAAGCCAGTCCCCCAAGGGAAAGTGGTTTTTCCTGCGTCAGCTCCTTGAGGGCAAAGAGAAGCTTGATCAGGAAGCGGTCAACACCTTCATGGTTTGCACAACCTGCGAATACTGTAATGTGATGTGCTCAGAGGGCCTTCCTATTGAGCCCAGCTGGTTGAAGCTCAGGGGCATGGCGATTGAGGATAAGAGGATGATGACCATTCCGCCCTTTGAGATAATGGCCGCTTCTCTTGAGCGAAACCTGAACATCTGGGCCCACCTGAGGGAAAAGCGCGACGAGTGGGTTCCCGATGATGTCCGCCCGCACATAAAGGATCGCGCGGAGACGATGTATTTCGCAGGATGCACCTCCTCATTCGTTGAGAAGGACATGGCCCAGTCCGCGGTCAGGCTGCTCCGGGACGCTGGGGTTGAATTCACCACCCTTGGCAGGGACGAATCCTGCTGCGGCCTGCCAATGCTGGTTGCCGGAAAGTGGAAGGAGTTCGGGGATGTGGTCAGGCACAACATATCTGAGGCCAAAAAGCGCGGGGTCAAGACCGTGATAACCAGTTGTCCGGCGTGCTGGCTTTCCTGGCACACATACTACAGGGAATGGGCGAAGAAGCTCGGAATTGAATATGACTTCAAGGTCAAGCACTACTCTGAGGTTCTGGCGCCGAAAGCAAAGGAACTCGGTTTTGGAGAGGTTAAGGAGCGTGTCACTTTCCACGATTCCTGCCACATGGAGAGGGCTGGGGGAATCTACGAACCCCAGCGCGATCTCATAAAGGCCATTCCCGGCATTGATTTTCAGGAGATGCGCCACAACAGGGAACACGGGCTTTGCTGTGGCTCGGTCCTCACCCTCATATCCGATCCGCCCGTTGCGGCTGAGGTTGGAAAGGAGCGGCTTGACGAGGCCCTGGAGGTGAACGCCGGAAGGGTCATAACCGCGTGCCCGTGTTGCCGGTTCCAGCTCACAGTCACAAAGGACAAAAAGGGTATCCCTGTTGAAATAACCGACCTCGCAACATTCCTGGCGAGGGCCAAGGGCTACGATATCAAAGAAGACAGGGATTACATGCTTTCATCTTGGGCAACCTTTGAGGCCATGATAATGCTCATGAGGCCCCAAAACATGGCCGCGCTGATGGCCGAGATGTTCCCACAGATGGTTGACGCGATGCCCCTGGGCATGGGCAAGATGATGCGTTTCCTGGGCAAGCTTGGCCCGGTTGGCAGGGGGCTTCTCACCGCGATGAAGCCCATGTTCCCCGTTCTCTTCCCCATACTCCTGCCTATGATGATGCCAAAGCTCAGCCCAACCATGATAAAACTCATGGCCAAGCGCGTCCCCATGCCGGACTTCATGGCCGAGCAGATGCCAGATCTTGTCCCAAAAGCCATGGGTAACCTGATGCCCCACCTTCTGCCGGATGTTGTGCCGCTGGTTTCCCAGCCCCTGGTTGATTACTTGACCGGAAAGGCAAAGTCCTGATAGTCCAGGATTAGACGGGTTACGCCAGGGGATCAGGCGGGTCCTTGGATTTTCAGAGTGCCCTCAGTCCTCCATCCTCCAGCCTGAAAGACCTGGTGAAGAACGGGATGAAGGCCTCGTTGTGGGTGACCATGACAATGGTCAGGGACTGGATCCGGTTCAACGAGGATAAGAGTTCCATGAGCTTCAGGCCTGACGCCTTGTCCAGGTTGCCGGTTGGCTCATCCGCGAGGACGACCGACGGGCCGTTGACAAGGGCCCTGGCAACAGCGACCCGCTGGCTCTCGCCGCCGGAGAGCTCCTTTGGCAGATGGCTCGCCCTCTCGGCTATGCCCACTGCTTCAAGGAGCGCAAACGCGCGGCTGGCTATCTCCTTCCTGGGCCTTTTGGTCAGGAACCCCGGGAGCATAACATTTTCAAGCGCGGTCAGGTCAGGCAGGAGATGGTGGAACTGGAATATGAAGCCTATTTCCTTTGACCGGAAGTCCGAGAGCTCCCGATCGGACATCTTTGAATAGACCATCTGGCCGAGCTGGGCCTCTCCCGATGATGGCGTGTCAAGGGTTCCAAGTATGTTCAGGAGGGTGGTCTTCCCTGAGCCGGATGGCCCGGTTATCCCAACGAATTCCCCGAAATTAACCGTGAGATCAAGATCTTTCAGAACAACAAGATCCTCGTGCGGTCCCTTGTAGACCTTTGTTATGCCTCTTGCCACCAAGAGCTCGTTCATTTCAGTTGCTCGTGAGAATTATTTTTCCATGGATAGGACGGGGCCCCTGTGCCCCGCGGCCCCAGGCTCTCTGTTTCGCAGGCCTTCGGTTGGGGCCTGGGGCTACCAAAACCCTGGGACATGTTGGAACCAAGAACCAGGAACCTTTTCATCTTCCCTTTGTTATTGCCTGCGCGGGCTGGAGCCTCGCGGCCCTCATCGCAGGTATCAGCGCGGCGCCGAACGCTATTGCCAGCGCGGCTATGACTATGTATATTATGTCGGACGCCTGTATGAGGATGGGCAGCCGGTCTATGAAGTAGACATCAGGGGGCAGCTTGATTATCTGGAAGCGCTCAACGATCCAGGATATTCCCAATCCCACCCCGGTGCCGAGGCCCGTTCCCAGGAAACCCAGCAAGAGGCCCAGGGTTATGAAAACCCTGGCCACCGAGCGCCTTGTCATGCCAAGTGAGCGCAGGACGCCTATCTCCCAGGTCTTTTCAACAGCCAGGGTCGTCAGCGTGGTGATGATGTTAAAAGCGGCCACCAGGACGATGAGGACGAGTATGATATACATGGCCAGTTTCTCCAGCTTCAGCGCGGAGAAAAGGGAGTAGTTCATCTGTATCCAGGAGAGAACCCTGAACTGGCCGCCGAGCGCGTCGGCCACCTTTTTCGCGTAGGCCTGCGCGTTATATGGATCGTCCACCAGGACCTCCACCCCGGTCACCCCTTTCATGTTCGCGAGCTGCGCAAGCTCCTTCGCATCCATGAACGCGAGGTTCTCGTTGTAGTCAAAGAGGCCCGCGTCAAAGACCCCGGAGACCACGAAGGCCCTTGTCCTGAAAGCCGGGCCAATTGGCGTTGCTTCTGTCCCTCCATAGAAGACCACCGTGTCCCCAACGAAAGCACCGAGGCGCTGGGCGAGTCCCACGCCCAGGACGACCTGCCTGTTCCCCAGGTCAAAGTTGCCGAACTTGATGCTCCTCTGGATGTCCTCCAGGCCAACGCTGGCCCCTGGCTCAACCCCCTTGACCACGATGCCGTCAGCGATTGCTTTTCGCTTGATTATTATTTTGGTGAATATGTATGGACTGGCGCCTTTTACCCCATTTATCCCCCTTATTTTCTGGGCCACCGAGTCCGCGCCCGTCATGTCGCCCATGTAGGGGATCACGACGAGGTGCGGGTTGAAGCCAAGTATCCGCCTTTTGAGCTCCTCCTGGAAGCCGGACATCACCCCTATTACCACTATGAGGGACGCTACGCCAAGGCCTATTCCCAGGACAGCGAACGATGAAAAGAACGAAAGCACACCTCTCCTGGTTGCCTTCAGGTATTTATAGACTATCAGGAACTCAGCGCGGGTCATGTGGCCTCAGTTGCGGAAACGCTATCACATCCCTTATGTTCGGTTTGTCCGCGAATATCATGGCGACCCTGTCCATCCCGATGCCTATCCCGCCTGTCGGAGGCATTCCCCTTTCAAGCGCGGTGAGAAAGTCCTCGTCAACCTCGGAGGGTAATTCCTCATCCCTGAGGCCAGCGTCCCGCTCCATGTTCTCGCGCTGTATGGTGGGGTCGTTCAGCTCGGTGAAAGCATTGGAGATCTCCGTCCCCATCACAAAGAGCTCAAACCTTTCAACCAGGCCCTCCCTTTCCCTGTGAGGCTTTGCCAAGGGGCTCATTATCCTGGGGTGGTCAAGGA
>Ga0172366_10004855_pt1 | contig 10612 bp, 9 predicted proteins | sample LakKivSesite69cm_FD_114533 | JGI IMG/M metagenome (GOLD analysis project Ga0172366, IMG submission 114533) | Sediment microbial communities from Lake Kivu, Rwanda - Sediment site 69cm | ecosystem: Environmental > Aquatic > Freshwater > Lake > Sediment | place: Rwanda: Western Province, Lake Kivu...
AAATACTGTATCTTTTGATACATAATCTTGTTAACCATAGATCAGTCCTTTCCTTATAGTATTGATTCTTATTCATACTATAGTAAAGAACTGTTTCTTTTAAAAGGTGTATTTTTATTTTCCACCTTAGGTGCATTTTAGTTTACCATTTCCATAAAACAAGGATTGAAACCTCCTATTTTAGTATCGGTTATTGCTACAGTCTGCCGTTGTAGAGTAACATCCATTAAAACAAGGATTGAAACACTATTTCTTTGTCTTGTGTTCGGATGTAATAATGGTTGGAGAGAAACATCCATTAAAACAAGGATTGAAACATATACTTGTCCAATGTTAGCCTTCGGTTCTTTCAAAATTTAATCGGTAGATTGATAAATTGGCAAATTGATAGATTAAATATACTTGCATCTTATGTATTACAATTTGTTTTTATAAAAAAGCAGGATTTTTTAAACCTTTTGTCGTATTACTATTTAGTATTTAAAAAATGTTAAATAATATTAATGTGCTATGTTTTAAAATTAACCTCAAGCATTCACATATGCAGAATAAATAAAAAATAAGGAGCAGAGTAAATTTATGAACCAATTATTAACAATCAGAGAAGCAACTAAATGGGCTGCAATGTTCTTACAAAAACAAGTAAGCACATCAAACATTTCCTATTTGATTCAATACGGAAGAATAAGAAAATTTGGCGAAAATGGTGAAGTACTAGTAAATATTTCTGATTTAGAAAATTATTATAAATTACATTATCATACTAAAGAAGATAAATGGAAAAGACGCCTAGGCAATGATTTGAACTGGGCTCTTTCATTTTCAGAATATAAGGAATCAGAAACAACAAAACATGTCCATAGATTACATCCATATAAGGGAAAATTTATTCCTCAACTTGTAGAATATTTCTTAGATTCTCATACTGATAATTTTAAAAAGGAAATCTGTTTTAAAAAAGGAGATCTCATTCTTGATCCGTTTTGCGGAAGTGGAACAACTTTAGTACAATGTAACGAATTGGGGATGCATGCAATTGGAATAGATATTTCCGCATTTAATTCACTAATAAGTAATATAAAAGTTGAAAATCACGATCTTCAAGATATTGCAATAAGCTTGCAAAATATCACTAAAGAACTTAAAAATTTTCAAATAGGAAAGAACAATACAAAATTTGAAGAGGAGTTATTATATGAATTAAACTTATTCAATACTAAGTTTTTTCCTTCGCCAGAATACAGAAGAAAAATTACACAAAACGAAATAAATGAAAGAGAATATTCGAAAATAAAAGAAAAGGAATTTCTAAAAATCTATAATAACCTAATCGGCAAATATCAAATTCCTCTTAAACAAAATAAATGTTCAAGTTTTCTTGAAAAATGGTACTTGCAAACGGTAAGGGACGAAATTGATTTTGTATTTGAGCAAATTAAAAAAGTTAAGAATCCACAAACTAAAAAAGTATTAACAATTATTTTAAGCAGGACTATTCGCTCTTGTAGAGCAACAACACATTCAGATTTAGCCTCTTTAAGAGAACCAATAATAACTACATATTATTGTAAAAAGCACGGGAAAATATGTAAACCTCTATTTTCTATATTTAATTGGTGGGATAGATATGGAAAAGATACAATAAATAGGCTAAATCAATTTGATAGATTAAGAACAAATACTTACCAAAAATGTCTTACAGGCGATAGTAGAACTATAGATATTTTTTTAGAATTAAAAAAAAGAAATCAAACTTTTGGAGAATTAGCAGAAAAGAAAAAGATAAAAGGTATTTTTTCCAGTCCTCCTTATGTTGGTTTAATAGATTATCATGAACAACATGCTTATGCATATGACCTTTTTAGATTCGATAGGAAGGATGAGCTTGAAATAGGCCGTTTATATAATGGACAAGGCCAAGAAGCAAGAGAATCTTATGTTAAAAGCATCTCGGAAGCGTTGAGCAATTCTAAGAAATACATGCAATGCAATTATGATATTTTTTTAGTAGCTAATGACAAATACGGTCTTTATCCTAAAATTGCTGAATTGGCAGGAATGAAAATTGTGAACCAGTACAAAAGGCCAGTATTAAATAGAGTTGAAAAAGATAGATCTGCATATGCAGAAATTATTTTTCATTTAAAGGAGAAATAACATGCCTCTTTCTAAAAATCAAAAAGATAATATAAAAACTCTACTTTCAAAAAAGATTGAGAATAAACTGAAATCATATGGAAGAGAAACAACATCAATACCTTTTCTTGCACGACTAATTCAAGATGATGAAAAAATTGCAGCATATTCTTTTATTCATTCAATAGCAACAACTTTAGGAATGTCTATTTACGAAGATATATCTGTAATTATTGCTTCTGAGACATCACAAGAATGTTTCAGGAAATATGGTGTAGGTGGAGTAATTTCAAAAGATCAAAAAGGGGCAATCGCTGAAATAATTGCTAAGTTAAGAAATGGCAGCAGAAAAGCAAACATAGAAAAAGAAATACTAAATTCTCGTTGTCCGTTTTCGCGATTAGATGAATCCGTCCCCTACAAAAAACGACAATCATTCACAAATAGACAAGTGAGCCTTTCCTGCTAACGACAAATTTGATTGGTAGATTGGGTAACCGGTAGATTATCTTTAATTGGTAAATTGATATGCTAAATATACTTGCCTCTCTCGCTTTCTATTTTATTTTTTTTCTGTTAACCATTTTCTGTTAATCATTTGACATTGCAGGGTTAAGGGCTTATATCGCTTGCCGAATTTTAAGGCAAAAAGGATATAAAAAGGTCAAAAACCTCAGCGGCGGATATAAAACTTATTTTCCGGCTGTTCAGATGCAAGAAAATCCGGACATTTTTCAATACGAAAAATAGAAAAATAGAGTAATGTAACCAATATTCATGAATGTCTTGATTTGCTGCATAAGATAGAGACGGCGATGCAATTTAATTTCACATCACTTTTATCTGCTCGAGAGGGTATTATTACCGGAGCTTTAGTACCCACCAGTGTATGTCCTACCTGGTAATTAGCATAATAGGTAAGTGCTTTACCAAAGATATTTCCAGCTGCAATATCAGGGACAATTAGGATATCGGCTTTACCGGCTACCGCTGAAACAATTCCTTTTTTCTGGGCAGCAAATTCTGAAATAGCATTATCTAAAGCCAGCGGCCCATCGATTATACAGCCGATAATCTGTTTTCTTTCATTCATTTTGGAAATCATTCCTGCTTTTACGGTCTCTTCCATATCGGGATTTATAGTTTCTACTGCAGCTAAAAGAGCAACTTTGGGAATTTCCATTCCCAGTTTATGAGCAACTTCAACAGCATTATTTATAATAGCCACTAAAGTCTTTACATCTGGTTTAAGGTTTACTCCGCCATCACTCATCAATACCAATTTGGGGCTCCCTCCTCTTTTATCTTCAAAGATAAAAACATCACTGACGATTTTATCAGTCCTTAAACCCCACTCTTTATTTAACACCGCCTTTAGAAGGATGGCTGTCTTTATCTTCCCCTTCAGGAGTGTTCCTCCTTCTTTTGCTCTTTCTACTGCCTTTCGAGCTATATCTTCATCATCTTTTGCTCCGATAATTTCTTTTACAAAATTACTTTCGCCTAATAAAGAAAGGGACTTTTCAATTTCTGCTTTATCTCCCACTAAAATTCCCTCTCCGAATCCGTAATCGTAACAATCTTTTAGGGCTTTCAAAGTTTCAATATCTTCTCCACCGGCAACAATAATTTTTTCTCTTCCTTTGATTTTCAAATTGTCGAATAATTCTTTAAAACTTTTTATCATCTTCGAGCCTCCTGTACACAAATTACACAGATTAAATTTAATTTTAGGAATATGTTTTTACTTTTTCTGCCCCATCTACTACTCTTATCACTGCTTGGGCCAATGCCTTCATTTCCTCTTCTCCCGGATAAATTACCACTGGAGCTATCCAACCGGTACGATCTTTTATCTTGTTTACTAAAATATCATTATGAGCTATACCGCCGGTAAGAATAATTGCTTCAACTTTTCCTTTTAATACTGCAGCCATTGCCCCGATTTCTTTAGCAATCTGATAACACATACCTTCAAAAATTAATTCTGCATATTTATCTCCTTGCTCTATTTTTTTCATTACTTCTCTGACATCATTGGTCCCCAGATAAGAGACAAGTCCGCCCTGATAAGTAATAAGCTTGTATAATTCTTTTTCTGAATATTCACCGGAATAACAGAGATGGATTAGAGCCTTATTGGGGAGAGAGCCGGTTCGCTCGGGTGAAAAAGGTCCTCCGTCATTGGCATTATTTACATCAATTATTTTCCCCTTCTCTATGGGAGCAATGGATATTCCCCCGCCAAGATGGGCAACAATAAGGTTTAACTCCTCGAATTTTTTCCCCTGTTTTTTGGCATAACGGAAGGCATTAGCCCGGATATTTAAAGTGTGAAGCAAGGATTTCCTTTCTATCCCTTTTAACCCGGATATCCGGGCAATAGCGGTAAATTCATCAACCGATACCGGGTCAGCAATATAGGCAGGGACATCGATTTCTTCAGCTATTTCCTGGGCAATAATTCCTCCTAAATTGGAAGCATGTTCTATGGGAGAATTTTTTAGGTCATTGATGAGTTTGTTATTAACCTCGTAAATCCCGGCTTCTAAAGGTTTTAATACACCGCCCCGTCCTATAATCGCTCTTAATGAATTAGAATCTATATTTTTCTTTTTCAAGGTATCCAAAATTATCTTTTTTCTGACTGGTCCTTGTTCTAATAGCGATTTAAATTGGGAAAGTTCTTCTGTAGAATGGGATATGATCTCATTAAAAAGCTCTTTTCCTTTCTGATTAAATATTGCTACTTTGGTTGAAGTTGAACCGGGATTGATTACCAGAATATTTTTCATGTTTTCCTCCTTACTTAATTAAGAGATTGCCACGCTTCAATAAATCGAAGCTCGCAATGACAAAAAATATAATAAACTGAAAACTATTAACTGAAACCCTATGCCATATATTAACGACTATTCATAATCGACTATATACTAAGAAACAGGCGAGATATCTGTCCTACAGATATTTAATTTTTTACCTCCTCAAATCCTCTTTCAAAAGCTCTTAAATTTATCTCAGTACTATGGGGAGGTAAGTTTTCTTTTATAGACTGAATAACTAAATCTTTATCTACCGGAAATTCAGGGGCAGCCACTGCTGCTCCGAGCAGAACCATATTTTCCGAGATAATACTCCCTGCTTCTTTAGCTATTTTCTGGGCATCAATTATTGATAAATTCTTTATTTTTGCCTTTAGTTCGTCAAAAACAGAAGACAGTTCGGGATATTCCGAAATGCCCAGTGAAACAGTAAAAGGCACAATAGGAGCACTATTTACTATAACAAAAGAGTTGCAGTTTATCTTATTTAAAGACCTTAGAGCTTCTGTCGGTTCAAAAGCAATCAATAAATCCGCTGCTCCCTCTTCAATTAGAGGGCTGTGTGCTTCACCAATTTTAAGTTCAGTTACCACTGTCCCTCCTCTTTGAGCCATTCCATGAACTTCACTCATTACCACATTCAAACCTTTTTTCATCGCTGCTTCTCCCACAATAGTAGAGGCTTTAATGGTTCCCTGGCCCCCCACTCCAATAAATTGAATCCTATATATATTTTTCATACTCATTTTTTCACCTCTATCACTTTCTTCGGACATACCTGGAAACAAACTCCACAACCATCGCATAATAATGGGTTGATATTAACAGAGCCATCTTTTTCTATATAGATAGCCGGACAGGTGAAATTCTTCACACAGATTAAGCATTTGGTACACTTTTCCTGGTTAATGGTGTATTTGATACTTATACCTTTTTCCCTGTTTTCCGCATCAGTAATCATAGCACAGGGGTGTTTGGTAATAACTACTGCTACGCCTTCAAATTGTAGGGCTTCCTTAAATACCTCTTCTGTCTCTTTTAAATCAACCGGGTCAATGGTCTTTACTAAACCTGCACCTACTCCGAGAGCAATCTTCTCTATGGAAACTTCGGGAGCGGGGTTACCCATTCCATCCAGTGGTATACCGGGATTGGTTTGACCTCCGGTCATTCCGGTTATCCTATTGTCCATAACTACTAATAAAATCTTATCTTTATTATGAACAGCATTGATTAAAGGAGGAATGCCGGCGTGAAAGAAGGTTGAATCTCCGATAAAAGATATTACTTTCTGGTTGGTTGCCTTAGAAAATCCGCAGCCAATACCTAAACTTGAACCCATAGAAATACAGTAATCCCCCATATTATAGGGGGGTTCCAGACCCAAGGCATAACACCCTATATCAGTGGAGTAAATTATCTCTTCTTCCTTTAATTTTAACTTTTTTATAGCTTTTTTTAAAGCAAAATAAGTTGGACGGTGGGGACATCCGGGACAGAGTATGCTTGACCGCAAAGGTAAAGGAAGTTTAGTACTCAATTTTTTTCTTTTGATTAATGCTTTTTCTACTATCTTTTCCATCCCGATAGAGACAATATCCGGGTTATATTCATAAATTCGGGGAAGGGTCCCGTCTAATTTACCATATACTTTCTTCTTTATATTGTATTTTCCTATTATGGCCAAAACTTCTTTCTCCATTACCGGTTCCACTTCTTCTACTACTAATATATTATCCACATTGTTTATAAAATCTAAGACTAATTTTTCGGGGAAAGGATGAGAAAAAGCCAGTTTTAAGATTTTTACTTTTAAATTATTTTCACTAACCACATCCATCACGTAATTAAAGGCACTACCACTGGTGATAATTCCTATCTCATTACCACCTTTGTCAATTATTTTATTAAGAGGAGAACTTTCACTTTTTTTTTCAATTTGTTGTAATTTTTCAATTAATTCTTTACGCATTCTCACCACATATGCTGGAGTTACTATGAATTGAGAAGGATCCTTTTTGAAGTATCCTTTCTCTTTTCCTTGAGTAACTGTTCCTAAATTCACTACCCCCCTCATATGAGATATTCTGGTAGTAGTACGTATAAGAACGGGAATCTTAAATTGTTCTGATAAATCGAAACCAAATTTCATCAGGTCTTTTACTTCTTGCGGATTGGAGGGCTCCAGCAGAGGTATCCCTGCCAAGCGAGCCATAATCCGATTGTCTTGTTCATTCTGTGAAGAATGCATAGAAGGATCATCGGCTGATAAAACAATCATCCCGCCCCGCACTCCGGTATAAACTGTGCTCATAAAAGAGTCAGCAGCGACATTTAATCCTACATGTTTCATAAAGACAAAGGAACGCAATCCAGCAGCTGCGGCTGCAGCGGAAACTTCTAACGCTACCTTTTCGTTTGAGGAAAATTCAAAATATACTCCTGCTTCCCGGGCAATTTTGTAAAATACATTTCCTATCTCTGAAGAAGGGGTACCAGGATAAGTGGAAACGACCGAAACACCGCCTTCTAAAGCTCCTCGAACAGCAGCTTCGTTGCCCAATAAAAACAGTTTTTCTCCTTTTTTTCCAGTTAAAATTTCTTTTACTTTCAATTTTTTTCTCCTTTCTTCTTTTTATTTAGTATTGCACATTGAGTACTGCGTATCGCGTAGTTTAGCCGTCAAATAACCACTAATAATATTTTTTAATATAATCTTCAACTTTATCTCTATCTCCTTTAAAAGGACCGGGTTTTTCCATTTTTAAGGAAACCAAAGCAGCAGCAAAGAGGAGCGCTTCCTCTATTCTTTTATCTAACCTTTCGGTAATATAGGCACTGAAACAGGTATCGCCCCGGCCGGTTCTACCGGAAAGATTTCTCGGTTTTAGGGGACAGGTATAATGTTTTTTACCATTATAAATTAAGACTTCTTTATTATGGGTAATCATAATTTCCTTTGCTCCCCACTCGAAGAGCATTTCTGCTGCTTTTTTCCTATCCTTTATTCCCGTCATAATTTCAGCTTCAGCTGCATCAGTTTTTAAATAATCAATATAAGAGAGATATTCCTTCTTTTTTTCCCAATCTATAAAAACCATCTCTTTATTTTCCACTACCGTCCTTAAAAACCCTTGAACGTCCAGGGCAACTCTCCCTTTGTTATGCAGAAATTTTATCATTTCACTATCAAATTCCCCCGAGATGAGGCCGGCAAAATGATATATCCGGGAATCAATATTATTAGGTATATCTGCAATAGTGAAGGGATCGGCAATCGATAGAGCAGTACAGGTTCTTCTTTCTCTGTCTGCACTATAATAAATATTTCTTATGGAAGTTGTATTTCTGGAATCTAAAGCAGTAATATCTTCTTGGGGAATAATAAATGCCTCCAAATACTTTCTATCCTGTGAAGACAACTTAGTCAAAATGCCTATCTTATGACCGATAGCGTAGGAAGCACAGGAAGAATAGAAAACTGCCCCTCCAATTTCCTTTACAGCTTCTCCCTGATATATATTTTCATCAATAGAGATATGTCCCATGACAAAGCTATCATATTTTTTCATTTTCACCTCTTGTTCCTTTTTTCACATAAAACAATTTTACTCCTAAAGAATCCCTTTGAAAAATATTTTTTAAATCACTTTTTATAAATTGTTATGAATGAAAATAAAAATGCGGGAAGGCCATAATTGAAAAAATAATTTACCTGTCTTTAATTATCGTGTTTAGAAAAAGGAGAGCTTTTCTTTAATTTGTGGTTATTACTGGTACTTTCTATAAGTTCGTTAACTCTTTGTAAGCTATATTTATAAAACTTCTTGTAACGGGGTTTTAATTCCAAACACAATACTCCATGGTAATTCTTTAATAAGCGGAATATCTTATCGTAGGGGATTTCTCCCCAGCCTACAGGCATATGCATGTCACCAATACCAAACTGAATCAGATTAATGTCCCGTTCTTCATATGACTGTTGAGATTTACCAAAACAATCGTGAATATGCAGATGTTTTATATATGGCAGGGCTAATTTTATAGAATCCAAAAATTTGAAGCGGTAATGTTTAGAAGCCAGATAAGCATGGCTAAAATCTAGAGTTATCCCCACATTTTCTCGGTTAATCTTCTTAACTTGTTCAACTAAATCTTCAATCTTTGTACCATAATTATATTTGCTAATCTCCAGAGACTCTTCTTCTAATTCCGGAGGGGTATTCTCAATAGCAATGGTCACCCCTAAATCTTTAGCAAAGTCAGCTAATTCTTGCAAAGTTTTTATTTCTATCTTCTTAAATCTTTCAATCTTTTTTGGAGAAAGTACTTTTGGTATTCCATTTTGCCCTAACTCTTCCCTTTTAATCTCTCCCTGTAAAGGAATTTTTCCACTATGGTATACAAAAATTTCTGCACCTATAGCATTAGCAAATTCAATTCCGGATTTAAAGATTTCTTTTTGTAATTTAAAATTACGAGAGTCCATCAAATTTAGCAGATCGGGGCCGTGAACAGTATATTTCAATTGAAATTCCTTCAGGATGTCTATAATTGCCCTGGTTTGCAGCCAATTCAGTTTCCCCCTAAAGATTGCATCGACTCCGTGGACGGGTATTTCGGCATAATCAAAACCGATATCTTGAAAATTACTCAAAGTCTTTTCCAATAGATCTAAATCACCATCTATTGTAGAAGAATCTATATTTATTTCAATCCCTTTTATTTTCATAGTTTTCGCTTCAAACCAACAATATTTTTATTTACTAGTTCAGATTATAACATATTTTCAAATATTTAATTTTCTTTTATATTTTTTAAAATAATATCTCTGCCATAATTAATCTTTTTTATCAATATATGTCCAATTTTTGGAGTATTTATTTCAGCATCCGTTGTATCAACAATGTAAGTCTCCAAATCACAATCTTTTTTCAACTTTTCAATAAATTTAATCTGCTCTCCTCGGTTATTATATATTATATTTCCTCGAATGGTATTTTTTAAAAGAATTTCAACGCCTAATGGGTCATGGATTTTTCTACATATTTCTTTATCTAAGTCGTTTTGATCAACCTCGATATCGTATATACCAGTTCTCCCGCATATTGGGCAAAATTCTACCAATGGATGATTCTTATTTTCTGTCGTTACCTCATAATGGGCGCTCAGAGCCAACCGATAAAATATTATATCCTCATTGTTTATATTCAATTTTACCTTTTCAGATTTATTATTAATCAAATTTTTGTAATAATATCTGATATGCAATTGATGATCGTGGCTGTTAGAAGGATTATCTATATCTGTGTAAGGCTGCAAACCTTTATATCTGCCTTCCGTATCGCTTCCCTCATTACCATTAAACAAAATATGGCGTAAACGATAATTTTCGCTAAAGTTATTCTTCATATTACAATATTTCATTAAATTAAATATTATCAAATAAACAGCTTCAAGATATCCTTCTACTATATTGCAATTTACATAAAACCAGATATTGGGATATCTCGGTATTTCTTTTGAGATAATATCTTTTTTTGGTAATTTAAAATCCATTTTCTATCCTCCGCTTATAAATATAATTAGAAATAATTATTGTTCTTTGGTATATACACAAAAGATTAGTTGCGTGGATTATTTTATTTTATTTC
>Ga0172366_10004856_pt1 | contig 10611 bp, 8 predicted proteins | sample LakKivSesite69cm_FD_114533 | JGI IMG/M metagenome (GOLD analysis project Ga0172366, IMG submission 114533) | Sediment microbial communities from Lake Kivu, Rwanda - Sediment site 69cm | ecosystem: Environmental > Aquatic > Freshwater > Lake > Sediment | place: Rwanda: Western Province, Lake Kivu...
ACCTTCTCCGGTTCTATACCATAATGCTGAATAATTTTAGTTTTGGTCAGATTACTCACCGCAATAACCATATCGGCTTTGGACAAACCTTCTTTTTCTATTTCGTAGATTTCCTGATTAACATGATGACCCCCGGTTCGTTCAAATTCCGTGGCGTGAATATGGGCCACCAGAGATTTGTGAGAAATTTTCTTCGCTGCCAAACCCGCCGGGAAACTTAACCAATCATGGCTATGAATAAGATCAAAATCTTCCGCCAAAGCGATCCGACGTCCGGCTTGACCATATCTCAAAACCTCACTAATTAAATCGCGACGATAAATTCCCCCTCTTCCTGCTCGGCGAACTAAGTCTTGATAAGATTTTGAGGTTAGATAGGGAGAAAGCAATGAATTAAAAATTCTTGACTTTATATTAAAATCAGCAAAAATTATTTTGCACAAAGAAGATTGACAATCTACTTTTTTGGGCAAAACAAAAGTAATCTTTACTCCCTGATTCACCAGACCTCTAACGAGACCCTCGCATGCTACTCCTAATCCCCCGGAATTGTATGGTGGGAATTCCCAGCCAAACATTAATATTTTTATCCCGCCCGACATTTTGTTAATTAACGCAATAGAGAGGAAGTTCCTTGAATAAGGATCTCAAGACTAGAGTTTAAATACCTCCTCGAAAATTATACTCTTGATTAAGTTTTTTTCTTCTCTTGATCGTGTTTTCTCCAAGCTGCAGAAACTGAAGGTTCAATCGTATCCAGATCATTAAGAATCTTTTCTCTCAGTTCCATGGTGGTGATGACATCTTTCTTGGCTAGCCACTGCGTTACGGCGCTTAAAACTTGGTTTAAGACCTCTTTTATTCGTCCCTCAGAAAGATTGGCATTTTGGGCTGCCAAGGTAATCGCTCGCCTCACCTTTTCTTCATTAAAAGGTTCTCTGGTGCCGTCTTTTTTTATAACAAAATTAACCATACTTAATAATATATAATATTTTGCTTAATTTCCGACCTTTTCCCTAATTTTAACGCAACCAACCAAAACAAGCAATCGGCTGTTTATACCGCTTTATTCTGCGACTGCCAATAATGATAGTAAGCTAGCTTCACGATTTCGCTGAGCGCAAAATAGCTCGCCACCAGGAAAAAAACAAGGAATAAAGAATTAAGCGGCGGAGCCACAAAATGGAAAGTAGTCTGTCCAAAAGCTAGAAAGGGCAAAGAAATGATAACCACGGCATCCAAGACTACAAAGGAAACTAAAGTCAGGCTTGGTTTTTTTGCTTTTAGAAAAAAATGCGCAGTACGGATGATAAAAATAAGAGAAATTTCCGTCAAAATGCTTTCAATAAACCAAAGCGTCTGCATAACCCCTGCCTGAACATTGTGAAAAATGGCAAAGAAAATAAAATCAAACAACGTACTGACCAACGCCAAAACAATGATCAAGGGAACTATTTTGTGAAGCTGATACAGCTTGGGTCGTTCCAGTTCTTCGGGGTCGACATAATCAGTAGCAATGGTGATTAAAGGAAAGTCTGATAAAAGATTTCCCAATAAAATCTGTACCGGCAACATCGGTAGATAGGAAATAAACAAAGAAATAACGGCAATCGAATAAAAATTGCCAAAATTACTCGCTAAAGCGCACTTAATATATTTATTGACGTTGGAAAAAATAGTTCTTCCTCTTTGAATTCCGTCAACAATTACCCGCAGGTCTCTTTGGGTTAAAACAATATCCGAAACTTCTCGAGAAACATCAGCGGCTGCCGGTACGGAGATGGCAACGTGAGCGATCTTTAATGCTGGAGCATCGTTAATTCCTTCTCCTAAGAAACCAACTTCATATTTTTTTTCTAAAGACTGGATTATTTTATATTTTATCTCGGGCGAAACTCTGGCAAAAACAGAAAATTCTTGGCAAGCTTCATCAAATTCCTCCTCGGAAAGCGTTTCCAGCTGTTGTCCCTGAAGGACAGCGGTAATGTTCTTAACCAAACCCACCTCTTTGGCAATAAATCCAGCGACTTCGGCACTATCACCGGTAACGATCTTTATCTCCACGCCTAATTTTTCCGCCAATTTAACTGCTTCTTTGGCCGTCTCTTTCAGGGGATCAATAAAAGTAAGATAACCAAGGAAATTTAGATTTTTTTCGTCTTCTTCGTTGAAATCCAGCTTATCAAATTTTTTAAAAGCAACGGCCAGGGTTCTTTTTCCTAAAAGACCTTGCTGTCCTATCTCGGCCAATATTTCTTCTTTTTCGCCACCCCCTTCAACCGCCGAACTCAATTTTAAAATGGTTTCTGGTGCTCCTTTTACAATCAACATTCTTTCCCCGTTGTCGTCTTCAAGTAAAGCGCTGGCCCGCATCCTAAACGGATCAAAGGGGGTTTCCGCGATGGCCTTGAATTTTCTAATTTTTTCCCGAATATGGCCGCTACTCTTCTCAAACAAGGCAATATCAAAAGGATTGGCACTGGAATCAATCTCTTCTTTGACATAATGCGACACTAAAAGGCTGTACAACAGACACTTCTCTTTGTTTGGAGAAAAAACATTCTCAAGTAGAAGTTTGTTCTGGGTCAAAGTTCCGGTTTTATCAGTGCACAAAACTTCAATATTTCCCAAATCTTCAATTGCTGACAGCCGCCTGATTACCACTTTTTCTTTAGCCAATTTCAATGCTCCTTGAGATAAGGCGAAAGTAACCACGACCGGTAGCGCCTCGGGTAAAATACTGACGATTAAGACAATACAAAAAATCAAAAAATCTACTGGGTCTGTTGTCCTGTGGATTATTAATTTCGCGATGAAAATCACGGCAATCGCTCCGACAACTATCCGTAAAATCAGCTTGCTCAGATAAAGAAGATCTTTGGCATAAAGGCTTTCCCGGCTTAACCCAGCGACCAGTCTGGCAATTTCACCAACAACCGTCTCCCGACCGGCTTCAATGACGATGCCCTCGGCTTCTCCGGAAACTATCGCTGTTCCGCCAAAAAGAATATTTTTGGCAGCAAATACTTCTTTAGCCTCTTCAATTAATGGTTCGCTCTGTTTGGCAACAGGTACTGACTCTCCGGTTAAAACTGATTCATCAACCAAAAGACCCTTCACTTTAAGTGCCCGCAGGTCAACCGGAACAATATTTCCCGACTCAAGCAAAACAACGTCTCCCGGAACAAGCAATTTTTTATCAATCACCTTCTCTCTTCTTTCCCGCAAAACTCTGACGTTTTGGCTGGTATATTTCTTTAGTAAGGCGATAGCTCTTTCAGAACGGAATTCCTGTAAGAACCCCAAAGTTAAATTAATCAAGACGAAGACAAAAATCATTACGCCGTCAACTATCTCTCCAAGGAGAAGGGCAATAAAAGCGGCCACAAAAAGTAAATAAAAAAACGGCGATTTAAATTGTCGCAAAAAAATTTCTAAGGCCCGAACTCTTTTTTCTTTAAGTTCATTAAGGCCGTATCTTTTCAAACGGACCGCTGCTTCCTCGTGGCTAAGACCTTGCTCAGAAGCCTGGAGTAAGTTCAAAACTGCAGTAACTTCCTTATTTGTGTACTGAGAAAAAGCCATCTTGGTCAATACCTTGCTTTTTATAAATCAGATCTCATTAAAATTTATCTTTTCTTTCTCGCTTTCTTTTTCGGCCGAGCCTTAGCGGAACAACCGCAAGTATTGCACATATTTTTGTTTTTAACTTTAATGAAAATATTCCGACCTTTGTTGTATTATAGCAAATGTCAAGAAAATATGTCCGATTAGATTTTGGTTATCCGCAATCATCGGGTATAATACTTTTATATGGCGATTTTAACTGACTTTCTCAAAACAATCGGAAATTTTAGCCTGCGCTACAAACTAATTATTATCGGGTTTCTGGTGATTTGGTTCTTGTGGCCTTTTGGCTTAGGTTTATTGGGAGGGTGGCTGTTAGCCAAAGGCTCTCTTTCAAAATTTCCGGAAATTAAAAAAACCGATAAAATTTTAGTTTTAGCCCCGCATATCGACGACGAAATTATTGGTGCGGCGGGAATAATTCAGCAAGCAAACCAAATCGGCGCAAAAATAATGATTGTCTACGCCACTAACGGCGATGATAATCCTATTTCCGTTTTAGGTCAGAACAAAAACTATGACCCCAATGACTTTATCAGCCTCGGAGAGAAAAGGATGGTCGAGGGAAAAATAGCGACTAGCCAGCTGGGATTAAATAACGAAAACTTGATTTTCCTCGGTTATCCTGACAGCGGTCTTGATCAAATGCTCAATAAATTCTTTTATCAAGATACCGCCTATACCGCCAAGGCAACCCGTCTTAATTATAATCCCTACCAAGGAACATACAGAGAAAACCAGCTGTATAATGGCAGCAATCTCTCCACCAACCTCGGTGAGATTATTGATAAATTTTCCCCGACGATTATTATTACTCCTCATCCTAGAGACGCTCACCCTGACCATCGGGCGTTGTTTTACTTTTTGGAGAAAGTTCTTAACGAAAGAAATATTAAGGTTAAAAAGTATGCCTATTTGGTGCATTTCCGGCTTTATCCACCCCAAAAAAAATTAGAAATGAATAAATTGCTGTATCCTCCCAAGAAACTATTTAGTCAAGAGGGTTGGTATAGTTTTGATTTATCGCCAGAACAAGAAAAGAAAAAATTGGAAGCAATTAACCAGAATCTTTCCCAGCTTAAAGTTGCCGCCTTTGAGGACCTGTTGAGAAGTTTTGTCAAGAAAAACGAAATATTTGAAGAGTTCGAATAGACTGACTCTTTTGTCATTTTCTCTTAGCCACACAAAAAAGCAGCTTGTCCTGCTTTTTTTGGTTAACAAAATCAGGATTGATACTTTAAAAATTATCGTAGCCAACTATCTCTTCAAGTCTTTTCCGCGATTTTGGTTGCCGCTTATCGGCCGGAAAGCCAATTGGTAACAAGGTTACTATCTTATATTCCTCCGGGACATTTAATATCTTTTTCACTTCTTCCTGATCAAAAGCACCAATCCAACAGCTGCCCAACCCTTCATCAGCGGCAACCAGAGTCATATGGTCAACTGCAATCGCTAAATCGACAGCATAGGTTGGCACGCCGGAACTCATAATCTCATTTGGATTCAAGGCAACTGCCACAATGACGACTGGTGCTTCGCCGATAAAATTTTGATTTAAAGCTGCCTCGGCCAATCGTTTTCTTTTTTGCTTTTCTTTAACCACCACAAACTTCCAGTCTTGACTGTTATGCGCCGAAGGCGCCAATCTCGCCGCCTCCAAAATCTTTTTTAACTTTTCTTCTGGCACCGGCTCTGACCGGTATTCCCTTACACTCCGCCTTGTTCTAATTGCCTCAAATGTCTCCATATTTTTTTAACACAACTTTAAGAGTTCTCTGGCATTTTCGATCGCATACCCGGCAAAGTCATTATTGAAATAAACATAGACATCCAGTCCTCTCTTTCGATCCGGCTCGGGACCAGGCCGGAGCCATTTTTTGATTTTTTGTGCCAATTCTCTTAATTCCTCCTCTGTATATCTTGAAGCAAAGAGAACTTTTGAACCATGCATTCTCAGATAAACAAAATCAGCCGTAATAATCTCTGCTTTAGGGTACGCCGGGGAGTCGGCAATCACCCAAGCCACATTATGTTTCTTTAATAGTTCATAAACAGATTTCTGACACCAACTTTTATGACGAAATTCAAAAGCAAATCTCAATTTTTGTTTATTTTTCGCTATCATTTTAAGAAAATTCTCCAAACGTTTTATTCCCTCTTCGCTCGCCTGAAAACTCGGAGGAAACTGAAATAAAATTGGACCCAGTTTTTCTTTCAGGTTTAAAGAATTTTCCAGAAACTGCTGCCAGGCTTCTTTTACTCCTTTTAATCTCTTTATGTGGGTAATAAAACGACTGGCTTTGACGCTAAAAACAAAATCTCCGGGAGTCTGCCGATACCAGTTCTGATAAGTTGTTGGCCGAGGAAGATGATAAAAAGAATAATTTATTTCTGCCGTCTTAAAATGACAGGAAAAAAACTTAAGTCTGTCCTTAGCTGGCAAGGCCAAAGGATAAAATTTCCCCAACCAATGGTCATAAATCCAACCACTCGTGCCAATATAAAGCTGATTCATTTTTGGATTATCCTTTTAGCAAACTAACAAACCAGAATCTACAGTATTCTTTCTTTTTCATAACAATTTCATTTTAGCAAAAGATTATTATACGCACAATTTCAAAATAATAAAGCGACTTCTGCGACAGAAGCCGCCTTGTTTGGTTGACCAACCGTCCTATCTCAGCCAGTCGTTAGTATTGTACTCGAGCCACTCTCCATTGGTTACCGGAGGCAGCTTATTCTCAGCTATCCACAACTCTCCAGTTGAAGGACAGCCGATTACTGCTTGGACAGTTCCGGCATTGGCGACCAACTGAAGCGCTCGCTTGGCTCTCTCAATGGTCATTGGTCTTACAGCGCAAAAAGTCTTAAGCTGTGCCTCTCTTCTGTGGCTGTCTTGGCGCGTGAAAAAATCTAAGGGCAATGAAGTTCGACCTGGGCGGGAATAAAGATCTGGCTGTTCATCTTCTCGGCCTAGGGTCTGGAAGTGATTGGTCACGATTAGACTGCTTTCGTTAAACAACCATCTAATCTGTTTCCGCTGTGAACTAAGCTCAACCGCGGCGGCCCCACCCTCTGCAACCAAAACAACATTCTGCCCTAGGATGACCTTATCTGGAGTTAGTAAAGCCTTGGCTTTCAATAAGGAACTGCTGTGTTGGATAATATGCCGTGTCAGTATCTCTTCGGGAATACCTCGCCAGTTGACCCCCTTGGTCGGCGAGGCCAAAAGTACCAAGGCCAACTCCCGGGAGATGGCGGTTAGGCCGCTAATTATACCCGGCCAGCCAATAGCCACAAAGGGATATCCGTCATTTTCATCAGGGTGGTAAACAAAGACTGTTGTTAACGACGGTAAGATCTTCTCCCCGAGCCAGTATTCCAAAGTCCGGCCCCAAATAATCCGTCCCGCTTCATCCCGGCTCACAAAACAGGAGCAAAGAAAAGGTTGGACGAATCGGCCAATCAACCGATAATACATCTCTCTAACTTCTTCAATTACGTTAAGTAAAAGAATAGAACTGTACTTAACGCCAGCACCCTCGGCAATGCCCTTCATTTCCTCGATATACCTTGACGGAATTCGCTTTATCAGTCGGCTGGTCAATGGCGGCAGAAAATAGGGGGACAACCAACCAGCCAGCTTTCCTTCATGATCAGCGATGATTTGTCTGAGGTGTGATGTTATGAAGGCTATCTCTTTCTGCAGGACCTTCCCGTGTTGACGGCCCATCTCCTTCGGACTGCCACTCAACCTAACAATCCTTATGCCTTGAAACTGATCTCGCGTCTCCATGCTCTTCCTCCTCGTGAATATTCTTTTGGAAAAAAGCGATTAATCCGATTTGGCGAAGCCAGAAAGGATCTATTTCTAAACTATCCCCTCTTTTTCTTTCCGTCAATAAGCAAACTTTACTTATCTTTTCCAAGTATTTAAAATATAAAAACGCAAAGGTCGATACGCAATCCTAAATTACCATAACTCTCATCTATGATTACGGCGATTATCTGGGGAATAACCGCGGTCACTGTTTTTTACTGCGGCATAAAAGTCCAATTAGTCTATTTAAGAACTAAAAATCGCTCGGTTGGGGATTTTGCCAAATTTCTCTTAATGGGTGGCGGCGGGGTAATAATTGCCGTCGCCAGTTATTTTATTGGCGGCTACCCTTGGTTAGAAAAAGGGTTTGTTATTGGTGTCTTTGTAAAATTAACTGGGATGGCCTTTCTCTATCGCCTATTATGTAGTTTTGTCTTGCCCAAATTTGAGAAATTAGTGTTTTGGCTCGTCATTGCTGTGAATTGCCTATTTCTGGTTGTTAATACTTATTATGCCGCCCAACCCTTTCCTGGCTATAATCCTCAAACTGGTCAGTTTCCCATCAATTTCCCGGTTGGGGTGGGAATCCTTTCTATTCTCCTCGTCCTGATGCCAGCTTATGTAATCCCGGTAATTATGCTTTTTCGCAAAGCATTTAAAAGCAAAGATAAAACGGTCCGGTTAAGAGGATTTCTCATTGGCTTTGCTTCCCTTTTTTATCTGGCAAGTATTAGTACCTGCGGCCTGGCCACTAGGGTAATACCCCTTTATTTTAATAATCTTCTGATTGCTTTAACAGCTTTGTTTACTTTTGTAGGAATCGTCTACATTAACCATATTGCCAAACCGGAAGCAATCCTGCCGCCCACTGTTTCTTCGACACCTCCCTATACCGCTATTTCGGTAAATTGGTAATAAAAATTCAAACCCACTCCTCAAAATCGAATCGCTTCGGTAAAGAGCGGGGGTTATTTTTTTAATTCTTTCTTATAAATTTGGCTTCGTCCGCCATTTCCTTCTTTGAGTATTTCATAAGAAGGGACGGCGAAAATTTCCAATCTGGCGTCAAGAAAGTCGGAAAAAACTAGGAGTTCGCCATCTGAGGAAACGTCAAGGGCAGTTGGTTGGTTACCCGCAACGATCGCATCAAGCATTTTTCCGGTCTCCGTGTCAAAAAGCAAAACCGATCCCCATTCCGGTCCTGGGATATAGTAATTGGTGGCAGAGAAATTTTTCCCGCGGCAGGAAACAAACAAAATCTTTTTGTCTGGGCTAAGCTCGATCGTATTAGGGTTAGTGTCGGTCTCAACGAATTTTTCAACTTTATCATCCCTTAAAAAAACTTGCCAAATAACAGCTTTTCCCATATCTGAAACATACAATACGCCTTTGTCTTCATCGACAACAATATGCCGCATGGCGCCGCCGCTCTCGTAAATAATTTTTCCTTTGCCTGTTTTTAAATCAATTTTTTCAATTTCGCCCCTCTCAAATCCGGCCACATAAAGGTAATTACCATCTTTTGTCGCATAAAGTCCGCGTGGCGTCCTCACCGTGGGTATGCAACGAAGTAATTTGCCGCTTTGGAGATCGATCTCGGAAACATCGTTGCTCGACCAATTGGAAGCAAAAAGAGTTTTCTCGTCTGGAGAAAGCGCTAAGGCTTTTGTCCAAGCGCTTTTAGTGTCAAAGGTGCGCCAAACTTTTTTTGTTTCTGCGTCAATCTCAAAAACCAAAGCACTCTCCATTTGGCTGACATAGGCTTTTTTTCCATCTTGGGAAAATATTATCTCTACCCCTCCTCCCCCATTAAGATCAATGTCCTTTATTTTTTCCCCGGTTAAGGAACTATAAACAGCCGCGCCTCTTTTTTGATTTAAAAGCAAAGCAACCCAGATTTCTTTGTTGTCAGGGCTAAAAGCAACACTCTTCGGCGAAGGAACTGATTTAATATCCAAAAGATGATGGACCAACTGGCCCTCTGGATCTGTCCACTTCTCCGAATCAGGATAACGAAGCGCTCCCACAGGCTTTTCTTCTTTTTTGTTTTCCGTCTTAACTTCCGCCTTTTCTGTTTTTAAGACCGAAGTCGGGGATGCTGTTTGGATTAAAGCCGCCTCGTTAAACTGAAAAAGCTCTCGTGCCGAAAGCAAACAGAAAAGAGCTGCTATGCCGATAAGTAAAAAATAAATTTTGTGAAACTGATTCATTTTCCAATCCTACAGCGTCCCGGCGTAGTTCGCAAGCGCAAACGGACAACACCATGTTGCAGTCAGTTGTAAGAACCCTATGCCCGACCGCTTTTTAATCACCGCTTATTGAACGAAGAAGCAATATTTTCTATAATCTTCTATAAACTTATCTTTTTATTAATTAACGTCCAATCTTATGAAAGAGACTATTTATGTTGTCGGCCATAAAAGTCCGGATACCGACACCATCTCGAGCGTCATTGCTTATAGCCAATACCTAAAGAAAAAAGGAATAAAAGCGATGGCTGTCCACGCGGGAGAACTCAATAATGAAACAAAATACGTGCTTAAATATTTCCAGGCGCCGGCTCCCAAACTATTAGCCAGCGCTAAGGGTAAAACCGTTATCTTGGTTGACCACAATGAAAAAAGCCAAAGCCCGGATAGTATTGCTGAAGCAAAAATTATTGAAGTCGTCGACCATCACCGCATAACCTTTGATTATCCAGAACCGATAAATTTTCATTCTGAGCCAGTTGGCTCAACCTCAACCATTATTGCCAAAAAGTATATAAGCAGCAAAACAAAAATTAGCCGTCAGCTGGCCGGCTTGATGCTCGCCGGAATTCTTTCCGACACGGTTGTCTTCCGTTCTCCAACAACTACCAAAGATGATATTATCCTCGCCAAAAAACTGGCAAAGGTCGCCAAAATAAAAAATCTGGAGAAATTTGGTATTGAAATCAAAAAACAGAAAGCAACATTAAAAGGACTAAGTGCCACCGAGATAATCCGCTCTGATTTCAAAGATTTTGACTTTTCCGGCAGAAAAGTGGAGATTGGTCAAATTGAAGTAGTTGACCTAAAGGAAGCAGAAAACCGCGCCGCCGAACTGATTAAAAAAATGGAGGAAATCGCCGCTTCGGAAAATTACGTGCTGATCCTCTTGATGGCGACTGATATTATCAACCA
>Ga0172366_10004859_pt1 | contig 10609 bp, 11 predicted proteins | sample LakKivSesite69cm_FD_114533 | JGI IMG/M metagenome (GOLD analysis project Ga0172366, IMG submission 114533) | Sediment microbial communities from Lake Kivu, Rwanda - Sediment site 69cm | ecosystem: Environmental > Aquatic > Freshwater > Lake > Sediment | place: Rwanda: Western Province, Lake...
AAGAACAACGAGAAACACAACTACACTTATTGCTGCAACAAGCAACACAGCATCCCGAACTTTGAATTTTCTCTCCTCAAAAACACCCTTTAGCTTTCCCTCAACTTTTTCCTCCAAAAACATGGCTATCAATGTAACCATGAAAAGCGTCAAAGGCATGGCAACATCGAAATACATACTCACACCTAAACAAGACAAACATTTAAACCTTAAAGGCGAAACTGCATGTTTAAAATCGTTAAAGAAGCGATAAGTGCCTCTTCGGTCCGAATGGTCTCTGTTCCCTGCATTGGGATGGTGTTAACAACAAAATCTACAACTTCGTCCAAGTTGAATCCGTCATTTTTGACTATTTCGTATAACCCTTGCGATGGAGCACCAAACGCCACGAGAATCGTGTTTGATTTCTTCCATTTTTCAGCTATTTCTTCTGCAACATTCGCAAATGGAATGCCACGTTTAGAAGTGGCAACAGTTAAGTCAAAGCCTCCACTTCTCACAAACTTTCCAAGAGACTGCCTTTCCACAGTAACTATGTAGCCCCAATACGCTGGTATTTCATCTCGGCTTGCCAGTTCAACCTCAACCCGTTTTTCAACGTTTGTAACTTTCACAGTGAACCTTTTCTCCATGGGCAACTGTTTGTTCACTATTAATGCTGGTTGTTCAACTCCAATGTTGATGAGTGTTCCTTCCTTTGTTCTTGATAACGTAGCACCTTCACGGTATTCGCCGACTTTCAGATTTTTCATTCTGCGGTTTAGAGGATGATGCGGCGTCCGCAATGGTGGTAGTATGCCCGCGTACTGCAACTCTGGTCTAAGCTTGAAAAGTCTTTTCCGTAGGTATTGCGGCGTTTCCATGTAAACAAGTAGCGTTGCTATTAAATCCATGTCGGCTGTTTGATTAACTTTTGGATTATCAGGATAAATTATGATTTCGCCAACTCTGAAAATTGCGGCGGCTCTTCCAACTAAACCTATCTTCGAGGTTTTCTCCCGTAAGTGAGGAGTATCTGAAACAACAGAAGCAGGTATACCTATGGAAAGTTTTTTCCTTTGCAACCTTATTTTTCCGCCTTAACCCGTTTAAACATTATTTTTTCGCAGATAAAAATCTTAAAAATGGCTATGATATAGCTTCTGCTTAAAAGCTAAAAGCGTAATATAAATTTTTACAAATTGAGGAAAAGAGTGAGAGAAATTGTCAAAAGCAGAAATTTTGGATAATCTTAGCGAGATCAAAAGGATTGATAAGAGCAATATGCTTTCTTTTTGCGTTGAAGCTCCCAAACACTATGCCGAAGCTGCAAAAATAGCTAAAACAGTTTCAATCAGTTATCCCAAGCCGCAAACAATTGTCGTCGCTGGTATGGGCGGATCCGCCATTGGCGGCGAGCTTCTAAAAGACTGGGCACGAGACAAAATAGCCGTTCCAACAGAAGTTTGTCGAGAATATTCATTACCAGCATATGCAAACAAAAACACTCTTGTGTTTGTTATAAGCTATTCTGGGGAAACTGAAGAATCGTTAAGCGTGTTTCTAGACGCTATTAAGCGGAAATGCATGACTGTTTGCATAAGCTCTGGAGGAGTGCTGCATGAATTTGCTGAGAAACTGGATGTTCCGCATTTGTGTGTCCCTTCTGGGATGGCTCCACGTGCAACCCTTCCATATTTGTTTATGCCCTTATCTATGTTGCTAGAGAAAATAGGCCTAGTTTCTGATGTTACTCCTGAAATTTCCGAAACCATCAAAATCTTGAGGCATGTCAGTGATTCAAACTCGCCTGAAAAATCGTTCAAAGACAACTTTTCCAAGAAACTTGCATCGAGCATTTGCGGGACAGTTCCAGTCATTTATGGATTTGGGATTTATCGTGCTGTTGCCCTGCGTCTTAAGACACAGTTTAATGAAAACAGCAAGGTTCCAGCAAAATGGGAGTTTTTCCCCGAGCTTAATCACAACGAGATTGTCGGTTGGGAGGCAGTGAAGGAACTTGCAAAATATTTCTCGGTAATCCTGATTCGAGACGATGATGAACCAGTGGCGATGCGACAAAGAATTCAAGCCACGAAGGAGCTGATATACAAAGAATCGGTGAAAGTTTTCGAAATTCAGAGCGTTGGCAAAAGCAGACTGGCAAAAATGTCATCAGTAATCTGCATAGGCGACTTCACGAGCGTTTACTTGGCTATAATGCGAGGCATAGACCCAACTCCAGTGAAGACGATAGATTTGTTGAAGGAGAAGATGAAACGAAGCGGGGTAAAGGAAAAAATAGTACGTGAACTGCAAAAGTTTTCAGCAAAATAAACGCTTAACCTAACCTTTTTCCATTATGAAATCAGCGAACATTTTCTCAGCGGTTTCAAGCGGCATCATTTGAGGGGGATGTTTGAAGGCGTAGGCACAAATTGGCAGTATTGCGCCCTTCAGCCTCTTATCTAAAGCTATTTTCACAGCCCTCACCACATCAAACAAGACTGAGCCAGCGTTCGGCGCATCAACCACTGAAAGTTTCAAATCTATTTGCATGGGCGTCTTGCAAAAGTATAATCCTCTAATCCAGAAGTAGCTGTCACGTCGGTTCTGCAGAAAGTCCACGTAATCCATTGAGCCAGCCACCACCTCAGCCTTGTAGGGCAAAGCAGCCTCAACAGACTGCGTCTTGACGGTTCGCTTAACATCCCTTGTCCTTTCCAGCGTGTCTAGGGATTCCGTGCCTCCGCCAACATCAAGCTGATAAGTTTCAGTAATGCGAACGCCATTCATCGAAAGCAGCTTCAACAAGGTTTTATGCAACGCAGTTGCGCCCACTTGGTCAATCAAATCGTCGCCCACAAGCGGCAATTCAGTGTCTTCGAAACGTCTAGCCCATGCAGCGTCGCTGGCAATGAAAGTTGGCGTGGCGTTCACGAAGGCGCAGCCAGCATTTAACGCTTGTTCTGCATACCATTTAGAAGCCTTTATGGCACCGCTTGGAAGCAAATCAATGACAATTTCTGTATCACTTTCTTTCAACGCACTTGCGATGTTTACTTCTGTCTGATTGCTTATCTGCACCACTTTTTTTGTGTATTCGCCTACACCGTCTAATACTGGACCTTTAAGCACGGTGACGTTGGATTTTGGAAGATCAACTAATTTTGGAGCGTTGTTTGGCGGTGCAAAAATGGCTTCAGACAAGTCTTTTCCAACTTTTCGGCTGTCAATGTCGAAGGCTGCAACAATTTGAATATCTCTAGAGTGGAAACCTCCCAAAAACAAATGGTTCAGCCCAATGCATTCTTCCTCTTTTTCGCATTTATCATAATATTGTAAGCCCTGAAGAAACGCCGATGCACAGTTTCCAACACCTACTAAAGCAACTCTTATCTTTGGCAAGTTTAACACCTTTTCGGCTGTTCTTATTTGCGATTGCCTTATAAAATGCTATGCTGCCTTATGGCTGGAATGGGGATGTTTAAGATGAAGGCTTGGTTGGATGTGGCTGTATTGCGTTGTCCAAAGTGTGGACATTATTATGTGGATGCATCATGGTATATTGTGGAAATGGAATCAGACATTGAATGTGGGCAATGCGGAACAGAATTTAACAGCAAGAAAAACGCAACAGACCGCATTATGCTTGAATTCGAAATAAATGATGATGGAAAAATGCAGAAAGTGAATATTGCCGAATACCTAAAATTAGAATAGTTGACTCGTTGATGGAGAAGCAAGCCATGATTAAGCACGGTGGTTCTTTGCTAGCTCGTTCAGAATGGTAATTTTTATGTAGTAAGGAGCGTTAATAAAAATAAGGAAATGTTCTACATTGGTGTTTAATGTGAAGAATAACGGCGTACCTTTAGTTATGGTAATGCTTGCTGTAATGTGTCCTTTCTATCCTTTGCAACGTATAACTGCTAACCAGTCGAGTTTTCTTTCATCAAGTAAAATGGAAACAGTACAATCTTCAGATCTGGTTGAAGAATATTCATGGCCAATGTATCGGCATGATAGTGGACATACAGGGTACACAGCGAGCCCAGCTCCGAATACAAATTATACCGCATGGAAGTTTAAAACTGGAGGTCAAGTGACAAGTTCTCCCACTATTGCCTATGGTAAAGTGTTTGTAGGTTCTTGGGATGGTTATTTATATGCCCTAGATGAGGACACTGGAACATTAATATGGAGCCACAGAACTGAAGGCAGGGTAGGACCATCCGCTGTGGTCAGCGATCGGATATTCGTTGTTAGCGACCCGCCTTTTATCGATGATGGAGTCTCAACAATGAGTTTGCATCTTTATTGCTTGAATGTGAGTACTGGAGAAATCATTTGGAAATTTTATACTGACAATGTGGGTGCCCCCACCGTCGCTGATGGCAAAATTTTCATATACTTGCAAGGTCCATATCAGGGCAATTACATTTTGAATGTTTTAAATATGGACAGCGGAGAAATGATATGGAGTACACGAGCATTTGGCGGAATAGCCAGTGTCAGCGATGGTAAGGTTTTCTTTTCCGATTTCTCCGGATACCTTGTTTCTCTCAATTCAAGTGATGGAACCTTATTATGGAACAATACTAGCGTTGTATATACCGGAAGTGTCATTGTTGGTGACAATAGAGTTTTTGCGTTTCATCACAAGTTGCTTCCTTCGGGGTATGTAAGTGACACTACTTATTTTTCATCTTTTAATAAGACTACTGGAATATTGATCTGGGAACGCGAAATTCAAGGGTTCTGGATTCCAGCAATTGCATACAGCAAAGTTTTCGTAAGGGCAAGTGACGATTTTGGCAACAATTTTCTCTATGCTCTGAATGAAACAAATGGAGCGGAAATATGGAAATATAAATTGGAAGCCTCTGGTGATCCTTCAGTTTCGAATGGCAAAGTATTTGTAAGCTCAGGAGATAGCATCTATGTTTTGAGTGGGGGCACTGGAACATTATTATGGACGTATAAAACCGGAGGCGAGTTATATCAAGCCCCTGCCATAGCAAATGGCAGAGTTTTTGTAGGTTCCGGTGACGGCTATGTTTATGCAATCGGACCTAGAGTCTCGGATAAGATAAAAATCGTTGAAGGAGGAGTAAACCAAAACTCAATAAACATGGGGGAGACAGGGACTGTCTGGTTTAAAGCAATCAACGAGTATGATGATGTTCCCTTTGATGGAGGAAAGGGAATTTTATATGTAAACGGTTCAGCCATGGCGTGGTCTACTATCAATAATAGGTGGGAATATAATTATACCTCTAATACTCAAGGTCTAAGAATCTTTAAAGTAACAGGTGTGTTTAACAACCAATGCAATGAAACAATTATAAATGATGTAATCGGAGCCTTATCCATAACGTGGTGGCTTCCCACAATTCTAACCATTTCTCTAACACCTTCAGCTACATATGTGGGATTCAAAATCCAAATTAACGGCAAGCTATTGTATCCAAATGGTACTGGTGTTTCAGAAGCCAACTTGCTGTTGGCTTACAGCGTTACTAGTGGGAATACTTGGATTGATATCACTTCCGTCACTACCGCTCTTGATGGAGGATACTCAGCCGTCTGGATGCCTACAGCAACTGGAAACTATCTCGTCCGAGTCAGCTGGGAGGGAAGAAGTGCCTTATGGGTTCTTGGAGCCATTACCTACGCTAGCCTGACCGCTACTCCCCTCGGTCAAGAATATGTTTTTTCTGTAACCTCTAACTCAACGGTGTCAAATCTGGCTTTCAATTCTACGAGTAGAACACTAAGCTTCGTTGTTAGTGGATCACCCGGTACTAAGGGATATGTAAACGCAACTATAGCTAAAACGCTGATTGGAAACATAAATGAGTTGATTGTCTTCCTTAACGGAACCCAAACAAACTATATCTTTATAACAGCAGATGATGCTTGGATCATCTATTTTACCTATCAACATAGCACGTACAATGTAATAATAAGCTTGGGGCCGTTACCTTCAGCTAAGCCTCCCTTTGCAATCCCGATGGAAATAGTTGCTATATGCGGTGTAATCGTTGCTGGCGCAATAGTGGTCTCATTTGCTCTTAAAAGGAAGGGCAAAATCCTCGCAAAGGATTCATCAAAAAAAGACGTAAATTTGGGGTTAAAAAGGTCTTAATATGAACGATCTCGTCACCGCTACATGGTACTCAGTTATCATTTCAGCAATTTTAGTTATCGTCACAGCGATTTTCTATATTATTATGGCTTTTCAGAACAGAAAAACGGTAAAACTCGGCATGTCACAAATTCAAGTCATGAGCGAACAGCTTAAGGCAAACATTGAGCAAACATCGGTCATGCGACAACAACTAGAGATGATAATAAAAGAGAGGGAGCGCCCAAGAATTATTGAATTAATACAACATGTACTTTCCCCGCTTGTTCATTCGCTTCTTATAGCGATAGAACGTCATGAGAGTGGCGAGATTGATTATTGTGAAGAGTTGATGGTTACGTCTCTTGATGAGGAATATTTCCGTGATTTTATCAGAAAATTTCCCCAATTTGGAGAGAAGATTAAAAAGTTTAATGAAATAACTAAAGTGGTAAATGCGAAAATAGACGATTTGATACAGGAGATAAATACCTCAGAGTTTAGAGAAAAATGCCACGAGCTCATTGTGGCCTACAACCAAGCGTCTCCTGAAAAACGGCTATTAGAAGACTATACAAGTATAAATAAGGAATACTCAAAACGCTTTGCCCTTCATATAATTCAAAATAAAAGGGGAGATCTAGGCGGAGCATACATCTATAATAAGTTCTGGCAATTGTATGGAGATGAACTGTTGAAAGTAAGACTCCAAGAAAGCATAAGTGACAAACTAACAGAATTCGAACATCTATGGAAAGAATATGGCGACAAAGCCCAAGAACTGAAAGAAGCATTGGAAAAACAGAGAGAAATTTATGGAGAGGAGTATAAAATAACTAGAAAGGAATTTTGGGCACAGCAAGTACGTTTGTTTTAATCTTGTAGCAACGGTATCACCAGAACCGTTCTCGCGCGCGATAAAGTGCTAGGCGGCTTTATGGCTAGAATGGATATATCTAAAATTAAGGCTTGGTTGGATGTGGCTGTATTGCGTTGTCCAAAGTGTGGACACTGTTATATGGATGCGTCATGGTATGTTATGGAAATGGAAAACGCTTCTTGACCTAAACGAACAGGAAAGAAAAAGGCTTTTACAAAAAGCTAGATATGAGTAGAAATAACGCTGTTCAGAAGTAAGGAGTTGCATAGAGTTGGAGGAAAAATTTGAAAGATTGTTCGAACTTTTCAACAAAAAGGCTTCTGAGAAGCATCCAGTTTACCAGGCTGCCAAGATAGCTGAAGAAACAGGCGAAGCAATAAACTTGGTTTTTAAGCTTGTGGGTTTTAGAAGAGAAAGCTACAACATTGAGGAAATAAGAAAGAAGTTAAGCGAAGAGTTGGCTGATGTCGTGATAACCGCTTTTACATGTGCAAAAGTTTGTGAAGTTGACTTGTGGAAGGCAGTTGAAAGAAAATTAAACATTGAAATAGATAGATGGGAAAAATTTGAACCAAACCTCAAATAGACTTTTCATTTTTCGAATAGCTACTATGCTTTAGAAAGTTAATCAATTCTTCAAAAGATAAGACTCCTTTCACCATACTCATGATTGGTGGATCATCTATTGGATACATACAATATATAGGCTTACCTTTCGCATAGGCATATCCTATGTCAACGCAAACGCTTCTTCCAACATAGCCATCCGGATTAACTACATAAACAACGTCTGCCTCGTCAATTTTCTCTAAGCATCCCAGAATGCCACGACTGCCAATTTTCTTAGACATCCGAAATTCAATGTTTTCCTCTTTGAGCCTTCCTTCCAATTCACTCATTTTACGTTTGAACCTAAAACTTCCACAGACATATAACACTCTCATCATATCACTCCTAGCTTGAATCCGAGATTTCAAATTTGATCGCTTCTGTGAAGTGAAATAAAGGTAACTTGTTGATTCACTCTTGTGGGTGCTCTATTTTTTCTCCGATACTGTAGAGAAAAATACGTGCCGAAGAAGGCCCTAACCGACTGAATTTCTTGCCAAGTTCCTTAATGACAGAGGCATAGTTGTTAGATTTATCTAGCCTATCGAGGTAAGACTGGAATGAGCCATGTTCCTTTTTTATGTTTTGAAGTTGTTTTGCATTGTTGATTGTTGCAATTATCTTCGCTCGATTTCTCACTATGCCTGCATCACCCATAAGTCGCTTTACGTCTTTTTCGTCGAATTTGGCAACTTCAGCTATTGAAAAGTTATTGAGGGCTTTCTTGAAATTAGGCCACTTTTCATCGATCATCCTCCAACTTAGTCCTGCTAGAAAAATAACTCTGGTCATGTTTTCAAAATAAGCGTCATCACTTGAAGGCTTTCTGTCCCGATACATCCATTTGGGCGGGCTCATCCTTGCTCACTCACTCTCCCACCTCCTAAATGATTTCTTAACTTAGTAATAGCCAATATATGCTTTTTACCAATAACAATAAATTAAAATGATAGAGAGAGAACAACTAACGAAGTGATTGTTATGGAAGTTAAGTTAAAGAAAACTGAACCGATGCAAGTTGCTACTATCAGTCATGTTGGTCCATACGGAGAAGTCGGCAAACTCTATCAATAAATCGCAAAATGGTTAAGACAAAAACAACTAAAGATTATAGGTCCTCCTTTTGGATGGTTTTACGACAATCCAGAAAAGGTACCAGCCCACAAATTGCGAAGCGAAGTAGGAATTCCCTTCAAAGGTGAAACAAAACCAGAAGGCAACATAAAAATAAAGAAAATCCCAGCCCAAGAAGCGCTCCACACAATGCACAAAGGACCATACAAGGAAGTGGGACCTGCATATGCAGCGCTGTTTCAACATGCCAATGAGAAAGGCTACATCCTGCAGGGATGTCCAATGGAAATATACCTAAATGATCCGGCCAAGGTGAAAGAAAGCGAACTGTTAACAGATACAACTAACAATAAAGAAACGATGAACGGAAATATCATCCTTTTCAGCGCGGGACGTGAGATGCTAACTCCTCAATCGGTACGTATTCTTCAAGTATGTTAGACCTTTGAAGAACGTCCTTCCACAATTCCAAGCCTTTCTTGGTTCGCCATTTCTGTGGTGCTGGCAAACCTAAAACTACGAGTTTGTTGCCTTTCTCGATTTTTTCTGTAGTTATACACTTGCCAGTTTCCGGATGCACTGGAGTGATGATGTCTGGGGCAATTGTAGCGAGCTTTCCGTCTTTATAAGCAACAAGCACTTCGTTTTTAGCCTTAAATTCAAAACTAACCCCTTCGTATTCACGTGTTCCGCAAAGTTTCATTTCAATAAATGTGAAGCCACCTTCAGTTTTCCGTTCAGCACGCTCAACAACTCCTTCCAAAAGTTTGAAGCCATTAGTCTCTTTCAAAATCGCTTTTATTGGCTCAACAGATGTCCTCAGTAGCTTTCCAATTCGCATACACATTAACAAACTAAGTTGAATTGGCGACGTTTTCACCTGAGCGCCTGTTAAAATTCTCCTAGCCGTATATGCACTTTGATTCCATTCAGCAGCTAGAGTGCGGGCAATCCTTTCAGCAGCCCTCGAATCCATTGTTTCCTTCACTATGACTATGTTTTTTGCATGTAAGTCTGCAACAATCATTGGAGCTAAAGGAATGTTATCAATAGTGTAGACTTTCAAATGAACTTCGGGAACAGATCTGCCTGCTCCATCAGCATCCACGACTGGAATGTTGCATCTGGCGGCAACATCAACTGCAGCTAGGGTGTTGAAACCGCCCAGTTCCACTGGAATTGTGGCATAGGCCGAAAAACTTGCATATTCTTCTAAAGTCTTCAAAGTTTTCACGGCAGCGTCGGAGTCGTACTTTATCGCTGTTGTGGCACCGACACAGGCGAAATTCACAATCTTTGCATTGTCTGGGACCTCTAAAGGAGCTACAAGCTTAACAGTGTAGCCTTGAGAAGCTAGCTTGTCCGCTATCCTATAGCCCTCTTCGGGGTCGCCCCCTCCTCCGGCGGAAAAAATGGCAGATCCATCCACCAAATCCAGAAGGTCTTGATGGTTAAGTGTTTTCAAGTTTGAATCACCAATCTTGTTCGATTTGAAAATTTATTATTAAGTAAGTCTTAAAGTGTTTGAACATTTAATTTAAGAGAGGCCAAAAACATTGACAGACAAATCCAAAACCCTTGACAAGTCTACGATAATCAATGAGCTAGCGCGCCGAAGAGGCTTCTTTTGGCAATCATACGAAATATACGGAGGCGCAGCTGGCTTTGCAACTTATGGTCCTTTAGGTGCAAAATTGAAACAGAACATTGAAAGGAAACTCAGAGAACTTTTCGTGAACAGACTTGAAATTTTAGAAATGGAGTCGCCTGTAATCACTCCAAGCAAAGTCTTTGAGGCTTCAGGTCATGTTGACCACTTTAAGGAACCCATGGTTGAATGCCTAAAATGCAAGAAAAGATTCCGTGCGGATCATTTGCTTGAAGAATTTGCGAAAATCGTCGAATCAGAAGCTGAAAAAATGAGCCTAAACGAATTA
>Ga0172366_10004860_pt1 | contig 10609 bp, 11 predicted proteins | sample LakKivSesite69cm_FD_114533 | JGI IMG/M metagenome (GOLD analysis project Ga0172366, IMG submission 114533) | Sediment microbial communities from Lake Kivu, Rwanda - Sediment site 69cm | ecosystem: Environmental > Aquatic > Freshwater > Lake > Sediment | place: Rwanda: Western Province, Lake...
CTATCGCCGAGTCGTACGCCGACGTCCGCCTGAACGCCTTCTCGGCTAGGCTCCTGACGAGCCTCTTCGGGAGCTCGCCGCCGTGGCTCCTCAGCGCCTTTATGATCTCCGGGTACTGTGAGGGGTCGGTGACGACGGCGACACTGCCGTAGAGGAGCGCCGCCTTCGCCGCGGACCTGATCATAGTTGGGCCGCCTATGTCTATGTTCTCGGCGGCCTTCTCCAGGTCCGCCCCCTTCGCGACAGTCGCCTCGAACGGGTAGAGGTTGACCACTACGAGGTCGAAGGGCTGTATGCCGTGCTTGTCCATGTAGGCGCGGTGCTCCGGGATTCCACGGCTCAGAAGCAGACCACCGTGTACCCTAGGATGTAGGGTCTTCAGCAGCCCCCCCGGGCTCTCCGGGAAGCCGGTGTAGTCTGAGACCTCGGTCAACTGTTTGTAGCCGAGCTCCCTCACCCTCTTCGCGGTGCCACCTGAGCTGACGATCTCGAAGCCGAGCTCCCCCAGCGCCTCGACCAGCCCCTCTAGGCCGGACTTGTCGTAGACGCTTATGAGCGCCCTCCTAGCCGCCATGAAGCCGCTCCTCCATTTGGGGAAAGGCTACGCTGGTAGCGGCTATATGCTTTTTCAGGAAAAAGGGGGGAATGTGGTTTAGGTTGTCCTGCTCGTGCCCGGCAGCATGATGTCGTGGGGCCCTATCTCGTGTGAGCCGCGCTCGGTGACGAGGGCTAGCCGGGATTTCTCCCACATCTCCGGGATGGTCGACGCGCCGACGTAGCCCATCGCGGCCTTTAGGCCACCGACGAACTCCGTGACTATGTCGCCGACCGGTCCCCTGTACGGCACCCAGCCCTCTACGCCCTCCGAGATCGCCTTGCTCGGCTGGCTGTACCTGTCCTGGACGAAGCGCTTCTTCCGCGCCCTCGCGGAGCCCATCCCGTAGTACTCCTTGTAGTAGCGCCCCTCCATGGCGACGAGGCGGCCGGGGGACTCGCTGCAGCCGGCGAAGACGTTCCCCATCATCCCGCATGAGGCTCCCACGCTGAGGGCGAGGGCTATGTCGCCGGGGTTCCTGAGGCCGCCGTCCGCTATGATGGGCACGTCCGCCTTGTACTTCTTGACTGCGTCGGCTACGCTGCTCGTGGCGTATAGTGTAGGCGCGCCGGCCCGGGTGACTATGCTGGTGCTGCAGATGCTGCCGCTCCCGATGCCTACGCGGAATCCCGCGACGCCGTCGAGCTTTGTCAGGCAGTCCTCAGCCGCCTGGTAGGTGCCTATGTTGCCTACGACGATCTCGGCCGAGACGGCCTTCATCATCTTCTTCGTCGCCTCGAAGCAGTTCCTGTTGTGGAAGTGGGCGACGTCCGTGACTATGATGTCTACGAACTTGTCGAGCTTCTTCGCCCTCTCGAGGTCGAAGGGGCTGACGGCGGCCGCGCAGATGAGGCGCCCCTCCTCGTCCCTGACTGCGTCCGGGTAGGTGCCCTTGAGCCCGATGTCCTTCATCGTTATGAGGCCCTTCACCCTGCCGGCCTTGTCGACGATGGGGAGCTTCTCTATCCTGTGCTCGTGGAGGACCCTCTTCGCCTCCTCTAGGCTCGTCTCCTCGGTGCCTGTGATGACCTCCTTCGTCATCACGTCCTTGACCTTCAGCTTGTTGTCCGCCAGCCTCACGTCCCTGCCCGTGACGATGCCCACCAGCCTGTCCCCGTTCTCGACGACGGGGAACCCCCTGATGTGGTGTTCGTCCATCAGCCTCAGCAGGTCCTCGACCGTGGTGTCGGGGGAGACGGTGATCACGTCCCTGATGATGAGCGCCTCGGCCCTCTTCACGCCGCGGGCCATATCCACCTCCTCGTCCGCAGAGCAGTTCCTGTGCAGGACCCCCAGGCCGCCCTGCCTGGAGAGGGCTATCGCCATCTCGCTCTCGGTCACAGTGTCCATGGGGGATGAGATGAAGGGGACGTTAAGCGCGACGTTCCTCGTGACCCTCGTCGAGACGCTGGCCTCGGAGGGCTCGATGGTCGTCCAGCCAGGGAGAAGGATGACGTCGTTGAATGTTAAGGCTTGTTCCGCTTTCTCGAACTTCTCACGGAAACCCATTAAGCCACACCAACAATTTTAGAAGCATCTCGCCCCGTGGCTCTTATATAGGTTTGGGTCAACGTCACCTGAAGGTTGCCCGGCGATCTCAGGTTATTAAAGCCGTGGGCTCACTCTGATCCCGTGCCCGCCTTGATCGTGAGGACGACGTGCGCGAGGGACTGTCCCGACTCCTGTTTCATGGACGCCCGCGTCGAGGATGGGAGGCTCGTCTCCGTATCAGGCGGCTCAGACAACCCCGTGACCGCAGGCTTCGTCTGCCCGAGGGGTGTCTCTGACCCAGAGAGGGTCTATAGCGCCGAGCGCATCCTCCACCCCCTCGTCAGGAAGGGGCAAAAGCCTGGGCGTGGGCTAATGCGCATCTCCTGGGATGAGGCTCTCGACATCATCGCAACGAGGCTGAGGCGCGTCCTGGCGGAGCGGGGGCCCGGCGGCGTCCTCCTCCTAGACTACTCGGGGAACACGGGCCTCCTCTCCTCGCAGCTCAGCCTCAGGCCCTGGAACGCCCTCGGCGCGACTAGGACCGACTACTCGGTCTGCAGCTCCTCGGGCCACGCGGCGCTCGGGCTCCACTACGGGCTGAGCTATGGAATGCAGCCTGAGGGGCTCCTCGGAATGGGCGTCGTAGTCTTCTGGGGGTTCAACCCTAGGGTCAGCTCCCCCCACCAGTGGGCGCTGGCCCTCAGGGCGAGGAGGGAGCGGGGCGCGATGATAGTCGTCGTCGACGTGAGGAGGAGCGAGTCGGCTAAGGCGGCGGACCTCTGGCTTGCCCCGAGGCAGGGGAGCGACGTCGCTCTGGCCTACGGCGTCGCCCGAAGCCTCATACTCAGAGGTGAGGTTGACAGAGCCTTCCTGGAGCGATGGACGTCGGGCTTCGACGACTACGCCGAGGAGGCGAGGAGGTGGACGCCCGACAGGGTTCAGGAGTCTACGGGGATCCCGGGTGAGAGCGTCGAGGCCCTCGCGGAAGCGCTTGCGGCGAGGAAGCCGGCAGCCTTAATGATCGGCATAGGCCTGCAGAAGTGCGCCGAGGGGGCTGAGTCCGTCAGGGCTGTGAGCCTCCTGCCGGCGCTGCTCGGCGAGCACAGGGGCTTCTACTACACTAACAGCCAGGGCAGGTACATAGACTATAGCCGCCTCACCGGCGCGGCGCTCTCAGATAGGAAGCCGAACGTCGTGAGCCAGGTCGCGGTCGGGGAGAGGCTCGAGGCCGGCGAGTTCGGCTTCGTCTACGTACAGGGGATGAACCCGGCCCTGACCCTGCCCGCCATCGGCGCAGTCAGAGGAGGCCTCTCAAGGGACGACGTCTTCATGGTCGTCCACGACACCCACCTGACTGAGACATCGGAGTACGCGGATGTCGTCCTGCCCGCCCCGACGTTCCTCGAGAAGAGGGACGTCGTGGTCTCTGATAGTCACCCCTACATCCAAGTTTCAGAGAAGGCGGTGGATCCCCTCGGCGAGAGCCGGGACGAGGTTCGAGTCAGCCGAGAAATCGCCCGCAGGATCGGCCTATCGGAGACCTGGATGTTCGAGGATCCCTGGTCGGCGCTCGGCGCCGCGCTGGAGGACGTCTTCGCCGACGGCGGCTACGATGACCTCCTAGGCGGTAGGACCCTCACACTCAGGAGCAGGCCCAGAGACGAGTACCAGACCCCTTCAGGCAGGATCGAGTTCTACTCGTCCCTCGCAGAGAGGGAAGGGCACAGCCCCCTCCCGAGGCAGATGCCGGTCAGCCTCCATCCCGGGGAGTTCGTGATGCTGAGCAGCGCCGTCGCGGGCTACACCCACAGCCAGTTCAGGGATGTCCACGGCCCCATCCCCTGCGTCGCTTGGATGAACCCCTCGGATGCCGCCTCATTGGGCCTGAGAGACGGGGAAGATGCCACCCTCCACAACTCTGGCGGCGGGCTGAGCGTCAGGGTCTCCGTGACCGACGGGGTCCCAGCGGGGGTGCTATGGACGCCTAGGCCGCTGACAGATGGGAGCGGGCGTCCTCAGAACGCTTTGGTCCCTCCTGGCACGCAGGGCATAGGCTGTGGCCCCTTCTTCAACTCAACGAGGGTCTGCGTCAGGAAGGGCACCTGATGCGAGAAGCGCCTCGGCCTCCCTGAGCCTCTCCTCGGTGTCGACGTCGAAGAGGGTTAGCAGCTCGGGGTCGAGGAGCCTGAGCCTCTCGACCGGGATCATCCTGACGTCCCTCATGCGTCTGAGTATGTCCCCGAGCCTCATGTTCCCCTCCTCGTAGTTCCTACGCGCGGCCTCGAGGCCGGAATCGACCCTGTAGACTGCGTGGAGGGGCTCGATCCAGCCGTTCGGCCAGATGAATGTGGCCCCGCCGGCGCCCTCGGCCTCGTTGAAGAGGAGCTCGACGGCGTCGCGGCGGATGAACGGCATGTCGGAGCCGACCATGAGGGCGTACTCGCCCCCCGCGAGGCTGAGGCCTGTCAGGGCGCCTACGACGGGTGACCGCCTCCTGTAGAGGTCCACGGCGATGCGGGCTCCCTCCCCGAGCAGTCCCCCATAAGCCGCGGCCTGCGCCTCCGAGCCGGCGACGAGTATCACCTCCTCCACGGCCTCAGATACCCTGCCGACCACCCGCTCGACGACGGTCTTGCCGCCGAGGATGCGCAGCCCCTTCTCGCCATTCATTCGGCTTGAGGAGCCGCCCGCAAGGATGATGGCCGACCTCATCGCCCGGAGACCCAGGAGAACAGGTGGGGTGTCCGGAATCTAAGACTATCCCCGTCCGCTACGCCTCGCTGATATCGGAGTAGAGGATCCTCTCGTATATGCCGTAGACCCTCTCCCTGAGCTCACTCGGGATAGCCGGGTAGTCCTGGAGGCCGAAGTAGTAGGAGTAGTCCCTCTTGAAGAGCTCCTTGTTCTGCTCCGAGCCACCGTTGTACCGGCTGGTCTTCATGTAGCTCTTCAGGAACTCGTTCTCGGGCAGCCTCTCGGCCGACATGTACAGGGCGAGCTCCTGCTCCACCCTGCCGAGGCCGCTCCTGTCGTAGCCGAATGTCTCACCCTCGCCGAAGACGGAGAAGAGGGGCTTGTACTCCTCGGAGAACATGTCCCTCCAGAAGCCGAAGTCCTGTGGGTCCTTCCCTATGGCGTTCAGGAAGGCGTGGTTCCTGGCGCACTTGCTGCAGCTGCAGCACCACCTATGCTCCTCGGCCTCCGGGACGTCGCAGAAGCAGCTGAGCTGGTACTTGGCGAGGTCGGGGAAGCCGTCGTGCAGGCACTTCGCCACGGCGATCTCGTTCAGGGGTCCCACGAGGCTCCCCACCCTCCCCGAGCCTCCCGTCAGCGTCCTCAGCACGTTGTCAAGCTGGAGGGTCCAGTGGCTGCTCTGGTCGTAACAAAAGTTTGTGCGGTACCCCTCGCCGTTCACGGTCTCGCTGTCGCCGCTGAACTCGTTGCCGAAGAAGACGTACCCCGCCCTCCTCTTGAGGACGAATGGGAGGAAGATGAAGAGGTATGTGAAGAGCTGGCTCCCCCAGCCCAGCGAGGAGGCCTTCACTCCCTCTATCTTGGTGTCCTTCAGCGAGCCAATCTCGTAGGGAATGGTGTAGTGCTCGACGCCGAACTCCTCCTGGATCCCCTTGAGGAGCTTGAGCCTGTGCTTGTGCTCGTAGATGTTCGAGGGCTCGATTATGTTGATCAGGATCGGCTTCAGACCGAGCTCGAGGCATACGGCGAGGGTGAGGAGGCTCTCCTTCCCGGAGGAGAAGGAGATGATCGCCGTGTCCGTTGGCCTGTAAGGCTTACTCCAGACCACAGTCTCCTCCCTGCTGAAAACGAAGTCCATGTTGAAGTAGTCGCGTATGTAGTCGACGGTCGTCTCCTTGTCTAGCACAGCGCTGGATGGTAGGTCGCAGATGGTGTTCTTAAATATCGACGGGTCGAACAGGGGGAGCCTGGTATCGTAGATGGCTCCCTTCTTCCCCATGATGAGGGTCAGGTAGTTCGTGGAGGCGAAGGCGATATGGTCCACGATCGACCTCTTAATCGCGTCTTCGAGGGGCGCCCAGACCTTTTTCGGGTATTCGAGCCTATATTTCGCATTATTCAGGCAAATCTCGATGGAATGGTCATCGTAACGGGTTTTCACCTCTAAATATTGGTCTTTTTCGTATATCATGGGCGGCATTGGCTACGATTTCTCATTCAAACATGTTTATCATCGATATTATTTAAATTTAACCCCTCAGTCTCAACCGTATAACCTGAAATTAAGAAAAATAATACTATTTTAAGTAATAATCGGTATTTTAGACTTATTTCTCATTTAATTCCTATTCTATCCATTCAATTCACGAATAATGCTACAGAATAGGTCAAATTCAACAACGTCAGAAACGGCTTCACCGAATTTTAGCCTATCCCATCTTGTCAATCGACCTAGGTAAACCTTTTAGAAACTCCTGGTTCTCACCATTTGGGTGCGGGTGAACCTTATGGAGGAGGAGCTCAGAAGGAAGGAGGCGCTGCTGAGGATGACTGGCAACCTCCTCAGCGCCATCGTCGGGGGCCTCGGCGGCGCCGACGCCGAGACGAGGAGCAGGGTGATGGAGGCGTGCGGTGAGGCCTGCGCCAGGGAGGAGCTCTGGGGCCCCGCCGTGGAGATCGCGCGGAGGATCGGTGAGGAGGAGCTCGACCTGGGCAGGATCCTCGAGAGGGCGAACGAGGAGATCCAATGGTGCGGGAGGTGGGCCAGGGAGGGTAACGCCGTCGCCTGCACATGCACCAGGTGTGGCTGCCTCCTCGTCAACCAGGGCGTCGTGAGGCTCGACGCCACCTTCTGCCTGTGCTCTAGGGGATGGGTGAGGTCAGTCTTCGAGGCCCTGCTGGGGAGGCCCGTGAGGGTCGAGCTTGAGAAGGCGATCGGCCGCGGCGACGAGGTCTGCAGGTACGTCGTCAGAATGTGACCCTGCCGCTGGTGGTTGAGTTCAATCTACAGTTGCGGCAGACTTTCCCTTCGCCGTGTCCCGGTTATCCGTGCCTGAATCAGGCAGCCTTCTCCGTCGACGCCCTTCTCCTGAGTGCGAGGTATATGTGGGAGGCTAGGAGTGCGATGAACAGCGGGCCGATGCTCGTGTGGACGCGGAGGGAGAGGGACCTCGACAGGAGTCCGAGGGTGATCGCCTCGACCGCCCCGTAATCGGTTATGCCGTAGCCCGTCACCAGGAAGACGATCGTCGCGGCCGTGAACATCCAATGGACGGCCCTCTCGGCGTCGATTCGAGTCTTCATTGCCCCACGGAGCTCCTGTCGACGCCGCCGTAGTTGCTGTATCCCCTGCTCTCCCAGTAGCCCCTGTAGGTTTCGTCGCCCGTGACCTCTATCCAGGTCACCCACTTCACCCACTTGTACCCCCATTTGCTCTCCGTAACGACCTGGAACGGGTACCCCCTCTCAGGCGGTAGGGTGACGCCGTTCATCTTGTAGGCGAGGATTATGTCGTTCGACTCGATGTAATCTATCGTGATGGAGGAGGTGTAGCCGTCCTGGGCGTGGAAGATGACGACCTTCGCGTCCCCACTGACACCGGAATCCCGGAGGAGGTCCATCAGCCTCACCCCCTGCCAGAGTATCTTGACGCTCCACCCCTCCACGCAGCTTATCGTCACCACTTTCTCGTAGGACTCGAAGCCGTACACGACCTGATCATAGGTGTACGAGCGCGGCGAATCCACTAGGCCTGTCACGTTCAACCTGTAGGTCGCGGTGTCTATCACCTGCGGCCCCTCTATGGAGTTCTCCCTGAAGTCATCGATGGATCCGAGCCTCTCGCCCTGGTACTCCCTCACCTCCACCTCTGAGAATTGACTCGCCCCCTGGCCGTTCAGGTAGATATAGACGCTGTAGGTCGCACCGAGCAGTAGAAGAACGGTGACTATTACGACGCTTCCACGACGCATGCCGGCTCCTAGTCTGGGTCGGATCGTGCTATTTAAACAAAATCTCGGGAGCCTGGACCGTTTTAGGGCGCGTCATGCGGCCTGATTCGTGCCCTTGTCGTCGTCGAAGATGAATGGGTCGTCAACCGTCGTCCTCAGCGCCGCGGCTATCTGGTGCGCCAGGATGAGCGATGGATTGTATCTGCCCTTCTCAAGGTAGAGGATGGTCTCCCTCCTCACCCAGACCTTCCTGGCGAGATCCTCCTGGGTCATGTCGTACCGTGCCCTAAGCTCCTTGATCTTGGTCCTCACTCGGCATCACCCTCTCTGCTGTAGTACAAGCTGAAGGCGCCGAATGACAGGCCGAGCGCCATCATGGCTGCTATGAGCATCCATCCGGCTTCTGGCTGGGGCAGGTTCAGGAACTCTTTTCCCACTGTCAGCCAGAGCCCCTCGGCGGCGAGGAAGACGATGCCGACGTAGTACGCCTTCAACGCGGCCTTCTCCTTTATCTTGTCTGAGCGCTCGTCGTTGAGCGGGAAACTGGCCTTCACCTAGCGGCCAATGATCCAGATGACAATGATGCCGATGATCACCACGACGCCGAGTATGAGGAACGGTGTATCCGATCAAAACGCGCTATCCCCCTCCTCGCGCATCGATTGTTTTTGTATTCAGTTCTTAGCAAATGTTTTGTAGGCTGTTCCCAATCATAGAGACGATGTGAGATGCCGGGAAAAACGGAGTCCGGGCACGAGATGAACTTCTTCGATGTCGTCCGCAGGCGGGTGTCTGTAAGGAGCTACAGGCCTGATCCCGTCCCACCTGAGCACCTTGAGCAGATACTCGAGGCTGCGCGGCAGGCGCCTAACGCGGGCAACCAGCAGCCTTGGCGGTTCTTGGTCGTCCAGGATAAGGGGAGGCTCAGGGAGTTCAGGGACATGGCCTGGCGGAGGAGGAAGAAATGGCTCCTCGACAACGGCTACGAGGCCGACACAGACGAGGAGATGAAGGCCCACTACGACAGGATACTTGGGGCTCCGCTCCACATCGTCGTCCTCATCGATACGGCCGTGAGGTACAGGGGCTACGCCAAGGAGGACGGGTCGCTGGCGGCCGAGAACATGATGCTGGCGGCCCGGGCCCTGGGGTACGGTTCGGTCATGATCACGGGGTCTGTTTCCGCCGACACGCTCCGCGGCTTCTTCAAGATTCCGAGGAGGTACAAGATTATCTGCCTCATCCCGATCGGGGTCCCTGAGTCGTGGCCCGAGAAGAGGGGCAGGAGGCCGCTGTCCGAGTTCGTCTTCCACGAGAGGGTTCCGCGGAGAACGCGGAAGGAGGAGGGGTGAAGGCCATGGGTGTCAGTGACGAGGACGTCGACAAGATCGCGGAGGCGGTCGTGAAGAAGCTGCTCAGCGACAAGAGTGAGCTGATGCACTGGGTCCAGTCGGTGAACAAGACGGCCGACGACGCCCTGATGCGCCTCAGGCTCGAGGATGTCGCGTGCGTCGACAAGGTCGTCCTGACCGGCCCGCCCTCCCATTATCAGCCTAACCCGACGGCCCAGGGGGCGTACAACAGGGAGGTTTTCAGCTCGTACACCTTCACCCCCAGGGACGCGGTGGAGGGAGAGAGACATCCCCTGATAGTCCTCCCACACGGCGGCGTGCATTCGAGCTTCGGCTCTGCCACCTCGAACATCGTCAGGGAGCTGATGTCTCAGGGGTACGTGATCATCGCCCCGGAGTACAGGGGGAGCACGGGGTACGGGAAGGACTTCTACGACCTCATAGACTACGGCGGCCTCGAGACTGAGGACTGCCTCGCCGCCAGGGACTATATGGTGGAGAACTGCGGGCTCGTCGACCCCGAGAGGGTCGGCATAATGGGGTGGAGCCACGGAGGGCTGAACACGGTCTGGAGCGCCTTCAAGTACCCAGAGTCGTACAGGGTCGCATACGCAGGCGTACCCGTCAGCGACATCGTCGCGAGGATGGGCTACAAGACCGATAACTACAGGGCGATGTTCTCCGCGCTCCATCACATAGGGAAGACGGCGTACGAGGATGTGGCGGAGTACAGGCGCAGGTCGCCGGCCTGGAACGCGGTCAAGCTGAAGATACCGCTCCTGATCCACTCCACGGAGAACGATCAGGACGTCAACTTCATCGAGGTGAGGCACCTGATAGAGGCGCTGATCGCGGCCGGTAATGTGCCAGGGAGGGACTTCTGGTACAAGATATATCCGCCGACCCCCGCCGCCCACACCTTCAACAGGACTGATGAGAGGTTCGCCCTAGGGGTGAGGGGCGAGGTCTACGACTTCCTCTCGAAGTATCTCAGCCCACCGAAGCCGAACCCGCTGAAAAGGTACATCGGCACACCCAACCCCCTAGAGGGCACAAAATAAATCCCATTTTTGGAAAATCTGATGCTAAACAATAATACAAAGTGACTCAATCCCCCCGCTGGAAGAAAAAGGACTAATGGAGCCGGGCGAGGGATTCGAACCCCCGTAGAGCTGCTCTGCAGGCAGCCGCCTAAACCGCTCAGCCAACCCGGCGCGCAGTGAATGGATCGAGGAAGGGTAATTTAA
>Ga0172366_10004862_pt1 | contig 10606 bp, 9 predicted proteins | sample LakKivSesite69cm_FD_114533 | JGI IMG/M metagenome (GOLD analysis project Ga0172366, IMG submission 114533) | Sediment microbial communities from Lake Kivu, Rwanda - Sediment site 69cm | ecosystem: Environmental > Aquatic > Freshwater > Lake > Sediment | place: Rwanda: Western Province, Lake Kivu...
AGGCGATGACCAGCGTACTGCCGTCAACGAATCCGGGTAGTCCATAGTCCCGATGAACCCAGACAGGCACTCTGCTTTCGGCCAGAGCTAGCCCACGCGCAACGTCGCCGCCGATAGCAGAGCCACCCATCCCCACGATAACGACCTTGGATATGCCGGCATAATCAAGCGGGACGTCAAACTTCAGGACCTGTTCCCAGGCCTTCCGGCACTGTTTAGGAAACCCATGCAGGTGTTCAAGCATGCCTGACCTATCAAGCTGCCTGTAAATTGAAACGTCATCCAAATCAATCATACGTAATCCTGAATATGTCGCTACCTGCGCATCCGACGACCGAGCTTCGGCCCCTATTCAGAGTACTACAATTCGAATGATTGGAGCAACCGTCATGCAGTGCAGACAAAGATGCTCACACTTGCAGCAGCCTAGCCAGTTGACTCTTCTAGATTGAGCTTGCTAGACTGCTCAAGCATTTTGCGAATACCAAGTCAGAGGAGGAAACATGTCAGACCCGCGAGTTGAAGCCGTAGCTAAGATTCTGGTTGACTATTCCGTCGAAGTGCGTCCGAACCAACTGGTGCGGATCAGTGGCGCCCCTGAAGGCGCGCCGTTGATTCTGGCTATCTACAGAAAGGTGCTGGAGCGCGGCGCCCATCCATTTCTCATGGTTGAACCGGGCGAGGCAGAGGAGCTTTTCTACAAATATGCCGGCGGCGCTCAACTCGATTATGTCCCGCAGTTCATGAAGGACATGATCGAGCAAATAGACACAAGCATCGGCATCTGGACAGATGTGAACACAAAGGCGCTCACCAATGCCGACCCCGCCAAGCAAGCCCGCAGGTCTGTGGCGCGGCGCCCCCTCATGGAGCGGTTGCTTGAGCGCGCAGCCAGAAAGGAGGTCCGCTGGACCGGGACCGTCCACCCGACCAATGCGTTCGCTCAGGACGCTGAAATGTCCCTCCGCGAGTTCGAAGACTTCGTTTACGGTAGCTGCCTGGTCCATGAGCCTGACCCCATTAAGGCCTGGAAGAAAGTGTCCAGGGAACAGCAGCGCATCGTCAGGTTCTTGAACAAAGCCAGGAAAATCCATGTGGTCGGCCCGGATACCGACCTCAAGTTGGATGTCGGTGGACGAGAGTGGATCAACTGCGACGGGCACGAGAACTTCCCCGACGGCGAGATCTTCACCGGCCCCATCGAGGACAGCGTGAACGGGCATATCAGATACACGTTTCCTGCCTGCGCCGACGGCCATGAGGTGGAAGACGTCCGGCTCCAGTTCAAGGATGGCAAAGTCGTCAAGGCGACGGCGGCCAAGAACGAGGAGTTTCTGTCGAAGATGCTGAAGACCGACAAAGGAGCGCGCTACGTAGGAGAGTTCGCCTTCGGGACTAACTGGGGAATCCAGCGGTTCACCAAGAACACGCTTTTCGATGAGAAGATTGGCGGGACCATCCACCTGGCCATCGGCACCGGCTATCCCGAGTCGGGCAGCAAGAACAGGTCCGCCATCCACTGGGACATGGTCTGCGACCTCCGCAAAGGTGGAGAAGTGCGCGTGGACGACACTGTCTTCCTCAAGGATGGGAAGATACTGATTTAGGATCTAGTCGGCGGTCGTCACCCACAATCGTTGCCCGTCCGTAATGAACTCGATTGTGCCGTTCTCATCCGTGCGATAAACGTTGTCGCCGCCGACTGCCGCGGTCAATCTGTCCATCACTTCAGGGCTGGGATGGCCATAGGGATTGTCCTGCCCTACAGAAACTGCCGCTATATCGGGGCCCACCGCAGCCAGGAACTGTGAAGTAGAAGAAGTCTTGCTGCCGTGATGGCACGCCTTGAGCACAGTGCTTCTCAAGCCGGCGCATTGACCGACAAGCTCAAGTTCAAGGTCTGCTCGAATGTCGGCGGTAAACAGGAAACTGACGCTGCCCCAGCTCAGCCTCAGCACGACTCCGTTGTTGTCCACGTCATCGCTGGTCCCCTCCCACAGACTTGCCGGCGGATTCAGCACCTCGATTTCGATTCCGCCGCCCAGATCAACCACCTGGCCGGCACAGGCCCGGTTACATTCGATTCCCCTATTTTCGACAACGCTGCGCCATTCCTCATAGACGGAGGAATTATAGGTTACTCCGGATTCCAGCACCTGGCCCACTCTGTACCTCTGAAGTACCTCAACTAGACCCGTGACATGGTCGGCCTGAGGCTGGGTGCTAACCACGAGGTCTATGGTCCTGTCCCAGAAAGGGAGCTTCTTGCTCAACTCCAGATTGATTTTCTGAGGGTCGGGACCCCCATCGATGAGTATGTCCTGGCCGTTGGGCGTCTGAATCAGAATTGCGTCTCCCTGCCCCACGTCGAGGAAACTGACATGAAGCTTGTCATCCGGCATCGTCAAAGCCGCAGACCACACCAGAACAACCACTATCAGGAGGGGCAGAACCAACCACTTCATGGATAGGGCGAGGCGAGGCCTAGGAATGCCTCCAGTAACTCTCCTTATCACTGGGGTAAGCTGGGACAAAAAGGCAGCCAGCCGCTGGCGGTAGTTGAGGATTGACACGATTGCCGCCAATATAACATAGTAACCCAAAACGTACCAGGCGGAAGTAGCGCCCACCTGCAGCGACGCGTGGGGCAAGGCATTGAAACCTTGAACCACCAGAACCAGATAGCTGAGAAAAAGCCATGCTAGCCAGCCGAGTATTTGAGCGGCAAGGACAGCGAAGAGGCCAACGAAGGCGACCAGCGCCCCCGTCACTATGATAAAGGGCAAGGCCGGCAAGGAGAAGAAGGTTGCCGGCAGGCCGACCAGGGAGACCAGGCCAAAGTTGTAGGCTATAAGCGGCCAGACTGCTATGGTGGCTGCCAGGCTGGCGGCAAAGAGGTCAGTGACCACGCCGCTTGCGGATACGAGTGACTCTCTATCCCTGAACACGGCGGCAGCTGCCCTTCTCCCCCAGTTCTGAAAGTACGGAAACAGCAGCACCAGCCCGGCCATGGCCAAAAAGCTAAGCTGGAACGATACGCTCCACAATAATCCCGGCTGGATTCCGACCATCACAGCGGCGGCAAATGCCAGAGCGATGATGGCGCTGCCCTGCCTTCCCAGATATGCAGCAATCAGGAACAGGCTTCCCATGATCGCCGCCCGTACTATCGGTGGATTCATCCCGGCTAGCAGTACATAAAGCCAGGTCAGCCCGAGGGTCGCCCAGATGTATATGGAACGCCGCCGGCCGAAGACCAGTACGCCCAGACTGAGAAATATCGCGACGATGATGCTCATGTGCAGGCCGGAAATGGCCAGCAGGTGCGCTGTTCCCGTTGTGGAAAAAGCTTGCTGAAGAGAGTCCGGCACTCCACCCCTCAGACCAAGCAAAATGGCCTGGGCCAGCGAGCCCTGTGGCTCGGGCAACGCACTGGCTAAAGAAGCCGAAAGCCGCTCCCTCAATGCATAAATCCATTGCAGGGGCTTCACGCCCTGGCCACGGTCCAGTACCTCTACCTTAGGATAATAGATGACCGAATAAATCCCCTCGTGTTGCAGGTAGCCCTTATAGTCAAAATCAGGGAACTGCGCCGGGGTCTCCAGTTGCCCATTCACCTCGAGCACGTCCCCATAATGGTAGGCTGGATACAGGCCCACTCTAACCAAGGCGGTTCCCGATATTTCCTTCGTTTCGCCATTCACAGTTATTCTGTTCGCTGAGAATGTCAATGACGTATCGCCGATGTCCGGCTCCTCAGTCACCATGCCGCGAATCTCCACGGTCCCCTTATCGTTGTAAAGGTGAAGGGAATCTTGGTTCGCCGGGGGCAAGCTTGACGTAAAGCGAAGGCCGCCGCCAATGAGCGCCAGAAGGCATAACCCGGCCGCTATCAGGGCGCTCTTACGGCCGCGGAAGAAAGGTACGAATGCGAAGGGGATGAGTCCTAATGCGAGAAGAGGGAAAGGTAGGGCAATCTTTGAACCCAGGAACACGCCTGCGACCCAGGCTGCACCAACGTAAAGAAGCCACACATTTGGCATTATACCAGAGCAGCAATGCCAACTTAGCTACGCGGCAGACGCGGATTACATTCGAAGTGTGGAATTCGAGACAACGTCCGATCGGGATTCCAGCGTTCGCTGGTCCACTGGCTATGTTATACTTGCGCGGGACGCGAATACTATCAGGTCCGGGAGAAGTGTGGTCTCGTCCTTCTACTTCCAGAGCACCCACCTTCATGGAGGCCTGCCATGTCTAGAATTCGGGCAGGTGCAGATTCAAGGCGCGTCTTAAGAGCTGGCAGGACCTGCAAGCAAATCCCGCTGCGTCCTGAGGTGACCGCATGAAGAAAGTGAGACAGGTGAACTTGCCGGTGGCAGATCTGCCCACCAGATGGTACAACATCATCCCTGATTTGCCGGACCCGCTGCCTCCTCCCCAGGGTGACACCACGGTACTGGACAAGACGATAATCAAGCAGTGCCTGGCCCAGGAGTTCTCACAGGACAACTGGATAGAAATCCCTGAGGAGCTGCAGGAAATCTACCAGCAGATTGGCAGGCCGAGGCCCATCTTTCGGGCGGTGAACCTCGAGAAGCTCTTGGATACGCCGGCTGAACTGTACTACAAGGCGGAGGGGCTTTTTAGCCCCACCGGTTCTCACAAGATAAACACCGCCGTCGCCCAGGCGTATTATGCGAAGAAGCAGGGACTTAAGAGACTGGTTACTGAGACCGGGGCCGGGCAATGGGGAACCGCTCTGGCCTGTGCGGCCAGAATCACCGGCCTCAGAGCTACGGTCTACTGGGTGAGAGCTGTCTACAAGTGGAAGGGCGCCAGGCGCGACTTCATGAAGCTCTACGGAGCCGAAGTCCACGCATCCCCCTCGGAAAACACCGAGACGGGCAGAAAGCTGTTGAAGAGCAACCCCGACCACCCCGGTTCGCTGGCGATAGCCATTTCGGAGGGACTGGAAGACGCACTGTCCGACAACAAAGCAGCTTATGTCCTTGGCTCCGTCTTGAACCACGTGCTGTTACACCAAACAATCATCGGACTGGAATGCAAGAAGCAATTGGAAATGGTTGATAGATATCCCGACGTGGTCGTGTCTTGCCTCGGCGGGGGAAGCAATTTCGGTGGCATCGCGCTGCCATTTCTGGGGGACGTTCTAAAGAAGGGTAAGAAGACGAAGTTTATCGCGGCGCAGTCGCAGTCGGCTCCGAATCTGCAGGGGGAATATCGCTACGACAATGCCGACTACTCCGGTCTGACTCCAACGCTCAAGATGTACACGCTGGGTCACACCACTGAGATGGCGCCGATTTTCGGCGACGGCCTCAGGTACCACGGCTGCTCTCCCATCCTGAGCCTGCTGAGAAACAAGGGCTATATAGACACCGTTGCCTACCCCGTGGATGAGAAATACGTCTTTGAGGCGGCCAAGACATTTCTCCGTGAGGAAGGGTTCCTGCCTGCTCCTGAGTCGGCCTACTCGATCGCGGCGGCGATTGACGAGGCAAAAAGGTGCAAGGAATCGGGAGAGAGAAAGGTCATCCTGTTTAATATCTCTGGCCATGGCTTCATGGACATGGAAGGCTACAGGCGGGTCCTGCGAATATGAAGGAAAGAGCAGAAGGAGGTCCTGTCGGAGTCAGTCGTGCAGACAAAACCCTTGACACGGAGGAGATAAGATATGGCGGATGGTAGCGGGCCAAAACACGTCTTTGAGTACCAGGCGGGCAAGGACCTGATGGTGCGGATCGAACCCGATGCCGAACTGGTCCGGTCCATAACCGAGCTCGCCAGGAAGAGGAGCATCCAAGCGGCAAGCTTTGTAGCCATCGGCGCCTTGAAGCGTGCCAGGCTCGCCTGTTTCGACCAGGAAGGCCATCAATATCGAGAGATAGCGATTGATTCCCCTCACGAAATGGCGAGCTGTGCAGGCAACATATCTTTGAAGGACGGAGAGCCCTTCGTCCATGCGCACGTAGTACTCTCCGACGAAACTGGAAGCACCAAAGCCGGCCATCTCGTGGAGGGAATCGTTTTTGCCGCTGAAGTACACGTGCGTCAATTGCAGGGCCCAAAGCTGGAGCGGACATACGACAAAACCACGGGCCTTTCGCTCTGGAAAGTGGAATGAGATTCGCCTCACTGATGCGCGCAACGGCCTCTGACTACGGCATGCACTATCGCAAAGACATAATGACGCCGCGGCACTGCCGTCACGCCGTCAATTGAAAATTCCCTAAAACCCAATGGAGGAAATCACACATGTACAAGACTATTCTCGTTGAAAAGAAGGACCGAGTGGCCATTCTCAGTTTCAACAGGCCGGAAAAGCTAAATGCCATAAATCTGCAGGTCAAGCGGGAGGTGTCTCAAGCTTTGAGCGAATTGGAGGCCGACGATGATGTGCGAGTCGTCATCATGACCGGGGCCGGACGTGCCTTCTCGAGCGGCTATGACATCAATGCTCCCGCGTCTGAACTGGAGGAGTTCATGAGTCTGGCAGAAGAGGAGAAGCTGGTGAACCTTGACAAGCCGACGATAGCCGCGATACATGGCTACGCCCTGGGCGATGGCCTTCAGCAGGCTTTGCTGTGCGACATGAGGGTGGCTGCGGCCGACAGCGTTCTCGGCTTCATCGGCCCTCTAATAGGAGGACTGTGCTTCAGCGCCTTCTCAATCCTACCGCAGGTGGTGGGTAGAGCCAAAGCCAGTGAATTGCTTCTTACCTGCAGCCGGATAAGCGGTGAAGAGGCTTACAGAGTAGGTCTTGTAAATAGGGCAGTGCCTAGCGAGCAAGTCATGCCGGCGGCAATGGAGCTGGCAGAGCAGATTGCGAAGATTTCGCCATTGTCGGTGAAGTACAGCAAACGAATGTTAAGACAGGATTTCTTTAGCAGTGATTACAAGAACCGCCTGCGGGAGGCGCTCGAGGTGATTGCAGGGCAACATCCTTGACACGCCTTCCCGGGCAATCTACACTATTGAAAGAGTCCTATGAGGTCTGAGAGCAATGATATGTCCTGTCTGTAAACACCACCTGATGGTCGTAGAGTATCATGATATCGAGCTTGATTACTGCGACAACTGCAAGGGCGTTTGGTTCGATTCCGGGGAGCTCGAGCTTGTGCTCAAGTCGTACGGCCTTGAAGAGCCGAGAACATTCTTCGATGGTATCTTCAGCTCTCAGGAAGCCCCTTCCGCGGAGAAGAAACGGAAGTGCCCCATCTGCGGCCGCGGGATGAGGAAGACAGCGATCGGGGGCCGGCCCGCGATTCTCATAGACGTATGCCCCGAGAAACATGGGTTGTGGTTCGACGGTGGAGAGGTCGCTCGACTTATCGACCGTCTGGCCGGCGAGCAGGCGCCAAAGCTCGGTTCCCACGAACGGGTTATGAGTTTCCTGGGAGAGGTGTTCGGAGGCTCGCACTAACTCGGAGGCTCTTACGCAAACCATAGAAGTCCGGCGACAAGAGATACGTCTATGTTGGGCAGAGGAAAGATAGGCATCACGCTCCCAACAAGCGACTATGTTCGAGGGGATACCATTTCCGGCACTATTACTTTGACGCTAGATAAGCCCATGAAAGCGAGGGAACTGAGCATAACCTTGATCGGCGAATATACGACCACGGTTACAACCCCTGGGATTCAGATGGGGATGCGACGGGGAGGGGGGTTCGGCGGCCGGTCATCGGCTCACCCGGGTGTGCGGGTGGGAGACGGGGGAACAATGTCAACCACCACCAAGTGCACCATGCGCTACTCCGGTCCTGGCCAGCAACTGGACAGCGAAAAAGAATACGGCGAGGGACAGCAATATTACTCCTTTGAGATGAAGATACCGGCGGATATACTGAATATGAGGCGGCAGATTATGGGCCGACCCAAGTGGCATCTGTTGGCCAAACTCGACATTCCCCACGGACCGGACATCAACAAGGAGGTGAAGATAACCATCAGATGAACTTGACTCTACCCTGTTCCCGATGCCTAGAGCCTGCTGCAGACAGGACTTTTTCAGATGGTATGCTTCGCGCTAGAATATGGCGCGACAGAGTTAAAGGAGGTGTAACATGCCAATAGCAGCTTGGGTGGTTATCGGTATTGTGGTGGTCCTTCTCATCATATTCGTAGCGGTCTACAACGGCCTGGTGAGGCTGCGCAACCAGGTCAAGAACGCCTGGGCGCAGATTGACGTTCAGCTAAAGCGACGTCATGACCTCATTCCCAACCTGGTGGAGTCGACCAAGGGCTATATGAAATACGAGCGGGAAACACTGGAGGCAGTGACCAAGGCTCGCAATATTGCCGTGCAGGCATCGTCTGCGGGAGCGGGGGAGCGAGCCAAGGTTGAAGGCGAGTTGAGTTCCGCCCTATCCCGCCTGCTGGCCGTAGTGGAACGATACCCCGACCTTAAAGCCAATCAGAACTTCCTGGCGCTTCAGGAAGAGCTTACTTCGACAGAAAACAAGATAGCTTTTTCTCGCCAGTTCTACAATGATTCGGTCCTGCGATACAACAACCAGACACAGATGTTCCCGTCGAACGTCGTTGCCGGCATGACCGGATTCAAGGCCGGGGAATTTTTTGAGGTTACCGTGGCTGCCGAAAAGGAACCGGTGAAGGTTAGCTTCAATCAATAAACAGAATTCTTAACTGTGTGGGAACAGATTAGGTCCAACCAGGTAAGGTCGGTGGTCCTGGCCATCGTCATGGGGGTAGTACTGGTCCTCATCGGCTATTTCCTGGGCCTGTACTTCTTCAACAGTCCCATTGCGGGCCTGGTAATCGCCGCGCTCGTATGGGCAATCCTGGCTTTGGTCGGGTACTTCCAGGCTGATAGCATCCTGCTCGGCATGTCGGGCGCCAAGAAAATCAACCGCGACGACCATCCGCGTTTGTACAACGTTGTCGAGGAAATGAAGATTGCCTCCGGACTGGAGAAGGTGCCCGACATCTATATCATAGACGACCCGGCGCTGAACGCCTTTGCCACCGGCCGTGACCCCAATAAGGCCTCCGTAGCTATCACGTCCGGACTGCTCCAAAAGCTGAACCGCGACGAGTTACAGGGGGTGATCGGCCACGAGATGTCGCACATCAAGAACCGCGACGTTTTGCTCATGGCGATGTGCAGCATCCTGCTCGGCACCATTGTGCTCCTGGCCTGGTACGGGTCACGCATCCTGTTCTTCAGCGGCATGGGTGGCTCGAGAAGAAGCTCGGGAAGAGGCGGCGGACAGGGACAGATAATAATTCTCGTGGTGGCGCTGGTATTTATGATACTGGCGCCCATTTTCGCCCAGCTCATCTACTTTGCCGTCTCCCGCAAGAGAGAGTACCTGGCAGACGCTTCGTCGGCCCTCTACACAAGAAACCCGGAAGGACTGGCCTCGGCTCTGGAAAAGATAGGCGCCTCCACCGGGCAGCTGAAATCAGCCAATAAGGCCACGGCGCCTATGTATATCAGCAATCCCTTCCGCCAGAAAGGCAGGCAGGCCAGCGACCTCACCAGCACCCATCCTCCGATATCGGAGAGGATACGAATCCTGCGCGCTATGGCCGGCGCTTCATTCACCGATTACGACCAGGCTTACCGCCAAGTCCACAGCGGCAAGGGAGTCATACCCGCCGGCAGCCTTGCCGCTGCGACAGTCCCGATAAGAACTGTGAAGCTCGAGGGCGAAGCTGGTGAACTGAACGAAGTGCAGCGCGCCCGCGAGACCTCGGACGTGATGTGGCGGCTGAACAACTACAACACCATCACCTGTGAGTGCGGCACGAGACTGCGAGTGCCTCCCAACTTCAGACAGTCACAAATCACCTGCCCGCATTGCGGCAGAACACACCCGGTCCGATAAGACAATACGCTCCCGGCTGTCTCTTTTTAATTTGGACGCTGTTCTTGATAATATATGGCCAGTTGCCCTAGCCTGTGCCCGCGTTTGAGCCACCGGCATCAGAAGGGAGACAAGTCGTTCTTCTTATGCAATCACGAAAGTATCTGTGCTTCCTCGCAATAGCATTTATCTGCATTCCAGCGCTTCTCGGCGCGTTATGTCTGCCGGGGTATTCCCTGGCTGCAGCCCAAAATACCACGGCGATGTCCGACGATCCCTTTGCCGCTGCCCTGGACGAGAAAATGCCCGGTTGGCTGTCAGAATACAGCGTTCCCGGCGCTGTGGTCTCCTATATCAGGGACGGTGAGGTTGTTTGGACAAAGGCTTTTGGAGTTGCCGACAGGGCCAAAGGCACACCTATATCTGTTGATAGCGTATTCTGTACCGGGTCGGCCAGCAAGGCGCTAACGGCCTGGGGAGTGATGAAACTGGTGGAACAAGGCAAAGTAGACCTGGACGCTCCCGTGGACCAGTACCTGAAACGCTGGCACTTACCGCCATCCGAATTCGACTCCGGGGCGGTAACGATCAGGCGAGTGCTAAGCCACACCGCCGGTTTGACCGTTAACGGTTATGCCGGCTATTATCCCCGCCGCTTCCCGGTACCGGCCCTGGCCGAAGTCCTCAACGGCCAGAATCAGGGCAACGGTGCTGTGCAGGTCGCCTGGGAACCGGGCACAGGCTATCAC
>Ga0172366_10004863_pt1 | contig 10605 bp, 7 predicted proteins | sample LakKivSesite69cm_FD_114533 | JGI IMG/M metagenome (GOLD analysis project Ga0172366, IMG submission 114533) | Sediment microbial communities from Lake Kivu, Rwanda - Sediment site 69cm | ecosystem: Environmental > Aquatic > Freshwater > Lake > Sediment | place: Rwanda: Western Province, Lake Kivu...
ACCGAAGCCTCATTTTTGCCAGCGCGCCGAGCTTGGAAGTCTCAGGTGATTGCTTGTCGCAGTCGCATGGCGTCAGGTTGCGGTTGCTGCCGCAGGTCGGACATAGCCCAGCGCAATCCGGACGGCAAGTCGGGGTCATGGGAACGGCGAGAAGGATCTCATCCCGAATCGGCCGACCCACGTCGATCACCCCGTGCTGGAACATCACCACGTCGTCTTGCTCCTCCTCCACTTCGCCTTGGCCGAGGTGCTCGATGAAGGTGACCGCCACGGGCGCTTCCACGGGCACCGGGGCCGGCTCCAGACAGCGCGCGCAAGGCACGGTGAGCTGTCCGCGCAGGGTTCCCCGCAGCAAATAGCCATCGCCCGCTCGTTCCAGACGACCTTCAAGCCGAACTCCGGCCTCGGAGAGACCCAGGGAAACGTCCGGGCATTCGGCCGCGAGCCAAGCCTCGCTCACGGCCGCAGACACCTCGACGCCGCCCTCGCCAATGTCTTTGATCTTGTACCGCATGAAAGCCCCTGCCCCTCTCGGTGAGGCCAGGAAGGCCGTAACTATAGGGGCAACCGGCCGCGCGTCAAGGTCTTATGGGATTCACCACAGAGGACACAGAGGACACAGAGGTCGGAAGAGGAAGAGTCTTCCGGATCTGGATCCGAAACCCTTCCGTTCCCATCCGTCTCTGTGCGCTCTGTGTCCTCTGTGGTTTGTCCCCGTGGCGCGGCGGGGATGCTACTTGCTGGCCGCGGCGGCAGCGCTGCCCCCGCCCACCAGGAGCAGGGTCTTCAGGTCTTCATCGTTGAACGTGAGCTGGGCGCCCACGAACCAGTCGAAGAAGCCGCCCGCCGCGCCTTGCGTACGCACGTAGTTGAACACGTCATCCACGCCCACGACGAAGGAGAGATAGCGCTTGTAGACGGAAAGGTAGGCGCGCGCGGTGAAACGCGGGTACTGGTTCGAGCGCATGTCGAAAACATCCGTGGCGAGCACGAGCCGGTCGTCGAAGAGATAGAGATCGACCCCCACGCCGCCCGTCGATTCCTTGACGCCGAAGCGGCCCACGATGGGCCCAAGGCGTTTGCCGAACTGAAGCGTGAGTCGAAGCTGTTCAGTCGTGGTGATGGTGGTAGTCGAGGATTGCCCGGTCTGCGAGCTGTTGGTCACGGAGGATGACTTTGTGCGGTACCCGCGCGAGTCGTCGACGATTTCCAGCAGGTAGAACTTATCCGGACGCGTCATCAGGGTGACGGCGACGTAGTTCTTCACCGTGCCGGCCAGAAAGTTGTACTCGGTGCGCAGGCCGACCACGGTCTGCAGGCGGCCGATGCCGCGGAAGAGCGAACCGGCGTCCTCGGTGATGCTGTCGAGATTCTTGGCCACGGTGTCGTCGTTGATCAGATGGCCGACCGTGCCCTCGCCGTCGGCGATCTTGCCCGTGACCTTCTCGACGTGGCTGAGCGACTTGTCCAGGCTGTTGATGCTGTTCTGCAGTTTCTGGAGCGACGAGCGCAAATCCTCGCCCGCGCCCGAGACCTGCCCCTCCGTGGTCCCCACCAGGCCCTTGAGGCCCTCGGTGATCTCCCGCACGTTGTGCAGCGCCGCCTTCACGTTGTCGGCCTCGCTCTTGGTCACGCCCTGGACCACGGCCGCGATCTCGTCCATGCGCCCGAGCAAGCGCTCGACGATGACCGAGTTGCGCTCGATCATCTGGTTGGTGTTGTTGGCGATGTCCTTGATGGGACCGGAGGTCAGCCCCTTCAAGTCCACCAAGATGGCGCGCAGCACCGGCAGGGTACCGCTCACCGAGTCCAGAATCTCGCCCACCTCGGTCGGCTCGGTCACGTGGAGGATCTCGTCCCCGTCCTTGAGCAGGGGCACCTCGACCTTCTTGCCGTCCTCCATCGCGAAGGGCGTGCCCGGATCGATGTCGAGGTAGTACTCACCCAGCAGGGAGGCCGACTTCTTGCCCAGGGAGGCATTCTTGTACAGGCGAATCTCGGGATCGATGCGGATGAAGACCTTGGCCTTGCCCGACTCCTGGTCGAGAAAGCGGTCCTCGACCTGACCGATGCGCAAGCCGGCGGACAGGACGCGGGTCTTCTCGTAGATCCCGAGGGCGTTGCGGAACTTACCGAAAACCCGGTAGCCCTTGGCCCCCCCTATGCGTTCCGATGTGTACTGGAAGAGAAGATACGAGGCCACGAGCACCACCAGGGTCAAGGCCCCGACCGTGAAGGCAGCCAGGCTGCGCCTCATGACAGACCCCCCGCAAAGCGCACCGTGCCCGAGGTCTCCACGAACTCCTTGAGCACGGGATGAGGCGCCGACATGACCTGCGAGCGCTCGCCGCTGGCCACGATGACCCCGTCGTAGAGCATGGCGATGCGGTCCGCGATGCGAAAGGTCGAGGCCATGTCGTGGGAGATCACCACCGACGTGACGCCGAATTCATCTGCGGTGCGCCTGATCATTTGGTCGACATTCTTGGTTGCAATAGGATCGAGCCCGGTCGTGGGCTCATCGTAGAGCAGAATCTCGGGGCGGTCGATAAGTGCGCGCGCCAGGCCTACCCGTTTTCGCATACCCCCGGACAGCTCGGCGGGGAATTTCTGTTCGATGCCGGGCACCTTGGCCAAATCGAGGCGCTCGAGCAGGTCGCGTACGCGTGCCAGGACCTCCTTCTTGGGCAGACGGTAGCGCTCGATGAGGGGAAAAGCGATGTTCTCGACCACGTTCAGCGAGTCGAAAAGGGCCGCGTACTGGAAAACCATGCCGAACTTGCGTTGCACCTTGGCGATGGCCACGTCGGAGAGCCCGATGATGTCTTGTCCATCGACGTAGATGTGACCCCGGTCGGGGGACAGAAGCCCCATGAGGTGCTTCATGAGCACCGACTTGCCCTGCCCCGAGCCGCCGATGATGATGTTGATCTTGCCGCGTTCGATGTCGAGGTTCACCCCGCGCAGGACCTGCTGGGCAGCGAAGGCCTTGTGCAGATCCGCGATGCGAATCTGCCATCGTTCGTCGCGGGTTTGCCGGTCGCCGGGCATCTACGCTCCACCGTAGGGAAAGAGCACGTTCATCACCTGAATGAGGAAGTAGTCGAGCACCAGAACCGCCACCGAGGTCGAGACCACGGCCCGCGTGGTCGCCAAGCCGACTTCCTTGGCGCCGCCACGAACGGAAAGCCCCTGGTAGCAGGCGCAGGTTGCCATGGTCAAGCCGAAGAAGAAGGCCTTGATCAGGCCTTGCGCGTAGTCGATGGGATCGACGCCCCAGCGGAACAGGGCCAGCACCTGACCGAGATCGATGTGATACGAGATGATGGCCACCACGTACAAGCCCACCAGGCCGACCACGTTGAACCCCATGCACAGCACCGGCAGCATCAGGCACGAGGCCACAAGCCGGGGCGTGACCAGGTACTGAACAGGGTTGACCGCGAAGGTGGTGAGGGCGTCGACCTGCTCGGTGATGCGCATGGAGGCGAGCTCGGTCGCCATGCCCGAGCCGGCGCGCGCCGTGACCATGAGGGCGGTGAAGACCGGAGCCAGCTCGCGCGCCAGGGAGATGCCCACGCCGAAGCCGACGTACCGCTGCTGTTCGAAGAGCGAGAGGGCCAAGATGGCCTGCAGGGCCGTCACCGCGCCCGTGAAAAAGCCGACCAGCATGATGATGGGCAGCGAGCCGACCCCGATGAATTCCATCTGGTCGAGAAACAGGCGCAGGCGAAAGGGGCGCCGGAAGAGCCACGCGAGCGCACGCACGAGCAGGAGGACGTGCTCGCCAAAAAGCGCAATCGCGCCGGGCAGCGGCGCAACCGCCCGGCCCGCGAGGGCCAGGGGATGGTATCGCCGTCTGCCCGACAGCTTGGATGCGGCGGCCTCGTCGGCGCCCGTGGGCAGGGGCTCCGTCATGCGCTGCCTCCGGCCTTGCCGCGGTAGATGCGGGGAACCCGCTTCGAAATCCCGCAAAGCACCTCATAGCTGATGGTCCCCGCCCAACGTGCGAGCTGGTCCGCTAGAATCGACTGGTCGCCGTCGCAGCCGATAAGCACCACGTCATCGCCGACCGCCGCGCCCGCAATCTCGCTGACGTCGACCATCATCATGTCCATGCACACCGCGCCGACCACCTTGGCCCGCTTGCCGCGCACGAGCACCTCGGCGCCTTCGACATGACGAGGATAGCCGTCGGCGTAGCCGATGGGCAGGGTGGCGATGAGGGACTCTCGCTCTGCCCGCCAGATGCCGCCGTAGCTGACCGTACCGCCGGGGCGAACCTGGTGCAGCGCCATGATGCGCGTGTGCAGACTGAGCACGGGCTCGAACTCCCTGCGTGCGACCATCTCCGAGGGTGTGTAGCCGTACAGGGCCAGCCCGGGCCGGATGGCGGAAAAGCGCGCCTCGGGAAAACGCATCGTCCCCGCGGTGTTCGCAGCGTGTACCAGGCGGGGCGTGATCCCGCGCGCCCGCGCCGCCCCGAGCGTGCTCTGGAAGAGCGCGAGCTGGGCGCGGGTAGCCTCGGGCGAGTCCAGGTCGGCCGAGGCCAGGTGCGTGCACAGTCCGTCGATTCTCAGATGCACCTGGCGGGCGGCCAAGGTGGCGAGGCTGGCCATGGCCTCGGGCGCGATCCCCAGCCGGTTCATGCCCGTATCGATCTTCACATGCACGGGCCAGGGCCCGGCCCCGCTGCCGGCAAACCGGGACCGGCGGGAGCGGCGGCGGATGGGCGCGCGGGCAAAGGCCTCGAATTCACTGGCGTCGTAGATCACGGGCGTAAGCCCCTCTTCCAAGACCTCGGACTGGTAACGTCCGTAGTAGGCACCGAGAACAAGGATAGGCTTGGTAACGCCGACGTCCCGCAGCTCCAGCCCCTCCTCCACAAGCGACACAGCCAAGCCGTCGACATAAGCCTCCAGCACCTTGGCCACCGCCACCGCGCCATGCCCATAGGCATCGGCCTTCACCACGCCGTACACGGCCACCTCGGAACCGACGATGCTGCGAACGCGCGCGGCATTGCGACCGAGCGCCGCGAGATCCACCTCGGCCACCGTGGGTCGGATCGAAGTCCTGAGGTCGGCTTCGCGCACCGCAAGAGAGGCCGAGCCCGCGCGGGCCTTCGGGCTCGCGGGCGATGCAGGCCTCCTTGGGGAGGATTCGGGTGAGCTAGGCTTCAAAACTCCGCGGATTCTCACACCCGCCTGATATAGCGTCAATTTTGGCGGGAATCACCTGGGATTCGGAGTAGCGGAAGAAATCTGGCTGTCCTGGGCGCGCGGGCGTCTCGCCCGCCCCCCTTCCGGTGGTAAGGGAGGCACGACAAGATGCGCTTGTCGCGGGATCAGGGCGGAGCTTCTGGCATTGAACTACTCTCCGAGGTGGCCCATAGTGGTTTCGGTGGCCCGTGGCGGGAGGGGGCATGATCCCTTAGCGCAGAGCATTGGTCGCAGAAGGAGGTTGCAAGATGCGTATCCGCTCCATGTCCTTGGTTCCTCTTGTGGCCGCCTGTCGGGCGCCGGTGTCCCTGACGGCCTTTGCCAGCGCGGCGCTCCTCTTCTGCGTGAACGCCGGCTGCGACACGTCGACGGGCAGGACCACGAGCAGCGGTAGTTCGGGCGCGCCGGGAAGCGGAGGCAAGGGCGAAGGCGGCACGGTCTCGTCCGGCGGCACGTCCGCCGGCGGGCAGGGCGGCGCTCCCGGAAGTGGCGGAAGTATGCCTGATGCGAGCATCGGGAACGGAGGCGCCGGCTCGCCGGGGTCCGGCGGAACCACCGCTCCGACCGGCGGCGGGGGTATCGTGGCGGATCGGCCCGGCGCGGGCGGTTCCTCGGAGACCGGCGGAACCTCCACGCCCGGCACTACCGGTGGAGCCGCCGGTGCGACGAGAACCGGCGGAGCGACGAGCGCGGGCGGCGGGAGCGGCGGCAGAGCCGGGGCATCCGGATCGGGGGGCCAGGGCATGGCGGGCGGCACCTCCGGCAGCGGCGGTTCCTCTGGAGGTTCCACCGGCAGCACGCTCCTCGCAGCCACGCCCCCCATGGGTTGGAATAGCTGGAACTATTTCAAGGCCAACATCAGTGACAGCGTGATTCGACAGATCGCCGATGCGATGGTCTCGTCTGGCATGAAGGATGTGGGCTACACCTACGTGAACATAGACGACACCTGGATGAAGGCCGGTCGGGTGAACGGCCTGCTTGTTCCCGATTCGAGGAAGTTCCCCAACGGGATGAAGGCCCTGGCGGACTACGTGCATTCGCGTGGGCTCAAGCTGGGGATCTACGGGGATCGCGGCACCATGACCTGCGCCAACATTGCCGAGAGCGGCAGCTACGGCCGCGAAACTGAGGACGCCCAGACCCTCGCCTCCTGGGGCATCGACTACCTGAAATACGACAACTGCAACGTTGGCAGCAGAACTGGTAACGCGCAGTTGCAGCAGGACTACGAGAAAATGGGAGCGGCCCTGAGAGCTACCGGCAGACCCATCATCTACAGCCTGTGCGCCTGGGGCTGGAAGGGGGATTGGATGATCGAGACCGGCCAGCTTTGGCGCTCGACCGGCGACATCGCCGATTGCTGGGACAACAGTTGCAGCATCAAGGCGAGCTACGAAAACGGCATCACCGCCATCATCGATCAGAATGAAGCCATGGCTTCCCACGCCGGGCCGGGACACTGGAACGACCCTGACATGCTCGAGGTGGGCAACGGCCACATGACCACGACGGAGTACATCTCGCACTTCAGCCTGTGGTGCATCATGGCGGCCCCGCTCATCGCCGGCAACGACATCCGCAACATGTCCACGACCACGCGCGATATCCTCACCAACCAGGAAGCCATCGCCGTAGATCAGGACCCGGCCGGCATCCAGGGCAGGCGCATCGTCGACAATGGCGACCTCGAAGTCTGGATGAAGCCGCTCGGCAGGCGCGACGGGCCCGAGAAAGCCGTGGTGCTTTTCAACCGCAGCAGCAGGGCCGCCACGATCTCGGTTTCCTTGAGTGCCATCGGAATCTCGGGCAGCGTCAAGGTCCGCGACCTGTGGGCCCACAAGGACCTGACTCCAGCTACGGGCTCCTTCTCGGCCGAGGTGGAAAGCCACGGCGTGGTGATGGTCAAGATCACGCAGACCGGGTCTTAGGCGAGATCGGGCTTGCAGCGAAGCGGCGCTGCCGGTCAGCAGGCGATCCCTGCCGACTTGGCCATCTCGAAGAACCGCGGCGCGAGGGTCAGCTTGCGGCCTTCCAGGCTCAAGACCTGCTGGCGAGCCAAATCGGCCACGATTCTGGATACGGTTTCGCGGCAGGCGCCGATGCGGCTGGCCAAGTCCTGCTGGGTGGGCGAGCGAGGAATCACGGTTCCTTCCGGGACGATTTGGCCTTCGTCGCGCGCCAGGTTGTAGAGCAAGCGGTAAAGCCGGCTCTCCACGTCCGAGGTGGCCAGGCCCGAGGCCAGGAGCTTGACCCGATTGAGACGCCTCTCCAAGTCGCGCACGAGCGACAGGGTGGCCTGTGGAACCGTGGCCAAGGCGGCCAGGAATTGGTCGCGGGGGATGAAGAGAAGCAGGCTGGTTTCCGCGGCAACCAGCCCGTCGCCGGGCAGGGCCCCGTCGTTCGAGAGCACCGCGTCGGCGATGAGATCGCCTGGCCGGAAGGTCTCCAGGGTGAGCTCGCGCGCATTGTCCGTCCTGCGCACCGCACGTAGACATCCCTTGACCACAAGTACTGCCGCGCCGAGCCATCGCCCCTCGATGACGACCTGCTGTCGGGCGCTGAACGAGCATAGCGAAGCGCTCATCGATAGCCCGGTGAGGGTGTTCTGAGGGAAGACACCGAACCAAGCCGACCCGCGCAACGCCCCCAACGCAGGGTTGAAACTCACATCGCGGGGTGGAACCATCTGGCTGTCGGAACGAAAAGAAGCGATGGCATTCATGTGGTCCTCCTGTTCGGGCACACATCTAAGCAACCTTGGTGCCAACGCAACCCCTCGGAATCACGTGCGGGGCTTCAGAAGTTGCACGGATACCACGACGGAAATGGCAGACTTGTGTCGTCTCGTCGAGGACCTGTATCAGTTTTTCACCGCGTGAAGCGGTGATTCTCCAACGGTCAACCTCCACCATCAGCGCTTGCGTCGTCGCGCGGCCAGGAAGGCGAGACCGGCAAGCGCCATGACCCAGCCGCTTGACCGGCTTTCGGAAGGTGCACCCGTGCTGCAACTGCACCCGCCGGGCGTATCGCTCCCGCTCGTGGAGCTACCGCCCGTGTCCCCGCCGCCAGTCCCGCCCCGACCGGCGGCCCCAGTCTCCCCACCTGAGGCGCCCGAAGCGCCACCTCTGCCACCCGCGGTGCCGCCACCCGCGCTGCCACCCTTGCTACCCGCGCTGCCACCCGCGCTGGAGCTGGTGCCGCCCGTGGTGGTACCGAGGGTGCCACCCGCGCTGCCGCCGGTTCCGACCGTGCTGCCGGCCGTGCCGCCCGTACGACCAACGGTTCCGCCCGGGCTGCCGCCCGTGCTGCCCGTGCGACCCCCGGTTCCGCCCGGACTCCCGCCCGTGCTGCCCGTGCGACCCCCGGTTCCGCCCGGACTCCCGCCCGTACCGCCCGCGCTGCCGCCGGTTCCGGTGGTCGTCCCGGTGTCACCATAGAAGCTCACGCCGCCGGTGTCGCCGCCCTTGGCGGCCCATCCCCTTCGATCCCACGCCACCAGCTCGAGCAGGTGCGCCGCATACATGGCTTTACCGTCATCGCTCGTGCTCGGCTCGATCCACTTCACATTCGGAATCAGCGTCCCGTTCACTGCCCCGTCGTCCTTGTCCACGATGCCCAAGGCGGCCGCGCAGGCGATCTTGCCGAAATAGTCGTTCGAGTTGAGCCCCGCCTTGACGTCCGCAGCATAGGCGACCCTGTCGGCCGGATTCCCGGCCAGGTAGAGCGACGCCTTGGCGACCAAGCCAACAAGCCCATCCGAGACCTTCGACTGCATGAAGGCACGCGCGGTTGGATCGTCGCCCAGGTAGCCGAGCATGACCAGGGCGTAGCCGGCAAAACCCGCATTCGCGTCGTTCACCCCGCACTGGAGCCGGGCGCGGAGCACCGGCAGCCGCGCCCCGAGGGCCGACTTGCGCGCGGCCAGCTCGCCGGCGGCCCACAGGTGGTTGTAGTCGAACTTCGTGCCTACCCCGGTGGGCCTGCGCTCGGGACAGCTCGTGGTGGTCGCGTTCGGGCAGTTGCTCGGAATCACGGCGTCGCTGCCGCTGTTCCACGAGCCGCGGCCCGCGCAATAGAGCATCATCAGCTTGTCGAGCCCGACGCTGCCGTCTTCGAAGTCCGCCAGAGCGCTGTACACGAGCGACGAGGACTGCTTGCCGGACCCCGCGCAAGCGAGGGTGCCGATGCCTGGCATCGGAATGGCCGGATGGAGCGTGCCATCCGGATTCACGATGGCAGCGGCCTTGGCATTGGTCCCGGTCGGGTAGCACTGACTCTGGATCGCCTCACCGAACTTGACCGAGAAGTTGATGTCCTGGATGTTCACCGCGCCACCGCTGTTCTTGCTGACGGTCAGGGCGTATTTGGCCCTCTCGCCGGGAAGGAGGGTACCGGGCACCTTCAAGGTGTCGGCGAGCTTGGCGCTGACCGTGCCCCCGCTCATGGTGCCTCTAAAATCGAAGTTGATCATCTGGTAGCCCATGTTGTTCTGCACGTAGACGTTCATCGTGGCCGAGCCCCCGGACGGGACGGTCACGCTCGAAGTCTCGGGGCGCACCACCAGGTTGTAGCTCGACGCCCACAAGTCGTCACACCAGTGGGCCGAGGCCCTGCCAGGCAGAAGCCCCATGGCGAGCGCCGCCCCGACGAATGCACTGGCCGTGCGAAGGATCCTGTGCTTGAGTTTCATCTTGGTTGCCTCCGATGTCAGACAGCAAGCAAAGAGCAGGCTCTCTGTGCGCCGATTGGGACCTCAAGGCTCCGCCCCGCGCCACCCCCAGAGAGACCCTGCAAAACCTGACCAGATCAATCCGCTTTTCTTCTATAGGATGCCAAGCCGAATGAGAGGATGCTCGGGGTTTCTGATGTTCGTTTTTGCAATTGCGCTGACCGCCGTGACGCAATCCGCTGCCGGAGCGGGCCTTGACGGTGGCGGAGCCCCCACGGAAGGTCCGATGACGCCCCTCCACTCGGCGGCTCAGAAAGGCAGCCTCGCGTCCGCCAAGGCGCGCCTTGCGGCCGGCGAGCCGGTCGACGTGCGCGGCCCGCGCGCCATGACCCCCTTGCACTTTGCCGCGGTAGCCGGCGCGGTGGATGTCGCTTCTCTGCTCCTCGACCGAGGGGCCGATCCCAACGCTCGCGCCGCCGGAGACATGACCCCGCTGCACTTCGCCGCGATGCTCGCCCGTCCGGAGCTGGCGGGGCTTCTGGCCCGGCGCGGGGCTCGCACCGACATCTTCAACGCGTCCGGCATGCTGCCGCTCCATCTGGCGGCCAATGACAAGGTAGTGAACGTCCTGGTTGCTGCCGGAGCCGACGTCAACGCCTTCACCACCTATGGCTACACCCCCCTTCACACTGCTCGGCGGGGGTTGGTGGC
>Ga0172366_10004865_pt1 | contig 10604 bp, 8 predicted proteins | sample LakKivSesite69cm_FD_114533 | JGI IMG/M metagenome (GOLD analysis project Ga0172366, IMG submission 114533) | Sediment microbial communities from Lake Kivu, Rwanda - Sediment site 69cm | ecosystem: Environmental > Aquatic > Freshwater > Lake > Sediment | place: Rwanda: Western Province, Lake Kivu...
CTGCGGGATGACCGTTGTTCCCGTTCCTGGAGCAACTGGTGGACCAGACACCGATACATTGGCAAAAGCCAGGGCGTCACTTAAAGCGTGCAAAGAGTACGATTTCATACTCGTTCATGTCGGCGGTCCAGACGAAGCAAGCCACGATGGTGATATCGCTTCAAAGATACTAATCATAAAGAAGATGGATTCAATGCTCGGTCACATACTAGATAATGTAGATCTAAACGAGACAGTCGTCACACTTCTTGCCGACCATACATCATCCACGGTTCTGAGAAGACACACCCATCATCCTACTCCAATCGCGATCGCTGGAGGCAGAACCCAATCGGGCAGGGTCAAGGAGTACAGTGAGCGAGCCACTGCCAACGGCGAGCTAGGTCGCACGGCCGGAGAAGGCCTGATGCAGCTTGTGCTAGACCAGGCACATTGTCGGTAATGGGGGGATCATCTATTGGGGTGGGTGAAGCAAGTCGTCAACAGAGAACTGACATCACTTGAACCAAGGATTCACGGAGGGAATGTCTGGGATAGATTTGAGGAACGCTCCATTAAAAGCGGAAAAGTGATCGACTTCAGCTCGAATATCAGTCCATTTGAACCCTCAGCAAGAGTCCTTGAGGTCATCGAGAACAGCCTATGGAAACTTGGGTTCTATCCGCAAACGGACGCCAAGAGACTCAGGACCACTATAGCTGAGCAATATGAGGGCCTCACCTTCAAGAATGTGATAGTCGGGAACGGCTCGTCTGAGCTGATATACCTATTCGCAGATGTCTTCGCAAAAAAGAAAACAACTGCACTGATACCGATCCCAACATTCAGTGAATACGAGGCAGCGATTCAAAGGGCCGGGGGAGAAGCAAAGGACGTCAGACCCAGGAATGATCTCACAACCAATATTGAAGCCATTCTCAACCTCATACGCAAAGATAGGATAGTTGTCATATGTAACCCCAATAATCCAACGGGGACTCTCATAAACCCAAGAGACATCCGCGTGATTATCAACCGGGCATCGAAACACGAGGCTCTCGTCTTCGTAGATGAAGCGTTCATTGATTTCGTTGATGACCCGAGGAAGCACTCATTAGCCAGAGAGGTTAGGGAACACTCGAACCTCTTCGTTATGAGAAGCCTAACGAAATTTCACAGCTTGGCGGGCCTCAGGATAGGATACGGCCTCGCATCCGAGGAGATCATAGAAGCACTTCACAGAGCGAAGATGCCGTGGACCGTCAACTGTCTGGCTCAGGCAGCTGCGGAGGCAGCGATGAGAGACGACAAGCATGCGAAGAAAGTCCGAGAGCTGGTGGCCCGAGAACGGACTTTCATGCTAAACCAGCTGAAGGCCATCCCTGGACTGATAGTGAATGATTCGGAGACCAACTTTGTGCTTGTCGACACTAGAAGGACTCGCCTGAATGGCCGAGAGATATCTCAGCGAGCATTGAAGGAGGGGCTATTGATCCGGGATTGCAGTTCCTTCAAGGGTCTAGACGAGTTCTACATCCGAATAGCAGTCAGGAGAAGGAAGCAGAACTTGACTCTCCTGAGTTTCCTCAAAAGACTCTGCAGGAAAGCTGAAGCTGAATGAGCCTGCTGTGCCAGATCCACGAGGGCCTGATCTCCCAAATGTCGATCTTGATTCTGGCTCTTGCACTTGATGTGGCGGTCGGTGAGCCCCCAGAGATAATCCATCCAACAGTCATGATCGGGAAAACCGCTGAGTGGCTGAGCAAGAGAGCGGGTAGATTCGGATCCAACAAGCGCCTATTTGGCGCCCTGTATGCATCTTTGATAGTACTCCTAGCAGCGGGTTCCACGTTTCTCCTTCTTGAATTCGCTAGGATGCGGCTGGGCCAGCCAGCACTGACCATCCTCGGAGCACTGATCTTGAAGACATCATTCGCCATCAGATCGATGAACCTTCATGTCAAACCAATCAAGGACGCGCTTGAGGATGGAGATCTCAATAGAGCTAGGGTAGTTCTCGGCAAAATAGTCAGGCGTAACACGGAGAGGCTTGACGAGGGGCTCTGCGCCTCTGCGACAATCGAGTCGATAGCAGAAGGCACTGTTGACGGTGTCGCCTCTCCACTATTCTACTTCTTCCTCTTCGGTGTTCCTGGCGCCGTAGCCTACCGTGCCATAAACACGTTAGACTCGACAGTGGGCTATAAGACGCCAACCTTTATGGACATGGGATGGTTCTCCGCCAAACTCGATACCGCTGCAAACTACTTGCCGGCGAGGATAACTGGGATCGTGATGATTCTTGCAGGCGCCGCTTTAGGCCGGAACTGGCGGACTTCTCTCTCAACCATGAAGACTGATCGTGGCCTGACTGAGAGTCTCAACGCGGGCTGGCCAATGTCCGCGATGGCCGGCGCAGTCAGTGTGAGATTACAGAAGATTGGCTCGTACAAGCTAGGCAACGAGTTTAGACAGCCAACGTGCAGAGATATCACGCCGGCTCTCCAGATCATGTGGGTGACGATTGTGATCTTCCTGGTTGTCGCCTTTGGCCTGTATTTTGCATTCTCTTGTTTACTGTTGAGATGAGGAAAGATGCCTGAGTACCCTGACATACTGACGGTATTTGCTGAATCCAAGTCGAGGAGGTTCTTGGAGAATTTGGAGGGGAAGACGCCGATCTTTGTCTGTACCATCGCTACGACAGAAACAGCCAAGATCCCAGGGATATCTGCAGCTGGCAAGAATCCAGATTTTACCGACTACACACCACCTGCAGACACGGAATACCTGTACTATGGCAGATGCAGATGCATCGACGGTGTGCCTGTCACCCCCGACGGCATACCCACCCCGGCGCTGATAACGAGGTCTGCGGCCAACCTTTCCCGGATACCCATGATCGTTGTTGACGCCGGATCAAGGAGAAAGCCGCAGATACCCTTCTTCGATTTGGGGGGACAGCCGGGAGCGGACATCAGAACCGGCCATGCTGTAGGGAATGCAGCCACAGTATTCGAGCGAGCGACTATAGTTGGAAGAAATCTAGCCGGCGCCTCAGATTATGTTGTCCTCGGCGAGAGTATACCCGGCGGGACAACAACGGCCCTTGCTGTTTTGCTCGCCATGGGATTTGATGCCAGAGGAAAAGTCAGCAGCAGCATGCCAATGAACCCTCACAACCTCAAACTATCTGTTGTGCGCCAGGCGATGGATGCCGCTGGGATAGATGAGGGGGGACTCAAGGAAAAGCCTCTGCAAGCGGTCTCCGAGGTAGGCGACCCAACTCAAGCAGCCATTGCTGGGCTCGCGATCGGCGCCGCGCAGGAGACTCCGACAATACTGGCGGGGGGAACGCAGATGGCGGCCGTCCTGGCAATAGTCAATGAAACCGATTCCTCTGTCATGGATAATCTGTGTATAGGGACAACAAGATGGTTGGCAAAGGATCATGATTCCGATATAGTAGGACTGGTGAGACAAGTGGGAGATATCCCTCTGATGGCGGCCAATCTGGATTTCGGCACCTCCAAGCACCAAGGACTGCGCATCTATGAAACGGGTATAGTCAAAGAAGGAGTGGGAGCCGGCGGGATGTCAATATCAGCGATGCTGACTACAAAAGGGGCCGTTACAGGAACTTCCCTACGAGAGCAGATTGAAGAAGAATACGAAAGGATCGTGGTCAACAGATGAGATTGAACCTTCCTTTGACCGGGTTGCGAGTTCAGGTAACAAACGACCATTTGACTATCTCATCAGAGATCCCTCTTCGGGTACTGAGTTCAGCGGTTCTCAATGGCGGTCTACGAAGAACTCACAGCATTCTGATCCAACGGGTTAGGAAGAACCTCAGGTGCGACAATCCTCAAGCATATATGTTGAGAGTTGCCGAAACACATCGCCTTGAGGCAGACACGACCGTCGGGTTCATGACGGCCGCAGACCCAAGAAATTTTGGCCTCTCGACTTTTAAGTCTGGCAAGGTGAGAGTTTCGGCCATAGTGACTGCAGGCACGTCGAATTCAGCCAAACCCGGTGAACTGGTAAGGAATTCAAAGATCGGGATCGGAACGGTGAACACGATGGTACTGACGAATGCAAAGGTTGATGATGGTTGTCTTGTCAATGCGCTCCAGACAGCAACCGAGGCCAAGGCGCTCGCCTTCAAAGAACTAGATATCAGAAGTTCCAACTCAGGAGAAGAAGCAACCTGCACATCCTCAGACGCCACTTTGATTGGCACAAACAGCGAAGGAATAGAGCGCAATTATGCAGGTGTCGCCACAGATCTGGGACGGTCAATCGCCAAGGCAGTCAATCAGGCCGTAAAAGACGCAATAATCAAACAAGATAAGCTCCCTCCAAGCAGAGGACTCCTGGATAGACTTCGAGAACGCGGCATCACAGCGGGAGATCTTGAGGAGGCGTTCTCAGAAGCGTATGTTCACCACAGATCGATGGGTACAAGAAAGAACGCCAGAAGAGTGTTTAGGAAATTCCTTGAGGAGGCGACATCTGACCATAACGTGGCAGCACTCGTTCTGGCAGCGATGCGACTTGAGGAAGACGGCCGCCGAGGATTGATTCCAGGCCTTCCCGAGAACACGTATGCCAGAGACCCTGTGAGCCTTCTTGCCGATGAGATTGTCGGCATTGCGATTAGTAACTACATTGCAGGGTCAAAAGGCCTTTTTGAGTACGCCAGACTCGATCGGAAGAAGCCGGGAATCATCCGCAGACTCGGACCATTCATGGATGATGCCATAGGAGCCCTTGTGGCTGGCACTTCATCGAATGTCTACTCCGAACTCTTAAGACAAGGGTAGTGTTGATTGCCTCCACTTCGAGGTCTCAGAAGTGTCATTGCATTCTTGACCATAATCCCTACCGGAGGAAGAGAAGTTCGGCTGCCGGATGTTGCTCTTAATATGCATCTTTTCCCTGTGGTGGGCGCAGGGCTCGGGTTATGCATCGGCCTACTTGCTAAGGCTCTGCTGGTTTTCATTCCAGAAGACTTGATCGCCGCGACCATGACGGTCGCCCTCCTCTATCTTGTAAGCGGTCTACATCACATAGACGGGTTGCTTGACTTTGGTGACGGCCTAATGCTGAGAGGCACACCTGAGGAAAAAATCGCGGCTATGCGAGATAAAACGACTGGTGCAGGTGGATTCGGCTTGGGACTCATGAACACCCTGCTGTTGATCGCCTGTCTGTCGGCTACTGGCGCAGACAGAATTGTGCCTGTGATGGTGGTCTCTGAACTCTCGGCCAAGCTCGCAATGGTAGCCGGCGCCGCAGCCGGTAAGCCAGCACCTGACGGGATCGGTGCAATCTTCATCAGGGCTTTGAGGGGAAGGCGTGGCAAGTCTCTGCTTGTAGTGGATATGTTATTCTCTGCCATCATTGGGATTTTGACTCTTGGAATGATTGGCTTGCTCGGTGTTGCCTCAGCGCTTTGTGCAAGCACAGTGATTGTGAGACTCTCACATCATTGTTTTGGATGTGTCACTGGCGATGTTCTGGGCGCCACCAACGAGCTGGCGAGAACATGCTCGTTGCTGTTTTTGGTGATTTTCCGTTGGGTGTAGTCGGGCTTATCATGGCAGGCGGGAGAGGAACCAGAATGGGTTCCGATATTGAGAAGCCGCTGATCAGCACCGGCGGAAAGACGATGCTGGAGTTGGTTGTTGAGGCCCTCAAGGGAGCCTCGGGGGTAGAGAGGATAGTCGTTGCAACAAGCTGCCATACGCCCCGGACTAGAGAGGTGGCGGAGAAGTTGGGTTTAGAGATCCTCCAGACAGACGGACAGGATTATGTTACTGACGCTCAGCAGGCTATTTGGAGGCTAGTTCCAAGGACTGTTTTGGTGATATCGGCAGACCTTCCTCTGGTATCAAGTCATCTCCTAGACGAGATCATTGGATACTACGCCAAGTGTGGCAAACCATCAATGAAGGTTGTGACCCTATTTCAGCCTCACAAATCTGGAGACCCAAAGAGATCGCACAGTCAGAAGGACCGCGCATGGGTGAGGCCGGTTGGGATAAACATCATCGATAGTCGGCATATCAACGAGCCCTACATCGATGAGGCGGAATTCACCATTAGCTCGCCAGAATTGGTATTGAACGTGAATACGCCTGAGGATCTGGAGAGAGCACTGAGGCGCAAGTCAGTGAACGCGTGATGTGACTGTCAGCTCTGAAGAGTCTCCAGCATTCAGGATAGACCTTATGTAGAGAGTCTGTGTTATAGACGAGATTCTGAAGTGCCGTGTGTAGCTTGATGGAAGAGATGGACGTTAGTCTCCCGCCTATGGCCTACCTATCTGGAGGACCAGATTCCTATGGTTCCCGTGAGGGAGAGGCCCTGTGGGCGGCGAAGCCAGCTTTCGCCTGTTACTTTGCAGTAGTTGTCGGGGTCTTGTTGGTGGCCATAGCCACGACCTTGGTCTTGGGCACAGCCGGAGTTGACCTAAAAGATCCACCCTACCCACTATCGCTCGTGTCAATTCCAGTCAACGAGATAACCATACTACTGCTGACACTATATTTCGCGAGGAGGAGCAGGGCTACCGCATCCCAGCTTGGATTCAAAAGACCCTCAATGGGGATAGCAGTCAAGATGGTACTCCTCGCAGTTATCATGCTGATATTGACAGCCTCGGTGGCTGTCCTTCAGAACGTGATTCTGGGCCCTGATCCTTCAGAGCAGGTCTTCACAAGGCTCGTATCACCCAGAACCCCCAGTCAGCTATTGATCTTGATCGTTTTCTCGATGCTTCTAGTCGGTCCCATAGAGGAGGTGTTCGCCAGAGGCTACGTTCAGCAGGGTTTTGAAAGGTCATTCGGAAAGAACGCGGGCTGGTTGCTCGCATCCTTTATGTTCGGCATGCTGCATGCTCTGAATGTCCTGAGAGCCATACTCCCGACGTTTGTGGCAGGCCTGTTTCTGGGCTACATCTGGCAGAGGACGAATAGAAACACAACTGCCGTAGCAGTAATGCACGGAGCCTACGATTCAATCGCTCTGGCGCTGGCATATCTGGCAGGCGTCTAGGCGTATGCGGGCCGCCTTAACCTCTTCAGAATAGTATGTGCCGCGAACGCTATACTCTTCTTGCCTCGATGAGATAGATAGTTTCAAAGAAAAGCTTCTGCTCAGCCAATGTCTTGACTCGAAAACCTCTACCAGATAGGCTCTTGACAGTTTCCTCATATCCAGAGAGCGAGGACTGAATCATGAGCACTCTCCCATTAGGCTCCAGGTAATCCTGAACTTCCTTGATGAATCTCTCAGTCAAACGCCTGCCATCTTCACCCCCATCCCACGCCAGCTCTAAGGGACCCCGCCCGGCGCCATCCTTCTCCGGAAGGTAAGGCGGGTTAACGAATATGAGGTCGAACCTGCCCCTTATCGGAGAGAACAGGTCACTTATGATGAAATCAACGTTCGCTATGCCATTCAACCTAGCATTCTCCTTCGCCAGTCGAGCAGCATGTGGATTGATGTCTATACCAACAACAGAAGCAGCCCCCTGAGAGGCGACCAACGAGACGTAACCTGACCCCACACCTATCTCCAAAACCCTCTCCCCAGCACCAACATCCAAATTATTCGCCAGAAGGACAGAATCCTCAGCAGGCTCATAGACTTCTGGATGATTCTGAAATCTCAGTCTGTCAGCCGAATTGGCCATGTCACCATGCCTCCAGGGCTCAACACCCAGAATAGTCCATGTGCAACACAGGCACCACGTACACGCGACCCCCCCCGGGGGGCGGGGGTCTATACCTTTCACAACACATAGATATTCTACCTCAACAGGCGATATCCACGGAGATATCCATAGCGCAACAGCGAATCGCCCAACCCTTGATTACGCTGCCCCTTTGGTCAAGTGAGAAGCCTGGCCAGCGCTATCAACATGACGATTCGTAGCTTGTGACTGCATCCACATACCAGTTCAGCCGCATCTCAGGAGAACCATGAGCACCCTTGGTTTGGCTGCCAGCATAGCGAATATACAGGAACGCGGAAAATCGCATAATAATGGCGTGAAACTAGGCTAGTTTTAAATCTAAGATCTGCTACAAACATCTTCTTGGTAGTTTAGTCTTGCCAAAGAAGAAGATGAAGAAGAAGGCTAAACCTAAGAAGGCTAAGCCCAAGAAGCGAACCAAGCCAAAACCTAAGCCCGCCGCAGTCGTTCCTCCTCCAACCGAGGCCCCACCAACCGAAACCGCTCCTCCTGAGACCGCCCCTGCTGAGACAACTGCACCCCCATGGCAATCGCCGACCTGACCAAGCATTCCAGACAACCGCTATGTGGAAGCCTCTAGGTTCAGGCCAATATCACCGGACCATTCTCGATCACCTAGGCTACGGCCTAGCCACCCCTCTTCTTTTTGTGAGAAGAAGTACTCAGAGAAAACCTTCTTTGGAGCGTTGGCCAGACGCTCATGAATCAAATTGACTATTGGGCCATCTCTGGTGATGTCGTGTGGAAGACATAGACCGCTTGCGAAGGCCTCTTGAGCCGCCAGTCCCATTCCCTGAACCACTGCGTCCTCTCACACCTTCAGGACTAGACGAGACAGTCAGAGTGTTGAGAGAAATCTTAATCAGGCTTGACCGGATAGAGGAACGCCTAGCCAACATAGAGAAGACTCTCACAGCGAGACAGCGTTGAGTTGTGCTCGATTTCAAGAGTCCTAGTCGCCTCATGTGTACATTGATTTAGGGCTCTGCAACCTAGCTGGGAACTAGAATGCCTATGTCCTATAGGACCTCCAAGATCCGAAAGCGGGACAATCACATAGTCGAATTCGACCCGAGCAAGATCGAAGCCGCGATAGGCAAGGCGATCGCAGCAGTCTCCACTCCAGACGGCGATGCTGCCGCAAGAGTGTCAGAAGTCGTTGTCAAGGAGATTGATGAAAAATTCAAAGGAGAGATCCCCGGCGTCGAGGATGTCCAGGACATAGTGGAAAAGGTCCTCATGAGGGAGGGCCTACCAGAGGTTGCGAAAGCCTACATCCTATACAGAAAAAGGCGCGCCGAGATTCGAGAGGCCAAAAGGTTCCTCGGTGTAGAAGATGAGCTGAAGCTTACGGTCAACGCAGTAAGCGTTCTTGAGCGAAGATATCTCGTAAGAGATTCCAGTGGCAGGGCAATAGAGACTCCAAGTCAAATGTTCCAAAGAATAGCCAAGGCGATTGCCGCACCAGATGTTCAATATGAGAACCCTGAGAGAGCTGCCCTGGCAGAGCAGGACTTCTACAAGCTAATGGCGAGTCTTGAGTTTCTCCCAAACTCGCCGACACTCATGAACGCAGGAACGAGACTCGGACAGCTCTCGGCATGCTACGTCCTACCTGTGCAGGACTCGATCGTTGACATCTTCAACACTGTCAGGGATATGGCTGTCATCCACCAGACTGGAGGAGGAACAGGATTCTCCTTCTCAAAGCTCCGGCCGAAGGGAGATTTTGTGGGGTCGACCGGTGGGATAGCCTCGGGACCTATCTCATTTATGCGGGTCTTTGACACAGAGACGGACGTGATAAAACAGGGGGGGAGGAGAAGGGGGGCTAACATGGCCATTCTCAGGGTTGACCACCCAGACATTATCGAGTTCACAACTGCCAAGGAGCGAGAGGACTTCCTTACAAACTTCAACCTCTCAGTTGCAGTGACAGATGCATTCATGGAGGCGGTGGAGAAGGGCCAGGACTTTGAACTCATCAATCCACGGACAAACAGTCCAGTCAGGAGGATCAATGCGAGAAACCTTTGGACGCTCATCGTGACATCTGCCTGGAAGACAGGGGATCCCGGGCTAGTATTCATCGATGAGATAAACAGACATAACCCTACGCCAGAGCTTGGGCAGATAGAGAGCACGAATCCGTGCGGTGAACAACCCCTCCTTCCCAACGAGTCATGCAACCTCGGCTCGATCAATCTGGCGAGATTCGTCAGTAGTGAAGGCGTAGACTGGGATAGACTCAGAGACTGTGTCAGGAAATCCATTCACTTCCTAGATAACGTAATAGGCGCAAACAAGTACCCCACCCCTGATGTTGAGAGGCTCACGAAAGCCAACCGGAAGATCGGGTTGGGCGTCATGGGCTTCGCCGACGCCTTAATCAAGATGAACGTACCGTACAACTCAGATGAGGCCCTCAGATGTGGCGAAGAGATAATGAAATTCATCCATAATGAGGGCCACAAGAAATCGATTGAGATCGGAGAGGATAGAGGCTCCTTTCCGGACTTTGAGGGCAGCATATGGAAGAAACTCGGTTACAAGGCGATGAGAAACGCCACCGTGACAACTGTCGCCCCAACTGGAACCATAGGGATAATCGCGGGCGTAAGTAGCGGAATAGAACCCCTCTTCGCTGTTGCTTTCGTCCGAAATGTAATGGAGGGAACTCAACTCACCGAGGTCAACCCAGAATTTGAGAGAGTGGCGAAGGAGAGGGGATTCTACAGTCAGGAATTGATTTCGGAGATTGCGCGAACAGGTTCGATTAGCGGGATTAGTGAGATCCCAGAAGACATTAGAAAGTTGTTCGTTACTGCTTTCGACATCTCACCTGAATGGCATGTGA
>Ga0172366_10004867_pt1 | contig 10602 bp, 9 predicted proteins | sample LakKivSesite69cm_FD_114533 | JGI IMG/M metagenome (GOLD analysis project Ga0172366, IMG submission 114533) | Sediment microbial communities from Lake Kivu, Rwanda - Sediment site 69cm | ecosystem: Environmental > Aquatic > Freshwater > Lake > Sediment | place: Rwanda: Western Province, Lake Kivu...
AAATTCGTACGGACTTGCCAACCGTACCACTCGAGGTGGCTGTTACCTCCGAAACGCTGGAGGCATACGGGGTGCAGACGTTTGTGGAAAAGCTTGTCGAAACTGACATGGACGCCGTGCTCGTCGGAGACATGCATCAGCGCTTTCCTTCGCTGGGTCAGGCCCTCGATGGGCTGCTATCGCCTCACGGAGTTTACCGGATTCGTTTCATGCCGCATCCATTTTCCGAATCGTTCATACCCGATGTCAAAGCCAATGGGCGAGGCTTTGCTATTCTCCAAACGATCGCCCGGCCAGATGGTTCGCGCCTGGATGTGGCTTCTGAGAACGGAGCGCTGATCCATAAGTTACGCGCGGCTGGAGTCATAGTACCTATTGTGTTAGCCTATGGCATTCGTACGCCAACTCACATTCGCAAAGCAGTGAAGCTGGACGCGGATGGAGTATTGATCGGCACGGTGCTTGTTGAAGCAAATCTCGAGGGTGGAATGCGCGCAGTTGAATCGCTGCTGCGCAAGTTCCGTCTGGCAAGTCGGGTTAAACGGTAGCAAGCTGCACAGGTGCTTATGTGATACGCTGATCTAAAAGAAAGTATAAGCGGGAAACGGTGGAATGGCAAAATGATCGTGGATTTTTTGACACCCGAAACAATTCGCGTACGGGCAAAGGCCAAAGATTGGGAGGAGGTTGTTGAAGAGGCAGGCCATCTTTTAGTCGCAGTAGAGGGCGTAGAGGAGCGCTATGTGGATGCGATGAAGGAGATGATCCGGAGCATCGGCGCTTATATGGTCATCGTGCCAGGGTTCGCGCTGCTGCATGCACGCCCTGAAGACGGTGCACGCCGGGAGTGTATGAGCCTCGTTACGTTGGCTGAACCAATCGAATTTGGGCATCCCGAAAACGATCCTGTCCATTTCGTAATTGCCTTCGCCACGGCCGATAAGGATCGCCACCTAACGGCGCTCGCAGAATTGGCGAAGATGCTTCAGGATGACTCACGAATGAGAGCGATTCGTGAAGCAACTACTGTTTCTGACGTGCTAAGTGCCATTTCCATGAACAAATCTGATGCAGGAGGTACAAGTGAGTAACAGCACTTACGACCCTATTTTGTTCCCTATTCCTGAGGGAATTGAGCAGGAAGATTATATCGTGGCCACGTATCTCGTGGAAACGAGTGTTGACGCTGATCCACTGATCAAAGCTGCTGCGATCGCTCTCGAACAGACGACAGGCACATGGACACCGGTGCCAGCCGAGACAGAAGACTGTCGGCGAAAGTACGCTGCGAAAGTGATCGCCGTGTATTCTGTGCCAGATTATGAGGTGGACGCCCACATTCCACCGGATGCTCGTAGACGTACATGGATCATGCGACTCGCGTACCCTTGGGTCAACTTTAGTGACAACATCCCTAGCCTGTTGAGTGCAGTTATTGGCAATATTTCGGCGATGCCCAATCTCAAGCTTATTGATCTGGAGTTCCCACGGAGTTATGTGAAACAATTCCGGGGGCCTAAGTTCGGAATTGAGGGGGTGCGCAAAATCCTTGGTGTCTACGACCGCCCGATCCTTAATAACATGATCAAGCCATGCACTGGCTTTCCTCCTGAAGTGGGAGCTGACTTGTTTTATCAGGTAGCGGCTGGAGGTGTAGACTGGGTAAAAGACGACGAGCTATTGGCTGGCAGTCCATCGTTCAACTCGGTTGCGGATCGTGTCAGGATGTACATGGCGGCAGCCGAACGTGCTGACAAGGAAAAGAATGAGAAAACGCTCTACACTGTGAACATCACCGACGAAACTGAACGACTTTTGGAAAACGCTAAACGCGCGATTGACACTGGAGTCAATGCTTTGATGGTCAACGTGTACACAACCGGTTTCTCCGCGTTGCGAGCGCTAGCGGAAGCCCCAGAGGTCACGGTGCCGGTGATGGTCCACACTTGCATGAGCGGCGCCATGTCCACTGCGCCAAACGCTGGGATGAGCACGCACCTAGGCGCCAAACTCGCGCGGATGTTGGGTGCGGACATTTACCTGGACTATGCACCGCTGGCTAAGTTCAACGCGCTAAAAGAAAAATCCATTCGCATGTTGCAAACGTTGCAAAGTCCGTTCTATCATATCAAACCCACCCTGCCGCTTCTTGGCGGAGGAGTCACGCCTGGAATGGTCCCGGCGCTGATCGAACTATGCGGCATTGACGTGGCTATCGGTGCGGGTGGGGGTATTCACGCCCATCCACTTGGCCCGAGGGCTGGTGCGCAGGCCATGCGCCAGGCAATTGATGCCACGCTTCATGGAATACCGCTCGAGCGGGCAGCGAAAGAACACGAGGAGCTCAGGAGTGCCATTGCTAAGTGGGGCATCTATGGGAGCCCAGAGTACCAAAAGCTCTTCGAGATCGAGCAATAGAGCGCTTATCACGAGGATGAAACACATGGATCTCACCAGAATTAATCTCTACCAAAGTAAGTGTGCCTTCTGCGTCCCAGTTTGTGATTCGCAGAACGCACCCGAAGTGTTCAAAGCGCTCGAAGGCTATGGCATGCTGGCCTTCGAAGCACAGCGTTGGCCTGACGCAAACCAACTCGCGGAAGCGGCGCGGCCAGCGATTAACCTGGGCTTGCCGGTTTCACTTGCCCTCGGTGCGGCGGATCCAACGCAAGGGCACAAAGTGCTAGAAGCGGCTCTGTTGTGTCATCCTGCGCATATTAACCAACCCTTTCCCCTCGCGGGCTATACGGTGGGCTTCCTTTCTCGCGCGGGGCTCAGCGATATCATGGTCAATGGCCTGGTATGTGGAAGTGGGCAGCCAGGGCAAGTGATTCTATCTACCGGCCCTAGCAGCAAAGGCAAAACGCCGGCTCTTGTCTCAGCGCAGACTGCTATGGCTATGCTAAAGGAAGCTGGCGTCATGTTAGTGAAATTCCAGTTGCCGCGAGGGGCGCATGACCTTGATGAATTGGCGGCCTTAACAGAAGCAGCCGCCTCCGAGGGCCTGGCGGCGATTGAACCGGCTGGGGGCATCAGTTTCGAGAATCTTGGCCCGATCTTGAGAACTTGCCTCCAAGCCACACCGGTGGCTGTAATCCCTCACATTTTCAGCGCAGTTGTGGATCGAGCGACACAGCGTACAAGTCCAGAGCTCGTGCACAGATTGCTGGAAATCGCAACTGAGGTCTTGCAATAAAGCTTTGCGGCCAAGTCAGGTAAGGCAAAGGGGTGCGGCTAAACCAGCTTTAGTGTTTGAAGCCAATAGGGCGCTCTTCGCCAAACCCCAGTTCAGGGGTCTTGATCTCTCCGTATTGGGTTTCGAATTTAGACAGGTTTTCCCCCAATGCACGGTGCAACAGCTTGGCATTCATTGGCGTCATGATAACCCGTGCGTAGACCTTGGCCTTGGGCACATTGGGCAGTATACGAGCAAAGTCAAGCACAAATTCCGATGGGGAATGGGTGATCATAACAAAATTGGCGTAGACAGCCTCCAGTTCCCCTGGCAATTCAACGTTGATTTGCATAGGTTGTGGTTTTCCCTTGTTCACTTTGGTCTCCTGTTCTATACTCCTTCATGGCTGTGGACGGAACTCTACCCACACTAGCTTGCTCCAGTCGGCCTTTACTGGCAAAGGAACAGCGGGCAAATCTGCAAGCGTGACCGTGTATGTGACCGGGTTGCCAAGGCCGTCGAAGGCAAAGATGCCTTCGTTATTGGTCAAGGCGGGAGGTGCAGACCAATCCCATGCGGACAGTTTTACATGCACACCGGCCATAGGTTTGCCCTGGGCATCCAGAACATGCCCACGAATCATCATCGCCTTTTCCTGACCCACGTCCTCGACCTTCACCAGTTTGCCAACGAATGTCCCCCTGGGGACTGGTGTGCTTGTCGGTAGAGAGGCAACTGCACAACGTTGTGCTGCTTCCTCCCGTTTGGCTTTTATTGGTTCGCTGGAGGTGATGGCCAGGGCGTTGTCATATCGGTCGCGGGCTGCGCACCACTCTCCCTTGGCGTATAGCGCCTCTGCGTAGGCTACATATGCGTTGTATAACCTCTGCCTGGTGTCTTTATAGTCGGGCTTGAGCTGATAAAGGACGCTGAAGCTCTCGATAGCGCCTTGCCAGTTGGCCCCCCAATAACCCAGGCCAGCCAGATACAGAGAAGCCAAGCGCTTTTGCTCTCGAATGGCCTGCTCAGCGGGGCGCAGTTCCAGGGCGCGGTCAAAATAGCGTATGGCCTCTTCCAGGCGGTTTTCGTCAACGAGTTTTAGCCCGGCCTTATAGTATGCTTCGACCAGCAACAGGATGACCTGTTCACGCTCATATTCGGGTTCGAGAGCCTGTACCTGTTCCAGCTTGGCGATCACGTCTTCCCAGTCACCCTTGTTGTAAAGGTCGCGGGCATCATTGTAGAGCAATATCGCCGTCTGGTGGCGTACAGCCGAAGTTGGTGTGGCCTGGCTGCTGAGCTGGGCATTCACTTCGGCCAGTTTTGCAGCCGCATCCCTGTTTTTAGGATCAAGTTGCAGCGCTAGCTCGAATTCTGCCCGGGCCAACTCATAGTTTTCCGCAGCCAACTGCTCCAATCCTCTGTGGTAGTGCTCTACAGCCGCTGCCCGGTTCAGACGCGTCCGCTCTTGTACTCCCTGATAGATGCCCAGAAGCGCCAGGCCGACGATCACCAGGATAGCGCAACCAGCCAGCATGCCGGCAGCCATAGCCCAACCACAGCCACCTGGGCGTGAGCCAGGGCGCGCAGTTCCTGGTTCTTCGAGCACTGGGCCAGGCCCTTCCATAGATTCAACCGATATTATGCCCACCGGCAGTTGATGCCCGCAGTTCGGGCACACGGTGGTATTGTCTTCCACTTTGGTACCGCATTTATTGCAGTACATGATTGTCCTCCACGTTCTAGACTGCCATCACCAGATGATTCAGGGCCCCGTTTTCTGATATTTGCAGTCTCAATCCGCCATCGCTACAGAGCAGGTTCGTCCCAATAGGGAGAAAACGAGGTTTCTTTCGCTGAGGTTATGGCGTGATGGCTTTTGTGTATTCGAGCAGGGTTGCTCCGTCCTTGTCCTCCAGTTGCACGCCCAATTGGCCGGGCGGGCTGGCCCCATTTGGCAGAGGCACCTGGATCAGGAACGGCGTGTTCGGAGCCAGGTGCACCGATTGCTGGTGAAAAGGCTGGCCGCTCCACTTCAAGACGAACTGCACCCACTGCGTCCTACTGACAGCGATTCCCAGATGAACCTGGCTACCCTGCGGGTTTGATCCCTCCAGGGCAAAGCCCTGCACACTTGCCCTGACTACCACCTCTGCATCCGCTCTATCTAAGCCACCGATGTCACTGAATGGCATCCAGATTTCGCTCCAACTGAGCGACTGGCCAGCACCGATGACCACGTCGTCTTCGGGCCAGAAGGTTCGGCAAGGCCCTGCCCACATCTCAAAGTATTCGGACCCATCGTCAGAGTATTCTGCACGAGCCGGAAAGCCGGCACCAAAAGCAAAGAGTTTCAGCCCAGGCACAACTTGTGGGGAGAAAATCCGCACAATGCCAAGGTTTGTATCGTGGTTGTAGGCGCCGGCATAGTGCTGTTGCATGTCTGGCACAAAGACGCCCAGCCAATTGCGCCAGTTCCCATAACGGGACAAATCGCGCCCATTGTAGATGGGCCAAGGCATTATCTGTCGCTCACCGGGCAGCGTCTGGTCGCCGGTACTGTGCACGATCATGCGCTCAGCAGGGTAGACGAATTCCGTGTTGGCCGAGGCACTCGCAGAGCCTAAGGTGAGCGCCGCATTGAGCCAGAACTGACAAGCTATTGTCTGAGAGGTGGGATTTACAAGGCGAGGCTTTACCACAAAATAAGCCCGTTCAGCCGGCAGCGTGACCTGAATCTCGGCGCGCAAGCGGTCGTTGGCTTTGCTGTCGCGCAAAACGATAGAGACTTGATCGGCTCCTTTCTCGACGCTGTATGCCCAGGGTACACCCCATTCATAGCCATGTTCGTGGACAGGCAGGGCCCACTCCATACCACCTGCTGCCAACCACCAATTCTCGTCGCGACCAAGTGGCCCCCAGTATGACGGTTTCAGGACAGCGTTCTGGTAGAAAATGTTCTGTCCGCTGGGTTTGAAGATGCATTTGTAGAGTCTGCCTCCCAGTTCCGGCAGGAAGGTCAAGCTCAGATAGCGATTCTCCAGGACGACGGCTTTGAAGGTGTGTGGCTGCGGCCGTGGACTAGTGGCCTCATACGCTGCACGGTCAAGCCAGATGACTTTGAAGTTGTAGCGGGGATCCACCCTCTCCCTCAGATATGGTTCGTAGGGGTATGTAGGCAGTGTAATGGTTGTCTCGTATATGCTTACTTCAGTTTTTGTGGAAGCAGATGGCCCCAGCGTGGGGGTCGGCTGCGGCGTGGCTGCGGCACTGACTCCTACAGTGCGAGTGGCCTGGCCAATGTTGCCAGCGCTGTCTCTTGCTTCGATGGCAATCGTATAGGTGTCCATCGCCACTTTTTGTGTATCCCAGTTATACTCCAGAATCCCTCCTTTGACCTCTGTCGCAAGTTGCCCATTAATCAGCAGACGCATGAGCGCGACTGACTCGTTATCCGTGGCCTGTGCATGGATGCGAATCGGCTGTCCGGCTACTACAGAGCCTGGCAACTCGTCCAGCGTGATGATAGGTGGTGCAATGTCCGGCAATTTTTCATTAATAATCCTCTGCTCCCCGGCCAGCAATTCCACATCGCGTTGCAGGGCATCGTAACCCTCCTGCTGCACGCGCACCACGTATGATCCTGGAGGAAGGTGGAGTGCTAGTGGCGTGCGGCCTTTCTCTGCTCCGTTAATGTAAACTATTGCCCCTGCTGGTAACACCTCTATGCGCAGGTTTGCCGGAGCAGGGATGGGTATAGGCGACGGCGTAGGAGTAGGCCTCTCACATGCTAGAGCTGCGTATGCTGTGCACAGCAACGCTAGCCAGAATGTAGTTCTGCGCCGAACTTTTTCTATTCTAACGCACTTGCCTGTGAATGGTCTCATCCAACGCCTATGATTATACTTGCAGTTGGTATGGCTGGCAAGGCGATGGGTGCACTCCCAATTGGGTAGCGGTTGCGTCCATTGCTGGGAGTTGTGTTATAATATCAACTAGCACCGAAGAGGGAGAGGGCAAATGTTCAAGGACATTCAAAAAGCTATCAATGAAGAGTACTCTGGTGCGCGGGCCAAGCAGTATGTGGCAGAGCTTATACAGTATCATCGCCTCCAGGCCAGCCCAGGATTTCGTGCGGCTGCCGAGCGCTGTCGTCAGCTTCTGGCTGAGTTTGGTTTGTCGGTGGAGGTGCTCGCTTTCCCCGCCAACGAAGAGACGAGCTACTGGGCCTCGCCGATGTTTCAGGAGTGGGAAGCCACCGAAGCCACGCTGCACCTGATCGAGCCTGCGGACAAAGCACGTAAGCTGGCTGACTTTCGCGAAGTCAAATGCTCGCTGATTCAGCGCAGCATAGCGGCGGAGAATCTGGAAGCAGAGGTCGTTTTGCTGGAAGATGGCGAGGAGGTAGCGGAGTACCAGGGCCTTGACCTCCAGGGGAAGGTTGTTCTGACCAAGGGCGACCTAGATCGGGTGCGCGAACTGGCTGTGGGCAGACACGGTGCTGTTGGCATCCTGTTTGATGGTATGCGCGAGTCGCTGCCGATCCGGCAACGGATTGACTTGCCGGATGCTGTGCAGTACACATCCTTCTGGTGGCGGCCTGGCGACAAAAAGTGCTTTGGGTTTGTGCTGCCACCCCGCCTGGGTGAAGACCTGCGCCAGACGATCAAGTCGCAGCAGCGGGAAGGCAAGCCGCCCGTCAAGGTACGGGCGAGGGTTGTCAGCCGCCTTTACGACGGGCAGATAGAGGTGGTCTCGGCGCTTATTCCAGGCGAGACGGATGAAGAAGTAGTCGTTGTTGCTCACCTGTGCCATCCGCAGCCGTCAGCTAACGACAACGCTTCGGGCAGTGCGGCACTGCTGGAATTGGCACGTACGTTGCAGCGTCTGATCAAGAGCGGTAAGCTGCCGCAGCCCCAGCGTGGTATCCGGCTGCTTTGGGTGCCGGAGATGACGGGCACCTATGCCTACCTGGCGACCCACGAAGATGAGATACCGCGCATGGTGGCCGGCATCAACCTGGACATGGTCGGTCAGAACCAGGATCTATGCGGCAGTGTGTTCATCATTGAACGGACGCCGGCCGCCATGCCCTCTTTCGCTGCTGACCTGCTGGAGAGGATGCGCGTGGGGTGCATAGATGGCGCGCAGAACCTTGCTGGCTCATCTTCCTATCCACTGTTCCGTTATACTGCAACTCCGTTCTCGGGTGGCAGCGATCACTATATCCTCTCCGATCCAAATGTAGGTGTGCCGACCCCGATGTTGATTCAGTGGCCCGACAAATTCTACCATACCTCTGAAGACACACTGGACAAGGTAGATCCGCGGATGCTGGCTGTGCTGGGGGGACTGGCAGCGACCTACGCCTACTTTGTGGCCAATGCTGGCCGCCGCGAAGCAATTTGGCTGGGCCAAGAGATGGTTACCAGGTTTCGAGTGCAGTTGGCTTGCAGTGTGCAGGATGCATTGACCGATGCTTTCGCTGTGAAGACGGGTGAGGAACTGGCGCAAGCGTTAGCACGTATAGAGAAGAAGGCTCAGTTTGCTGCCGATAGACAGCGAGAAGCCATCCGCCTGCTGTTGCGTCTGGCGCCGCAGGAGGAATGGCTGGTGGCGGATTTGATCCATGAGGTAGATCGCACCATGCACGAGGAGCTGGAACGCGCCAGGAAGATGTTGATGCAACAAGCGCAAGAAGTGGGTCTGGAAGAAATCCCGCCTCTATCGCCGAAAGAGCCAGATGAGTGGGAGCAGCAGGCGGCGGCGATGGTGCCGTCTCGGCTGTTCCGGGGGCCAGTGTCCCCGGGACCTTATATGCACAAGTTGACCCCACAGGAAAAGGAAGAGGTCCACGCCTGGCAGAAAGAGCATCGTCGCGCCTACTACGGGCTGAGCACAGTCGCCAACTATTGGGTGGATGGAAAGCGTACTGTAGCCGACATTGCCAATCTTGTGGAGTTGGAGACGGGGCAGCGCAATGTACAGTTGCTGGTGAAGCATTTCAATCTCCTAGCCAGGCTGGGATTGATGTCCTGGCAGGCAAATCAACTGGAGAACTGACTGGACACGAAACATGGAGCCTGAGACGTAACGCATGTACATTCACCCAATGACCCGTCGGCCGCGCCGTTGGCCGTGGCTTCTACTCCTCTTGATTCCGCTGCTCGGCTTTTGGTATTTGCGTTCACAAGACCAGAACCTATTACACTTTCCAGGTCGGCAGCGCCCCACGCCGACGCCCACGGAACTCAGCAGCAAGGGGCACGTGACTCTGGGCGACGGGTTTTTTGCTCGTGGCCAGATCAATGAGGCAATGGGTGAGTATCGCCGCGCTACGGAACTGGATCCCAGCAATTCCACCGCCTACGCTCGCCTTGGGCGCTTGCTCACGCTGAGGGGTCGCTACGCTGAGGGCCTGCGTACTGTGCAGCGTGCGGTGGAGATTGATTCCGAAAACGCTGAGAACCAGGCCATACTGGGCATGGTGATGGATTGGAACGGTGACTACGATGCCGCTGCAGAGGCTTGTTTGAAAGCCATAGACCTCGACCCGAACTATGCCACGGCCTATGCCTACTTGGCCGAGGCCTATGCTGACAAGGGGCGCTTGGACCGTGCCCTGCAGATGGCAGAGAAGGCCGTATCCTTGGATGCGAACAACTTCTATGCGCACCGCAATCTGGGCTACGTCCTGGAGAGGCACGGGGATTACGAAGGTGCCATTGCTGAGTACATCGAAGCCATTTCGTTGCAGCCGAATCTGGTCTATTTGCACCTCAGCCTCGGCCGGCACTATCGGACTGTAGGCGACTATGAGGGAGCTATTGCCGAGTTTGAGAAGGGAATCGAGGTTGATCCATACGACCCGACGAGCTACGACAGCCTGGGCCTGGTCTACTATGACCAGCGTGAGTACGAGGAAGCTATTGCCCTGTTCAAGAAGGCCACGGAAGTAGACCCCGACTTTGCCACTGCTTATGGACATCTAGGATGGTGCTACTATGTACAGCGGCGCTACGAAGATGCGATTCCTCAGTTTGAGAAGGCCATCTCCCTAGGCGCTACGGCTATTGAGTTCTATTACGAATTGGGGCTTTCTTACGTCTATATAAACGACTGTACGAGTGCACGCCCGTGGCTGGAGATGGCTCTGGAGATTGATCCGTATGCCCAGCCTGCCTTGCAAGGGCTGAAAGACTGTGAGGGGAAATAGATTAGGGAGGTAGGACGTGAGGCGTTCGCAAAGAGGACGAGGAGGGCAGACTCTGTTCTGGATATTGAGTTTGTTGGTGGCAGTGAGTATGATCTGCGGCACAGTGCTCGTCGTTTGGCCAAGCCCGCAGCGCCAGGTACGGCCCACGATGCCGCCTGCGCCGCCCACGGCCACGCGCATAGTAGTCACGCCACTGCCTGTTCCGCCCACG
>Ga0172366_10004868_pt1 | contig 10599 bp, 10 predicted proteins | sample LakKivSesite69cm_FD_114533 | JGI IMG/M metagenome (GOLD analysis project Ga0172366, IMG submission 114533) | Sediment microbial communities from Lake Kivu, Rwanda - Sediment site 69cm | ecosystem: Environmental > Aquatic > Freshwater > Lake > Sediment | place: Rwanda: Western Province, Lake...
CTCGGTGCCATCAAGGCGAAGCGCGCGGCGGCACCGAAGTTCAGCGAATAGAATTCATTCGATACATCTCCCTACCTTCTCGGTTTTCTTGATCTTACATACATCCATCAAGCTATTCTTTCGACAGCACGTGCTATCGAGAAAAAGGATGGTAGATAAAAAAAATCAGAGGGGTTCAAACCCGACGTCGACTTGCACGCCGGCGGGAGTCTGCGTCTCGACGAACTTGAGCTTCATCTTCATGCCGATCTTGATCGTCTCGGGCTTCTTCGGGTCGACGCCCTGCAGTAGAGCAGTGATCGCCGCGCCGTTGTCTAGCGTGACCACTCCGAACGCGTAGGGGTTTTTCGCGCTATAGCCGCGCTCCTCGAATTTCCTCGTGCCCACGTGCACGCAGCTGAATGTCGTGAGGGTGCCTTTCTGATTGGTCAGGTCGATCCATTCGACGTCGGACGACAAGCACTTGGAGCAGATCGGCCTCGGTGGCAAGTCCGTCTGACCACAAGCTTTGCACCTGGAACCCATGAGCTTCTTTTCCTTGAGGTATGCAAGGTAATTCTCTTGCAGGATTGGTTTTTGGGTCGACATACTTTTTTCCTCCATCATATGCGCTTGAACACGTGCACGACGCACGTGCCGCCGGATCCGCCAAGATTGTGCGCGAGCCCGACCTCGGGGTTGCCCTTTACCTGGCGCTTGTCTGCCTTGCCCCGCAGCTGCTTGAATATCTCGACGACTTGCGCCGCGCCGGTCGCTCCGACGGGATGACCCTTGGCCTTCAAACCGCCGTCCGTGTTTATTGGAATGGAACCGTTGATCTTGGTCTCGCCATTTTTCACGAGTTCCGCTGCCTTGCCTGGTTTTGCAAAGCCCAGGTCTTCCATTGCGACCAGTTCGGCGATCGTGAAGCAATCGTGTACTTCAGCAGTCTTGATATCCGTCGGCTTCAGTCCGGACATCTTGTACGCTTGCTCCGCGGCGGTGCGTGCCGCGATGAACGTCGTGTATTCACCCCGGTCGTGCAGTGCCATGCTCGAGTTGCCTTGGCCCGTGCCCGCGACGAGGACCGGCGTGTCGGTGAACTTTTTAGCGATGTCCTTGGCCGCCAGGAACAAGCAAGCTGCTCCGTCTGTTATCAAGCTGCAATCAAAAAGCCGCAGCGGGTATGCAACCATCACATTCGACGGACTCCTCAAGAAATCGAACTCATCCTTCCAGGCGGGGACGTCCCCCCCGGATTTTTTCACCTTCTCGATCTTCGAGTTCATGATGTCCTTGATAGTCTGCTGCATCTGTGCCTTCGGGTTCAGCATCCCGTTCTCGTGGTTCTTGATCGCCACGCGGAACAAGTCCTCGCTGGTCGTGCCGTACTTGTGAAAATGCGCCGACGCCACGTTCGCATAGAGGCCTGGAAAAGTGGCACCCACGCGCGCCTCGTAAACGGCGTCCGATGCTGCCGCGAGTGCCTCCGTCACGCCCGCCGTCGGAAGCGACGTCATCTTTTCAACCCCACCGATGCACACCACGTCCGCGACCCCGCTGGCTACCGCGAGCACGGCGTGCCGGAATGCAAGGCCGCTGCTGGCACACGCTCCCTCGAACCTCGTTGCCCCCTTGGGTGTAAGACCTACCAGGTCCGCCATAATCGGTCCCAAATGACCCTGTCCCGTGAAGAGATCCGCGGTGAAGTTACCAAGGTACAACCCGCCATCGATATCTTTTCGCACGTCGATCCCTTTATCGACGCTTTTTATGCAGTCCAAGAATGCCTCTACCCAGAGATCGGGATTTTGCTTGTCGGGGAACGCGCCAAAATGAGAAATGCCGGCGCCCACGATCGCAACTTCCCTCGCTAGCTTGCCCATGTTATATCACGATATTATTTTGTCAAATGAATTATCAGAAATTTCACGCACGTATGCTACTAAGAAATGCACGGGGAATAAATATTCAACAACGCGGGACGTGTTAAACAACCAAGGTATATATGATCGCCTCCGTATAGGATGATGGGAAGCAAGAAAATGGATAAGCCTAGAAAAGCCCCCGCGGGCGAGGACGCAACCAAGCTGGAGAAGCCCGCGATGGCGCTCCCGCCGGCCGAGAAGGTACAGCCCGTCTCGTCATATATCTCGCGCGTGCAATCACGATGCGCCGCTGCCAGCGAGAAGGGAGTGTCGAACTTGCAAGAGCTGGCGTTCGCGAAGGGGCTCGCCAAGATCCTCGCTTTTTACGGCACGCTGGTCGTGCAAGAGGGGGGAGGGGGAAATAAAAACATCGTGTACCACGGGAACGTTGTCGTTAACAAGAATCACCACGGCATCGACGTTTCAACCGGGGAATTGAAGATACCGGGCGCCTTCAAGGAAGTTTCGATGTTCGAGGTGGACATGGACAAGATCCTTGTCGATTTCAAGGATTTTGCCTTGATGATGGATGATTTCTTTGACTTCTTGCGCATTAACGTCCCCTCTATCGTGTTCTTGCACCATGCAGACGCGTTCTTGTCACGATCATTCAAGGTCAAGGAGAGCTCCTCAGCAGCAACTTTTATCATCCGGTTCAGCCAATTCATCGTTAATCGCGTTTTTCAAAGGGACAAGCTCGTCCTCGTCATCGTAACGGACAATCCACGGGCAATTGAGCCGCGCTATCTCAACACGGTCGATTTCACGGTCGACATCGACCTGCCCAAGCGAGAGGAGCGGGAACTCTACCTCCACCACCTGCTCTCGCCCGAGGGAACGGTCGATTTCTCGATCGTTTCCGGCGAGATGGAAGGGTGGACCTGGGGGGACATCGAGGCGTTTGCCAAGCACGCCATGCTCCAGAAGCAAGTCAAGGAGCTGAAGGATGTATCTGCCAAATTCTTGCTAGATGCCATGCATGGCGACAACGATCTTGACGAGTTCATCCCGCCGTCGACCAGATTCACGACACAAAAGGCCAAACATCGTGGCGACGAACATGAGCCGCGGGCGCCGCACCAACAGCAGCAACCAGTGCTGGTTCCTAGCGGGATCCTAGCGAACCCGGCCAGCGGGATCCAGCAGCTCGTTGACGACCCGTTCAAGGAAGTGCTGTGGGAATCTGCTGCGGACCGTGACTACGATGCGATCGCTCGGGTTCTCGAGCACATGGACAAGGGCGTGTTCATGCAAGAGGACAGGGCTTGTCTCGCAATGTATCCTTTTATAATACACGACGACATTCTCACCGCAAAACGAAAGCTCGACGCGGCGAAGAACAAGATCGACATGATCAAGAGGCATTTCCGGGGAAAAACTTCTTGATCAACAAGGAATCCGGGGGCGAACATCACCATTGACCCAGCAAGGGTGCACCACAAATGCCTTGAACGGCCTCCTGTTGGAATGGATCGAGTTGGAACAGTTTCTCTCCTTTAAAAAAGCCACGATCTCCCTGGACTTGAAGGACGGGAGCACGTCAAGGTTTTCTATCATCACGGGGCCGAACGGTGCGGGCAAGTCTGCCGTGTTCCACGCGCTCAAGTTCGTCCTGGGTTCGAATGCCAAGGACGGGCGGTATGCCAAGTGGGAGGGATTCATCCACACGGGTTGCGATTTCATGCGCGTTCGAGCCGGGTTCCGGGCATTGAACGACATGACCTACGAGATCGCTCGGCTATATAGGAAAGACCAGGGCTCTGATTTCTACATAAACGGGAAGCACGTGAATGCCACGACGTTGAATGCTCTCGTGGAGCAGTTCCGGATCTTTCCTGATAATATATTCTCGTTCGTGGCCCAGGGCCACGTGAATAAGATTAAAGACTTGTCAGCGCGCGAGATCTACAGGCTCATCGAGGACGGTATGGGCGTGGCCAGCTTACGGGAAGAGATCGAGGCCAATGTAAGAAAGGTCGCCGAGCTGCAAGCCGAGCTCGACCGGCTCCGCGCGCAGAAGGAGACGTGTTCCAAGCAGCAGCGGGTGCTGGAGGGCCAGATGGCCAAGCTCGCGGAAAAACGGCAGCTGGAACGTGAACTCCTGGGATACCGCGCCGAGCGCAGCTGGGCCCAGAAGGAGGATATAAAGCGCAAGATCGAAGGCAAGCACGCAGAGGCCAGCGCCAAGGAGGACGAGATGCGAACCGTCGGCAACGAGAAAGCCGCGCTGATAGCAAAGATGGACGAGATTATCCGCGAGAGAGACGCCGTCGACACGGACATTAACGCGAAGCAATGCGAATTGGGAACCTTGAAAGCCGAACAGGCCAGGCTTGCGGAAGAGATCGGTCGGTGGGACAAGATCAAGCGAGAGCTACACCAGCACAACGAGGAGCTGAGGCAAAAAAAGGACGAGGCGACCAAGGTACTCGAGGATCTGGAAGTCCAGCTTCGCGACGCGAGTGCCGAGAAGGAGCGCACGGAGGCCAAGTCGCGCGAGCACGCGTCGACCATACACGATCTTCAAAACATGTTCACGCGTCTATCAAACGACCTCGTCAAGAATCAGGACTGGATCGATGAGCACGATCGCGTGAAGCGGGACATCGAGAACGAGCGGCGGGACAAGAAGCAGAACGAGAAGAGGCTCGAGGAGAACGAGGCCGAGATCAAGTCACTCATCGAGGAAATCAATGAGTTCAGCACGGAACTGCGACAAATCAAATGGGACTATTCCGCGGATGGGAAGCGCGATTTGAAGACGCTACTGGCCCAGGAAATCAAGGACATCGACGCCGCGATAAAGGAAAAAGAGGATGCCCGTGCAATCAAGAAGCGTATCGAGGCCGATTTGCTTAAAGAACTCGGCCGCGGCACCGGGGCGCATGAAGACGAGCGCAGGACTTTCAAGGAGGTCGAACTGCTGAAGCAAGACATCCAGCGTCGCGGCCTCCAGGACAGCATAAAGGGGCCCATCTACGAGTACATGGAATTCGATCGGGCGCACGCGAGGGCAATCGAGGCCCAATTCAAGAAACACGGGCTGCTCGGTTTTATCTCGTTCTCGGGGGATAACTTCAACCTACTTAACTCCTTGCGGAATAAATACAAGGTTCCCGCCACGATCTATCACCCGAGTAAATCCGCTTCAGCGTCGCAAGAAAAGCCCCCGATCAAGTTTCCAGGGGTCGTCGATTACCTATACAAACTCATCAAGGTCCCGGATTGGCTCCGATCCCTCGTCGATCGCATCGCCCGTGACACGATAGTGGTAGAAACATTCTCTGATGCCGTCAAGCTTGTGAAGGCAGACGATCGAGCAAGGTGTATCACGCTCGATGGGGTCATTGTCGAGGCGAAAGACGATGTTATCGAGTCTCAACCGCCGTATTTCGGGCCTCTCATCTTAATTCCCCAGCGCGAGGGAGAAGATAGCGCGGGACTTTCTATGCGCGCCAACCTCGTGGCCAAGGAGATCGCCACGCTTGAGGAACAAATTGAGGAGCTGAGGCGGCAACATAAGGAAAAGGAGGGCAAGCAAAACGACCTGGTCAAGATCCGGATCTACCTGAAGCAAAAAGAGATCAAGAGCACCAAGAAAAACCAGTTACTCGCTGACAAGGATGATATCAAGGAAAATATCAAACGTAACGATGAAACTATCCAGCAACTCCTTGCAGAACAGAAAAAGATCGAGGCGCAAAAGCCACGCGAGGTTCTCTTGCTGAAAAACGAGCTGTCAGCGACGAAAAACCGCCTGGAAGAGGCACTGGCACGGAGCACGGCTGTCGACGGGGTAATGCAAGCCGCGCGATCCAAAGCTGCCGAGATCGAGAAGGCAAGGGACGAAGCGGAAAGGCGCTTGAACGCGATCGTGGACGAACACGAGCGGTTGAAGGCCGAAATCAGGAAGAATGCCTCGGATGTCAAGGAAATCGGGGAGCGTATTGACGCGATCAAGGCACAAGCGAAGGGACGTACTGAGGCCATCGCCAGCCTTTCCAAGCGCAAGGAGGAACTCGGCGAAACCCTTAAAGAGGGGACTAGAAAGCTGAACGAGCTCGAGCTAAGGCTCAAGGTCCTTGACATGGAGCGGGAACGCGCGTGCCAAGAAATCACGAACCTCGAACGCGAGCAAGCTTATATCGATTCCAATCTAAAGGGTCAGGTCAAGCCCGAGCAACTCAAGACGATCGAGGAGTATGACTTGCTGATCGCCCGCGTGGCCAAGAGATTGGCAGCTCCCGACTTTTTTTGCATCACGGACGCCATCGAGCGAGAGCACGCCGAGAATTGCCGCGTCCTCGCCGGCATCTCGGCCAAGATGGACGAGATAGGGCAAGAAGTTTCGAAAGTGGATGCAATTGGGAGTAAACTCAAGGAAACTTACGTTGAACGAATGGGCGGGAAGGTGCAAGAACTCGAAGGGTTGGTCAACGCTAAATTCACCGAGCTGGGCATCCCATTCCGACCCGTCCTCGTCGCGAGCGGGGGTTTCACAGATCCGACCATAGACATCTCGGTCGACTTCTTTAACGGCGTCAAGCTTCCCCTCGCGGCTGTCTCGGAGGGGCAGAAGTCGATCATCGCGCTCGCGATCATGCTCACGCTGCAAGATCTCAACCCGGGCCCCATCTGCGTGTTCGACGAGGCGCATATCTACCTTGACGATTCGAACAAGGAGCTGATCTCCCGATTGATCCGCAAAACCACCGAGCACGTCCAGCTGATCATGCTTGTCCCTACCACGTCCCACGGATTTATCAAGTCGGCAGACAAGATCATCGCAATTGTCAGGCAAGGGATGAAATTCGCGAACGGCGACACGGGCGGAAAGGAACTGAACCAGCTCGGGCCATCACGGGTCATCGAGCTGGACGAACAAGAGTTCACGCGTATGGTCGAGAAACAATGATCGAAGCATCGACGGGGGCGTAGCGTAGTGAAGGTGACGAAACAGCTTGCACTCGATTATTTCGCCGGGCAGCTCCTCGAGATTAGGAACGACATCAAGGCGGGCAGGGCTGACCCGATGCAACCGCTCGCCGACTACATTTCCGCGTTCCAGGCATTGCCAGATGACCGTCTTGCCAAGCTCCCTGATTTTGTTTCTTTATTTTCCACGCTCTGCGATATCCTCGATTACAAGATCCAGGCATTTAAGGCCATGGTGTTCGAGATAGGCAAGGACAAGCTCATCCGATTTTTCCAGGATCCAGGGAGCCTGGAAGCGGTGACTAACCTGGTTCGCTGGCGCGAGACCGTGGAATTCACAACCATTTCCCGACCCTTTTTGACCGATGTCCTTGCTAGTATAGGCCGGGAACGCCGCCCGATCCCGGCATACGAGGTCATCGACGACGAAGCCGGTTCGGTCCGGGCGAGCTTCGAGCTTGCCATCGACGAGCGCAATTTTTTCCAGGAAAAGGCAAAGATCATAGATTCCTTGCGCGATGCCAGGCAACTGGCGGGAAAGTCCAGCGTACCGCTAGGGGAAATCCTCGATCATCTCGAAATCGAGCTCTATATTGACCGAATCAAGGCATTCATCCACGTCTTGCATCTGATCCAAGATGGCGATCTCGTGATACAAGACAACCCAGACGGCGACAAGGCCGGCAGGCCAGCTGCAGGAACCAGGATCAGCTTGTGGAGGGAAGGGGAATGAACGCGTTCAAGGTTATCAGCTTTATGCTCGCCCGCCGCGGCGACGAGATCGGAGCCACCGATGAGGAATTGATAAAGTCGCTCGGATTGCAAGGGAAGGGAGATTCGGAACAACTTTACCGCATGCTCCAGGCATACTCGAACAATATCGAAGTTTTCGGCTTCAAGGTCGAACGGAACGTGCTGGACGGGCACTGGTTCCTGGCTTGTACGGGAGACGTCGCCAGCCAGGCACGTATCAACCCCTTTCAAGGGCGCACCAGGCTCGCATCGACGCTCGTAGCGGTGTTAATCGCGACCACTTGCGATGATGGAGGAGCAACAGTCGAGCAGGTCCGTCGGATCAGGAAGATCAAGGACGTGGTGCCGGACTTGAAGGAACTGGAGGCGCTCGGGCTGGTCAAGGTCAAGGGCGACAAGATTTCGCTGACCGAGCGCGTGGGGTATTACGTGGATCTGGCGCAATTCATGCGGCAGTTCACTGACCACGTGAATGAAACGTACAAGTGACCATTGGAATGCCGATGAGAACGAGCAGCCAACGCGTTCACGCGCCAAACCTGCGCTCGCGCTTCTGGAACGCCCGGATGGCGCGCCAGAAGTCGATCTTGCGGAACTCGGGGAAGTAGGCGTCCTCGAAGTACAGTTCCGAGTAGGCGGACTGCCAGAGCAAGAAACCGGACAGGCGCTTTTCGCCCGAAGTGCGAATGATCATATCCGGGTCGGTGCCGTTCTTGTAAAGGTGTTGCTGCACGGTCTCGTCAGTTATGTCTTCGATATTGATAACGCCATCCTTGACATCCTTGGCAATTTGCTTGATGCTGTCAATGATCTCAGCACGGCCACCGTACGCAACCGCCATGTTAAGGAAGAGCTTGTCGTAATTCTTCGTGGCCTCCTCCAGCTCGTGAATCGCGGCCTGGGCCTCGGGGGGGAGCAAGTTGAGGCGGCCAATGGCGGCGACCCGGACCTGATTCTCGTGGATGCGCGGGTCGTGCTTCACCTCGTCAGCCCCTTTTATAATAAGCTCCATAAGCGCCTTGATCTCTTCCGGAGGGCGCTTGAAGTTCTCCGTGGAAAGCACGTACAACGTGAGCGTCTTGATCTTGAGGTTGAAGCACCAGTCCAGGACGTCCTTTACCTTCTCGTATCCCATGAAATGGCCCCAGTTCACGTCCATGCCATATTTTTTCGCGAACCGCCGGTTCCCGTCGAGGATGATGCCGATGTGGCTCGGGACGGGGCCGTCCTTTATCTGTTTCCAGAGCCGGCGCTCATAAAGCTTGTAGGCAAGCGCGGTGAAGATGGATTGCCGCTTGCGATGTTTACCGTTATCTTCCATGTTCATAGCGAAAAGGCCATCCCGGCGTTAACAAGCAGTTAATATAACTGAAGTGCTATAGAAAAGGTTTCCCTTCTGTCCTTTGAATTCTCAACGACGCGCTATTGGTAGCCTTCCGGGCCACCACGCTGGATGAATGCCTCGATCTCCCCGTTTTTCTTGCCGCAGCTCGGGCACGTGGATCGCATCCCCTCGACATCGATGGTGAGGTGAACCCTCGTGAAGAGGGCACCGCATTCGCACGGGAGGTACTTGGCGCCGCACGCGTCGCACAGCAAGAGCGGGCCTTTCACGAACGGTAACTTGCGCTTGAGGATGCTGTCGTTCTGGGGGTGGAAGGTCGTGCCGCCGCACTCGTCGCAAGTTCGATCGACCATTTCATACACCTGAAGGGAATAAAGTACTCGAATAAAAAAAGAAATAGATACGATGGCTTATAACTTGTTCGGATTCGCGCTCGTGCCATCCCACGCCCTGATGTCCGGATTGACGAAGCCACACTTCTCGCATTTGCTGCTCACTTCCCAGGCTTCGAGCGCGGGATGCACGCGGGTCACTAGCGCACCACATTTTGGGCATTGATAAAATTTAGCCCCGCAGCCAGTGCACATTTGAAGGCCCGCAGCTTTCTCCACGAATGAAAAGGTTCGCTTCATCCACGCATCGACAACCATGCGGAACGTCGTCCCGCCGCATTCAGTGCATTCCAGGTTTGCCATTTTGAACAACTCCACTTTTTTTCTTGAATCGTTATTGACAAGCGCCTACTCGGATGGAAGGTTCCCGAGCATCTCGACCGACTGCTTGTTCAGGTAATTGTCGCAGATCCGGCCGCCCTCGACCGTGAGCACGTACCCTGCATCTTGCGACTTGACGTACCCCTTGTTTTCCAGGTCCATGCAAACACTTTCGACTTGTGCCGGGGACATGTTCACGTTAAAATCTTGCCCCATCGACTCCACGATGTCATCAATGGTCGCGGGCGCGCAGCGTTCGTCTTCCATTATGCCGATGGCCGCGCATATGCGCTTCACGTTGATGTCCGTTTCGTCGCCGTTCTCGTCCACGTAGTCTTGAAGCCAAGGATTGTCCTTCACCAGTTGCTCTATCTTCGCGTCGTTTCCCTCGGCAACCGCGGTGTCAAAGTCCTTTTTTATGCGCCTTTTTTTCCACAAGACTATTTCCACCACAATCCTTGGGTGATGATTTAAAAAACGCCTCAGCCCCTAAAAAGAATTTCTCTTCATGAAAATCTTGGAGCTGCCGTCTTCATCGCCGGTGCTTTTATAAGGTGTCGATGTGAAATGCTAGCGATAAGCGGTCATAATAGGATTGCAAGAGGAATGAAACCGATGAGTTTAGACTGGGCAAAAATTCAAAGTAAACCAGACAAGGATCACAAGGCCCGCGGGAGCGTCTTGCTCGAGATGCGCGCCAAGATAGATGCCCTGGAGAAGGAAGTCACCTCCTTGGGCGGAAAGCTGGAAGGAATGAAGGTGACCGTCGAGACGACGACGGGCGAGAAGGACAAGCACATGAAGAACCTCGTGGACGAGAAGAACAAGATGCAATCCGACCTCGAGGGCCGGATCAGGGCGTTGGAGAGTAAGATCAGCCAGCTCGAGCAGAAGAACCGCGACTTGTCGGCGAGCCTCGATGCATCCAAGCAAGAGACGAGGCAGA
>Ga0172366_10004871_pt1 | contig 10596 bp, 11 predicted proteins | sample LakKivSesite69cm_FD_114533 | JGI IMG/M metagenome (GOLD analysis project Ga0172366, IMG submission 114533) | Sediment microbial communities from Lake Kivu, Rwanda - Sediment site 69cm | ecosystem: Environmental > Aquatic > Freshwater > Lake > Sediment | place: Rwanda: Western Province, Lake...
AGCTGCCAGAGCGGGACATACATCAGGAAGCTCTGCGCTGACGTCGGGGAGGTCCTCGGTGGCGGGGCCCACATGCATGAGCTCAGGCGCGTGAGGAGTGGGCCGTTCACGGAGGACCAGGCGGTGACGCTCTACGACCTCGCCGACGCCCTCGACCTGAGGAGCGAGGGAGATGAGGCGCCTCTCAAGAAGATGATCCACCCGATAGAGGATGCCCTGGGCCTGCTCCCACACGTCTGGGTCAGGGACTCCGCGGTCGAGGCCCTCTGCACAGGCGCCCAGCTAGCCGTCCCGGGGGTCCTGAGGTTCGAGTCAGGGATTGAGGCGAAGGGACTTGTGGCCGTGATGACTCAGAGGGGGGAGGCAGTCGCGCTGATGAGGGCAGACATGGATGGGGGAGAAATCGGCAGGGTCGAGCATGGCATAGCCGCGACGCCTGAGCGGGTCATCATGCACAGGGGCAACTACCCTAAAAAATGGTAAGCTGACGTGAGCTACCTTTTTTCTCCGTAGTCGCAGAGCACTGTCAGTGGGCACTCAGGGCATCGAGGTTTCTGTGCCTTGCATGTGTGCTTCGCTAGAAGCCAGAGTAGGCCCGCAGCCCTTTCTCTGACATCCTCGGGGATGAAGGAGATGAGAGTCTTCTGCGTCTCGTCGTATCCCGAATTCATATCCACCAAGCCTAGGCGTTTCGAGAGTCTATCCATATGGGTGTCTACGGGTATCACTTCCCGGTAGGAGTATCTGGTCGTGAGTAGGACATCGGCCGTCTTATCCCCTATTCCTGGGAGCTCCATGAGCCTCTGCTTTGCATCGGCCTTCGGTAACCGGAGTACCTGAGTAAGTTCCCCTCCGAACCTGTCAAGGACGGCCCTTGACAATTGAATGATCCTCCTAGCCTTGACATGGTACAGTCCACCGCATCTTATAGACTCCTGCAGCTCGGCCTCATCGGCGTGTGCCAGAGATTCAGCCGTTACCTTGAATTTGGATGCGAGGCCCCTGTATGCCCTGATGCAGTTTGCCTCTGTCGTGTTCTGGGAGAGGAGCGTGATGATGATGTTCTTGAAGGGGTCCTTCTCGAAATCATCAGGGTACATGCCCTCTGGCCACCAGTATTTTCCGTATCCCTCTTCAAGAGCCTTCACAGTCTCATGAGTCAGCCTTTTCATACGATTGAATCGGTTGTAAATATCCTTAAAAACGTCGTGTATGTGCTAGTTGAGCCTAATCGAAATGTTAATAAGACCGACCGGTCGGTTTAATTAAGATCGACATGACCCCCATGATTACCAAGGAAGAAAAAATGAGGAATAGGGATAGGATCCTCGACGCTGCGGAGGCGCTTTACATGCGTACGAGCTTCGGCGAGACGTCCATGAACGACATCGTCTCCGAGAGCGGCCTCAGCAAGGGAGCCATCTACAACCACTTCAAGAGCAAGGAGGAGCTCATCGTCGCCATCTACGAAAGGTTCATGGAGCGCACATTAAAGCAACTTGAAACTATGCTTGAGGCCGAGTCCACGACCTCACGGAAACTGGAGTTGATCGGCGACGTCGCCTTCGTGGCGACGGCGGATCGTCCACGAGCATTCCAGGCCATGAACGTCGAGTTCATGGTGGCGGCGTCGAGGATGGAGGCTTTAGCGTCAAGGATGGAGGCGAGGTACAATGAGACGGTAGGGCTTCTGAGGGACACGATTCAGGAGGGGATAAACTCTGGAGAGTTCCGTGACGATATAGATGCCGGGGATGTGGCGGCGATCCTCTTCGCCGCAGCCGACGGCATGACCTTCCAATTCGCCACATCCGGGGTCAGCTTCGATTGGCGCCGGATGAAAGGGGCGCTCCTAGATACGGTGCTAAATGGAATTCTTGCGAGGTGAAAAATATGGGGTCAAGCATCGAAGATCTATTTATCAGGTTCGCATCGAACCGAACAATTAGGAGCCTTGCCGTAGTGTATAGGCGCGCCGAGGCATGGTGGTGCCGAAACCTATTCCACTGTGCAACATAATTGACGCACGCAACAGACTGGTAATAGGCATAATTGGGGACCTAGTGTCTGCATCCGAATAGTTCAGGGCAATCTCGCGCGTGTCAGGATAAATGCAAAAAGATGTTGCATCTTGAGTCCGGATATAGCTGAGCGCTATTTCTTTTTAGTCCGCCTTTAGGGTGGATCGATATCCCTCATTTCTCTTTCTTCTTCTCTCTGCCAGCCCTTCTTCAGTCCGCGTCCGACTCCCAGGGCTATGTTATGGCCAATCTTTAGACCTTTTCCGACAACTTCGCAACGCGTAGAAGCTGAAGCGGGTTAGGAGTACTGATCCTTTTTCCTCGTCCGAAATGCGCATATAATTAAGCTAAAATGTGCATTTCACCCCCTTAGCTTGATGTGGCGGAGCACTACTTCACTGAGCAGCCAACCTCTGAACATGAGCCGGGGCTCATCCGGTGCGCTCTCAGGGGGCTAAGCCTCGAGTTCCTCACCGACTCGGGCGTCTTCAGTCACAGGAGGATCGACGCAGGGACGAGGCTCCTAATAGACTCCATGATCCTCCCGCCCGAGGGCGCCCTCCTCGACCTCGGCTGCGGCTACGGCCCGATCGGGATCGTGGCCGCGAGGCTCAGCTCTGGGCTCAAGGTCTGGATGACGGACGTCAACGCCAGGGCCGTCGCCCTCGCGGAGGCGAACGCGGCTAGGAACAGAACCACAAACGTTACGGTTCTCCAGGGTTCCCTCTACGAGCCGGTCGAGGGGCTGGAGTTCGACGCGATATTATCGAACCCGCCCATCTCCGCGGGTATGAGGAGGGTCGTCGAGCCCCTCGTCACAGGCTCCGTCGGCCACCTCGGGGACGGTGGCTCCCTCCAGCTAGTCGTACAGTCGAGTAAGGGCGGCAAGACGCTAGCGAGGTTGATGGAGGATGCCTTCGGCGGTGTCGAGGTCTTGGCTAGGCGAGGCGGTTACAGGGTGCTAAGGTCGGTGAAGGGCGCCTAGGCGGTTGGCAGCGTTATCTTCCTATCATCGGGCTCGGGGGCTTGCCTATAGAGGATGGCGACGTTTCCTATGACTGCGACTAGCTGAGATGCGGTCCTCTCGGCGAGTGCCTTTGATGGCTCCTCACCTTCATCCTCGTGGTTGAGGAACCTGACCTTTATCAGCTCGTGGTCATCCAGAGCCCTGGCTATCGTTTGGATGACGGCCTCGGTCAGGCCGTGTTTTCCAACTTGAACGGCTGGCCTGAGGCGGTGGGCGAGGCCCTTCAAGTGGCTTCTCTGTTTTGAGTTTAGCTGGGGCAAGTTTGTCGGCGTTCCAAGCTCCTCTGTGGTTAAAATACCTTCTGATGATGCCTAGGGGGTTCCTAGATGACTCTTCAGATCCTCGAGCGACGTGCCGGCCACGTAGATCCTGTGCTCGAAGCCCAGGCTGCCCCAGAAGCCAGCGGCTTCGACGTTGCCTCGGATGTAGTTGAGGGTAACATCCTGCACGCCCTTCGAGTCGAAGAACCTGCATAGCTCCGCCATGAGGAGGCTTCCTACGCCGTGTGTCCTGTAAGGCTTCTTGATGAAGATGAGCGCCACCTGCCCGATGTTCGGCGGCGCGTACTCCTCTCTGCATGTGTGTCTACCGTAGGCGAATCCGATGCGGGCACCATTCATCTCGGCGACGAGAACGACGCCATCCTCGTCCCTAAGCATCTCTCCTACGTCCTTCCTCATCTTCTCCTCGCCCTTCTGCGTCAGGCGCCAGACGGTGGGGTTCGCCCCCTCGGCGTGGTGCTGGAGGAGCAGCCTCATCTCGTAGAGTTCGTCAGAATCGTCTTGGGTCGCTCTCCGAACCGTAAAGACTGGCATAGTTGGTGGTGGGTCTAGTTGCTTTTATAAGAGTTTATAGGGTAAAGTGGCGGTTAGAGTTAGTTGGAGCCCGGTCGTTCAGCGGACAAGGATTGAGGGCTTTGGACCCTTAGACGTGAGTTCGAATCTCACCCGGGCTACCACTCAACGATTTGGAATATCCTCGCTCTCCATTATTTTATCCTCAGCGAGCGTAATGTAATTTTGCGAGTGTAAGTGTAACATGATCTACCTCTTAAGTCTCTTCAAGTCCCAACGATTCATTATTTTCTCGGCTAGTTCGGGCTGAAGAACAAACAGAGTTTTGGCTTCGCCTTTAGGCACGAATATTCTGATCTTAAATGATCTCCCAAAAGGTACGCTGGACTCAAAATAATACTCCGGTTCCCTCAACTGCTTCCCCTTCTGGTCAACGAAGAACTCCTTAATGGAGGGCTCGATACATTCCTTAGCTAACTCCTCATTCGTAATCTCCACTAGGTGAGGAAAAGTAAGCGAGAAAGTGTACTTGATGAAGCCCTCATGAGTGCAGTTTAATACTCTGTTATTCATCACCTGAGTATTCGGAAGAAGGAGAAGGTTGAAGCTCGGCGTGTAAAGCTTCGTGTAGTTTATTGAGATCTCCTCGACCTGCCCCTCGATGTCTCCGATCTTCACATAGTCTTTTACCTTAAACGATCGAGTGAGTATGACGTAGAAACCAGCAGCAATATTGTTTATCGTCTGCGAGGAGCCAAAACCGATTACTGCTCCTATTAGCGCCGAACCGCCTAAGAACCACTCCGTGGGTAACTCAAAGAGGGAGAATAGAAGAGTTGATGCAACAACGAGTGTCACTACACGTAGGATGAGGCGGAAAGAATTTTGTGTATGCTCATCCACTTCAAGTCTCTCAACTGCTTGGCTTATAGAGCGACTCAACAGTTTGTAAAATACCCCAATAACTGCAACTATTAGGGCTCCGCCAATGAGACGAGGCAGTTCAGGGTGAATAGATACTAAAAAACTCAATAAGTCATCGAGGGCCATCTATGCGAACTCCTATATGATATGCTTGCCAAGTAAAAGAAATTAGTATTGATTTGTGGATTCTTTAGACTCTATCTATGTGTCGCCCGCGCCATAAAAATACATGCACGCGCAACAACTAGTATAAACGCCGCGCGTACAGAGCGTTTTTCTTTTCTTAGACGAAAATTGTTAGGGTTATCAGAAGCCCGATCGTCGTCAAACCGTCGCTAAGGCTTGTTTCGACGGGTATGATGAAATTATCAGGGTCCAAGCCTCTTTTACGCGTGACGATCGCTGTACCGAAACTGATGAGAATGATTAGAGGAACTACAATGATCTGCATCGTTAACACCTCTAACAGGAGCCTGAGTAGACCTTCTCCCCCATATATGAGGCTGCTGAAAAGGGCATATAGTATAAACATAATCACGGAGGCTACCCAGGCGCTCACAATCTCCAGTGAGTGATCCAAAATAGCGCTAATTTTCGTTAACATGGTTCCTAAAGCCATCTTCGTGGTCGCCGTTGAACCGATTATGGATCCGATGTCGCCTACGGTGTCGATCAGGGCCGGGTAGATCATGAATACCTCTGGGCGTCTACCGATGACATCGATGATGCTGCTGAGAGCCGTCCCTGTGACGTTGACGATCACGGATACGAAGAGAAGAGTGATCATGAACTCCTTGAAGGTGGACTGAAACTCCTTGCTTCTGTAGATTTTCCTTATTGTCCATAGGATAGTGAATATGAAGATCAGATTTATGGAATTCAGAAAATACCAACTCATATCACCCAGCTTTAGGATGGTTTGAAGAACCCCAATGTAGAGGAATGTGATGGCGATGTCCGCTACTGTTGAAATGATGGGGTAAAGGATAACGTCTGGGTCGAGTCCCCTTTTATAGGCTACGGTTGATATCCAGAAGGTCATTGGAGAGATGATCAGGATACTCAGACCCATTGAGCAGACTACCACCGATAGTATCAGTGGAAAAGTAGTCAAGGGAGTTCCAGTAGCCACGACGCATATGATTGATCCGATGGAACCCATGAACAGCGCGCTCATGAGCGTCAAGGCATTAACCGTGTTCAGTAGGGTATACGCTTCGCTCGTATTGCCCATGATTCTCGGCTTGATCGTGCCGAGGTGCATGGCAGTACTCAGGCGCCCTGAGAAGAGGCCTCCTATGGCCCCCCTGATGCTGAGTATGCCGGGATATATGACCAGAGCCCAAGGCAGTGATTCGAATATCCCCAGGTTGTAGGCGAGAATGCCGCCTGCTAGGAGGCCACCGAAGTCAAATAGTAGGGAGAAGAGGGCTTGGGATGTCTCCAGTATGAAGCGCCTGTAAATTGTCGTTGTCGATCTCGCCGCCCGCCACCTCCATCGCCCCTTCTCCTGTTCAGCCTCCTGATTGGCGGATACTCTAATCATCTTTAAAGATTTCTAATCTAAAGGAAGGAAACCTAAGTGAGGTCTTGATTGATGGCATTTATTCAGCTGGGGTGGAGTAGCCGGATAGCAGCTGCCTAAAATCCTCCTCCCCATCGGCGTACCCTGAAGCAATCACCTGGTCTCCAACTTGTAGCACAGTGCTCGCCTTTGGTCGGATCCATTTATCCCCGCGTTTGATGACTAGCACCCACCAACCGGTTTCCTCGGGGAGTTGTGCTTCCTTCAGAGTCTTGCCTATGAATAGTGCCTTTTTAGATACTCTGACGCTCTCAACTGTCTCATCGGCGCTCTGTATCATCATTTTCAGAACTGGGTGGGGCTTTATGCCGCGTAGGACGATCTGTGCTATCTCCGAAGCCGCGTGGGCAATCCTCTCAGCCGTAATCCCCATCCTGATTAATCCGATGATCCCGTTCGCATCCTCTGATGGTAGTCCACAGCTCAGGAGCATCTCCTCGAGGTTGAGACTCAGTTCATCTATCCTTTGTTGGAGCAGCTGGACCTCTTCGGCGAGGTATATGTTGTTTAGGAGGAGAGAGGAGTAGGCTAGGTCCATCGCAAGTTCGGAGGTGTCTTTGAGTTCGACAAGCTGATCGGTTACCTTCTCGAGGATCTTCTCACTCAAGGACGTCCACCTCTCCATTTGCCACCTTGAGGAGAGACTCGAGGCCCTCTTTTGTACCCCTAGCTACCATCATGTCCTCCGGCATTATGATCTCCTTACCGGGGTCTAGGAGCCAATATTTTCCCCTCTTCAAGGCGATGATGTCTGCTCCAACCCTCCTCGCCAGGTGGAGCTCGTCGACGGTCTTCCCGGCCAGAGCTGAGCCCTCAACAACGTAGCCATGGTCCAGGTGTTCCTCGGTTCGCTCGAATACCTCCTGAGCCAATGGGTGAAGTTTAATTCCGTGTATCACTAGGCGTGCGAGGTCGCCTGCGGCGTCGCTTATTATGTTCGTTAGACTGCCCACGCGTTGTACGGCGGAGAGCGCCTCCGCGTCGTCCTTGTCTCGTGCCGATAGCATCAAGTTCATGTTCAGCATATACACCAAGTCATCCATACGTTCCTCCAGTTGAATTACCTCTTCTGCGAGTGATTTGTTGTTCAAAAGGGCGGAGCTGTAGGCGAGGTCGATGATCAGCTCGCTGATGTCCTTCATCTCGATGAGGGTTTCCCTGACCGGGACCGCCTCGTACTTGATCTTCTTGACGCTACCCAAATTGACACCAGTATTGGGGCACCTAGGGCTATGAATACTCAGGTTCGTATGCTAAATTCATCTACTAAACTCTTTCCTTGAGCGTACGCTCTGGATAGGAACGCCGCCTGAGAAATGAGAGTCGAAATCGGGGCGCGAGCGGAATCGTGAACAGTTGACCAGGATGCTCAACCGTTTTTAGGATAATTACTTCCAATTACCAAGAGCTTTCCTGATATCCAATATCTTGCCCAGGTGGTAGGCGTTGTGCTCGATGATCAGCATGATCTCGCGCAGGTAGGTGTTCTCGGTCTGCGGGACGTTTGACAGTAGGTCTATCTTTGGATCCTTGACCAGTCTAATAGCCCTGTCCAGCCCCTTGAAGAACCCGTCGAACGTCTTATCCCATTCTTCATCTGATAGCCCCCGACCGGGCTGAGGCCAGAAATCCTCAGGCCATTTAGGGGGCTTCCAATCAGGGTCGAGCGCGAAGTCGAGGAGGTCTTTCTGAGCTGACCGCATGTGTTCCAGCTCCTCATAGATGGAGTGCAGCTCTTTGTTGGGTCTGACGTTTCTGAGCTCCGGCCTGATCCCCTCCAGAGCCTCCTTGAAGGGCACGAAAGCCTGCCCGCCCTTCAATGATTTAACTAGATGCTCTCTTAATACGTCCATTTGGTACCCTCATCGTCTACTGTTGCTTAGATCAATTTGATTTTTGGGGTCATCAAAAGTATCCTATATGACTCTTGTTGAAAAAAGTGTGTGGAGAGGTATGGCATTCCGATCAGCCCGTGAACTACCGCCGTACTTTTAGGGTTGTGGTTCACTTTGATCGGGCGGCGCGTTTTTGTCGATCTGGACCCTATTTTTATTACTTTGTGGAGCAGTGCCTATATGATACAGCTTGTCGAAGCAACCAGACGAGATCGTGGATCAGGTTGTAAAGTACACGTATGGAACCTGGCGTTTCCAGAAGGGATGGAGGCCCCAGCACATAGTCGACGCAGAAGGCGTCTACCTTTACGACGTCTCCGGGAAGAGATACCTAGACTTCTCGTCCCAACTCATGTGCTCCAATCTGGGCCACAAGAACCAGGCGCTCATCAAAGCGATAGTTGAGCAGGCTCAGAAGATGCCCTACATCAACCCCGCCTACTCCACCGACGTCCGGGCAAAGGCAAGTGAGGCTCTGGTGAAGGTCCTGCCCGCAGGGCTCGAGAAGATTTTCTACTCGACCTCGGGGACGGAGGCTAACGAGGCCGCCCTCAAGATCGCAAGGATGTACCAGAAGCCTAGGGGAGCCTACAAGGTCATCTCCCGCTACACCTCCTACCACGGCTCAACCGCAGCGGCCATCGCCTGCACAGGCGACCCCCGAAGGTGGTTCGCCGAGCCCAGCAGTAAGGTCGACGGCACAGTATTCGCCCCCGACTGCTATTGCTACAGGTGCCCATTCCACCAAGAGTACCCAGCCTGCGGCGTAACCTGCGCCGAATACGTTGATTACATCCTCAGGAACGAGGGAAACGTGGCCGCCATCATAGTGGAGCCCGTCGTCGGCACGAACGGAGTGCTCGTCCCAGTCACGGAGTACCTGCCCCGGCTCAAGCAGATAGCTGAGGAGCACAACGTGATCTTCATAGCCGACGAGGTGATGGCGGGCTGGGGGAGGACAGGCACCTGGTTCGCCGTCGACAACTGGGGGGTGAAGCCGGACATCCTCGTCACGGCCAAGGGCAGCACAGGCGCCTACACGCCCCTCGGGATAACGGCCACCACCAAAAAGATCGCTGACTACTTCGAGGAGAACTACTTCGCCCACGGCCACACATACGAGGCGCACCCCCTCGCCATGGCGCCGGTCGTCCCCGCGATAAACGAATACAAGCGCCTCAACCTCTTCGAGAACGCCAAGAAGCTTGGCGACCACATGGGGAAGAGGCTGAAAGAGCTCAAGGATCGGCACCCCTCAATCGGAGACGTGAGGGGCATAGGCCTATTCTGGGCGGTCGAGATCGTGAAGAACAGGAAGACGAAGGAACCCTTCAACACGCGGATCGACAAGGTCGGTGGCGTCCCACTGATGGTGGATAAGGTCGCCGCGGAGATGGGTAGGCGCGGCGTCATCTGCAACACCTGGATCAGCCACTTCGTGATAGCTCCGCCTTTGATCGTGACTAAGGAGCAGGTCGACGTAGGCATCGATGCAATGGACGAGGGGCTGAAGCTGGCGGACAAGGAGGTGGAGGCTTAGACGCCTCATCCGGTCCGTGCATGAAACTCGTTTAAGAAAATAAGTGTTCACCGTTTACAGCTCTTCGCGCTATCACGGGATAACTTGTATATGGGGTTGGTCCAAGCAACTCTTCCCTCGTAGTTTGTAGCCTCTATATTCTATCATGAACAGATTCTGGAAATATATTCTTAAATGACCCCTCTTTCTCAAAAATACATCTGACTATTTGAAAATCTCCGGCTTAGCGCGCGTGGATCAAATTCTCATCGTTATTATCCTCGGCTCCACTTGACAATTTTGTATCGTAAAACCGACCTATCACAGAGACTGGATGAAGATAATTTGATGTGGATACCGAGGATTTTATCCAAATTCTTTTACCTAAACCCTTTTATTCCGCCCACCGCCCAATGGGGTAGTCACTAAGAATCCGCCGCATGTTTTAACTCGAAGCCCAGAAGCTCCCGATTACGACACGTCGAATTCCGGTGATGAGGAGAGTAAAACATGCAGGCGAGTTGTTTCGACGAGTTACACCTGAGCGCAGAGGTCATGAGAGGGATCACGGAGATGGGCTGGGAGGCCCCGTCGCCCATCCAGGCCCAGTCGATAGGCCTCCTGCTCGACGGCCGAGACGTCATCGGGCAGGCACAGACCGGAACCGGGAAGACCGCGGCATTCGGCATCCCCATGATTGAGCTCGTGAACCCTAACCTCAAACACGTCCAGGGCCTCGTCCTCGCCCCGACGCGTGAGTTGGCCGTCCAGATCACTGAGCACCTGAGCCTCCTCGCCAAGTACCGGGGTGTCAAGGTCCTCACCGTCTAC
>Ga0172366_10004872_pt1 | contig 10594 bp, 9 predicted proteins | sample LakKivSesite69cm_FD_114533 | JGI IMG/M metagenome (GOLD analysis project Ga0172366, IMG submission 114533) | Sediment microbial communities from Lake Kivu, Rwanda - Sediment site 69cm | ecosystem: Environmental > Aquatic > Freshwater > Lake > Sediment | place: Rwanda: Western Province, Lake Kivu...
TTGAAAATGTCCAGTAACTGCATAACGTGTCCTCCTATGGTTTGAGCCATATCTGGGTAATCCACAAACCATTCGCCGTTCTGATTGTCCGCCACCCCTTTAAACTCCACAATTCATCCCATGCTTCAGACGGTTCCCTAGTGTAATGTCCACGCTCAAAATATGTTCCAACAGCGTCACAAGGAACGTGACGCTCGGCATTGTCCAGGATTAGCATGCCCCCAACGCGTAACTTGGGAATGACTACCTTTATACAAAGATGCCTCAGTCTTCCATCCACTAGCGCAAAATCGAAGAACTGATCAGGGTATTTATGTGCTATGTGTACGTACGGACAGCTACCGCCAGCATCCATAGTAGTAATAAGTGGTAATCTAGCCACCGGACACTTTTTCATCGGACGCAGATGGGCGCAGATGATAGCAGATTTTTTCATCACCCAAAACGGTATTGGCCTTTCGGAGATCACCAGCAGCCTTCCGACGCGCAGTTTCCTTATTCCAGATAAATGGTGTTCCCGCCTTGAAATTTTAAAACTTATCTGCGTTTATCAGCGTTCATCAGCGTTTATCTGCGTCCTATGGAAAACTGTCAGGTAGCCAGAGTGGTAATCAACTTTGTACGTAAAGCCCCCCTGCCTGAGAAGTTGGCTTACCTTCTCGTACCAGACTGGGTCATGTTCGATGCTCACAAGATGTTCAACGCGTGATCCAAATCAAAGCGTGCTCCGTCCCGATCCCCATTCGATTCCCTTGTCCCCTGGCATCAGCCAGCTATCCAGAATAGAAATTGCCTGAGGAGTCAGCCAGGGATGATCGGGGTGACGTTTCCTATACCAAATATCCAACGCTCTGCAAAGGATATAGCGGGATGTCCTGTGGCGAAATGTTCTCATTGCACAAACCTCCCCTGTTCGGTCAATCGTACGTTCTTACACCCAGTATCTACTACGATACCATCGCGTTGCAAAATCTCATCCTCTCTATGATAAGTGTATGGAACTTTAACTTTCCGTGCAAAGTTGACCAAAGCAAGGGCAGCCAAAGTCCAAATCACTGCACTGAACATGGCGACGAATCCGCGGCGAGGCATTTGAAGCAGAATCGCAACGACAACAAAGTAAGCGGCATTGTACCTGACATCGCTACACGTTCTGGACAATTGTTGAATCTTTCGAGTAATATAGCCAACCAGCAATAGCCCAGCGACTACACCTATCAATCCAAAATCAACGTAAAAATCAGCACAAATTGTGCTACCAGCACCAGTTGAGAAATTCCCCTGGTAGATAACATAAGTCAGAAAATAGGCGCTGTTGAAATAAGGTACCGACATCGGGTTGAATCCAAAGCGTTGAGCTATGTAATTTACGAAAGGAATGATTCCTATGATCTCATAGAGCTTGCGCCGTCCCAAACCGTATGGGAAAACATCGGGAACAACAGCACTAGCTGCATACAGAGTTTGGGCACTGGCAGCCTGTTCCTCCAGTGTTGTAAGAATGGGAGCTTGTTCTTCGCGCGATACAAATTCCGCATATTGATCAAGCATTGATGTAAAAGTGCGTCCTTGAGAGCTTCGACCTAAACCAACAAAGTCTAAAAACAGTAGCGCAATTAAAGCAAGTACCACAATGTGCAAGAAACGAAGTGGCCTGGCTATCTCGCTCAAACAAACAAAAAGAACACTTAATGGGTAAACTACGCCACTACGATCACCAAGAAGCGACCAAATGATGCCATGCACTCCTAGAATGACCGCGATTTTCCAACCCGGCCAGAACGAACGCTTCTGTCCCTGCCGTCCCACTACTGCCAGCGGCAAACCTACCAACATGAGCGTGTTTTGAAGTTTAGTCAATAGAAGGATGGTGTATTTCGTAAATCCTGCGGCAACTTCATAGTCCTGCTCTCCATAGCGCATTGAAAACCTGCTGGGAGCTAGAACAATGATTAACACCAAACTCACTAATGCCAGATAAAGAATGATTTCACCATATTTATTCCAAGTCTGAAGCGTCTTATAATCATACCGCTTTTGAACTTTTGATACCGAAGGCGCAATAAACACTTTTCTAGCTAATATATTATGACCCAATACGAAGGCCGCCCATCCTGAGACAGCCATCATAGTACTAAAACATACCGAGTATGAATAGTTAAACACCCTTCCAGGATATGTGAATGGAAAAACTCCCATCAACCAAAACTGCACGTACGCAAGCTGATAGAGCCAATAGGGAACCAAAAAGACAATTTCGGGTGTAAACCAGTTATCTTTGTAGGACACCTTATCAATCAAAACAAATACATTCAATCCCCAAAAGAGTCCTATAGCTGTCCACAAATATGACGTATTCAAATCCGTGGGTGCAAACAAACACAGAACAAACGAAACCACGAGGCAGATCAAGGCGGCAATGACTACGAGCCCCCAAGCAGGCCTACGAGGAACACGATTGCTCTTCATTAGACAAATACCTCATATCTCATAATTCATGCTAATTGCTTTGAGAATAGATCGTCATAAAATGACAATAACTGCGTAATAATTTTATCTGGCATTAGACTATTCGCAACTTCTGCCCCTGCCGCTATTCGCTTCTGCCTATATTCGGTATCTCGCAACAACCTCAACACCGGTTGAACGTATGCCTCAGGCTGATTCTCTGCACAATAGATGACGCCTTGCCCCTCAGGATCAATAATTCTGATCCCCGGCACATCGCTACAGACAACCGGACATCCTGCCCCCAAAGCCTCTTTGACAACGCGCGGCGACCCCTCGTGCCGAGTCGGATAGAGCATCACATCAGCCGCGCGATAGTATTCGCGCAGGGTCTCCCTGTCCACACGTCCGACAAAGGTGATTCTTGAGCGAAGATCCCTATCTGTTATTAGCTGGCTATACCAGGCGCTCTCGCCGGGATCGGCAAAGCCAACCATCACCAATCGTGCGGCAGGTATTTCCGCCCGCAACAAATCCAGGGCCTTAATCAGAATATCAATCCCCTTGCGGCGCAGAGGATTTCCGACATATAGCAGGATCACCTCATCATCGCGCAATCCCAAGACCTGGCGTTGGCGCTGACCAGGCGTGAAAAAAGGATCCACCTCGTCTGGTATGGCACAGGAGTTTGCTGCTGGAACACCATAATACCTTGAAGCTTCCAGTGCTATTTGCTGTGTGTTGCCAATCACCCCATCTACAAAACGACAGGAAAGCCACTCCATCACCACGAGTGGAAACTGCAAACGCCACTCATAGAGGATCTCCTGCCACCGCATGGGTATGGAGCGCGGCTGCCGCCAATGCCCCTGAAAGAGAAAGCCCGGCGTCGGCGAAACCAGGTAGAGCACTTTGCGAATCTCCGGCAATTGACGGTGCCTCAATAGCCGAGGTGGGGGCCAATAAAAACCCATCTGTGCCAAAAAGGTGTCCTGCAGAATCGTGGGACGATCCCACGGCAGACTTGCGAACCACTGCTGCCAGAATTTGCGACGTGACCAGAGATTGAGATGGTCTGGAAGAGTGACTTGTTCGACAAGAGGGTAAGCCGTTGCTGGCGGATGAGGCCCATGTAACAGAACCAGCCGCACCCGATACCCATATTGCGCCGCGAGCGAAAATGTTTCATATCGGCCTTCATAGGTCCGGTAGCATGGAAGGCAGACAATCAACTCTCGTTCGGTAGTGTTCATAGAATTAGCCAATAAACCATTGCCGTAATTTGGTTCGCATCTGCCACTGTGCGATCCAGATCCACGCTGGGATACGAAGGCTGCGTTGCAAGCTAACGGGAATAGGACCAAGGCCTAATTCCTCTATCTCAGCAATTACGGTGCGGGCCATATCTGGCACCCCTTGCTGAATGGCTGCGCTGGCAAGACCAATCAAACTGTCTCGCAGATGTGCTCGCACGGCTGTCTGTGCATCAGGAGGAAGAGAGCTCAATGTAGCCATATGCTTGCGAGCCAATTTCACAGATGAAAGATCGCGTCGGGCGATTGTTGTACTGGTAAGGTTTGTAGCTGCCAGAACATGATACCTGGCCACAGGTTCTGTAACATATACTAGATCTCGGCAGCGAGATGCTACATTCAACCACATATCACGGTCCTCAGACTCCCGTAAATTCGTATCCATCCCACCAATATCGTTCCAGACCTCTCGTCGCAACAAAACTGTACCAGTCCAGATGATACCACTGCCGGCACCGAGGAGAGCATAAGCATCTACGCTACCATCCTGCCAAGGAATATCTTTGGGTAGATTGCGAACAAAACGGCATTTGCCTCCTCTATATACTGCATAGGCGCCAGCAGCCCACAGAATGTCAGGATGCTTTTGCAAGAGCATCCATTGCGCTTCTAGTCTATGCGGCAGCCACTCATCGTCAGCATCAAGGAAGGCGATCCAATCGCCACGGGCCTCAGCCACACCACGATTACGTGCGGCCGCAGCGCCAGCGTTTTCCTGCTGTATCAGTCGAATTTGCTCACCATATCGCATGCAGACCTCTGACGTGTCGTCGGAAGAACCATCGTCCACCACGATGATTTCTATAGGCGACAGACGCTGCCCCAGTGCAGAATCAATAGCACGCCTTATCCATTTAGCCGCGTTATAAGCTGGAATAATGACACTAATTTTTGGCGTATTATCAGTCAAAACGTCGTTCTCCTACTATATGTGAGTGCAAATCCTTAACCGCTGCCCGAAAAAGATCACCTTGTTCCCGCACACGTTTGGCAATAGCGTAACGGTCAAAAGTCCGCATACCAGTTCTTATTTTCTCGAAAACTTCCTCTGGATCATCGCCGGCATAGGGGCTAAAATGGTGATGGGGCAATTCCATCTCTTCCATAAGGCATTTAGTTTTGGACCGATTGAGTTGCGCATCAATGCGATGAGATTTTACATCGAGAGCAAAAGCCGGGACACCGTTTTTTAGGCTGAATATACATTCGTGCAAGCTAACAGTGATTACACAACTAAAGCGAGTAAACATACTGCGCCACAACATAGGTGGCATGGTATCCAAATGGTGGCTCTGCGGCCAACGATGACCGCGAATCACCACCAGATCAAATTCCGAAGATAACAGTCGCACCAATTGTGTAGTGAAAGGTGTCAACGGTAAATGAATGGCGCATAGTGGGCGCGGTGATGATGGAATCATCTTATTCAAATGGACAGCATCTTTAGCAGAATCTAACGAATAGGCAAAAGTTGAGTCAGGCACACGATAAAAGGCCTTCTTCCCCTGATCAGCTAAACTTTTAATTAAGTCAAATGTCATTTCGTCGCGCACAGTGATGAAAGAGAATCTGTGAAGCGCTTCCTGTGCTTGTACCTTTTGTCTCTCAGTCAGCTGGTCAATCCGCAACGTGTCGGCGGAGCTAGCCAACATCACATGGAGCCCAGGAACATCGGGCGGCAACCAGTAAATCGGCAACTCGTCTTTATCCATATAACGCGGTAAAGGCCTGAGCGTGACGTCACTCCCGACAACCAACACATCATAATTCTGAGCATGAAGGAATTGTGCCGCAACAGCACGTTCGGGAGCATAACACGCTGCTTGGGAAATCCGCATCAACGCCCGACCTTTTTCGTAAGCCTTATGTTGCTGATATTTCTTCCAGGCTAGCTGCGGCGTAAGTAACATTCGCTTACCTAACCGCCACCGCGCACCCCAGTGACGCACATCTACCACCTCAACCACAGCGTTGGGAAACTGTCTCTGCAATTCCTGAAAGGTGGCAAGTGCCTGAAAAAATTGACCAGGATCATCTTCCCAAAAATATGTCAACAAACCAATTCTGAGGGCTTTTTCACGCATGGTCACCACCTACGAACAAACAACTTCGCCAAAATAAGCGGTATCCAACGTCGCCGATGGATTCTGCGTAATGCTGCGAGGTAACCCGCGAGCGTTCCATCACATTGGCGCCACAGTCCCTCAGCAAGCTGATCGCGCCGGGCATCTTCCTTCAAAAACCACCGTACAAGAAACGGCAGTTTGGGCGCGGGTATATCGCTTTCCTTGAGACCAGGGGGTAAGTCCATCCCTGTACGCGCAGGGTTAAACCTGTACTTCTGAATAATCCCAGAACGCTGACTCAACAGAACATCCTGCTCAGACACATGAAGAGTTGTCAACTCACCACTTTCCACCCCACGATCTACCCATTCCAGCAATTCTGGCCTACGCAACAATGCTATACTTGTTCCCTCCGGTTGATCACGGTAGGGAGCAAGCCAGGCGTCCATAAACACCGCATCCGCCGCTTGCGGAAATACTTCAAAGCAATAATTGCAGGCCCGAAGGCTAAATGAGCGCAGCATAAACCATTTACCCATAGGAACAGAAGTGCTTTGTTCTTGATCTTCTGAAGTCCAGACTATACGGCTTTCATGCACCTTGCTTGGTTTATCTGGGCGTTTAGCTCGAAACTGAACTCTTTGAACGTGCTCTGATGGAACGCCCGCTTCTGCCATTAACATCTCAGCAAAATGTTTGGTTTTCAGCTGTCCACACACCAGCCCCATGACAAAGAGGATGCGCTCATGCAAAACCGGGCTAACAGCCATCGCGGCACGCAACGCCCGCGCCTGGCACGGCAAAGCCGTGATCGCATAGCGCCCTGGCTTCTGTTGAATCTCTCGAACGGCTTCGGCAAGATGTACAGGATAGTAAACCGAGCCAGCAGCATTTCTAATATCAGTTGGCTGATCGCAACGAGTATATCGAAACAAAGGCTCAGCACTTCCTGTTGGAGCAGGGCAATACGCGGCGTCTATTACCCCAGCTTCTAGCAATGTTTCCAGAAACCAGGATAAATATCCACCTGAAGCAACACGCTGCCGTTGGGCTTCATCCGTCACGCCACCTAAGACTGCGCCACAATAATGCCCCAGAATTGGATGGTATTGATCCGCTTGAGGAAACTCCGAGCTATACGCTTCATAGGCTAAAGATACCTGATTAACAAAGGGGCAGACTTCTAAACACTTACCACAGTTGATACATTCTCCCGTCAATACAGGACGATAACCCCCCTCAGCACTTTCAGCCATCTGTAAAGCGTTTTTTGGGCAGATTGCAGCACAAACGCCACATCCTGAGCATATAAACGGCTTTCGGTTAGTTACATTTTGAATCACTTCACCACTCACCTTAAACTACCAAATCTTTCGACATTCTCGAACGCAAGCGGTTCCAATACGTAGCCAATAAGTCTTTATCAATAGGTCGAGCGGTAAGCAGTACCAGCCCAGCCCAGCCTATCCCCAACAAGATTCCACTGACAACAAGCCCAAACCATGAATTCGGGATGTAGAATTGGCGCAAAATCAATCCGAAGGCAAAAAGCGCTATTAACGTGATGAGCAAAGGCCTTCCGCTCTCGCGCCACAATTCTTTCCAACTGGTCAGTGTAATTTTATTACAATACCAAAACAAAATCGGGCGACGTACAATCCCAACAATCGCGGTTGGTATCACAACTCCAACAACGCCCAAATTTGTCCATCCTACAAGGTAAATAGAAGCTAATATATTAAATATAGCAAATGGAACTTGCGTAGCTGCTAAGAATCTCAATCTATTCATTCCCAAAATCACAGGCCATTGTGCGCTGGCCAGATAAGTCGTATATTCAAAAATAACCACCCAGCGCAATACAGTCGCCACAACAGGCCAACCCTCTGGCAAGCTTCGCCCTAGCCAGATCCAACAAATCTCTTTGCTGTACAAAAAGAGAAACACACACACTAGCGTTCCCATCAATCCGCCATATCTGGTGCCGCGTAACAGCAGAGATCGCAAACTTGCCAAGCGTTCTTGCTCATTGAACAGTGTTGCAAGTGGATGAAGTTGATTATTCAACATCTGTACAAAAGGACTTGCAAAACTCACTAATTGCAGAGCGGGTGAATAAAGGGACACAGCCGCTGTTCCCAGAAACCGGGAGAGGATTAACGGATCTGCTTTTGAGCTTAACAGAAGCGACACCTGACTCAGAAACATATATCCACCAACAGAGAAAATGGAGCGAGCGCTAGATACAGAGAATGATGATATGCGGATTCGCCATTGGCGATCAACATAATGCCCCATAGCAATCAAGCTTAAAAAGCGCAGCAGATACTCAAAAGCCATAATGTACAACCACCATTCAAATCCCCAGTTCATCCAAACTACAATAGCGAGCAGCAAGACACTCCGGGTAAATGAAACTATCGGATTAGAAACGTTTATCAGATCAAAACGATTTTTGCTTGTAACAATACCGATAAATATCGGACTGATGAATTGCTCAAGTATGGAGATGCTACCAAGTAACCGAATTGCCAGCACGGCCTCGGACAGAATTTGTGGTTGAATCTTCAAAATATGTGCCAATGACTCAGCAAATACAATGATTAGCAAAGCCAATGTCACACTTATAGAGCCAAGTAACAACAAACTCGATGAAATCAAATTCTCATATTCCTTGCGGTCGTTACGCGCCTCCGCTGCCGCAAGTTGTCTGGAAATACCTTTATGAAACCCAAGGTCAAATAGCCCTACTACCATAACAATAGACATTGTAACAGCAGATAGCCCATAGAGTTCTTTGCCTAACGCACGAATCAAGTAGGGGACAAGCGCCAGAGACAAAACCCCATTTACAACCAGAGCCATCCAACCGGTCACTGTATTCCAGGCTATCTGTCTGATTACAGGTTTGCTAGAATTGCTCTTAGTCATTGATTGCATAGTGTATCCAATGTCAACAATTTTCTTTCGATCTGTTGTTCTGCCACGCCTGAGTCTAAGGCATACTGATAAGCCTCGTAGGCCCCCTCACAATTCAACCGCTCTATACGCCAGTCCCCCAATTGCAGCCACCACGATCCCGAAGGCGATGTTGTATTTTCAAGCGCATAGATTAACCAGGCTTCCGCACTCGGATAGTCTTGCGTGTCATGGTATATCTGAGCCAGATAATAGGCGCTCATAGTATGTTCTGGATTCATGTTCAATGCAGTTGACAGATACGACTCTGCTCTGTTATCTCCCATAGAGTAATAAGTGACCCCTACCCAATAGTAGGGGGCAAAGTTTTGAGGCTCAAGATTCATGGCCAGCATATACCATTCAAGAGCCTTCTCATATTGTCTCTTATCAAGTAAGTAAATATTACCCAAATTGAGACAAGGAAATGCTGTATCAGGCTTTGTTTGATGTGCGTATTCATAAGCAATGATGGCTTCCGTTGAATCGCTCGAGCGCCGCCAAGCACGTCCAGCACCTATCCAAAAATCGTACGGCTCTAAAGATAGATGAGCTCCCTGAGTGTACATCAATGCAGCATCCCGCCAATCTTCCGTGAGCTCATTCAATTTGGCACTGGCCCACCAGTATTCGGATTCCTCAGAAGCGTATGTTTCAATTATCGTCTGCCAAAGAGCAGCGATTTTCATCTGCTCGTCGGAGTCCAAATAATACTGCGTAACCGCTGGGCACTTTTCCGCTCGGGAAAGCACAAGAATTCCCTTTCATACCACTGACGGGCAGCATCTCTATCATTTTGCCTTTCTGCCCTTAAACCACGGAAGTATGCAGCACGCGCTAGTGTGATTCGAGTGTCTTGTGGTAAAGCAGAAACCTCACCAGCCCACAACAGTTCAAATGCTGCATAGGAGACTCCCAACTCCCATGCTTCTATCCAAGCAGCTACCGCTTCAGAACACCTGCCTTCCAACCACTGCGCCCGACCCAAATTGATGAGTACATAAGGGTAACGAAAATTTTCCCGGTGAAGCAAGGGTTCCAGGTTATGTGTAACATCATCAAGTGAGGCTTGCATTTGACAATCAGGAGGGGAGAGGCGTTGTTTCTCTTGCTGCCACAATTGCATTATGCTCAATGCAGCAAAATTGCCCAGTCCAATCGGTGCAATCTTACAATAAGCCACTAAGATTACTAACAGTAAGAATAGGATACTTAACAACCTGTTGGATTGCATGGCATTCTTATCGAATATTCTTGAAAACTCTCAGAGATTCGCAGTGCTGCTTCCCCATCCCATAACTCAGGAATACAACCAGGCTGAGGAGCATTATGTAGAAGCGCCAACGCTTCTGATAAAATCTTTCTTGAATCGCCACCAATAACCTTATTAGTGCCATGCGTTACCGTGACTGGCCTTTCGGTATTCGGGCGCGCCGTCAAACAGGGAATCCCCAAGTAAGTGGTTTCCTCCTGAATGCCCCCAGAATCAGTCAACACCAACGCGGCATGGGCATGTAACGCCAGGAAATCCACATAGCCCAAAGGCTCTAGGAATTTCAGATTTTCGATTTTCGATTTTGGATCGAACAGATTCAGTCGGATGAGATGTTCGCGGGTGCGGGGATGAACGGGAAAGATGACCGGGGTGTGTTTGCAAATCTCTCGCAGAGCGGTCACAATTTCTTTGAGCGTAGCAGGATCGTCCACGTTAGAAGGGCGATGCAAGGTCACCAGCACATAGCGCTCCAATCCGAAACGCGCCTGCAAGCCGGGCCAACGCGCTTCGGCCTTGGGCAACAGCCGCACCAA
>Ga0172366_10004873_pt1 | contig 10593 bp, 11 predicted proteins | sample LakKivSesite69cm_FD_114533 | JGI IMG/M metagenome (GOLD analysis project Ga0172366, IMG submission 114533) | Sediment microbial communities from Lake Kivu, Rwanda - Sediment site 69cm | ecosystem: Environmental > Aquatic > Freshwater > Lake > Sediment | place: Rwanda: Western Province, Lake...
CCGGCCTCACGGAAAGCGCGCAGGTCTGCCGCGATCTGCTGCGGGTCGAGCCGGGTCACACCCTCAAGCTCGACCAACTCGATGCCGGCCAGCAAGCGGCTGACTCCCGCCGCCCGTGCGCGCTGCACTTCAGCCGCCAGCGCCTCCGGCGCCAGCCCCTGCTCGCGCAAAGCGGTGCGCGTCGGTGGCAGGGGCAGGTGGACGGCCTGCGACAGTCGCTCCAGCGCCTCTACTTCGCTTGCCCCCCGCTCGCCGATCAACCAGTCTGCCAGTTCTAACAACTCGAACGGCAACCCCGCCGGGCCAAACGTATGGCCGTACACCATGATCTTGATCCAATCGCAGTGAGTGTTCAGTGCACCCAGATTCTGGCCGACCATGTGGGCAAGCGATGGCGCAAAACAGTCCAGTCCGACTGCCAGCCCTTGTGCGCGGACCTCGTCAGCAGCGGCCTGGACGAAGCGGGTCACGCTGCGCACGCGGAACTCGAGAAACGCGCGCAAGGCCGCCAGATTAGGATCAAGCGACCCGGCGGCCAGCGGATCGAGCAAGGCATGCACGAATACAGAGGCGCGTTCTGGCTTCGCCAGTAGCGCACGGATGCGCCGGCGCGTGTCTTCCAGGTCGAGCCCCTCGGCCGCGGCGGCGCGGCGGCAGTCGTCGCAGAAGCACGCCAGCAGGCGTCCAGGATCGGCGACCGGCGAGGGGTAGCGGATGCGGTCCAGAAATACGCCATGGTAGTTGCCGGAGCGGAGCACGCCGGCCAGGTGGGCTAGCGCGGCCTCACGCACGGCGGGCCGGTTGGGGCAGACGAAGGTAAATTCCGGCATCTCCCGGAACCCCGGCACCGGTTGGCTGTCCAGTCCCACGGTCTGCCATTCGAGTCGAGGCACAAACGTACCGTCGCCGGTGAGCAATGGGTGCCAGCGAAAGCACTGCGCGCCTGTACGGGTTGCTTCCTCGCGGCAGGCATGGATCAGCGCAGGCGGCGCGTTCCACCCCACGAGGACGTAGGAGATGGGCAACCGCTCAAGCGCACCACGCAAGCGAGAACGGACGTCCTCTGGACCAAGCGCGGCGACGTACGGACTGTCCTCGAGATATTGCACGGCGAATGTCTTCACGTCCACCTCATAACGCAGCTCCTGGCCGCAATCATATTTTCTCTGGACGCAGATTTTAGCTGATTTTTATCCTCATTATCCGCGTTCATCCGCGTTTATCCGCGTCCCCAAAATCTTCAATGGCAGCCGCACGAGCGGCGGATTATCAGCTCGGTCGGCAGGAGCACGAGCGGGTCGGCCTCCCCCGTGCGGATGAGTCGCACTAGTTGGCGGGCCGCTGCCAGCCCGGCCTCTTCGATGGGCGCACGGACGGTCGTCAACGGCGTCAGGTGCTGCGAGATCGGGCCGTCGTCGAAGCCGACGACGGCGACGTCCTCGGGCACACGCTTGCCGGCCCGCTGCAGCGCGGTGATGGCCCCGAGTGCCGCCTCGTCGTCGCCGGCGAAGATCGCTTCGATGTCTGCCCCTTCTGACAGCCACTGCTCGACCGGCGCCTGAGCCTCGTCTTCGTCAAAGCCACCCTGCGCTACCAGCCTGGGATCGCAGAGGATGCCATGGGCTGCCAGCGCTTCGCGGTAGCCCATCTCGCGCCAGTACGAGTCTTCGTGCCCCTCCGGCCCGCGCAGGAACGCGATGCGCTGGTAGCCGTGTACTTCGATGAGGTGCTCCACCAGTTTGCGGGCGCCGGCCTTGTTCTCGAAAGTCACACAGGGGACATCGAGCGCATCGGGTGGGGAGCGGTGGAGCAGGACCATCGGGAACTTGATGCTATGGAGGCGGATCAACTCCGCTTCGTCCAGGCTGTCCGGGAAGACCAGCAATCCGTCGGTGTTATGTTCTCCCAGGGGGCGGCGCAGCCCACCCGCTGTGTCGCCCCATCCTTGGGTAGAATAGATCAGCAGGTCAAAGCCGTTCTCCCTGGCCCCGGCCTCGATGCCGCGCAGCAAGGGCGGGAAGAAGTACCCGCTGATTTCCGGGAGGAGCAGCCCCAGTGTGTTCGTCCTTCTGCTGGCCAGGCTCCGGGCGGCAGCGCGCGGGACGTAGTTCAGTGCAGCAATGGCCGCGCGCACGCGCGCGGCGGTCGCTTCAGCCACGGGGGTGGTCGCGTTGATCACGCGGCTGACCGTGGCGATGGAGACGCCCGCACGCCGGGCGACGTCGGCAATCGTAGCGTGGCCAGAAGAGGCGAGGTTGGACATGGCTTTCACCGGGGTAAGGCGGTATGTGTAAGCGTTTTCTGAAAGCGCTTACATTATACAGGGAAACTTTAAAGCTGTCAAGAAGAGCACCAGGGTGGTCATTCCACCCCGGTGCTCCTGCGCCTTGTCCTCGTGCGCCGAGACTTGATTTTCCGCGTGCCAACTTGCGCAGAGATGGGTGGGTCAGTGCCAGGTTATTTCCTGCGCATCAGGACCAACCCTGCGATAGCCGCAATGGCTCCCACAACGGTACCTATGATCTGATCGCGCCCAAACCCGGGCGTGCCAATCCCGAGGGGATCGGCTGCCACCGACAGGAGCAGGACGACTATCCCGCCCACGAGCAAGACGATGGTTACTATCCTCTTGGCTCCCACTTGTATCACCTCCCTTCCTTTCTGTGTTACACAAAGCAGCGCAGCCTGCCGCTGCAACCGCGCTTTTTAGCCGCAGAGGCTTTCCAATTTATCATTGCGCCCCCGGTGTCTTTGGCAGTTCTAGTGTAACAAATTACGGTATAAGCTGGGTGAAAGCAAAGCAAGAAACAGTTCAGCACTTGCGCCAGCTTGAAGAGCCAGTGCTGGAAAGTGCCCTGCTGCCTCAGACTTCGGAAGCCTTCTGAGACTTCCGAAGCCTGAAATGCAACACGGCTCACCGTTCGCCAGTCTCTGCGTGGCGCAGCGCGTGCCCTGTCCCCAGCATCAATGCCCCGGACAATGCCACTACCAGCCCCCAGACCAGCCAACTCGACCCTCGACCGGCATCAGCCCCACTGGCAGGCAACTGGGTGGGGCCTGTTGGGGTAGGCGTTGCCAGCACTGGAAGTGTGCTGATGGGCGTGCTGGGAACTGTGGGAGTTGCGGTCGGCATTCCCCCACCGGCCCCGCCGGTCGCGCTGGGAGAGGCAGTCGGCGTCTCCTCACCAGGCCCACCAGCCCCACCAGGCGCTTCCTCCGTCGCGGCGGGTGTCTCTTCTATCGCGCCGGGCGTCGCGCGGGTAGGCGTGACGGTCACTGACGGTTGGGGCGTGGCCGGCGGAGAGCTGACAGCCGTCGCTTCTACCCCCGGCCCGGGCGCACCGGTGGCCGTGCCTGCGGGCAGCGGTGTGGCCGTGGCCACGTGGATGGGGGTCCCCACCGTCACTTCGGCTACGGGCGTCGCAGGCGGCGGCGCCCACGTGGCCGGTGGAAACGCGACGAGCGTCCCCAACAGGAGGAGCAGGATGAACAACACGAGGAGGGCGCGCCGCTTTTTCTTCTTGATCTCCTCGTCGAGCAGGTCCTGTTCAAACATCACGGTTCTCGCTGCGCCCAGTCGCGCGCCTGTTCGATCCAGGACTCGACGTTCACGCGCTGCCACTCCTTGACGTCGAGCATGCGCCGGAGCTGGTCGGGGTCGGCGGCGGCCAGTTGCGCGAACGTGTTCACGCCCGCATCGCGCAATTTCCACTGGTAGACCGGCCCGATGCCCTTGATGACGGTCAGGGTGTCCGGATGCGTGCGCTGGTAGGTCTCGAAATCGTCGCGCAGGCGATCCACCTGGGAATGGGTGGCCGCGAGCTGCTCGCGGAGCGTCTGCACCTCTTCGTCGCGCTGGCGCAGAAAGTCGGCCAGTGTTTCGGAAGCGGCGCTCTCCCCGCTCACGCTCGCCCCCACCGCCAGCACACCTCCCTCGCGCTGGCCCAGTTGCCGACGCAGTTCCCGGTTCTTGCGGTACGCCTCGTCAATCAGCCATTCGACGACGAAGCCGACGACCGCGCCAGCGACGACCAGCAGCACGCCGACGAACAGCGTAATCGTCGCGCCCGTGCCAAAGGCCCAGGTGACAATGAATCCGATCGCCAGTCCCAGCGCCACGAGTGCCAGGCCGATGATAATGGTCATAATGGGTCTCCTTCCTTGGATTGATTGATCGAGTTGCGTGTTGCGTCTGTTGTGCCACGGAGCACGGAACACGCAATACGTATCACCTACCGCGCAAATCCTGCATCTTTAAGGAAAAGTTTCACTTGCTCCAGGCTCTCCTCCAAATCCGCTTTGCTGTTGAGTTCCAGGATCACCGCCCCCTCGAAGCCCATCTCCTCCAACTGGCGCAGGAAGGCGGCGGTGTCCATCTCGCCGCGCCCCAGCGGCAGGTGGTCGCGCGTGCGTGTGTGCCCGCCCTCGGAAGTATGGAAAAAGTCGTGCAGGTGCACCTCGCGGACGCGCTCGCCGTGGCGGGCCAGAAAGCCCAACGCATCGCCGTGCTCATAGGCCAGGTGCCCCACGTCCAGGCAAATGCTGGTGCCTGCTTGCTCGACCAGCGGCAGGACCACGTCGAAGGGCGGGGCCTCCAGGTTCTCGACGCACAGGTCGCGCGGGTTGAGACCCGCGCACACCTCGGCCAGGCTGCGCCCGACCTGTGCCATCACCCCGCCCAGGATCGCCTCGCGCTGAGCAGGGTCGGCCAGCAGGACGGCGATCTGGATGGTGGTGAAGCCCCACAGGTGCAGGACGTAGGTCGTCACGTCCACAGGCCGGGCCAGCTCGACGGCCCGGCGCAGGCAGTCCACACTGGCCTGGCGCACGGGCTCGTTGAGGCTGGATGGATCGAGCCACAGGAAGGGCAGGTGGACGGTGCAGGTGAAGCCCAATTCCTGCTGCAGGCCGGCTATGGCGGCGTAGAACCCGGCGTCGAATACCTGGGGGAAGATGATCCCCAAGTCCAGGTTGAGTTCGACTGCCGGCAGGCCATAACCTTCGACCAGTTGGCGGATGGCCGCCAGGCGGTGCGCCCGGGCCTGCTCAGGCCGGCGGGGGTCCACCCCCCAGCCGGCCAGCGGAATCGTCGTCGTCCCGATCTTCATAGTACGACCTCCTGCCACAACCGAGTTCTTGGACGCAGATAAACGTTGATTTTATCTTCTTATCTGCGTTCATCCGCGTTGATCCGCGTCCCGCAATTCTTGATGGAACTCGTCCTCGGTGATGAATTCACCGCCTTCGATCTCCTGCGAGACGATCTGGCGGTTCTCATCGAAACGGATGGTCGCGTACATCAGCGAGAAGCAGGTGCCGTCCATCATCTCCTTGCGCAAGACGTAACCACCCTCGTCCAGGTCCTGCAGCAGATCGAAGCGAAGATCGGCGCGCAGTTGGAGTTTCTGGCCGCACCGGCCGCAGCGGACGTAGAAATAGAAACCGTCCGGGTCGCGCGGCCGCCCCCTGCCGCCTCCCGACCCGCGCAAGCGCTCCAACCACTTCATGCCCCCACCTCCCCCAGGAATTGCTATCAGTATAGCACAATGTCAAAACGAGGACAATAGGAAACTGGGCACCGTTCATTTGACGAAGAGAAGACCTTGTCATATAATTTGAGGGCTTCCAGAGAGGGTGTTACCTGAAGATTAAGAGGACTGGCTGATGACAAACGTGCGTAACCATAACCCCCGCCCACGGAGGATCTCCAGGCGAGAGTTCATCAAGCTGGCGGCGATCACGGGCCTGTTGGCCGGATGTCGCCCGGCCGAGCCGCCAGCCGCGCCACCCAGTGAGCCAATTGCCCTGCCGCCCCCTGCGCCAACCACCGTGCCGACCGCCACTCCCGCCACCCCCGCCCCCACGCCAACCCCTGCGCCTACCGCCACGCCAACCGCGGCACCGTGGCGCCCGGAGGTCATCCAGATGTACCCCGACGTGCCGAGCCGGGTCGTGCGCGCCCGCCACGCGGGCGTGTGGGACGGCGACAATCTCGTGCCGGAGGCCCTCGGGCAGATGCTCGACGCCTCGATCACGAACCTGACCGGCCTGGACGACGTGAACGCAGCCTGGGCCGCACTGTTCGACCCCGGCGAGCGCATCGCCATCAAGGTCAACACCATCCTCGGCAGCAGCGGTTGGACGCGCGTCCCGTTGGTGACGGCAGTGACCGGGCGTTTGCAGGCGGCCGGTATCCCTCCCGAGCAGATTATCGTCTTCGACCGGGATACCTATGAACTGATCAATGCGGGCTACACAATCAACCAGGACAAGCCCGGCGTGCGCTGCTACGGCACGGACGGCGACTACACCGAGGGCTGGACGGTGGCGGACATTGACGTGCGGCTCAGCAACATCCTGTTGGACTGCGACGCGCTGATCAACATGCCCATCGTCAAACAGCACATGTACGCGGGGGTCTCGTTTGCGATGAAGAACCACTATGGCACCTGCGACAGGCCCTCATTCCTGCACCCGCCACACACGGCACGCGCGATCGCGGAACTGAACGCACTGGCGCCGATCCGCGACCGCCAGCGGCTGATCGTCGGCGACGTGCTGACGGTCGTGTTGGGGGACAACTGGGAGTCCTCGACGCCCGGCGACTCGATCTTGATGAGTTTCGATCCGGTCGCCGCCGATACGGTTGCGCTGCAGTTGTTCAGCGAGGTGCGGACAGCCAGCGGCAAGGATCCGGCCGGATACGTCGAAAAGGCCAACGCCTGGCTGGCGAACAGCGTCGAGTTGGGCCTGGGCACGAACGATCCGGGTCAGATGGAATTGGTGGAGTTGAACGTAGGATGACCAGATTGAACCGGCGACAGTTTCTGAAATTGACCGGTGCAGCGGCGGCCGGCGTCGCTCTCCTGGGCGCTGGCTGCGCCGCCCAACCATCCACTGAGACCACCGGTCGCCGGCAAGCGCCTGCCCCAACCAGCGATCAGGCCTACCTGGCCGTGGCCCGGGGCGGCGACGCGGCGGCGATCACCAGCGCGGCGCTTGCTGCGCTGGGCGGCATCGAACGCTTCGTGCGCTCCGGCGACGACGTCATCATCAAGCCCAACATCTGCGTGGACTATCATCCGCCGGAATATGCGGCGACGACCAACCCCACCGTCGTCGCCACGCTCGTCACGCTCTGCCTGGGGGCAGGGGCACGGCGCGTGCGGGTGATGGACACGCCGCTTGGCGGCAGCACGGCGGAGTCGGCCTACGCAGTGAGCGGCATCGGGGACGCCGTGCGGGCGGCCGGCGGCGAGATGGAAGTGATGAGCCCGGTCAAGTTCGCCGAGTTTGCCATTCCTGAAGGCCGGGACATCACGGCCTGGGAAGTCTACCGGGACGTGGTCGAAGCGCCTGTGCTGATCAACGTGCCAATCGCCAAGCACCACTCGCTGGCGCGGCTGAGCCTGGGGTGCAAGAACCTGCTCGGCGTGATCCACAGCCCCAACCAGATGCACGTTAAACTGGGCCAGCGCGTGGCTGATCTGATGAGCCTGGTCCGCCCAGCGCTGACCGTCGTGGACGCGGTGCGCATCCTGACCGCACACGGCCCGACCGGCGGCAGCCTGAACGACGTGCAGCAGACAAACACGGTCGTCGCCAGCCACGACACCGTTGCCGTGGACGCCTGGGCCGCGACGCTCTTCGGCCTGAGTGGGGCAGACGTCCCCTACGTGAAAGCGGCGGCGGAGATGGGGCTGGGGACGATGGAGTTGGGCAATGTCAAAGTGGAGGAAATCGGTGCGTAGACTTCCACCTCCCCTCCCTCCCAGGGAGGGGTTGGGGGAGGGTAGACCCTCGCATACTGGTCAGTCTTCCCCCCTCCCTCCCAGGGAGGGGTTAGGGGAGGGTAGACCCTCGCATACCGGTCAGTCTTCCCCCCTCCCTCCCAGGGAGGGGTTAGGGGAGGGTAGACCCTCGCATACCGGTCAGTCTTCCCCCCTCCCTCCCAGGGAGGGGTTAGGGGAGGGTAGACTCTGGTATCGAGGGCTGTTCTTCATTCTCTTGTTGTTGCTGGCAGGATGCAGGGCCACAGCCCCCACGCTGGCCGACGTCTTGCCCGGTGCGGAGGCCTTCCCCGGCTGGACGCCCGCCGGCACCGTGATGACCTTCAACCGCGACAACCTCTACGACCTGGTGGACGGCCAGGCCGACGCGTTCTTCGCCTACGGCTTCGAGCAGGTAGCGGTGCAGCGGTACGAGAATGCGGAGGGAGAAAAGCTGGACACCGAGGTCTGGCAATTGGCGACGGCGGCTGACGCTTACGGCCTCTTTACCGCCAGCACCGCCGGCGCGCCGGTCGCGATCGGCAACGAAGGTGGTGCCGACCCTGGACGGAGGTTGACTTTCTGGCAGGATCGCTACACCGTGCACGTGCGCGCCCGCCAGGAACTCGACGACGCCACGCTACGGGACCTGGCGGAGGCGATCTCCGCCGAGCTGCCTTCCGGTGGAAAGCGGCCCGCGCTGGTAGACCGCTTGCCGTCCGAGGAGCTGGTGGAGCACAGTGCGGTCTTCTTCCACGAGGAAATCTCTATCCAGGACGAAGTGTGGTTGGGCGGCGAGAACATCCTGGGGTTGAGCCAGGAGACAGACGGCGTCCTGGCACGCTACGACATCGGCGGCGCGATGGTGCGGCTGCTGTTGGTAGAGTACCCGGATGCGGGAGCGGCCTCAGCCGGATTGGCGGCTCTCCGGGGCGGGCAGGTCAGCGGCCTGGTGGCCGCCGGCGCGCGCGACAACCTGCTGGGCGCAGTGTTCGGCGAGGTGGATGAGCCGGCGGCCGATGCGCTGCTGGCGGCCGCACTGGGCAGGTAGGGCAGAGTGACCACGATCAACGTCCGCCAGGTGACCTCGAGCGATTTGCCTTGCATCGTCCAGCATTATGGGGCAGGCGACAGCCCCTGGGACCCCTTCGGCGACCTGGGTAGGCTGCAAAGCATTCCCCTGGAAGGGTTGATCGTCGCTGAGGTGGACGGGCAATATGCCGGCTTTCTGTATTGGTTTGTCGGAGAAAGGCCCTGGTTCGATTCACAGGTCGAGCAATACGCCCACATCGTCGAAGTGCAAGTGGTAGAACGGCACAGGGGACTGGGCGTGGGCAGGCAGTTGCTCGCGTATGCACTGGAGCGATTAAAAGGGAGCGGGATTCAGGTCGTCCACGTTGACACGACCGAAGACAACGCGGCAGCCCGATGCCTGTATGAGGGGGCAGGCTTCCGCCTGTTCGCTCGAACGATCCACTACAAACTGGAAATCTGATCACGTTTCACGCATCACGTTTTACGTTTCACGCATTACGGCAGTACAATTTGAATCAACACAGGAGTACAACACCATGAAAAGTCACGAGATTGATTACGCAGTGTACGGCGACGACCTGCAGTTTGTGGAGGTCGAACTGGACCCCGGCGAGACCGTGATCGCGGAGGCCGGGATGATGATGTACATGGAGGACGGCATCGGCTTCGAGACGAAGATGGGCGATGGCTCCAAGCCGCAGGCGGGGCTCCTGGACAAACTGGTCGGCGCAGGGATGCGGGCGCTCACCGGCGAGTCGCTGTTTATGACCCACTTTACCAATCGCGGGCGTGAAGGTAAGAAGCACGTGGCCTTCGGTGCACCCTACCCGGGCAAGATCATCGCGATTGACCTGGACGAGGCGCACGGCGAGCTCATCTGCCAGAAAGACTCGTTCCTGTGTGCGGCGCTGGGCACGGAGTTGAGCATCGCGTTCAACAAAAAGTTGGGCGCCGGGCTCTTCGGTGGCGAGGGCTTTATCCTCCAACGGATGCGTGGCGACGGCATGGTCTTCATCCACGCGGGCGGTACCATCGTCGAGAAGCGCCTCAACAACGAGAAAGTGATGGTGGATACCGGCTGCATCGTCGCGTTCGAAAACACGATCAGCTACGACATCCAGCGGGCGGGCAACCTGAAGTCCATGATTTTCGGCGGCGAGGGGATCTTCCTGGCCACGCTGCAGGGGAGCGGCCGCGTGTGGCTCCAGTCGCTGCCGTTCTCGCGCCTGGCCGATCGCATCCTCGAATTCGCACCCTCCGCAGGTGGCAAGGCCTCAGACGAAGGCTCGCTCCTGCGCGGGGCGACCAAGCTGTTTCAGCAATAGATGACCTGGTCACGCTGGCGACGGGTTCGACAGGCCGTCCAGATTCTGGCCTTTGCGCTGTACGTCTACCTGCTTTTTGCTGCACTGCAGCGGCGGGCAGCTTTCCCGCTGGCCGATCTCTTCTTCCGGCTCGACCCGCTGGCGGCGCTCGGGGCGATGGTGGCCAGTCGGACGTGGCTCCCGCGGCTCCTGCTGGCGCTCGTCACGCTGGGGCTGACGCTGGCGCTTGGCCGGGTGTGGTGCGGCTGGCTGTGCCCGCTCGGCACACTGCTGGAGTGGGCGCGCTTTCCAGAAACCCGGTTTTGGGGAAAAACCGGGTTTCTCATCCTCTCCTCGCGCTGGCGGACGGTCAAGAATTTTCTCCTGATCCTGATCCTGGCCGCGGCGCTGTTCGGCAACCTCAGCCTGCTCATTTTCGATCCGCTGGCGCTGTTCACGCGGACGATGACGACAGCCGTCCTCCC
>Ga0172366_10004876_pt1 | contig 10591 bp, 9 predicted proteins | sample LakKivSesite69cm_FD_114533 | JGI IMG/M metagenome (GOLD analysis project Ga0172366, IMG submission 114533) | Sediment microbial communities from Lake Kivu, Rwanda - Sediment site 69cm | ecosystem: Environmental > Aquatic > Freshwater > Lake > Sediment | place: Rwanda: Western Province, Lake Kivu...
AAGAGGACTATCAAATTCTACTTCTAATAATAACCGTCGTGCAGGTAAATAACAACCACCTTCAATATCCTCTGGTTTGGTATCTTTGGTGGCATTTATCCCCTGCTCTAAATTCCAATATTGTACTTTCCCGCGAATAGTTACCTCTGCAAAAACATTAGAAATACTTAAAAGCAAAAAACAGAAAAGAATGATAAATAATTTTATTTTAATTTTCATAAAACTACTCCTGCGCTCTCATAAGGATAAATTTCAATCTATAGGTAAAAATATTTTTTCTATATAAAACAATTGGTACTTATTTCTCAAGGACTGGTGGTAATAGAGACAATCTTCCAGCTATCTCCATAAGGTGTAATGCTAATCCAGCGGGTGTTTCTTCCCTCATCCCAGCCGTAATAGGGAGCTCCAGCTCGCGGAAGGGCATAAATGATAGTCCGATAGAGGGGCTGCTTGTTATGCCATTTACGTTCCTCTTCCGGGTACAGGCTGATTATTTTAATTAATTCCAAACTGGAAAAAGCAGTTTTCCACATCTCCTGTATCATTTCATTTCCAGCCAGCTCTCTATCCATCATGGAAAAATATTGCTCGATGTCTCCTTGAGTAATGGCTTCAAAAAAGTCATAAATAAAATTTTCTTCCTTTATTTTAACCTTTTTGTCAGGATAGAATTCATATTTTACTTCTTCTGGATTTATCTTCTTTAAGGTCTGGGGATCGAAATATTCACGCCTTATCAATTCTCCGCTTATTCCATCTACTGCATAAGTAGAAACTTGAGACCAAAAGAGGAAAAGCCATACTGGTCTACCTCGTAAATCTTCAATAGAATTATCTATAACGTAAACCACATTAGGTCTTTCCCAGGAAGGAGCTCCGGCAGTAAAGATCACTTGAGCTGCCTCTTGCATAGAAACTACAGTTTTATCTTTAGGAAGATTGAGCAGAATAGGAGATAATCTTTTCAGGTATTCACCGCCCTCTTCTCTGGTGACAATCTGACCATCCATCAACTTAAAATAATAAATTTGTTCATCCCTGGGGCGGGCAAACATGACCTCCCATTCCCAGGAGAGTTCATTTTGATACCAGTGATAATCCAATGACCTGGCGGGAGGACATAAATACCATAAAACCGCTTCTTTATCCCACTGCTTAGCCTCCTGATAAGCCAGATTAGCAGCCTCTGAAGAAGTTAACTGAGGTATACTCCTTGCTTCTTTAGCCAGACTAATTATCGGAAAAAGGAAGAGTAAAATACTGATTATTAAACACTCCCGGATTATTTTTCTTCTAAAATTATTTTTATAGTATGTCATATTCCTCAAGTCCTCTCTATTTAATCCGATTCTTGCTTTATTCCCAGCCTCCCGTTTTGCATTTTAGCATTACTTTCCTCTCCTCATATCTATTTACGGTCTCTCAGTGAATAAAAGGATACTATCCTCATTAAAAGCTATGTGATTATCCTCAGGATTTAACCTTTCTATACGGAAGAAAAAGGTAGTAGCACCGGCAATAAAATCTCGAGGAATAGTAATAAATCCATTACAGGTATAACCCACCGGATCGTGAGCAGGAGAGACATTAGGTAAGGTGATTTCTTTAGTTTGAAATACTCCTCCCATCTTCTCGGTTCCGGGAAATCCGTAAATTAATAGAAAGTGGGCATCAAAACCCCTGCCTCCGTCCATAGTATTAGTTGCTAAAGCGGTGATATTTAATACCAAATCGGACCCTCCGGCTGGAATATTATCAAAAGTCCACTCGGCATAATGATTGAGGGCAGAATCACGAAGCCAATACCATTTATTAATCAAATCACCGTTGGTGTTAAAATGGGCAGCCAGGTTGGGAACACTGGCTAGAATAGATAAAGTAATTAACCAAATAAAAAAACTAATTAAAAAGATAAATAAAATAATTTTTTGAATTTTTCTCATTACGTGCTCCCTTAGTTTTAAAAAATTCCCTCAGATTTATGTGGACTTTTCTTTCTTTTTAATCCCTCTTATTATTTAAAAACGTTCTGTTCCTTTAGATATAAAAAACAAAGAGTGGTAAATCTATACCTTTTTTATTACATATTATAATATTTTCTGGGAAAAAAATAAGAAATATTTTTAAGTAAGTAAGATAGATAACTAAATCTTGTTTTCTTTAATATTTGATATATAGCAACGAAGCTAAAAATATGCTAAAGCAAAATCAAGAAAGTTAGAATTGAACACCAATAATTTTTCTTCTTTACAGAAAATCTTTAATAAATAAAAAGTTATTCAGATTGAAATAAGTACATTTTTTAAAGGAAGATTATTCGGAAGGTAAAAGATCATTATTAGATAATCTACTTGAATAAACAAATAGATTATATTTCTTTAAGCATATATAGTGATTTTACTATTGACTATGTCCCAGCATGGGGACAAATCTTACTCCCAAAATTCCTCGGGATTTTACCTCTCCTTTTATCTTTTCTATCTTCATTAAAGTCTGCACCATCCATACTCCCCCTACCGGTATTACTATTCTCCCTCCCTCTTCTTTAATCTGCTGAATAAGGGGCGGAGGAACATGGTCAGGGGCACAGGTTACTATAATAGCATCATAAGGGGCATATTCTTCCCAACCATAATAACCATCTCCCACTTTAAAATGGACATTTTTATAACCTAATTGCTTAAGTAAACTTTCTGATTTCCGGGAGAGGCTCTCGTATATTTCTACTGTATAAACTTCTTTTACTATCTCAGCCAGTACTGCGGCTTGATATCCTGAACCAGTCCCTATTTCTAAAACCCTTTCTTCTCCAGTTAATTCTAAAAGTTGAGTCATTAAGGCTACAATGTACGGCTGAGAAATAGTTTGACCTTCTCCAATAGGAAGAGGATAATCATTATAAGCTGATTCTCTAATATTTTCATCCACAAACCGGTGACGGGGGACGATAAGCATCGCTTTTAAAGTTAAAGGATCGGTAATGTCTCTGCCCTGCAATTGAAGTTTTACCATTTGCTCTCTTCTTGACCGAAACACTTCTTCTCCTTCTTCTATTATCTGCTCATTATCAGAAATATTAACGACTAAAAATATTAATAATACTAGAATAAAAATAAGATATTTTTTCATCATCCGACCTTCCATCAATATAATCTACTCAGTCATTACTTAATTATATTGATATCCCCTTATTTTATATTATATCAAATAGAGAAGAAAAAAGTCTTATAACTTACTTCTACTTGATCCCGTTTACTATTAAAAAAGTAAAGTATATTAATATTATTTTCCCAGATCCAAGTTAATTAAAATTCTCCGCCTTATTATGCCTTTAAAATGACCAGTCCTTATTACCTCTTATCTTTCCTGATTAGAGTTTGTTTTTCATCGCTTCTTTAATTAATTGTAAGGCAATGATCTCCCTCTGTATTTGATTAGTCCCCTCATAAATCTGAGTAATCTTGGCATCCCTCATTCTCTTCTCCATCGGATAGTCCTTCATATATCCATAACCACCAAAAATTTGAACTGCATCTATAGTAACCTGCATAGCCATATCCGAAGCAAATAGTTTGGTCATAGAAGATATTTTAGAAATATCCTTTGCTCCACTATCTATATATCTCGCCCCTGCATATAATAAAGCTCGAGCAGCCTCTACCTGGGTAGCCATATCTGCCAGCATAAATTGAAGGCCTTGAAAAGAAGATATAGGTCTTCCAAACTGAATCCTTTCTCGAGCATATTTTATAGCATCATTCAGGGCACCCTGAGCAATCCCGATAGCCTGAGCTGCTACTCCCGGTCGAGATTTATCCAGAGTTTTCATAGCTATTAGAAAGCCCATCCCTTCTTTTCCCAGTAGATTACTCCGGGGAATTCTGCAATCATTGAAAATAAGCTCCCGGGTAGAAGAACACCGGATTCCCAGCTTGTTCTCTTTTTTCCCAAAACTAAATCCGGGGGTATCTTTCTCCACGATAAAGGCGGAAGCCCCCCGGCTACCTTTGGTTCGGTCAGTAATAGCGATTACCGTATAAATTTCAGCTTCACCCCCGTTAGTAATCCACTGTTTATTCCCATTCAAAATATAGTAATCTCCATCAGCTATAGCAGTGGTGCGGATGTTACCTGCATCGCTACCTGCCTCAGATTCAGTGAGAGCAAAGGCAGTCAATTTCTCACCCCTGGCTATCACTGGTAGATATTTCTTTTTTTGTTCTTCTGAGCCGAATAAGATAAGGGGGTAAGAACCTAAAGCTGTGGCAGCATAAGATACAGCAACACCCGCGCAGGCTTTACTTAACTCCTCTACTACAATACATAAATCTAAAATCCCCTTACCTAACCCTCCATATTCTTCCGGAATAAATAGGGCGAAAAGATCTAATTGGGCAAACAATTTCATTAATTCCCAGGGAAATTCTTCTTTTTCGTCCAGTTGAGCAGCCACGGGGGTTACCTTTTCCTGAGCTATCTGTTTTACCAGGTCTCTTATCATCTCTTGTTCTTCTGTAAAAAAATAATTCATCCACTCTACCTCCTTTCTTTACTTCCAGTAAAGCAAATTACTATAAATTTTATATGGTTCAAGCCAATAAAAAACTATAAATAGATATACTTTCTTTGCCTTCTAAAAAATCTTATCTTCTCCACATAAATTAAATTATAAATAAAAAAGATAAGTAATCAGAATTAGAAATATCAACTTTAATTATCTTATTCTACAATGGTCAGATTTTTTTAGGGTATTTTAACTTCTAAAAAGAACTTCCTCTTTGGTAAAAAGACGAGTAGCTCCCAGCAGGGCCAAACCAGCAATTACTATATTGGCAAAAAAGGTAGTCCAGATATGATTCCATATAATCTTCCCCCTTAATAATTCTCTAAATACAAAGCTATTATTTAAGACAGGAAACAGAAACATTTGATCAGAAATCTCTATACCCTGATTAATTGACATTATTCCCAGGAAAATAGTGAGCATATAAATAGGGGTAATATAGCTAGAGGCTTCTCTCACATTGCGAGCAAATATACCAATCATGACCAGAATTGAACTGGCTAATCCAACCAGGGGTAATAATACTAAAAATAGTAAGCAGATATTATTAAGGGGTATTCCAAATTTTGCACCCTCAAATCCCTCCGTCCCGGAAGCACTCGATAAAAAAGCAATACTAAGACCAAGCAATCCCAGGACCATACTAGTCAGAGAAACAGTCATAACTGTAAAACATTTACCTAAGACTATCTCCAATCTACTTACCTGACTTACCAGTAAGGTAGCAATAGTGCCTCTTTCTTTTTCTCCGGCAGTTAAATCTACAGCGGTGTGCATTGCCCCAGCAAAAATTAGAATAATAATTAAATAGGGAAGTAAAAAAGATAAAAATGACCCGGCTATCTTTTCAGCAGAGGCAATATTTTCTTCCTGTAAAATTATTGGATTTAGAAAATCTTCTTTTAATCCTACCAGAGAAAGTCTCTTTTGAATTATTTCTCTTTTATATTTTTCAATCGCTTCTTTAATTCTCTTCTGGGCTACCATTGATTTTAATTCAGTGGCATCATATTTTAATATAAGATTACCAAAATCACCCTGTTCTATTTTAGCCTTAAAATCTGACGGAATCTCCAGGATCAATTGAATATCAGAATTTTTTAATCGGGAATAGAGGTCTTCCGATACAGAAAGAATCTCTACCCTTTTATCTTCTTCCAGATACCGAACTAGTTGAGGAGCAAACTCAGAACCAGTCAGAACAATTTTAGAGACTGATTCTTCTGATTTCATACTTCCGACTTTATTCAAGTAACCTATCCCTGCGAACAAGAGAGGATAAAAGATTAAAGGAACTATGATCATCACCCGGATAGTTCTTCTATCCCGGATAGTTCCCCTTAATTCTTTTATCCAGATAAGCTTAATATTTTTCCAGCTCATCAACTACCTTCTCCTTTCTGATCAGGTTAAAGAATATTTCCTCTAAATCTTCCGAGGCAAAACTCTTCTTGATCTCTTCTAAGGTTCCTTTCGCCACTATCTTCCCCTGATGAATAATGGCAATTACATCACATAACCTCTCTGCCTCCCGCATAATATGGGTGGAAAAGATAATACATTTTCCCTCTTTTTTGAATCTTTTTACATATTCCATTACTGTTCGAGCAGTAATTAAATCCAGACCAACAGTTGGTTCATCTAAAATCAAAACTGGGGGATTATGAATGATACTGCGAGCAATAGAAAGTTTTTGCTTCATTCCGGTGGAGAGTTTTTCTACCCTTATATCTTGAAAATCTTCCATATCCAGGTTATGAAAAATTTCTCCCATTCTTCTTTTAATATTCTCTTCTTCTACCCCATTAATTCGGCCAAAAAACTCTACTGTCTCCCGGGGAGTAAATCGATCGTATAAACCTGTTTCGCTGGATAAAAAACCAATTTCTTTTCTTACCTGATCAGCTTCTTTCACTACATCAAATCCATTGATCTTTACTTTTCCCTGGGTAGGAGACATCATAGCAGCTAGAATTCTAAGAGTGGTGGTTTTCCCTGCCCCGTTAGGACCTAATAAGCCAAAAATTTCTCCTTGCTGACAGTGAAAATCTATATTATTTACTGCCACTACCTGCCCTCTTTTTTTATCCTGGAATACCTTGGTCAGTCCTTCTACCTGAATCATCTCTTTTAAAATAATCCTCTCCTTTCTATTCTTAAATTTCCTTTTTCTCCTTATCCAAAGTAAAGTAGGAGTTTATGTTTATATGAACTAATACTCTTTTAATTAAGTCCAAGAGGTTGGTCATTAATTATTCAAGATGATCTTATTCAGTTTAACTTAAGTAGTTTTAATGTTTATAGTTTTTATTAATCTAATGGTCCCTCTCCTCAGACCAAAAGAGGGTAAAAATTTAAAATTTTTCTAAAGCCTGGATAATTTCCTCTTTCACCTCATTATCACTCTCTCTTTTCAACATCTCTTCCAGGACAGAACGGGCCTTCTTTCCGCCTATCTTCCCCAGTGCCCAGGCAGCATGACCTCGAACTAAGGCACTTTCTTCTTCTTTTAAAACCTTCGCCAAAGGAAGGATAGAATCTGGACTTCCCAGATTACCCAAAGCCAGAACTGCATTTCTCTTAATGGCTTCTCTTGGCCTCATCGCAATCTGGTTGTAAGCGAAATATTTCTGAAATTCCTCTTCGGAAAAATTCAGTAAAGGTAAAAGAGGTATCTTTGAACCAATATAGCCATAAGCAGGTTTAAAATGTTTAGGAATTATCCCCTTATTCCTGGGGCAAACTTCCTGACAGATCGTGCAACCATATAAAATATCTCCCCACATATCTCGAAAGACCAAAGGTACTTTCATTGACCTTTCGGAAATATACTGTAAACACCTGATCTGATCAATAATATAGGGAGCAACGATAGCCTGAGTCGGACAGGAATCTAGGCAAATTCTACAGGAACCGCAATCTTTATCGAGAGGCGAATCCACCTCTAACTCAAGTTCGGTGATTATTTCTCCCAAAACTACCCAGGAACCAAATCTTTCGGTTAATATAATTCCCTGTTTTCCATACCATCCCACTCCCGCCCTTCGAGCCAGAGGTTTTTCTACTAAAGGGACATAACAGGATTTACTTTTAGATTTATATCTAAAATCAGTTTTCTGATTAATAAAATCGATTAGCTGATTTAACTTCAAGACTACTTCGAAATAGAAATTCCCTGCATTATATTTAGCCACTCTTCCCATCGGTTCACCCTTGCACCAACTTTCTTCTTCCTCATGGATTAGATATCCCAGCGCAACACTGATAACTGATCTTCCCTTCTTTAAAATACTGCGCGGATTACACTTTTTTTTTATTTTATCAAGATCCGATAAGCGATAAGGGGAGGAAAGACTTTTTTTATTATCAGTACTACCGTAAGGTATATAACCTTTCTGGACATTCTCTATAATCCTTTCTTCCACTTCCGGAAAACTTTCCGTATGGGTAATCCCGATTACCTCTAAGCCTATTTCTTCTCCCCTTTCCTTTATTTGAGAAGTCAGTGACATAGAAACTCCCTTCTACTGGCAGCAATAGCTGCCCCTAAAGCTCCTACAATTTGTGGTTCTTGAGGAATATAAATTTCCGACCTTAACCTCTTTTTTAAAGCCTTAACCATCCCTACATTCTTTGCTACTCCACCGCTCAAGGTAATCACCCCTTCTATCCTCAGTCGGTTAGCCATACTGCAAATCCGGTTAGAAATAGCTTCATGTAGACCTCGGATAATATCTTCCCGGGCACAACCGTCAGCGAGGAGAGAAATTACCTCCGATTCAGCAAATACGGTACACATACTGCTTATTTTTATTCTTTTCTTCGATTTTAAAGATTCTATCCCTAATTCTTCTATCTTTAATCCCAGGGCATAAGCCATTACCTCTAAAAAACGTCCAGTCCCGGCTGCACATTTATCATTCATCACAAAATCAATTACCCGACCATCTTGATCGACACTAATTACCTTACTATCCTGACCGCCAATATCTATTACTGTCCTTGATTTTGGATTTAACCAATGAGCACCCAGGGCATGACAGGTAATCTCGGTAATAGATTTATGGGCGAAAGGTACATTTACTCGGCCATAACCAGTAGCAAAGATAACCTGTAAATCTTCAAAACGGTCCTGGGTCTTTTGAAGGGTAAGCTCCAGACAATCTCGGGCTAGTTTATTCACATCGTGACCTGCTGGGATAATAGTAAAACCCTTTATTTGATTATTTTCCCATATAAGCGATTTAATAGCTAATGAACCTATATCTAAACCTGCTACCTTCATCTTAATTCTTCCTTCCAGTCCATAATATCTATTTAGGATAACATTTCTAAAAAGGCTTCGACTCTGGTTCGAGTTTGTCCTTTAGAATAATTGCGAGAATCTGCACCATCTCCATCCAGGATTAACATGGGGATCTTTCTCTTCTGAAGATAATCTTTGATGATGGGTGCTCCTCCACAGCTCTGCCGACAACCCCTTTGAGAAAAATGAATTACTCCATCTATTTTATATTTCTTGACCAAATCATATATTCTATTAATCCTTCTTTCTAGGGGACCGGCTCCAAAATTGGAAATTATTTTTTGAGTTAAACTCTCCCAAGGATTTTGCGAATCTAAAGGTGGCCAATAGGGATAACTTACTTCTTCAAAGGAAATCATCCCCTTGTTTTCTTGAATATTTCTCATTATTTCATTGGGATAATAAGGCCTGATCTGATGAAGCCAGAGAATTCTTTTTTCCTCATTATCTATTTTTCTTTCGGGCTGATTGCTTTTCTCTTCTACTTCCTTATATAAAGTAAGATAAAATTCTAAGCCTTTCTTGGTCCCTAAAGAAGAGAAGAACATATATAAAATATAAGCCATAGCTTCCCAGCCCGATAGAGGAGAGGGGGTATCTTCTCTTAATTGATTGATCTTAACTAAATAATCCCTGGTGAGATTGGATAGATAAAACACTTCCTCTATTTTATTATTAGATATTTTTTGCCCTTGATCCTGACCTATTTGATTAATCATCTCCTTTAATTGAATGGTAAGATATCTCTTTGCTCCCTCGTCATTATAGTAAGGAGTATCAATTAGATAATGTTTACAATTATAATACCTGCTTATATTGTGAAAAAATTTAGAAGAGCCATCGCACAGCTGGGAACTGGAAATAATCAGATCTGGCGGGGGGAACCAATCCTTCAGGATTAAACCGGCGGCTACCCGATAAAATGAACACAGGTCAGTAGAATAAAATTTTGACTCTGCCTCTTCGACAAGATAATCCGCCCAACCCAGGGAAGCTATTACTCCAGAAATAAGCTCAGGATAAACAGGAATAAAATCCAGACTGTATAACAGCTCGGAGGGAGTATAAATATTGGCCCAGACGATTAATCTTTTTCTCTGACTCGCCTCTCTTAATTGCTGAAAAAGAAAATCTAACCAGAGCTGGAAACTCTGAGAACTTTTTCTAAAATATAACTTGGTTAATCCCTCCCCTAGCTGATAAGTCTTAGAACTTTTAGTTATTTTCTTTAACCAATTAGAAATAAGAGTTTCTTGAAATCTATCTGCCAAACTCTAATACCTCCAGAAAAGCTTGAATCCTGGTCTTGTTCCTTCCTGTGGTTGGAGTAGAAAATTCTCCTTCTAAAAAGAGGCTGGGAATTCTATCTTTTTGCAACCTATCCCTGATTATCGGTAAATCAAACATCGAGGTATCACAAAACTTTAAATTATAAAAGATAACTCCCTCCACTTGATAATCTTGAATGACTTTCCTCAAATACTCCCATCGTTTTTCCAGGTTTACCATTCTTGGGCAGGGACATTTATAGAGATAAAATTCTGCCAGTGATTTAAGAAGATTCCTCTGGTTGGCTTTCCAATCAGGTATTGCAATTCGACCCTCAAAATATCTGTTCCCATTACAAGTATCTATAAATACTACTTTTCCACCATACTCTTCGATAATTTTCACTAATTCTAAATCATCCAGCAATGTTCCAGTAATAAGAAGTCTTG
>Ga0172366_10004877_pt1 | contig 10590 bp, 18 predicted proteins | sample LakKivSesite69cm_FD_114533 | JGI IMG/M metagenome (GOLD analysis project Ga0172366, IMG submission 114533) | Sediment microbial communities from Lake Kivu, Rwanda - Sediment site 69cm | ecosystem: Environmental > Aquatic > Freshwater > Lake > Sediment | place: Rwanda: Western Province, Lake...
ACTTACGGCCACAATTTGAACAATAGGCATGGTTTAACATTGGACGTACACCATCGCACCAGTGGCATGGCGTACTTTGTTTGTTGTTTGTCTGTTGAGCGAGTTCCGCTTTTAAGGCGGCAATTTGTGATTCAAGTTGACGAATTTTTATAGTATTAAAACTTTCTTTTAACAATTCACCATCATACATATTGCCTCCTTTAATAAATTTAAGAGTGAAATTGCAAACAACTCCTCCCGCTCCTTACCACTGCCACACCGGCACAGGTTGTCTGACATCAGTACTCCTCCGGGAACAGGAACGTTCCCGACCAGAAGGTGCCTTGGTCGTCGATCTTGAAGTAGAACTTCTTGATGGGAAGCGACTCGTCCTTGAGCAGGATGGTCGTCTCGTCCAGTTTACCACGACGGGCTTCGTCGAGGAAGTAGCCCGCCGACCTCACCTGCAGGACGCCGTCCTCAGGCTGCTCGAACACGAGCATGTCCACTGGGTGCTTGGCTAGGCAGGTGGCGACGTCATGGACGTACGCAAGAGACTCAAGGCCCGCATACTCCGCCGCCCAGGCCGTCGTGGCCACGATCTTCAATGGCTTGCCGAGTAAGTCCGTGAAGATTGCTTTGTGCATGATGTCCTCCTACGCCTTGACACCAAAGAACTCATCCGCTACTGGGCCGCCCTTCCGCGCCACTGTTTTGCACGCCTCGACCACCTTGTGCTGGAAAGCCTTGCAGCATGTGTACACGATCATCGTGTAGGTGCGGTCGTTCTTGAGCATCTCCATCCAAGTCTTGGCGGCCTGCCCAGCTTCCTCGGGCTTGGAGGAGTAGATGAACGCTACATCCTCAGGCACCTTACACGCCCCACCACACAAGGTGCACGCCATGTATCCGTCCTCCGCAGGGGCACCTTTCCTGGAACAACGGGGGCAATCGACCAGAGTACGTTCCACCTTGGGAGTTGCCATGTCACACCTCCTTATTTTGTTCGCGCCGGCGCCGTAGCAGTCTTTGCTCGGCCGGCCAGGCGCCTGGTGCTCGCGGTGAGGTCCTAGGGAAGGTCCTCGTTATTTCCGGGCCCAGGGGACATCGTGCTCGCCCCAGGGCTCGTGAGTTCCGTCTTCGTGGAACACCGGCAGCACGTAACAATAGATGAGACCCTGCGAGTTGTCGAGGTTGGTGCGCGCACATTGGTTGGCGTCTGCCTTGGCTGATGCGTAGACGCTCTCGAAGTCCGGCATCTCCTTCTTCAGCTGCGCCCTGCGCGCCGCATAGTTCACCGTCACTTCCTTGATGTCGGTGTAGGGGTCGGGCTTGCCACACTTGACGTCCCACTCATGCCGGATGATCTCCTCTTCCATCTCCAGCAGTTCGTGGACGACGACACCCTTCATCATGTCAGACACACCGGCGTACTGCTCGTTGTCGATCTCAGAGAGGAGCCCGTCGGACATCTCTCGGCTCTGGGCTTTGTTCTGGGAGACGGTCATCGCATGCGTGTCCACCGGCTCCTTGCAGTCCGCCACGAGGTCCTTGGGTATATCCAAGCCCTTCAGCTGGTCCGTGGGTCCCTCGCCCCTCTCCTGAGCCCACCGGTCGGTCACGAGGGGGATGGCCTTGTAGCCCTCCTTGCGCATCCAGTCGATGCTGTGCTTCGTGATGCGACCACCGCCGAGTTCGATGCCGATGGGCTGGTGATAGCCGTTCACGATGCAACTGATGGTGGCTGTGCCTGAGTAGTATTTCCACGCCTGTCGCTGGGCTGGGGTCATGTCCTTCACGGCCGTGCCCGGGTCCTTGTAGTGCTGCTTCTTGATGGCCCCCAAGGCTTTACCGTACATCTTCTCGTGCTCCTGACGGCGCCGCTGCCACTCCTCCTTGGAGAGGGTGACCCACCTGCCGAGGAGCCAGCAGCTGTTGGTCTCGTTGAAGCCTGGCTGGTATAGCTGGTACTTCGGCGTCTTGTGGTTCGTCACCCTGCTGAGGACCTTGGGAAAACTCATGCCTTCTCCCTTCCTGCCTCCGCACGGTGTTGTCTGATGAACTGCTTCATGGTCATACGGAAGGTCCTTTCTTCCTGGGATTCACATACCCTCGTCCGACGTCCCCCTCGCAGATCCATTCGGGGTCCTCGTCCACCACGAACCCGTACACCACGAAACGCGTGTAGTCTTTCTTCCGCAGCAAATGGTCGAAGAGCGGGTCGGTCCAGACTTCCAGAAGAACCTGGTTGTTGGGCCGGAGTTCTGCGACACGAACGATGTCGATGTACTCGGTCTTCCTCATCACCCCCCGGATTCTTTTGGAGAGCCTCTCCGGAAGATCCCGCTTTCTCAAACAGATGCCCACTCGAAGTTTCCTGCTGAGCTGATCCCCGTATCTGAAGTGGGACATGGATGACCTCCTTCAGTCCTCCAAGATGTACCGAAGAGCCTTGGCGAAAGCAGGCGTGGAGATGACCACACCCTCCAGGGCCATGGCGCCGATCAACCTGCGGACTTGCTTCGGCAGGAGAGGCGCATCCACCCACACCCTGTCGTCCTTGAGAGTCACAAGGACTGCGCCGTCAAGCAGCCAAACATGCACGGTGCCATCCGGCAGTGTGGTCACGTGCGTCTCGGGTGTCGTGCCCGGCACAAAGTTCCGGTTGGCGACCACCGTGAGGGGCAGTTCGGCGCGGCGACTCTCATAGGTCGCCGTCCGGTGCCCGCGGTCCAGTGTGAAGATACCGTCCTCGGAGCCCAAGGAAACCTCCTCCGGGTTCGTCACCCGGAGGAGTGTGCCGGAGTCGTCAGCGAAAACCTGCTCGTCCTTGCGGACGATGCGAAGACGCTTGAGATTCATCGGAGTCCCTCCTGTGGGGTGTAAGGTCCTACGCTATATACTCTTGAGGAAGTCGTCGACGCTCTGGGCGTTCTCGAGCTTCTTGGCCACGTCGATGATGTCGTCGGCCGTGATGGGCCCGTGGTCCGTAGAGGGACGAGCTTCCATGCTGGGCTGCGGTCCGGTCTCTCCGGACACGGCATCCTCGCCATACTCGCGCTCGATATAGCCGCGCTTGGTGAAGGCCACAGCGTGCCGCAGGCCCTTCATGCCGGCGAAGTGATCGAGGACCGCATTCGCGACGTCGTCGCTCTCTTCGCCCATGCTGAACGCGAGAATGGCGGCACGGGCACTTACCCCTACCGGTACCGGACAGGACTCGATGCGTGCCTCGAACTCTCCTTTGACTTCCAGCGGGTCGAGCCCTTCGAAGTTGGGCTTGGTCACCCACCGGACCTTGAACCCGTTCGGTTCCTGTGCTTCCTCGATTGCCTTCTTGAATGCCGTGACGTCGAGGTCCTTGGTCGTGCTCTCCGGCACGAGGATATACACAAGGTCCTTGTCGCCAGGAGAAGAGCACATGGCCAGGTCGCAACCCCTCATCGCGAATCCCACGAGGCCGTCGGGGAACTTGGCCCCGATGACCACGGTAATGAGCATCCCAAGTCTCACGCTCATGATCCGCCTCCCTGTATGGGGCGGGGAGATGCGAAAATCATCCCCGCCCCTCTCCCCTCCCTCAGTTCGCCACCACAGTGTACACGACCCCGCCCATCCGCAACTGCCGGATGCTCTCCAGCTTGTAGGTACGGACAACCACCTGGTCTTCCTTCTTCAGACCCTGGTTCTTGGCCTCATGCTCCAGCGGCAGGAAGTTGACCAGCTTCTCCCGCGGGATCTCCACGCCGGTCGGGATCTCCACGAACCGGACCTTGGACTTGAGCGGGATGACCTTGCCGTTCTTGATCGTCTGACCGAGGAACGCAAACCACGCGTAAATCTCCCCGGTCTTTTTGCTGGCCCGCAGACACTTGGTCCACGGCAGGGCCACGTGCCACGTGTCACCCCGCTTGTACTCCGAGGCGTCCTTGCCTTCCTTCTCCAGCCGGTTGATGATCAATTCCGGATACTCCGGACCGATCGTCGCCGCCCCGTAACCAATCTTGCGTACGTCCTCCCGCTTGATGTTCGGGAAGGCGATCTCCCAGGGCGTCTTCGACACGCGATCCTTCTGCAGGATCTTGGGGTCCGTCACCGTCTGCAGACCCACGAACCTCGACCCCTGTGCGTTGTCCAACAGAGCCGCGAACTGCTTCACCGTCAACACCTCGAACCGGACCTTCATGAGGTCCTCCCTTCTTAAGGTTTCACTTCCTGCAATATACTAAAATCAACGTACTTCGTGGACGAAGCGCCCTCACGGGGAGGGCGTTGTCGTCGGCTGCTGGGTCGTCTGAGGCTGCATGACCTTGACTCGGTCCTTGGCCTGCGCCTTCATCGTCAACTTCGCGGCGAGGGCATGGGCCTCGTCATTCGCCTGGAGTTCCTTGTTCTTCGCGATCTCATCGATGAACTTTGGCGTGAAGTGCGGTGCCACTGAGAACTTGCCACGCTTCATAGCGGCGATGACATATGCTCCTCTCTGTTCGTTGCTCTTCAACGCCAGTCGGCAGAGCCACGAGATCCAACCGGAGACCTGCGCCGCAGACAACGGCTGGCACTGGCCCCACTTGTTAATCTCATCGGCGATGGGCTGGCAGTCTCCGTCCTTGGTCAGCCGCTGCTCCTTGTTCCACCACTCATTGATCGCGTCCCGTCCGGCCGGCGGGATGTCGTTCTTCTTCCTCGCGATCTTGTTCACGGTGTCCTTCAGTCTCCGGAACTTCCCATTCACCTCGACCGTGTCATGGAGCATCGGCTTACGGGCCGTGTCCACGGTGATGATCTTCTCCACGATCTTGGTTTCGACGACCGGCTTCTCCACGATCTTCACGAGTTCCTTGACCTTCTCGATCTCGTGGCTCTCGAAGAACTTGGAGACGTTCTCCTTCGAATACTTCTGCATCAATTCGGCGAACTTCGGATGGGCTTTCACTGCCTCATCCACCTCGGCGATGATGGGCAGGATGAGCCCGCCGAACACCATCTCCCAAGGCTTGATCATATGCGCGTGTTCCGGCTTCGCCGCCCGTGCAGTCACCTCGGAGACGAAGTCTTCCCACTGCTTGCCGTCCATGAACCCTCCTTGCTTGGGTGCCTACGCCACCTTGCGGAGAACACCGGTCATCGACTTCTCCGACCGATGCGACCCAAGGATTTCCGTGAGTCTCTTGACAAGATGCTCGCCGATCGCTTGCGGCGGCAGTTCGATGGAGTCTTCACCGAAGAGGTGATCGACTCGGCACTGGATGCCGATCCCGATGACGACCACGCCCACCCTGCGTAGCACCACGATCAATCGCTGCACATGTTCGACCGCTGCTATGCCCCCATTCGGCATACCATCGGTCATCACCACCAGGATCTTCTTGTCCTCCTTGCGCTGCAGTAGGGACTCGACCGCCGGATGCATGGCCTCTGCCAAAGGAGTGCCACCGCATGCAAACGGGAACAGCCTCAGCATCGCTTGTCCCCGCCAAGGCTCTTGCCAAGCCTTGACCATATACCGTTCCCCGCTACTGAACACTGACACCTCGAACGGTATCCCAGCCGCACTGAGGTGATGAGCGATGCCGCTCATCGCTTGAGCTTGAAACATGTGCCGATTAGCGTCCAACATGCTGCCACTGCCATCGAGGAGGAACGACGCCGCCGCACGCTCTACGGCACCCGGCCTTCGGACCTTGTACAAATCGTCACGGGTCTCCATATGATCCCGCACCACGGCCTGCATGTCGATTCGACCCGCACGTTGCCGTCGCACGAGCCTCGGGCGGCTGTTCGCCACGAACAACTGCGTCATCGCCGACCCACGGGCACCCAGCATTTCGATACCCCTTTGGGCACAATACGTGGCCCCATCCAAATCAGTGGCCCGCATGATCCTCTCGAAGAGTTTTGTCGGCTCCCAATCATCAGCGGTTCTTATGGCAGCCTCTTTCAACTCGTCCGAGATGGTTTCGATGCCGTTCGTCTTCAACTCATCCAGTGCATCCGCGGCGTCCTTGGCAGCCTTCTCCTTCTGCTCTTCGGTCGCCTCTCCACCTGCGCCGGACCCACCGCCACCGCCTTCTTCGTCCTCGGACTCACCGTCTTCGCCGGACCCGTCACCGTCCTCGCTATCTCCTTCGTCGTCCTTGTCTTCGTCCTTCTCCTTGTCACCTCCGTCTTTATCACCGTCGGCGTCCTTATCCCCGCCTTCGTTCTCGTCGTCCTTGTCTCCGCTCTTGCCGTCGGGTTCTCCGTCCTTGTCCCCGTCCTCCTCATCGCCATCACCGTCATCACCGGAGTCGTCCTTGTTCCCGTCTTCGTCACCGTCCTTCTCGTCACCATCATCGTCACCACCGGCGTCGTCGGACTCTCCATCAGACTCCCCGTCCTCGTCCTTACTCTTAGGACCCTGCTGTTTCTGCTTCTGCTGTCCCTGCTGTTTCTGCTTCTGCTGTCCCTGCTGCAGCGCTTCCTTCGGGAGGTCTTTCTGCAGCTTGGCCATGATCTCCTTGGCCAGACCGAGTGACGCATACGAATCTACCAAGTCGATGACACGGTCCATAAGCGGTGCAAGGGTCCGGTCATAGATCCTTTGCACGGCTTCGGAAACCTTGACCTTCGCTTCCACACCGAGTTGCTTGCATCTCGCCTTGATGATCAGCAGACTGAGAGCACCTTGGACCGCGTTTGTGAGGTCGCTCGCCTCAAGCACTCGGTTAGTCCCGAGCCGCTCCGCGTGCTTCTCGAACGTCCCATAGAACCGAGCCCTGTCGACACGCAGGCCCGGATACTTGGTCCTCTCCTGGCTGTCCTCACCCCGCACGTCTTCCAATATATTGTGGATACCGTGCAGGAACTTGTTGCCCTTGAAGAGAATCAAGGGGACCTCGAAGGTCCCCTCGGTGATGTGACACGGCTCATGCGTGATGAGCTCATCGTGGTTCTCACGATCGATCTCATCCGCATCGAGCCGCTGGGCCGGCACCATGATGGTCTTACCATTGGTGCACGCATGAGGACCGACGATGACACTGACCTCCGGGCTGGACATCATCCCCGCGAGGATGTTATCCCGCTTGAGGATGTCCACGAACTTGCCTAGGGCCTTATCCAGGAACATACTACCTCCAGGAGAATTCTTGGGACACCGCCACTGCCGTCGCCGGGTCTGCGGTCTTGCCGATAATGGCCGGACCTGCAGCAGGCACGACGTGCCGATGCCAAATCTCCTCGTCGTTCGCCGCGCCCTTCTTGTCGCGCTTCATCGAACGCCGGACCTCGTCCGCCCACGCCTCGATCTCTCTGGTCGACATGACCAGATCGATAGTCCGTGCCTTATACAACTCGCGGACCTTGTTGGCGGCTTCGATCATCTTCGCGAGGATCGTATCCGGCACGCCCGATACCCGCCCCTTGAGGAGCATGAGTTCGGAGTCCGGACTCATGTAACCGACCTCCAAGACATAATGGATCCGGTTCATGAGCGCCAGAGATTGAATCTGCTCATGGGCGTACTCAGCGATGTTCTCCCCACGGCCTCTGGTATTCGCCGTGAAGATCACCCGATATCGGTCATGCTTCTTGTGTGTCTCTTCACCGTTGATCCAGAAGCTGACTTCCTTCACCTTGGGGTCGAACAACCCGTGACACTCCACAATGACGTCAGCCGGAATCGAGAACGCCTCATCCACGATCAGGATGTGCCCATTGACTGCAGCACCCAAGACCGCGCCGAAGACCGTGACGACATCACGCTGACCACCGGTGTACTTGAACTTGGTGGTCCCAATGATACTTTCGGTCGGCGCTTGGCCGGTGCCCTGGAGCATCCGGGGCTGATACACCAGTTCCCGGTATGCTTGATACTTGTCCTTGTCCGTGACCCCGTGTTTGACGAGGTCCTTGTTCTTCTCGAACGCCCTCAAATTGTGGGCGTAAGTGGACTTGTTGCACCAATCGACAAACGCCTTCGCCAACACCGTCTTGCCGCAACCCGTGGGCCCGGTAAACAATGGGATACGATTGTCCACTATCATTTCCCAGACATTTACGACCGGCACGGGTACCGTGCCGCCCTTGATGTCCAGGCCGTCCTCAACGAAGTCCGGGATGAGCGGCGTGATCAACTCTGGCGCCGGCTCGATCGTCCGGATCAACTTTGCTTCCTCGGCCTTGGCATGCGCATTCACCTTGTCGGCATCGACCTTGCTCAGCTTGTCGAGCATGTCGACGACGGAGACCGCATCGGTCCCCTTGATCTGGATCTGGTCAGCCATGATGCTCCCCCTATTTGGGGTTGAAGATGGGTTGGTTGTTGTTCCCCGAACGATCCTAGTACCCGTACCGTGCCATGTTGGCCTCCACCGTCCAATCCATGGCTATGTTAGCCACGGTCCGGAAAGACACACGGCACTTACGAGTCCTCTTGAGACCCCGCCGTACCGTGTTGAGCAACTTATTCACATCCTCGACTGACGGTACTGGCGGAATTGAGAGTAGCCCTGGAAAGACGATCGGACGGCTGCCTTCGCCCTCGATGTCGATAGGTGACTGTTCCAATTTATTGAGCACGTCATTCAGATTTATCACGACATCCTCCGATTGAGGGTCAGTAGCCTTCGTCAGCCGACGCCTGCTCGGCGACGGTCTCCTTGGTGTACAACGCCTGGAGACGATACGACCGGGCCTCAGACTTCCGCAGCCTACGGCGTCGGTCGTACTCCTCGCGTGCCATGCGTCCGTACGTCCTGAATCTCTTGATGTCCTTCATGTACTTATCCCCTACCGATGCCGGTCATGCGTCCCTGCCGGATCGTTGTAGCAAGTGCCTTAAGGCAACTGATACGCCGTTCCTCTTCCGCCGTACGCTGTTGCTCACGATCCTCCGACGCTTGCCGCTCGTTTATCCATGCGCCCATGTCCGCACCCAGATTATCCTGGTTATCCGGTTCCATGGTTAGATCCTTTCGAGGAATTCGTCGACGGTCTTCGTTGTAGCGAGCAGTATCTGCAGGTTCAGGATGTCGTCCCCGTTGATGACGGTGACCCTCTTCGGCAGGTCTAGGAACGTGTCCTTGATTTTGAACGTCGGGTTACCTAAGAGGCGCGGCAGGTCCGGATGGGTCCGCAACGGTTCCATCCCGTACTCGCGATTCATGCTGCCTTCGTTCTAGGCCCTCACCACGGGGCCGTAGCCGGCCGCTATGGCACTCGCCTTCAGATCGGCGAGGCACTTCGGACCGGTCTTGGTGTCGATGAAATTGTACTCCTCGGCACCGGGCTTGTGCCACTCGTTCGCATCGATGTCGTCGAGGACCGTCGAGGTCTCGCAGAGGGCCGCGATCTCCCCGCGGATAAGACACTCGAAATGGGCCCACTTGCCGAGGGCGATGGCATCCCATTCGTCGGGAGTGCCGATATCAGTCACGATGAGCCAGCCGGCAGACCTGCCGGTGCCGTACACCTTCGTGGTACCCTTGCCCCAGGTATCGTCCGCGAACTCTTGAGCAGTCACCCAGAAGCGGGACTGGGCGAAGGAGAAGGCATATTCCAGGGCCTTCTCGGCGCAGGCGTGGTCGCACTTAAACCTCGCGACGACCGCACTCGATGAGACAAAACTCCGCACCTTCACGCAGATTGCCGGATACTGATTCCCGTAAGGCCGGTCGTTGTGCGTCTGGACGTCACACTTCCTCATACACCCTCCAAGCTGAAGGATTTGACCACGTGGCCGCACGCGTAGCAGGCTATGTCGACGGTCTTCTTCTCCAGGTTGATATTGACCGTGACGAAGCGGCCGTTGATCCAGATCGGTATACCATTTACCTGCTTGGGCATGTCACTCAGTGGAATGTTGTAGGGATACGGCAGCTGGTCGATATCGCATTCTACCTGCGTGCCGTCATGCCCGTCGGGAACCTTGGCGGGTTCGAGGTTCTCACCATAGAACGTTGTCTCTTTGCGCCACCCATCAATTTTGATCTCGTATACCTCGTCCGTAAAATCATGGACGATTGTGGCGAGAGACCCGAGATAACATTCGCCTCTGGCGATCCTTACCCTGTCACCAACCTTGAACCGTGGTTGGTTCGGAGCCTTGCCCCAGGTTTCACCCGGTTTGTACTCGGGCTCGGCACTGGGAGTCCGGTTTTTGTACTTCGGCTTACGCTTCATGCTTACTCCCTTGTGTACTTGTACTCGCCGACGTTGTTGCCGTTGATGTCACGGATGACCCCAAGGTCCGCGCCCACCTTGATGGAGTCGGCTACGTCCCGCAGGATGCGTGCCACCTCACCGCCCCGGTCCCCATCGAACGCAGCGTTGTCGGTCTTGATCTTCAGTGTGAACATGTTTCTCCTTTATTCTTATTTTACCAAGAACACTTCCCGGGCGCAGTCGATGAGGTCAATTTCTACATCAACATCCGTCGCCCACGCCGCCGCCCTCGCCTCCGCCGCCTCCGCCCCCCCCGCCCCCCCCCAACCCTCCCCCCACCCCCCCCCCCCCGCCCCCCCCCCAACCCCCCCCCCCCGGGGGGGGGGGGGGGTCCAGCGGCCGGGGGTGTGTTCTTGTTTGGTGTTTTTGTTGTGGGGGGGTGAGAGGAGAGTGTCTCTCGTTTTG
>Ga0172366_10004879_pt1 | contig 10588 bp, 8 predicted proteins | sample LakKivSesite69cm_FD_114533 | JGI IMG/M metagenome (GOLD analysis project Ga0172366, IMG submission 114533) | Sediment microbial communities from Lake Kivu, Rwanda - Sediment site 69cm | ecosystem: Environmental > Aquatic > Freshwater > Lake > Sediment | place: Rwanda: Western Province, Lake Kivu...
AGGGCCACGAAGTGCTGCAGCGTCCCAAACGGGCAGGCGAACATCGCCAGAGGACAGGCGTAACAGAAGAGCGCTGGGCATACTATGCCGGTCTTGAGAGCTGACGTGAAGCCGAGGTTCAAGACGACGAATCCCAGCGCCTGCGTCGCCTTCCTGAAATCCGAGATCTTCATGGGGCGCTCATCCCAGACCCACACAGGACTGGCAGAGGAATCGCACAAAGGCTTGGACTATCTCATATTGCGGCCCCAAGCCGATCAAGATCGAGGCGACGAAGACAGCTGAGAGCCCGTACGGGAGTAACTGTCTCAGACGATCGGAGATCGCAGCCGGGGGAGGCGGAATCTGGATTGGTGGTCGGGGAGTCTGTCCAACTTGGGGAGGAGGCGGGGGCGGAGGAGGGGGAGGCAATTGAGAGGGCTTCCTCAAGAGGACGAGGTATCCCACTATCGCGATGACTACAATCAGGCCGCCGCCAGCCGCCACGAGCAGTGTCGGAAAGGGCTGCTTGACCGTCAGAGCCACGCCGGAACTGGCAGATGCATGGTACTGGGCATCGCCTGCAAAGGAAGCTGTGAAAGTCCAAGTCCCCTCAGCATCCGGCGTGAAGGTCGTGGAGAACGCGCCCTCTGCTCCTGTGACTGCGCTGAGGCTGGATGTCGAGCCGCTCGGTCCAACAACGAGTATCACGATCGCCTTGCCGGACAGGGCTGGACTCATTGTGCCACTGATCGATATCTGCGTCCCGACTTCTGTGGATGTGGCTGAAAGGGAGATCGCCAACGTCGTGCCGATCTTGGGGGACACGGTGAGGCTAGACTGAGTAGTTTCTGAGGCGAGATACTGTGCATCGCCCGCAAACTGGGCCTTGAGCTTCCAGAGCCCCGTGACGTCAGGCACGAAGGAGAAGGAGAAAGTCCCTCCGGAGCTAGTCGTAGCCGTTCTGGTTACCGTGCTGCCATTCGGACAGGTTATCAAGATGGAGATGGTCTTTCCTGAGATGCCCGGGCTGAGAACCCCTGATGCTCCGGCCTGGTAGCCTATGATGATAGAGGGTGAGGAGAGAGAAAGCGTCAGTTGCGTTGGGACCTTGGGAGCGACTGCGTCCAGAGTTGCGTCAGTGCTCTGGCAGGGCAAATAGCCTATGTCACCCGCGAACTGAGCCCTGAATGTCCAAGCGCCGGCGGTATCTGGGATGAAACCCAGGCTGTAAGCACCTTCAGTTGTTGTCCACGTCGAGATCGTCTTGACTGAGCCGTTGGGGCAGGTAATCATGATCAATATCTCCCTGATCCTAAGTGGGGGGTTGAGGGCCCCGCTCAGGCTCACTGCCTTGCCGGCCTCGACAGAGGAGGCGGATATGGAAAGGGTGATCTGTGTCGTCCTCTTTGAGGCCGGTATCAATGTCTGGATCTCCCCCCTCAGGGTTGACACCCCACCCGGGGGTTCGCCTACATGTGAGAACTGCACCACGCCTTCCATGTTCAGGATGTAGAGCGTCGGGATGGCAGTGACCCCATACAAGTCAGACGAGACGCTCGCGTTGTCCCTCAACACGGTCCACGTCATTTCGTACTGATCTCTAAATTGCTTGAGCGCATCAACAGTGTCGGTGCCGGGACTAGTGCTTATCGAAATCACCATCAGCTGAGTTGGGAATTCCGTCTGCAACTCCTTTAGGTGTGGCATCGCGGCCTTGCAGGGCCCACACCATGTGGCGAAGAAATCGAGCAAAACTATCTTTCCCCTGTAGTGACTTAGAGTGAGCGTGCCCCCGTCGATGTTCGGCAGGGTGAAGTCAGGTGCCTGCGCACCTATTGGAACTAGGGCAGTGGGGCTGAGCGCGAATGTCAACAGTAGGACTCCCGAAAGGCCGATGAGCCTAGCCAGATCCATCCGGTCGATGGCGAAGAGAGCGACTTATAACGCTTCGCGGAGCTCAAAACACCAGGTACAAGGGTCTCCTGCCGCATCTGGAACTCTACTTCTCTGTTCCTTTGGTCGACTCATGGCCGTGCTCGAGCTTCTCGTAGAGGCTACTGACACCAAGAAGGGTTCAGATTACGTCAGATCGCCACACGAGCAAAACGCCTCGTGTAGGAGCCCGTGCAGGTCGTCGAAGCCTTCCTTCGTCACTGACGAAACGCTCACTGCCCTCTGCGACCAAGGAATCCTGCGCATCACGTCCACCAGTATGCTCGCAGCCTCCGCGGAAGACCCCCTGCCTTCCTTGTCTATCATTGCGGAGAGGTAGTCCGTGTCCGACAGCATTCTCGTCAGGTCCTGCCTCTGTGCCAAATCGGACTTGCTCGCGACAATCACAAGTGGTACGCTCATCCTCACCCTCACTATGACTGACTGTGCGATGGCAGCAGCAAGGCTTGAAGGATCCGACATGAGGACTTGGTCGAGCAGGAAGATGCCGACCGTTGGCGAGATCTTGCTGAACTCTCTGACAAGAGCAGGGCCGGATGCATGGAAGACGAACAGCTCGGTCTGACCCGGGGTGTCGATGACGACATAGTCGCCACCCAGGTCCCTGAGAGCTGAGACTATCTTCTCGGAGTCGGACAGCATGAGCTCCGCTGCCCTCAACATCGCGCCGTTCGGACCGAGTCCCTCGCTCTTCATCAGGCTGTCTACTGAAACCACTCTCCTCACGTCCCAGTCCGGCCGGTATGGGGTGACCTCCGCGCCGGGGTCCAGATTGACGACCTTGGCCTTGATCCCCCCGCTCCTGAGCCAAGATGCGTACGAGTATGAGAGCTGAGTCTTGCCCGAACCCGCGGTCCCTAGGACCAGCACTTGTGTCGTCAAGTCACCTGAGAATCTCGCCCCCTGTTATTAACTTCAGGGTCGCATCCGAGGCTGTTTGGGGAGTTTCGCCCGATATCCCCTCTCTGCGTAGGAGTGCAGGATCATGCCGATGAAGACTGTGTGGTAGTTGCCCGACCTGTAGGCCCTCCTTATCTCAGGCTCAATCGACCTCTCGTTCATGTCGAGCTGACAGACGACCTTGCACTCGAAGTGAGCCACGCACTCCTTGATGATCGGAGACGCGGTCGATCTGGCCTTAACTGGGGTCAACCCTGTTTTCGCGAACTTGTCCGCGTTTCTGCCTGAGAGTGTGCCACATGTTGAGACAGCCTCCTCAAGTCCTCTTCTCGGAACATTGACGGTGAAGTCCATTGCCTGCTTGATCAAGCCGTGAGTGTACCTCGAGGGCCTGACGAGAATGACGAAGGTTGGGATACTCCAGATTGGGCCGACCGCGCCCCAGCCTATCGCCATCGCATTGGGCCTCCCAGCAACATCTACGGATGCGAGCAGCAGCCCCGTACCATCGAGAACGCTTGAGACTGAACAGAACAGCTCGTAGGGATCGATGTTCAGCTTCCGCATGCTAAGACTTGAGCCCCACTGCTTAAAGAAGTTCGCCTTCACGTCCCACGAAAGCCACATATAGAAAGTGTGGTCAAACTCCTGCTGCTGCATGGGCAACAGTCTTGATCAAGCTGGAGTCGCGCACGAAGTCAAGGGAGGAAAGGATCTCCTCCTCAAGAAACCTAAGGCAATCGCGTTTGACTTGGATGGCACAATAGTCGACTCGGTTGACTACATGGCAAGCACATGGCTCCAATTGGCACGGTCGATGGGAATCGAGCCCGAGGTGAACATCAGGGAACTCGTGGGAATGACCGGCATCCAGATTGCCAGAGCACTTGCCAACGGGGACGAGATTCTTGTCGCCAAGATATTCGCTGAAAGACGGAAACACTTTGATGTCGACCGATACATCAGAAGCGTCAGGCTGTTCCCAGAGTCGACTCGCGTGTTGGTAGAACTGAGGCGCAGGGGGTATAGAATGGCCCTCGCAAGTTCAGCGACAACAGAGAGAGTCCGAAGAATAGCCTCGGCGTTCGGTCTCGACAGCTATTTCGACGTGACCGTTGGGGGCGATGAAGTGGCTGGGAGCAAGCCAGCTCCCGACCTCATAGTAGAAGTGGCCGCGAGATGCGGCATAGAGACGTCCGAATTGGTCTACGTAGGAGACACGAGCTATGATGTGGAGGCAGCCGTGGCAGCAAAGGCCACTGCTATACTGATCCTAAGGAAGGATGCCAACTACGTCGGACCTCAACCAGACCTCACTATCAGCAGCCTGATTGGCCTGCTTGATCGGCTTTAGCAATGTGACTGTATTGCACGTGTTCGCGGAATAGGACCAAGAGACGAGGAGGTGGAATCCAAGACTTATATCACTTCGAACGACGAGTTCTGACGATGACACTGCGCATCTCAGTAGTGAAAGTCACACTGCTCGCAGCCATCATGATGGCCGCCATGATCCCAATGTTGCCGTCACCGAGTTTCCTGACTACAGCGGTGGGCGTAACAGCTCATCCTCCGATAGTGGCTGACGCAACAGCTTCTGAGCTGTGGCCGGACACGAACTACGGAACCTCCACGAACATGTGGGTCAGGAGCTCGAGCGATGCGAGTTGGAAGGACGCAAGGATCTTTATCAAAGCTGATCTGAGCTCCATCCCACCTGGAGCGAAGATAGTATCAGCCACTTTGTCCCTATACGTCTGGAGTCCGCCGTCGGACTCAAGAACTCACCAGATCTATCTGTTGGACCAGACCTGGATTGAGACCACTATCACATGGAACAACAGGCCTCTCTGGCCAGCTCAGCCAACTGCTGTGCCTGAGGCGACTGTCGGGACGAGCGCAGGCTGGGTGAGTTGGGATGTCAAGAATCAGATTCAGATCATGCTCCACAGAAGCTCCGCCGATGTCTGGCAGAACAGAGGATGGGAGATCAAGGATAAGACAGAGGGTAGTGCTGGGACAAACCAGCATCAGGTGCAGTTCAGGACGCGTGAATACGCGGATGCGAGCTTCAGACCAAAGCTGGAAGTTGTATACTACGCGCCGTCGCTGGTATTGACTCCAAGTGCCTCCTCGTTCGCCGCTGGCACATGGGTCCAAATGACCGTCCAGAGAGTGGACGACGATGACAACCCCATAACCAACGGCCTGCTTGTCGTAGACCTGTCTTCTACGTCCACGTCTCCGAACAAGAAGTTCGCCTATACTGCCGGAGGAGCTCCAGTCACATCCGTCACGATACCATCAGGCTCAAGCACAAGAACGTTCTACTACTACGACACGAAGGTCGGGACTTGGACGGTAGGCGCAAGCACAGATGACTACACCAATTACTACAGCGACTCCGACACAATTACAGTCAACCCTGGAGCACCGGCAGCCTTGGACCTCACTCCACCCACCGCAACCACGGGTCAGGGAGGACAGTATTCGCCATTCACCGTCACTCTGAAGGACGCATTCGGCCAGACAACTGCAGCAACTGTGGCTACGGTAGTGACCCTTGCCACCGATTCCGATGGGCAGTTCAGACAGGTCGGCACGACGACTCAGATCTTCAATGTCGCCATAGCAGTTGGTCAGACCTACGCCAGGTTCGACTATCACCCCATATCGGCTGGGACGCACACGATCACCGTGTCCTCAGGTGCTTTGACTCCCGACACAGCTGCAGTCACAGTCATTCCGGACTCTGTTGCTCCCACGACGGACCTGACAGTCGGCAACCCGAAGTACATCTCCGATTCCACGACGTATGTGGGGCCAAACACCCAGATAACGTTGCAGGGAGTAGACAACCCGGGAGGCAGCGGCGTCAAGGAGACGAAGTACCGAATCGACAGCGGCGGTTGGATAGTGTACACGGGGCCTTTCAACTTGGCGACCTTTGCCCATGGCTCGCACACGATAGGTTACATGAGCACGGACAACGCACTGAACTCTGAAACAGAGAAGACCACGACCGTCTTCCTCGACAAGAACCCGCCCTCCGTCACTCTAGTCTCGCCCTCCGGGACGATTTGGGTGACATCGCTCAGCGTCAGGTTTGAGGCGAGGATCACCGACGAGGGATCCGGGCTGGCAAGTAGCTCTCTGATACTTGATGGGACCGATGAGGGAGCGCTTACGCCTGGGACGACCATGAGCCTGACCCTGACCGTGACTCAGGGTACGCACACTTGGACCGTCCGAGCGAGCGACAACGTCGGAAACATCCAGCAACCAGCTGAGATAACTGTGGTCATAGGTCTTGACAACACCGCGCCCAGCATAACAGGAGTAGCTATCAATCCCACTGCGCCCACGCACGGCGACGCAGTCGTAGTGTCCGCTAACGTCCAAGACACAGGATCAGGCGTGCAGACCGTCGTCCTGAAGTACTCGACGGACAACGTCAACTGGAACACTGTGACCATGACCCTCTCGTCGGGGACGCTGTATCAGGGAACCATCCCCGGGCAGAACGTGTTCACGAACGTCAGCTACTACGTGCAGGCGACCGACAGGTTGGACAACGCAGGGCAGAACTCGTCCGCCTCGTACTCAGTCGGGATACCCACCCTGTGGCTGTACGCGGGAGGAGGATTCGTCCTTTTGTTGGTGGCGCTCTTCCTGATTAGGTTTGTCCTCAGTCGACCGAGTTCGCCGCCCCCGAGTGCCCCACCTCCGCCCCCATCCTACTGATACGGACGCAATCGAATCGCTGGCGAAGACGAGCGAGACAGGCATGCTCGTACACGGGGTAGTCAGGAGTCTGACTGCTCATCCAGAAGGAACGCAAGACTTTTCTTGACAGGGACGTAGCGATGACAACTGTGAGCATCATCGACGAACTCTCCGCGATAGGGAGCGCGGCCGAACCGGTCATGAGAGAGTACATCCTCAAGGGGGCGAGTCGCGAGTTCGCCGAGGTTCTCACGCACCAGATCGACGCGGGCGGAAAGAGGCTCAGGCCTGCCCTCGTCATGCTCTCCTGCGAGGCAGCTCGAGGGTCAAGATACGAGGCGCTGAAGGCTGCCGCTGCGATGGAATTGGTTCACAACTACTCCCTGATTTTCGACGACATCATAGACAAGGGGGACATCAGGCGGGGCAAGTCGACCACGAGGAAGAGGTTCGGGGACGCAATGGCCCTCTTGGCCGCACTTCACTACAGGGAAGCCATAGCGCAGGCCGTGAATGACAGCCCAGGATCAGTTGAGCTTCACCGGCTCGTGAGCAGCACAGTGGAGAACCTCGTCGAGGGCGAGAGGGCAGACATACTCTACGAGCAGGCCGGTCGCGACGAGGAGTACATCGATCGCCACAGGATGCGCGAGCCAAGCTGGGAGACATACGCGGCGATCATACTGAACAAGACGGCGTCCCTAATGAGCGCTTGCGCGGAGGCAGGCGCCATAGTGGCCGGTGCTTCAGAGAAGATGAGGGTAGCGTTGCGCGATTATGGCATGCTCGCCGGGGAGGCATTCCAGATAGTGGACGACACTCTGGACATCTTCGGCGACGAGGCAAAGCTCGGCAAGCAAGTGGGCAAGGACATAGTCGAGCACAAGATGGGCAACGCCGCGATACTGCTGGCCCTTGAAGAACTGGACGATCAGAGGAAGAACCAGCTGCTCTCAGTGTTGCGCAAGGTGGGCGCCTCCGCGAGTGAGGTCACCCAGGCGATCGAGATCATCAGGTCCACGAATAGCAGGCAGAGGGCGATCGAAAGGGCCCAAGAGAAGGTGAAGTCGGCCAAGTTGGCGTTGAAACCACTGCCCGAGTCAACTGCAAAGCGGAGATTGGTTGAACTGGCCGATGCGTTCGTGAGCAGGGAATTCTGAACCTAGTCTACGCAAGTAGGCCCATAGCGGAGGTCATGACTCCTCCATCTCGTCCTCCCTGAGCTCCTCTATTATCCTCCTCCTCTCCTCCCTTGTTCTCAGGTCCTCGGCGAACTCCTCCATTTGTGTTGACTCCGCGTAATACTTCACGATCATCAGGTCACCCTCCTTGACCCCGAACGTCGCGTGGTTGGGCCTCACGTGCCACTGATCCCCCCTCTTGACCGCCAGAACTGCGGCCCCGTAGCTGCCGTAGTCCATGTCCCTTATTTTCTTGCCGGAATCCTCTCGACTCACCTTGATTGCAGTTATCCTCTCTTCGCTCTCCTGCAGCATGTCTGCTATGATCGGGTGCGACTCAAGCCCACTCAGGAGGATTTCGACCATTCCCGCAGCGTCATCGGACATCCTTTCGCTGGCTAGTGCCATCTCCAACAGGGCAACCTTCTCGTCCGGCGAAAGCCCGCTGCTGGAGATCACATCCTTCTCGAACTTGACCAGCATCTGGTCGACGAACGCCTCTATCTCTACAACACTCCGAGCTATGTCCTCGCTCGAAGCGAAGAGGGCCGCGTATGCCAGATCGACCACCAAGTCGGTCACGCTCAGGAGCTGTGCGAGCCATTCGACGACCTTCTTGTGAAACGGAGGCGCCGTCTTCTCAGGAGGCGCGGGCTCGGGGGAACCTATGATCCCTCTGAACCGTCTGAGGTTGCCAAGCGAACCCAGTGTGAACAAGGTGTCACCTGCTGCGAGGACGAACTTGGGATCTGGCTCTATCGCCCACTTCTCCCCCCGGCGGAGGAGAAGCACGTTCACCACAGTTCTCAGTTTCTTGAAAACGTCCGCCATCGACTTCCCGTCGGCCCAGCTGCCCGCGGACACCAGCGAGCGGCAAACCACGTTGTCCGCGCTGGCGAACCCCATCGGGAAGCGCACGTTCAGGGCGGACTTGTTGATGCGCGCGATCTCCATCGCTTCGTCACACACCTTGCCCATCGAGACGGCCAACTGGTAGACGCTCACCATCGTTTCCGCCTCATCTGGATTTCTGGCCGCGAGGCCGGCCTGTATCATCAGATTGAACTCCAACCTCTTTACCTCATCTCCCAGCCTGAGTATCTCGTTGGCCAAAGCCGAATCGCCATAGAGCGCGGAGAAGTACCCGAGATCAACCATGACGGTGGAGATGTTCCTCATTCTTCTGAGCGCGTCCTTTACCGGCAGAGGGTTGTACTCCGCCCGAGGTCGCTCTTGTTTCAATCTAGTTCAGTTCGTCATTGTCGCCAACTCGGTTGCCGTTGATAAGTGTTTCAATTCATATGTCGCGCTCGCGAGGGTTTGGCCGGCAGAAACTCTGATTTCCTTAAATTCGCTCGCCGGGCGACAACGAGGGCGATCATGGCTGTCGGGCCACGAGCGACGAGGTTTTGGAGTATATTCAAGCAGTCGCTGGTGACTCTGCTCGTTGATGTGGGCGGGCTGGCCGCAGGGGTGATCGTGGCCAGCAACTTGGACTTGGTCGGGATGGCACCATGGACCATAATGCTGTACCCTGCTATCATCAGCATGCGTGGGACAATCGGTGGGGTCTTCAGCGGGCACTATAGCACGGGCCTGCACTTGGGGACCATGCAACCTCGCCTTCTTGGAAACACGGGTCGCTTCAACGACCTGATAGTCACAGTCTTGTCTCTCAATGTGATCGCTTGCGGCATGCTCTGGATTGTAGCCGCCCTCATTTTGACGGCCCTGAGTGTTGACCCGATGCCCATGTTGATCCTGCTGGTTGGCACTACGGGGCTCAGCTTCGCCGCCATAACCCCGGCATCCGTCAAAATCATATCCTTCAGTTTCAAGAGGGGGCTCGACCCCGACGTTTCCTGCTACCCCATTGAATCCACAGTCGCCGATGTGGCTGTGACGATCTGCTACATCATCCTCCTGCGGCTGTACGTCAGTTTGGGCGAGGTCGGATTGTCATCAATAGCGGCATTCGATGTCATATACGTCGCAGCTGTGGTGATGCTGAGCGTCCCGAGAATCAGCAAGCCGGACTACGTGACGACCGTCAAGGAATCTGCCGCAGCGCTCTCCATCTCCTCTGTGCTCGTGAACCTGACCGGCGTGATGCTCGTGGACGTGACCGACGTCATAAGGAGGGCGAACTTGGTCTACATGATGTACCCTGCGCTGATAGACACAGCTGGAGACGTGGGCGCAATAGTGGGGTCGATGTTGACCACCAAGTTTCACCTCGGAGAAGTCAGCCCATCTCTGCGCAGCATAGGGAGAATATCCCCGGAGATCAGAGCATCTTGGCTGGCTTCTCTGGTGATGTACGAGGGGTACGGGTTCATGGCTTGGCTCACTTTCGCATCCTCTGAGTTGAGCGTGCTGCCAACGGTGTCTTTGATTCTCCTCACCACCAACATCATGGCCGTCCTCGCGGTCATCGTAGTCGCGTTCGCTACGGGTGTGTTGACCTACACCAAGGGCCTCAACCCGGATAGCTTCGTCATACCAATCGAGAGCGCGCTAGCTGACAGCCTGACAACGCTCTCACTGTATGTCTCAATCAGGGCCTTGGGGATGGTATGACGTCCCTGTTGGGTCGAGACCCTCAGGTCATCGAATGCCCTGCATCCCTCTTCTTCGAGGCAACTCGTACTTCAGCTCGTAGATCACGGCGGGCACCCACGTCACGACGTACAGGACCAAGGAGAGGTTGAGCACGTCAGAGCCAAGCAACGTCACTGGATATGGATAGGTCGAAAAGACTAGAAACCCTATGGCGAACGCTGAGTAGAGCATCCACTCTCTGGTGCTACCAAAGAGGATCAGGCGCTTCCCCCGTATCCACCTGC
>Ga0172366_10004881_pt1 | contig 10588 bp, 8 predicted proteins | sample LakKivSesite69cm_FD_114533 | JGI IMG/M metagenome (GOLD analysis project Ga0172366, IMG submission 114533) | Sediment microbial communities from Lake Kivu, Rwanda - Sediment site 69cm | ecosystem: Environmental > Aquatic > Freshwater > Lake > Sediment | place: Rwanda: Western Province, Lake Kivu...
CGGTCCTTTGGAAGTTTGAGATCGGATACAAGTGGGGTTGCGACTGGGCCATCAACTGGACTAAGGCGAATCATCCCGAATTGACTGAGGGAATCGTTTCGACTCCAAGAAATGAAAGAGTTCTATGGACCTACACTGGAACGTTCAGCGATATCACAAAGGGATACGAAGCCGCTAAGCCGATGTACGCGGCGGGTGCGGTGGCTGTTTACAACATAGCAGGCCCGCTCGGGTTGGGAATAGATCAAGCTGTCAAGGAGATCGCTGAGGCGGAAGGACTAACATCTGGGCCGCCATTCTGGATAGGCGTTGACGCAGACCAAGACTGGATAGATCCAGGTTTCATCATAGCCAGCATGATGAAGAGGGTTGACAAAGGTGTGTACTACGCCACGAAGCTGGTCGTGGAAGATACCTTCAGAAGTATTGTAAGCCAGACGAATGGACAAATTACGCTGGGGATAGGAACCACAGTGGGTGGCGTCCTGATGGAGGGTATATCCGTCAGCACGCTCGATAACTTAGATGAATTCATCGCGATGGGTGAGAGGGCAGAAAACCTGACAGGAAAGAAGGTGCTTCCAGGGACGCCATTCTGGATAAAGGCGACGGTTAAAGCGATGAGAGAGGCTCAGCCATCCTGGATCTGGGAAGCGGTGGATGTGCTCGCAGATCAGATACGAACAGGTGCAGTTGTAGTCCCGTTGGCTCTTACGCAAGATGTAGTATATTACTGGCGGGGAATTCTGGGATAACCTCGATTTTCTTCTCTTCTTTTTTTGGATTTTCAAGCATGAATGAGTATTTTCTAAACATATATCACCATTGAGATCGAAGCACATCAAAAGATGCTTTTGCCTTTAAAGGAACAACAGGGTTCCCTTTTGTAGAATCCCCTGTCTTAAAAGACATCCTCTCATCACCGCTTTGCCCTTATTCCACCCATCATCATTCCTATCTCTTTCCAGCTGAACTCTTCGGCCTTTCCAACGCCCAAGAACTCACCATCATACATCACCCCGATCCTGTCGCTCAACTGCATAATCTCCTCAAGATCGGCAGACACTAACAAGACGCCCTTGCCTTCATTCCTCATCGTTATGAAGAGTTCCCGAATGTAGAGTGTGGATGCAATATCCAACCCTCGCGTCGGATGAACCGCAACCACCAGGGTTGGATTCTTGCTTAATTCTCTACCAACAACAAGCCTCTGCTGGTTTCCCCCGCTGAGACCTTTAACCAGGGCCCTTAAGCTCGGGGTTACAACATTAAAAGTTTTCACGACCCTTCGCGTGAAATCAGTTATCTTCTTCCAGTTCAAACGGTCCAACCGAAGGAGGAACTGCGGTTCCCACTGCCTCCCGAGGATGCTGTTCTCGGCGACATCGAGATCTAAAGCCAACCCAAACTTGCTCCTGTCTTCTGGGATGTGGGAGAGGTTCATCTCGTACAGCTCTCTAGCGCTGAACCCAACGATGTCTACACCTTCAAGCTCAATTTCGCCGCTTTTCTGGGGCCTGAGTCCGGTTAAGGCTTGGGCGAGTTCGCTCTGCCCATTCCCTTCTACGCCAGCTATCCCAAAAACCTCGCCGGCATTCACCTCAAACGACAAGTTTTTGATGGCAAGGGTTCCGAGGTCACCCATGACTTGCAGGTTTCTGACTACCAATACAGGTTTTCCAGCAACTTTTCTCTTCCGGGTCAAATGAGGGACCTCTTTTCCTATCATCATCATCGCCAATTTCTCAGAGGTTGCCTTGCTCGTTGGTATTTTTCCTGTGACTAATCCGTTTCTGAGAACAACTATCCTATCAGATATCTCAAGTACTTCCTTGAGCTTGTGCGTAATGAAAACTATGGACCTACCTGATTCCTTCAGTTTCCGCAAGATATGGAAAAGTTCACTCACTTCGACTGGGGCTAGGAAAGAGGTGGGCTCATCAAGTATTAGGACATCGGTGCCCCGATATAGTACTTTCAAGACCTCAACCCTTTGCTGAATACCTAAAGGCAATAACTCGACAGGGGTATCCAGCGGAATACTCAACCCTGTTTCTTCGGCTAAAGCAGTCAGCTTCTCCCTAGCGGCTTTCTCCTCAAGGAAAGATACAAGTTGGATGGGAGAGACACTCGCTGCTTCTTGACCGAGGAGGATGTTTTGAACTGAAGTATATGGAGGAACAAGGGCAAAGTGTTGGTGGACCATCCCTATTCCAACTCTCAAGGCATCTGAGGGGTTATCAAACTGCACGCTATTGCCTCCCACACGAATCTCCCCACTGGTTAGCGGGAGGAGGCCTGAAAGAATCTTCATTAAGGTTGTTTTTCCGGCACCGTTCTCCCCCAGCAACCCGACGATTTCCTCCTTCCCTACCTCGAAATCTACACCGCGCAGCGCAATCGTGCCATCAGAATAGACTTTCTGTATGGATTTCATTTCGATATGGGGTTCAGAACTCATGTTTTTCCCTCAAGATTCTTGCTTCAATTCAAGGCTTTATGCGCGCGCAAATAAATGATGCACTTTACACTAATAAGCAGATTAAAAATCGCTTTAGCTAACTTGCAACCTACTTTTTGGGCCTATTTTCTATATCAGAAATCGATAGAAAAGAGACAATATGTTTTAGCCGTGTTCGCAAGGCGAGATCAAGATGAAACATTTTCCTCGAAAAGGCTGGTACGAGTAACCAACATAAGACAGGTTTGTGAAAAACATGAGGTGAGAGCTCAGATTTGGAAATCATCAAAGTTCAACCTTTCCGGATCGATCGACGATAAATTCTTAAAGTCAAAAAACAATGTAGTGGCAAAGGACACAATTATGACAAGGCGAAGTCTGAGATGGGGTCGTTGACGAAACGTTTAGAGGTCCCTGAGGTCCCAATAGACCCTTTCATACAATCAGGCCTTGCTGTGCTTCTAGGATTATTGCTTGGGGCGCTGTTGATGGTAATATTTGGCTACGATCCAATAAAGGCATATTATTGGTTGTTTAGAGGAGCCTTCGGCAGCGTATCAGATATAATGGAAACGCTGGCTTTTGCAACACCTCTAATGCTTACAGCAGTCACATTTGCAATCAGTGCCAAGGCAGGGCTCTTCAATATTGGCGCAGAGGGACAAATATACTTGGGAGCCCTAGGTGCTGCCGCTGCTGGTGGCGCGATTACTCTTCCGGCCGGACTTCACGTAGCTGTCGCCACAATTTTTGCGATGCTTTTTGGTGCCCTTTGGGCCCTTCCAGCAGCCCTCCTAAAAATATGGAGAGGAGTTCATGAGGTCATATCTGCTATTATGTTCAATTGGATAGCTTCTCATCTCGTCACATACCTCGTCATCTATTACTTAGCGGATCCTCGAAATGCGTATAGGACCGTACGTGCCTTGCCAGGTGCTTGCTACCCCATCTTGATGGGAGGGTCGTCCTTAACAGCGGTAATATTCGTTGCTATAGCATTCTGCTTTGGGATTTACGTATACTTGTGGGGGACAAAAGCGGGTTATGAGCTCAGACTGGTGGGAGCAAATCCGGATGCTGCAAGGTATGCGGGGGTAAACTCTCGACGTATAATACTCCTCAGCTTCGTCATCGGTGGACTCGCGGCTGGACTCGCGGGAGCTAGTCAAATCTTGGGTAGACCTCCTGAATGGTCCCTTTACGCGACTATGGGTAACGTTGTAACACTGGGATTTGACGGAATTGGAGTAGCCCTAATAGGAAGGAATCATCCCATAGGCGGGATACTTGCGGCCATATTTTATGGAGGGTTGCAGCACGGTAGCAGATTCATGGAATATCACGCTGGAGTATATTCTGAGCTAGTGCGAGCCATAAGCGGTTTGATCGTTGTAGCTCTTGCCATCCCAGAGATCGTAGCTATTATAAGAAGGAGATTTAAAATATGAATACTCTATCTGTCCTCAAAGGAAAGAGGGCACTCTGGCTTCTCGCTACAGGGGTCTTGTTCGCAATAGTCGCTTATATTATAGAAGAGTTCGGTCTAAGTGCAGTCTCCCTCTTTGAAGGTGGTTTGCTAGCGATGACGCCATTTGCTTTGACAGCAGTCGGAGAATGCATAAATGAAAAATCTGGAGTCGTTAACATAGGACTGGAGGGAATGTTGGCCGTAACCGCTGTTACCGGAGTCTACGGGGCAGAACTGTTTGACAATGGGTTTCTTGGGCTCCTGGTTGGAGCGCTGACAGGCGCCTTCATAGGACTTGTCTTTGGCATAGTAAGCGTTTATGGAAAAGCAGATCAGACCGTTGCAGGGACAGGAATTAACATTTTTGCCATTGGCTTCGTTCAGTATCTCTTAATGTCCATCTGGGGGTTTCCCGGAATTCACCTCCTCGAAAGAAGGCTCATGATGCGACCGATATACACTCCCGTCGGGCAAATTAGCATTGTGACCATTTTTGCTATAATTGCCGCAGTCCTCGCCCATATTCTTCTGTACAAGACGGTACTTGGATTCAGGATAAGAGCCGCTGGAGAGAGCCCACAGGCTGTCGATGTGGCTGGCGTGAGAGTCGATCGAATTAGAATTCTCACGAGTACACTTGGAGGATCATTGTGCGGCCTAGGTGGGGCTTTCATGTCCCTGTGTTGGTTAGGTGGCGTTGTGAAAGAAATATCTGCCGGCAAGGGTTTCATTTCATTAGCTTGTGTAGTGTTCGCAGGATTAGAGCCGTTGTTGGCTCTCGCCGCCGCCTTCATCTTCGGCTTTACCTCGGGCTTTTCCTTCGCTGTAGCGGTTACACCAGGAGTCAAGGAAATTATTCCGTTTTACTTCGTGAACATGATTCCTTACCTCTCTACTCTTATAGTCGTAACGATCGCGGTCGGCAGAAGAAGGTTTCCTAAGGCTAGCGGTGTGCCATATAGAAGAGAATAGTCTCCCCCTTTTTGTGCACGCAAAAGAAGGATCTTGAAAAGCTGGCTGGTTGATCTCTGCTTTCCCCCTCTTTTTTATTGTAGTGTAGAATGGCAACGGCGGAGAAAAGTAACATAATCACGAAGCCAAAGAACGTGGAAAAAAGAAACACCCAACCGATGCGCTGTCCTGAACTGAGTAAAAGGAGAGATGCCAGAAATAAGGCCAGTTCAAGAGACCACAGAACTAGGAAAATCTTGTAGACTGACCTCACATTAATCCCTTCATGATCTTCTTTCTACCACAACCCATTTTCACCCTTATCCCTTTAATCCCTTTCGTTTGGATTCCAATTTGTTGCCCATACTACCAATAATTCATTGATTCGGTTCAGTAAACCTCAAATCAACTTCATCACGCGCGCGATATTCGCAGTCAGACCCCAATTTTGAGCAACTTAAGTACATTATTTTTTTTTAAACATTGTCAAAACAAATGAATTTCTTATATTTTCTGATTGCAGCTTGCATAGGAGGCAAAAAATGTTGGTTTACTGCATCCCATAGAAAACACACTTATAAGTTGAAAAATGTTGATTATCGTCATGATGATGTGTTATGGGTTTTTGGAAGCGGATGTTTGGGGGCGGAGGAGTGCAGTTTGTTCGGAAGTACTCTACAACCAGGCAAACGCCACTTGGACCTGCCACGTTCACGTACGAGGTTTACCGTGCAAAGACGGCACAGCAGGCCCGCGAGTTCCTTGAGGGAAAGACCGTTACAGACCAGCTCTACTATATAGTGGTTGAAACTCCTGAGGGCAACTGGGGGAAGGACATCAAAGGTATGTACAAGGAGTAAGACAAATGCCTCTCTCCAATTTGTTTAAGCGTAAGAAGAACGTTGGGAAGATCTTCACCGGCTCAACTGTAGGTATGCCACCAGCGTTTGATATGCAAAACATTGCCATGGGTTTACAGAAGACTGTTGTTATGCAAGTTCTATGCGGGGGATGTGAAAAAGAGTGGAAGGACGCCATTATCCCAAACCAAGAAACAATAGTCACGTGCCCTCATTGCGGAGGCAAAAACAAGGTTACACTGCATGCAAAAGTCTTCTTTGTAAAGTGAGCAGACTCAGCTTAAAATGGTTGATGAAGCAGTTTATCCTGTAGCCTCTCTCTGAACCATTCCCCGCATCACTCTCGCGGATGTCAATTACAAATTCTCTGTCTTCCTCACCTGAACTATGGAAGCACCTATCAAGACCAAGATTATTCCAACAACCATTCTTCCGGTAATCACCTCTCCAAGGAAAACGTAGGCTAATATCGAGATCTGGGCAAGCATCGTATTCTGGAGAATAGAGAGTTCGTAGGCCCTTAGAAGCCGGAGAGTGCGGTTCCAAGCAAAGAAGGCAAGGGCTGTGTTGACTAGGCTCATCCAAAGTATGATCGCCCAGCTCTGTGATCCGATGGAGCCGAATCCTTCGAAAAGCAGCGTCAAAGCTACCAGCCCCAAGCAGCCAACACCCATAGTCATGGTCGTAAACGCGAGGGAGCCGAGCTTACCGTTCTTCTGAAAGCTCCTCGTCAAAACCATGTACGCTGCCCAAGCCATCCCTGAGAGAAGTACAATAGCGATTCCTAAGACTTCCTGGGAAGAAAATCGGATGGGAAAATAGACGTAGGCCCCAGCGAGTGCTATAATAATGCCCAGAAGTTGCGTCTTCGATATTTTTACCCTGAGTAAGATCATTTCCATAACTATCACGAAGAGCGGCGTAAAGTTTAGCAGAAAAGTCACCGAGACTGCAGGGAGAAGAGAGAGTCCAACGAACTGTAAACCTTGCCCAAAAGTGTAGCCAGTAATCCCTACAGCGATCAAATGGATGAGGACCCGCCGTTCCAGTCCAAGCTTCACACCGCCCTTCACGACGTTTAGTAAGAAGAGAACGAGAAAAGCTATGGAGTATCTGACCGTGGCAAAGAACAACGGAGAGATGTCGCTGAGCCCTATCTTTATGAGCACATAAGACGATGACCATAGAAAGGTGACGACGAGTCCTTGCAGGATCGTTAAAATCCGATTTTGCTCCATCAATTTGCATCCTCCACGAAAATTTTCTTATTCTGAAATTAACATTTTGATTAATCATTTCTTCCATTTGTTCAATAAGCCTTTGACTTGTCCTTTTGGATCTCTCTCCTCCGAGACTTGACTTAATATCCGTTTCGATCTCTTTAAGATAAGCAGTGAGTTGATTCCTTTTTAACAACATCTATTAGACGATCTTTTGATCTCGGGGCATAAGGTGGTGAACAGGGGACTCAAAAAGATCCGGAACATCTTTAGAAAAGTTTATACGCCAATACTATGTTTTTAGTTCTAAAAACTGCAATCAATGTTTATGGAGGGATTCTTACGGCAGAAGCTATACCCGCACAGATAGGTGGGCAACCAGTATTAATCTTAAAGGAAGGAACACAACGATCTGTAGGAAGAAGTGCCCAGAGATCAAACATTATGGCTGCCATAGTTATCGCTGAAACACTAAAATCTACCCTAGGACCCAAAGGCATGGATAAGATGCTTGTCAACAGCTTTGGTGACGCCACCATTACCAGCGATGGAGCCACCATCCTTGATGAGATGGAAATCGAGCACCCAGCGGCGAAGATGATGGTGGAGGTTACTAAGGCCACAGATAAAGAGGTCGGAGATGGAACCAAATCATCAGTTGTATTGGCCGGAAAACTGCTGGAGAAGGCCGAGGGATTGCTGAACAAAGATGTTCACCCAACCATAATTACTGAAGGATACAGAAAAGCCACAAGCAAGGCCTTGGAACTCTGCAATGAGATCGCCATAGCCATCAAAGCGGAAGACAAAGACATGTTAAAGAAAATAGCCATGACCTCAATGGCCAGCAAATTGGTTAGTGAGAACAGGGATCAACTCGCTGACATAACTGTAGACGCCATACTCAGAGTCGCTACAAAGGCGAATGGGGAATACAACGTTGATATTGATGATGTGGACGTCCAGAAGAAGGAGGGCGAGTCACTTAGTGAAACAGGGCTCATTGAGGGCATAGCCATTGACAAAGAAGTTGTGCATCCTGGGATGCCAAAGTCCGTAAAAAACGCCAAGATCGCACTGATAGACTCAGCACTTGAGATAGAGAAAACGGAGTTCACTTCAAAAATACACATAGAGAGACCCGAGGAAATGAAAGCCTTCCTCGACGAAGAGGAGAAAACGATGAGAGACATGGTTGAGAAGATAGCAGCAACAGGAGCAAATGTGGTCCTCTGTCAGAAAGGAATAGACGACGTAGTCCAGCACCTTCTGGCAAAGAAAGGCATACTGGCCGTCAGAAGAGTTAAGAAATCAAGCATGGAGCAACTGGCGAAAGCGACAGGTGGGAAACTCGTAACAGAAATCGAAGAGATGAGATCAAAGGACTTAGGCGAAGCGAAGCTAGTTGAGGAGAGGAAACTTGGCGAGGACAAATGGGTCTTTGTTGAAGGATGCAAAGATCCAAAGGCAGTAACAATCTTAATCAGGGGAGGAACCGAGAAGACTATCGATGAGGCTGAGCGATCGATTCATGACGCTCTATCAGTGGTCCGTGATGTTATGGTAAAACCAAAGGTTGTGGTCGGAGGCGGTGCGCCTGAGATGGAGATCGCTATCAGACTTAGAAAGTGGGCTGGAAAGCTTTCCGGCAGAGAGCAGCTTGCTGCTATGGAATACGCAGACTCTCTAGAGGTCATACCCACAACGCTGGCTGAGAACGCAGGATTAGATTCAATAGACGTGCTGGCTGAACTAAGGGAGCGCCATGAGAAGGGAGAGAAATGGGCAGGTGTCAACGTGTTAGAGGACAAGGTGGATGATATGGCGAAGCTCGATGTCTATGAGCCACTGGCAGTGAAGGAGCAGATAATTAAATCCTCTGCTGAAGCTGCGTCCATGATACTTAGGATCGACGATGTCATAGCCTCCTCCAAGGCGGAGGGAGCGGCTCCTCCTAAAGGAGGAGAATACGGCGGCGAGGAAGAGTAGCAATAAACTCTCCTACTTCCACTCATTTTTTGTGCATTAGAGATATTATTTCCTACGATGTGCCACAGCTTGTAAAGAGTCTCTGGTTGACGACTAAATTCATATATGTATAAAAAGCTTAGATTGCCAATTCCCTGGCCAATTGTAGCATGCTCAGATCTAAAGGCTTTTCCGATTTACAGGATTTGCTGAGGTCGGTTGAGATCAACCCTCCATTCGAGAGACCAACTACCTTGTTCTCTTCCCCATTTAGAATTAATTCTACAGCCTTTGATCCGAATAGATCAGCTAAAATTCTGCTACGGGCAGTCGGGGATCCTCCCCTCTGTATGTATCCGAGCACGGTCAGTCGAGCCTCGCATCCCGTGTTCCGCTGAACATCCTCTACGATCTTCCTAGAATTTCCAAAGCCTTCAGCCATCACAATTATGTTAGACTTTTTCCCCTTTTCCCTGCTCTCAATGATCCTCTTGTAGACATCGTTCATGTCAATATTGACCTCAGGGACAAGGATCTCTTCTGCCCCAGCAGCTAACCCAACAGCTAGGGCTATGAATCCTCTGTCTCTACCCATGGTTTCGACTACAAAAACCCTACTGAGGGAAGTGGCTGTGTCACGGATTTTATCGATCGCCGAGAGAGCCGTATTCACGGCTGTGTCGAAACCTATGGTTTCGTCTGTTCCGTAAACGTCGTTGTCTATGCTGGCTGGTATTCCTATAATATTAATGCCAAAAATGTTGCTCAATTCAAGGGCTCCTTTAAGCGAGCCTAAGCCACCGATAACGATGAGGGTTCCAATACCTTTCTTCTCCAGGACTTTCCCGGCCTTCTGAAGTCCTCTTTTAGTCTTAAATTCTGGACACCTTTCTGTCTTTAGAATCGTTCCTCCAAGATGTACGATGCCACTAACTGAACGCAGGCCCAGACGTCTCATTTGATTCTCTAACAGACCTGCGTAGCCCCTCTCCACTCCTATTGTTTTAATTCCATTTGGTATGGCTCTACGTACAACAGCTCTGATAGCTGCGTTCATTCCGGGGGCGTCTCCACCACTAGTCACTATACCTATGTTTCTCATCCAAGGCCACGCCCATCTGGTTAGTCAATGAGATCAATAAATATTCAAAAAATTACTTTCTATGAATATATGCCTTCGAAGCACAAATTGATGAAAAAACATTAAAATGTTAATTCTTCTGTTTTCAAATTCTCCAGTTATACGTCTTTTTCATGCGTGCTTTAGAAAACTCTTATGTCTTATTAAGGGGTATATAAACATCAAGCGTGTTGGGGTGTGAAAACTGGTTCTGCCAGCAAAAATCTTCGAGATTAACGAGGACGTTGATCTCAACTTGATAGTTCAGAAGCTTAAGGATTTTCGTAAAGAGGAATCCTATGAAATGAAGAATGGAGAAACCAAGCTGGTAACTGAAATCTTTGACCTGAAGCTAACAGAGAACGCTATAGCAGGAGTTTTCAGCAAGGATTTTGTGCGTAATCGTTATTATAGACGCGAATTGGATGAGATCCTTGTCACAGAGGAGTCTCATTTTTGGATTAGACGTTTTAACAAGAAACCTTTCCTAATTGTGCTGGCACCCTCTGTGGCTCGTGGAGTAAAGAAGTTATTGACGAA
>Ga0172366_10004887_pt1 | contig 10583 bp, 8 predicted proteins | sample LakKivSesite69cm_FD_114533 | JGI IMG/M metagenome (GOLD analysis project Ga0172366, IMG submission 114533) | Sediment microbial communities from Lake Kivu, Rwanda - Sediment site 69cm | ecosystem: Environmental > Aquatic > Freshwater > Lake > Sediment | place: Rwanda: Western Province, Lake Kivu...
ATCGTTTCTCGGTATCTTCTCTATGTCAATATCAATTCCACGACTCTGCTTAATGTTGCTCAGCGTATCCTCAATGACGGTCAGAGTAGGGAGTGATAACAAATCCAGTTTCACAATCCCCAACCTCTCGATGTCATCTTTATCATACTGGCTGATAATATCCCCTCTGCTAGACCATTCAAGAGGAACTAAGTCAGACAGCCTCCCATTACCGATAAGCAACCCTCCCAGGTGGACAGATAGATGCTTGGGAAATCCGTCTATAGTAGTGCATAGCTTAAAGAAGTCAGCAAGCTCTTTTTTCTTATAGACGGTGCTGTGCTTTAGCTCAGGAAGCGTATCGGCATATTCCATAAGCCCGGAAGCAGATAACCAGTGAATACCATTGCAAGCCTCTTCGATTATCGCTTTTGATATTTGCAGAGCTTTGCCGATGTCACGGATTGCACCTCTAGCCATATAGGTATTTATCGTTCCTACGCAAGCAACATTCTCAGCGCCGTACTTCCGGTAGATGTAGTCTCTCACCTTATCCCTTCTTCTGTCAACATCTAAATCGATGTCGGGAGGTTCATGCCTTAAAGGATGCATGAAACGTTCAAAGAGCAGGTTATATTCAACAGGGTCAACATTGCTGATATCGAGTGCGTAGACAACCAGGCTATCTACGGCACTTCCCCGTGCCTGACATCTTATATCTCTACTTTTCGCCCAGCGGACTATATCCCAGACCACCAGGAAGTAGCTGCAAAATCCAAGTTTATTAATAGTATCAAGCTCGTGCTCAAGGCGGTTCTTTATTGAATCGGATAGCAAACCGTATTTTCTTCCGGCTCCCGCAAAAGCTATTTTCCTGAGATAACCGTAATCAGACTCACCCTCTGGAATATCAAACTTAGGGAAGCGAGGCTTCCCCAGCTCCAACTCCAGATTACACCTTGAAGCAATCTCCTCGGTATTCTTTATAGCTTCAGGCAGGTCCCTAAAGAGCTTCATCATTTTCTGCTGCGATTTCAGATACTGCTCTACAGTGCGATAACCCTCCAATTGAGAAGCCGGTATGATCCGGTCGATAGCATTAAGTAGCTCTTTGATCCTGTATTCTTTGATTTCAGCGTAATGGACATTATTGGTAGCTACTATCGGTAGATTATTTTCCTCGGCAAATGAAGCCAGCCGGTAGCTGTCAGAAATCCCCTCTCTTGAAGGATAGCGGATAAGCTCTATGAAAAAATCTTTACCAAAGACCTCTCTATAAAAGCACGTTGCCTCTTCAGCTTTATCACTCTTACCTGCAGCGACGAGGGCAGGTATTTCACCCTTACTGCAGCCACTCAGAGCCATCAGTCCGCTACTATGATTCCGCAGCATCTCTCTAGTTGCTTCTGGTTTCCTATCTCGATTCGACAGGTGAGCTTGCGTTATTAATCGACAGAGATTCGAGTATCCGTCGGCATTCTTACAAAGTAGCGTTAAATGATACCCGCCAGTCAAATCAACCTCAGCACCTATTATCGGTTTGATTCCCGCTGCTCTGGCTTTGCTATAGAAACGAATGGCGCCGGTCAGCCGGTTATGGTCCGTTAGAGCTAAGGCAGGCATTCTCAGGGAAACAGCTTTATCCAGCAGTTCATCCAGAGACGAAGCTCCGTCAAGAAAGCTATATTGAGAGTGGACGTGAAGATGAATGAAACCCATGACCATCACCTCAATCGAGGACTCTGGAGAGAAACCACTGTCCCCCAAGCTTATAAAGCTCATACGTTCCAGTGTTTGAATTCTGTGCATTCACGCGGATGAAAAGACGTATCGCTTTTCCATTCCACCATTCGGAAGGTTCTCTCCACCAACCGATAACATCAAGGACTCTATAGAGACGCTTCCTCCAAATGAAGGCAGTTATTATTGAATCGTTGTTCTTATAAACTTTAACTGGTTCACCAATAAGCCTGGACATGGTATTGACTCCAAAACGTGAAAAGGAATAAAATTGTAACAGAACATCTGTGCTATTGTCAAGAGGATTGGAGATATGCTGGTATAATGATGCTGCAGGGATATAAAAGATGACCGATCAAGCGAAGATATACATAGGGACATCAGGATGGTCCTACCCCAAAGGTGAAGGCACGTGGACCGGATACTTCTACCCTACGGGCAAGATAAATGAGCTTGAATACTACAGCCAATTCTTCAACACAGTAGAGATAAACAGCTCATTCTATAGACCACCGAATCCTGGCTACGTTTATAACTGGATCCGGAGAGTTCCCAAGGACTTCCTGTTCACAGTTAAACTCTGGCAGAAGTTCACCCACCCGAAGATGTATAAGGAAGCTACCGGAGAGGAAGCGGCGATATCTTTGCAGGATGTAGATATATTTAAGCGAAGTATTGAGCCCTTATTGAAAAGCGATAAACTTGGTGCTTTGTTGGCGCAGTTCCCGCCCAGCTTCAGGAACGATAGCTTTGGGCAGCGAGTCATAAATGCGGTGAGCAGGTTGTTTGGACAGTACAGACTGGCTGTTGAGCTAAGGCATAGAAGTTGGAGTGACGACCCCAATATCGCAAAGCTGCTCAAGGAAAATAATGTTGCCTGGGTCCAAATTGATGAGCCGAAGTTTAAATCCTCAATCGCTGAGGAGCTTCCTGTAACCTCTGATATGGCTTACTTCCGCTTTCACGGTAGAAATGCGGAAACTTGGTGGACAGGAGATAGCGAGACCCGCTACAAATACCTGTATTCGGCTGAAGAAATAGAGGAATTGGCAAACAGGGTAAAGATAACAGCAGATCAAACTAAATTGCTCTTTGCTCTGTTTAATAACCATTGGAGAGGGTATTCTCCTCGTAATGCTGTTGATATGATTAAGTGTCTGCAATTGCCTTTTAAAGAGCTTCCTATGCAAGTTCGAATGGAAGAAGACGAAACATCCAAATCGGCGGACAAAGGGCGTTGTAGAGAATAACGTCCTCATATCCATCTGCAAATTGACAGCTAGGAGGCCTTGTGGTATTCTTGCTTTCGTCGCAGTGGGGCCACGGTAAAAGTCAGTCAGGACTGGTATCATGTATAAACACCACAGTCGGCAAACAACATTTATTGTCCCCATAATTGCTGTCCTTTTATTGTGCCTCTTATCAAGTAGCCTTCCTTTCGGCACGTATAGTAGGACCGCTTCTGCGGCCGACAGCGTCTTCTACGACTTCATCGACCAAGCCGCCAGTGCGTACTGGTCCAGTGGCGCTGGCAATCTACCCTTCCCCGGCAGCGATAGTGATAGCCGGGGGTTTGCCCTTTATAGAAATAACTGGCAGCTTGAAGACAACAAAACCTGGACAAAAGTTCTGGAAACTCACCCCCAGTGGGTAAGCAATGGCTGGATAATGGGCGCATATCCCCAGATGACGGTCCCCTCCAATGCCGAACTCAAAGTTACCGTGGGATTCTTCAAAGGAGCTATAGGAAGCGATGGCGTTATTTTTGAGGTTAAGTTCGAACAGTTTCTCGGCTTGAACCAGGCGCCGAAGGTCTATTCTATTCTCAGCCAGAGCGCAGCTTACGATGGTAAGCTCGATTCCGTAACCATAGGGCTGCGCTCCATAGAGGGTAAAACGGGGAACTTTGTCTTGTATGCTAACGCCGGCCAGAGCTCAGGACAGGACTGGGCGGCCTGGGCTGAGGCCAAGATAGAGACTGCTCCTTCGGAACTCCCTGACCTGGTAGCCACCGGGGTGGAGTCCCTGCCCTCAAGAATTGAGGTGGGACAGAGCATTTGCTTAAAGCCACTGATTGAAAATGCCGGCGCTGCATCCTCCGGCCCTTGTGCCGTTAAGTTTAATGTAGACGGCGAGAAACTGGTTACAGTTGATATACCGGAGATACCGGCGGGGCATAGCTTAAGGGATGTGGAAGAGGTCTGCGCCTATTGGACACCGGCCGAAGTCGGTCCTCACCTGGTGAGCTTCACAACCGACGTCGATGAGGTGGTCGATGAAAGCGACGAAGAAAACAACGAGATAGAAATCGAGCTTGATGTCCTAGCTGCATCTGAGGATGCAGGACCACCTGAGGTCACCATAACCTATGCTCCAGAGAGCCCTACCGATAGTGACCGTATAACCTTTAACATCCATGCCACAGACCCAAGCGGCATAGGGGGTGTCACGCTTTACGTTGCTGGAAGTTCGGTAACGCCGACCCTAACCTCGGAAGCGGAAGGAGAGGCCGACTTCTCCTACACCGGGGGACCCTATGAGCCGGGGGTTTATCAGTACTATGTCGAGGCGTGGGATATCCTGAGCAACCGGAAATGGACGGAGCCGGAGCAATTCAGCGTCGGTTACGCGGTTCCTTTTACCCTGGACATCACCATCTCGCCCGCGGAACCAACCTCGGAAGATATAGTGACTTTTACCGCCGTGGCTTCATCTCCCTACGGAGTCAGTGACATCAGGATATTTTTGGACCGGGTAAAAGTCAAAGAGTGCTCAGATAAAACTACTTGCTCGCTCGCAAGAGGGCCGTTCCGGGAGGGAGGAACGGTAATTTATAGCGCGGATGCTCGTGACGGCCTGGACACTTATATATCCCTTGATGAGAGGAGTTTCACCACGGGTGTTGCAGCAAAACCGGACTTAGTCATAACCGATATCTGGAACGACGGAGATACCATAAAATACGCGGTAATGAATGTCGGCATTATGCCAGCAGGAGAAAGCGATACCAAACTGGTTATTGACGGGGGGCCAGAGCCTTGCGCGTTTGACCGTGTCCCGGCAATGGACCCTGGGGATGAAATTGAGGGAGAGTTCGATGATTTTTTCTGGAGCTGCTCTCCACCCGACGAGACTATAGCCGTGGTTGCCGACGGCAATGAGGCAATAGAAGAACTCGATGATAGAAACAACTTAAGGCAAGAACGCTGGGATTGTCCAGAAAATCCAGGGGACAAGAGGTACCCCAAGGACGTGTTAACAATGTATTCTGATAGGGAGGTTTTCCTGGTTTCCGATGAAGACTGGCACAATGCTCTGCAACTGGTTTCATTGGCGGTCTGGAAAGCCCCGATACAAGCCTATCCCCTTCTGATTTATCACCGGGAGGGTGATAACTTCGACGTTGATTCCACCATACACTTCATGCAGCAATACCATCCCACTCACCTAACTATCTTTGGCGATACGCCCGAAGCATTAGACTCTTTGCTTGTAGCCAGCGCACCGGGAGCTGGCCTGAGCCTGTCTCAAATAACGCGACAACCGCTAACCACTGATGCTTATTTGTCATACTGGTGGCGAAACTACAACATACTGGTTATTTCTCAGGACGATTATGCGACAGGGCTGATGGCATCAGTCTTTGCTTCTTATATTAATGCACCTTTACTGTTTGATGGGCACTTTGAGTATGATGCAATCAAGGACAAGAGCGTTTACGTTATCGGCAATCTGGGGGCGAGTAGTTTGTCCCAGGTTAGAAGGAACGCCTATGTTATCGAGGCGTATACCCTGGCCCAGCTAAAAGATGAATATATCGAGTTAACCAACACGAGCAAGATTATACTGGTACACTACAATGACTATAATACCTACCTTAATAGAGATGTGAGGCCGGTGAGGGGTGGCGGGGTAATTAGTCGGCCATTCCGCAGGCTCTCGCTGGGAGCTGCTTATCTGGCTGCGGCTAAGGAAGAGGTGATTTTAAGCGTTGGCCCCCAAGACTTTGAGATGCTAGATTCCTATGTCGAAGGGCAAATCAACGACCTGTTTACTAGCTCTGGGCGGGCGCCGGAGTATCTCACTATAGTAGCCGCACCATCAGCCATTCCTCACTGGTACAATGAGCAGGCAACCGACTGGAAATACGGCTCACTGAATGATATTGACACGCTGCTCCATGTTGGCCGAATTTACTCGATAACCGTTTCCGATGTCTCGTCCTACATTGCCAGGTCGGTATTTTATCAACAATTAATAGCTAACCTTTACGGAGATGATGAATATACCGGGCTATCAGTAGCCGCTCCCGATTTTACCGAAGATGCGATAAGTGCTCAGACTATTCAGATGAATACGGCAGCTTCGGGCTACGATTCTGAATGCTATACCTGGCAGGAAAAAGAATGCTGTTCTTCCTCGGAGGACGACCTGGGGCTGAATGCCTATCGTAGAAAACAATTTATCACCTTCGCCGACCACGGGGGACCTACTTGTTGGGATGGAGATACCTTGTTCTCTTGGACAATTCCTTGGCTTGATTTACCCTATACCTTTGCCTTGGCATGTTCCACTAACGACTTCGATGCTGGGGGAGCCTATGTATTTGGGGCAAATTGGATTAGAAAGGGGGCGATATCCTATCATGCCTCGATACCCACAGACTACGGAGCTTATACTGAACTGCATGCCATTCAGAAGTTGACCGGGGCGGAAAGGCTGTCACTGGGAGAGATAAGCTCGTCTCTAATTGATGAAGATGCTGGGATAAAACTCCGGTATTCGATGTTGGGTGACCCAACGCTTATCCCAGTATCTATCGAGGTGAATTGGAATATCTCGGTATCCTGAGGTGAATGAGAGTGAAAAGGGTCATTTTCGTCTTACTTGGGGTCTGGTTAGCTATTACCTGCCTTCCGGCGGATATAGCTCAAGCGCAAGTGATGGATATCAGTATTAATAAAGATACTTTTTATCCGTGGGAGATGGTCGTTGTTACCACAACGGTGGAAAACAATCGGTCCCACGAAGTGGAGTGGTATGTTGAATGTGCCTTCGACCCCGAGCCATACGATGCATTAGTGTCTGTGCCCAGGAGGCATGTAGTTCTCTTGGAGCTCGAACCCGAGCAAACCAAGGAGCAAGGATTTAGTTGGTTGATAGATGACGTGCAGCCCTCAGGCAGATACAAAGCTACGTTAAAGCTATTTGAGAATTATTATACCGCACCTCAAATGCTAAACGAGAAAACTATCCTGTTCGATATAACCGGAACACTTAAAATCATAGACATTACTATGATTTCTCGCGGAGATGATGGCTATAACAAAACTGTCTTCATTAAAAAGGAAAAGATTTTCCTGGACTATGAATCTGAAATCTCCGATTTAAACGTATCAGGAACCTTGACGCTTCCTGATGAGTCAACTAAACAGCTATCTTTACCGTCATCCATGACTGCGGAACAAATCGGGACGCATGAATTAACAATAACCGCCGCCAAAGAAGGCTACAAAACGGCAGCCAGGACCATGGAATTTTCCGTCATCGAAGAGGCTCCCGAGATACCTTTCGCTATACCGAGGTGGGATATTAACGAGGATGGCATAGTGGACTATAAAGACCTGGCCATTCTGGGGGCCCACTATGGAGAGAATACACAAGCGCCCTATCCCAGATACGACATTGATCGTGATGGAGAGGTAGGAACTCACGATGTTGATGTGTTAATGGAGCACTACGGCGAGGAGGCTAGTCACTAGGGTAGTGAATTGTAACTATTAGGTTAGGGCAGCCCTTCCGAAAGAAGTAGTAATGAAGAAACGGATAATTATCATCAGCTTAGCTGTGGTGTTTATAGGGTTGGGTCTTACTTTTGCCCTCCACAAGGGGGCATCCAGGGGTACAGTGTATCTGGAACCGCCATCTCTTAGCATCCAGCGTGGGCAAGAACTGAGCATCAATATAACGGTAGAGCCAGCAGGATGGGGAGTTAGTGGCTGTGAGGTAAACCTAACCTTTAACTCCAGTGTTCTTCAGGGAGTTAGTATCGAAGTCGGAGGATTCTTGGGCTCCAGCCCTTTGATTGGGCTAGAGGATATAGATAACCAAGCCGGAGTGGTCAGACTGATCATGGCCCGAATTGGCAGCACTACAACTCCAAGCCCGCCGGGAGTATTGGCTACTGTGAACTTCAGGGTATCAGATTCGGCTGAGAGTGGAACTTATGAATTGAAGTTGACTAACGTTGGTTTGGCTAATGAAGACTTTGAGGATGTAACCGATTTCACGGTTCGAGGAACAAATCTCACGGTAAGTCCTTGAAAAGCCTTTCCTGTCCAGAGCAAGTAGCTTTCGTATTGCTCGGCTGGTAATTGGCGGTAGACTACATACCTTCTTTTGGAAGACAACAAAAACCCAGAATTTTCAACCTCACTCTGGAGCGACTACTTTCTAAGCAACCACCTCAATTTACACTTCTATTAGCCAGTTTAGGATTTTCTTCATTACCTCAGTGCGGTTATCTCTGGTTACCAGGAGCGTTTCCACTTCAGGGTGTCATTTGATTTCGTCGGCACCTAACTCATTGAATTCTAGGGACACCATACCAAATCAGGCCTACTACAAATTAGGTATTATGTCTCTAGGATATCCATATTCGACGTCACTTTTTGGCTCTCAAGGAGACCGCTTATCTCACCCACTCTATAAGCAACAATGTGGAGTTTTGTCGCATCTACTACTCGATTAGTGATTGGAGTATGAAATGATAGTTATATAATTCACCTTTTCGATCGATCAGGATTTCAATTTCCTGGCCATCCTGGCTGAGCATACTTCTGATCTGCGGTAACTGGCAATCCGACACATTTGTTCCGTTTATCTGCACGATTTCGTCACCCACCTCTAGCCCTGCTTCTTCGGCTGGTGAACCTGCATAGACATGATCGATAATCACCCTCTCAAACGTGTCATCTGTAACCAGCTCCAATCCCGAGCAGTTGACCTCGAACTGGTCATGGTATAGCCGATTAGGCTCAAGAAACATTACTTTCTGTTGGAGATCAATGAAAACGTTGAAATGCTTAAGCACGCCATTCCCCAGAATGCCCATAGGGCCAGCCCATGAGAATGCTCCTGCTTCGACAATTGCTATATTAGCCGGTACAGTGGAAAATTTGTATTCGCTGATGTTCAAGCCGGCAAGCATAGTAGTGTAGATATGAGCAGTCTCTGTACTCAGGCTCTGAATTTCCCGTTCATAGTAGGTGTCCATCTCTGCCAATAGGTCATTCTCTTCTGTAAAAGGCGTGTTGAAACCGAAGGTGTTCCCTGAGCCAGTATCCACCATTACCACTCTTGAAAGCGGCCGTTACACTGGTAAAGATTACAGTGCCCCGTACCTCGATGGGATAACTACTCGCACCCAGGTCATACTCAAATCTTCTGTTGTTATATATCTCTATGAGCATCGCATCATAGTTCAATCTTACCGCATGCCGAGACAAGATCTCCCACCCTATAATACCGTCGATTGGCATACCCAATTGCCTCTCTATATGGTCAATATCAGCAATTGCCAACGTGACATCCCGAAACCTTAGGTCTCCAGTATCCACGATATGATTATTTGACAGTACGATTGTGGCCATTCCTGTTGCGCCCTCACGGGATACAGTCTCGTCCCCGACGATACCGAGACTGGCCGCAGTAGTTACATTGATGATCGTCCCTCCAGCAGCAGTATCGAAGATGAAGTTAAGCGCAGTCGACTCGTCGACGGAGAGCTGCGTTACTATCATGTTTCCGCAAAGTTGGAAAGGGAGCTCAGCTAGAAGGCCTTCGCTTCTTGTGCTTTAATCCAGTTGGACTTTTAGGCCTGCCATCAGAGACATGCCCAGTATCAAAATGGCTCCCACCGATACCATCAGGATTCTTGTCATAAGGCACCCCTTATTCCCTTTGTTTATCTCAGGAGACTGTTCGTTGTTCTATATCGTATAACGTTGAATGGACAAAAAAGTTGCACCTCATAATACCTGTATTCGGCTGAAGAAATAGAGGAGTTGGCAGATAGGGTAAAGGCAGCAGCAAGTCAAACTAAATTGCTCTTTGCTCTATTTAATAACCATTGGAGAGGGTATTTTCCTCGTAATGCTGTTGATATGATTAAGTGTCTGCAATTGCCTTTTAAAGAGCTTCCTATGCAAGTTCGAATGGAAGAAGACGAAGCATCCGAAGCAGTAGAGCAGAATGAAGTTGACTGAATTGTGGGGATACAATATCAATCAGGCCTGTTAGAAATTGGGTATTATTACCCGGAAATAACACTCATCTTCTCCAGACGCCGATGGGCTATAGGGTTCTTGGCGCGCCTCTGAATTTTGATGGCACGAAACTGACTATTGCGTGGTTGCGGGCCCTTATTTAGACAGGTTGATTAAGCATTAAAAGAAATACAAACAAGTTCCAGTAAACGATGGTTGTGTAGAATCCTAGAGCTACCACCGTGATTGTATATACGAGTCTGGGCCTGGTATTATACTTAATCCATAGCAACAACGTGGCCAAGAACGCAGCTGATATCTTTATCGCTAGAAACGACTCCCCGCTCACTAAATGCGCCAGCAAAGGATTGGCTTCTAACCCGTATCCGCCTGTCACCAGAAACTGGCTTAACAGGCCGTCTGCAACTATAATGCCAAATAGGACGTAGAGAGTATACCTGACGGTCCGGCTTTCAATACGAAGAAAACTGGGAATTTTCAATGCCTTCATGCGTGTAAGTCGTCACCCCCTTTCAAAACAAAAAACCGACCATTTTTAGGTCGGTTTCACTATTGGCTCCCCGCTACCCAAGTGAC
>Ga0172366_10004888_pt1 | contig 10582 bp, 9 predicted proteins | sample LakKivSesite69cm_FD_114533 | JGI IMG/M metagenome (GOLD analysis project Ga0172366, IMG submission 114533) | Sediment microbial communities from Lake Kivu, Rwanda - Sediment site 69cm | ecosystem: Environmental > Aquatic > Freshwater > Lake > Sediment | place: Rwanda: Western Province, Lake Kivu...
CTCAGAGCTCCACCTATTATAGCGGCGGCGATGCGGCTCAGAGCGGCGCGGTCTCGCACAGTCAAGACTCGTGGGTCCAGACCACTTTGACCGGCCCGGGCACGCTGCAGTTCTACTGGAAGGTCTCTTCGGAATCTAACTACGATTATCTCGAATTCTACCTCGATGGCGTGCGGCAAACGCGGATCAGCGGAACCGTGAATTGGCAGCAGAAGAGCTATACCATTTCCTCGGGATCGCATACGCTGAAGTGGCGCTATACGAAGGATGTGAGTGTGACGAGCGGCTCGGATTGCGGCTGGCTCGATCACGTGGTATTCACTGCTACTCCGGAACCAACGCCAACCCCAACGCCAACGCCGACCCCAACGCCAACGCCGACCCCAACGCCAACGCCAACCCCAACGCCAACACCTGCTCCTGCGACTTTAGGGAATGCCGTGGATAACACCGCTCTTTCATGGAGCACGGGAGGAACGAGAAACTGGTTCACTCAGAGCTCCACCTATTATAGCGGCGGCGATGCGGCCCAGAGCGGCGCGGTCTCGCACAGTCAAGACTCGTGGATCCAAACCACGCTTACCGGCCCGGGAACGTTGCAGTTCTACTGGAAAGTATCCTCAGAAGCGAACTACGACTACCTCGAATTCTACCTCGATGGCGTGCGGAAATCACGGATCAGCGGAACCGTGAAATGGCAGCGGAAGAGCTATACCATCTCCTCGGGATCGCATACGGTGAAGTGGCGCTATACGAAGGATGGGAGTGTGACGAGGGGCTCGGATTGCGGCTGGCTCGATAACGTAGTGTTCACTGCTGCTTCGGGATCTACATCATCACTTACGCCGGCGAATGTAGGCGAGGCGGTGGATAACACCGCTCTTGCTTGGAGCACGGGAGGAACGAGTAACTGGTTCGCTCAGGGGACCACGTATTATTACGGCGCTGATGCTGCTCAGAGTGGCGCGGTCTCGCACAGTCAGGACTCGTGGATTCAAACTACTCTTACAGGCCCGGGCACGCTGCAGTTCTACTGGAAAGTGTCCTCAGAACCTAACTATGATTTCCTCGAATTCTACCTCGATGGCGTGCGGCAAACACGCATCAGCGGGAACGTTGAGTGGCAGCCGCTGAGCTATTCCATTCCCACGGGATCGCATACGCTGAAGTGGCGCTATACGAAGGATGTGAGTGTGACGAGCGGCTCGGATTGCGGCTGGCTCGATAAGGTGGTATTCACTGCTCTGGTCTAGACGCCGAAACAGCGCTGTGGGCGGTGCATGTGCAATGGGCCAGTCATTCCATGAGATTCAATAATATCTCCTTTATCCGGAAGTTCACCCAATCCACCAGCTTATTCAGCAGGGAAGCTATCGAGCTCACGGGTGTTCGGCATCTGGACTGAGCCATAACATAGTATCTGCGTTTGCCGATTTAGCGCTATAAGTACCTGGAATACGTACGTGAAACGCGTATGGCAACTAAATATACTATGGGTAGCAAGTTTTTCACCAAATGGGCTCTTCTCCAGAGTATGGGCACGGACGGAGTGGGTAAGGGATCAGCGATATTCCTGATACTGTGGCTTGAACACCCACGCACCACAAAAACCATCCAATAGTTCTATCCTAGCGGTTTTCTCCCGCGGAAGAGTCCATTATTCCCAGAAACAGCGATCCCGAGTTAGGATGTACTCGTGCTCTGGTTGACTCCCTCGTACGTTGCTTCACCCATCCTTCATCGCCGAAATTGGGAGAAGTTACACAGAATAAAAAGCTCGTACGGGTTCCAGAATGCCCGCCATTCCGGTTCTGGCATGCCGAACCAGAGCGTTTCGTTGCCCAGTGCACGGATACCCGCGCACCTCATAAAAACCAGTAGTTCAATGATCAACAGCTAGATTGGGTCATTACTCAAATCTGAATTCATGGTGAATTAGTGTCATACTGCTCTCGAATAGTGGGCGAAAAAATGTAGACTCCGAGCTGCTACCATGCCGGGATTGTGCTAACTTTCCCGGAGCGCTCGACCAGTACTTCTTCTTCCGTGTGAACTGAAATAATCCCCGCGATCCTTCTGCCGATAGCACGATAAAGCGATACCGCGGCGGCGGAAGAAATAGGTCCACTGGTGCGGTTCTTCGTGGATCAAAACGGGGACAGATAGAGCACTGTTTACTGATCGCTGCTCGGGGTGCTGTGCTTACTATCGTGGTCAATACCACGGTTTACCCTGCTTTGCGACGCGCGCTGCACCGAAAAGCTTATATACTGCCTCGAATAATAAGGTTGCAAGTGGAGATGAGAACGGTGGATGAGGCGGTAAGAGAAAGGCACGTTGAAGTGATACGAATCGGGGAACCAGGTCGGGGCATCGCTCCAGAGCCGAAACGGGCAGGGGATACCGTGATTATGGATATCCTGGATGATCAGAACCCGCACTCGCTCGCAGAATTAGCTGCTCACGCAAAGATCCCGGTCTGGAAGGTCAATGCCTTCATCAACTTCCTCGCTAAATACGACTTGGTCACGTATGACGAGCAGAAGCAGAGCGTGGTTATCCGTCCTGATTTCGCACTGCTCTAAACTTCTTAGCCGACGGTAAGCCGAAGAGAGCGAGGAGATGTAGTTAGAGCTTCTTGTGGCTAAAACTAGCTGCTGGTCTGAATTGGGGACGTGCCACAAGGGGTGTGTACCACTAGTTCGGACGCAAGGTTCGTATCCGGTATTCGTATGTGAAGAACAATATTCTTTATATGAATACTTTTGGAATGCATAACTACCTGCTGGGGTGATACGGAGGCGAAGATGGCGGGGACGCAATTAGAAGAGCTGCTCAAACAAGGGCTGAAAGAGAGCATGAGGGAGCGCTTTAAGAAACGCAGAAGCAAATTCGAGATCATGGTCGATATCCTCTCGGTCTCACGACATGGTGCGCTGAAAACGCAGATCGTCTACCGGGCGAATCTGAATTACAACCGGGTCGATCGGTATCTGAAGTTCTTGGAGCGAAACGGCCTGCTCGTACCCTCGGACACCGGCTACACCACTACGAAGAAAGGTGAAGAATTTTTGCGCGAATATTCTAATATGAAGATGTTATTTACTTAAGTGATAAAAATTCAGGGTTGATGACCACCGTACGGTGCTCCTTATCACAGGTGATGATGTAGTAGGTCGCTAAGAACCGTAAAACGGCGCTGGCCTGTTCAGCCGAAAGGCCAACGATGCGCGCTATCTCATCGGTCGAATGCGCTTCTTGGTCTTCGAGGATGCGGAAGATTATCTGCATCTTAAGCCAGCTCAACAAAGAAGACTCGCCTTTCACGGCCATCACGCTGATACTACCGATGGTGAGAAAGCCTATATATGCTCTATGGTCGTCTGGGTACTATCTCTTGGTTCTTACCCACTTTCCTAATCCAAAGATCTTAGTGGTTCTAATAAGAAGAGCACGATACGTACCCTCTGTGGAGCAGTAAACGTGTAACGGGTGATAAGCAAAATGTGTGGCATAATCGGGTACATCGGAGAAAGTAAAGCATTCCCGTTCCTGCTTGAAGGCTTAAAAAAGTTGGAGTACCGCGGATACGATTCCGCGGGGATCGCTGTACTTGCAAATGAGCTCTGCGTCCAGAAAAATCTTGGAAAGCTGAAAGAAATAACGTTCCGTGAAGTGAATGGCTCAATAGGAATTGCGCATGTGCGCTGGGCCACTCATGGCAAGGTCTCTGTCGAGAATGCGCACCCGCATCTGGATTGTAAGAAAGAAATTGCTATTGTGCACAATGGGATCTTTGAGAACTATCGCGAGGTGCGGAACTATCTGAGTACTATGGGCCACATATTCCAATCAGAAACGGATTCCGAAGTCGCCTCCCATCTGATCGAAGAGTTTATGCTTCAGGGGTTTAGCTTTGAGGAGGCAGTCGTCAATGCCGTTAAGATGCTCCAGGGCAGTTTCACCATGCTCGTTATGAAACAGCACGAGCAGAAGATTGTGGGTGCACGGAAGGGAACGCGATCGCTTATCATTGGCGTCTCCGAAAACGGCTTCTTCCCCGCTTCCGATGTGCTCGCATTTCTCGACTGGACGAACCAAGTGGTGTATCTGAAAAGCGGGGATGTCTTCTTCGCGGATAACCGCGGTGGTCTCCGAATTTACAATATCGACGAGGCTAGCTTCGTCGAGCGGCCCAGGGACATTCTAAAATACAGGCTCGAAGAGGTAAAGAAAGGCGAATTCGAGCACCTCATGCTCCGCGAAATCAGCGAGCAGGACGAGACGATTTTGCGCGCTCTCAAACAGGATGAGCAGACTATTTTCGGGATCTGTGACAAGATCCGGCAGGCCCAGGGTACCTTCTTCGTCGGCTGCGGCTCGAGCTATCACGCCTGCCTCGCGGGTAGCTACATGTTCTCCCAACTGGCAAAGGTCCATGTCAACGTGGTGCTCGCCTCGGAGTTTGAGAATTACGAGCACTTCCTCACCGACCAATCGCTTATCTTCGCCATCTCGCAATCAGGCGAAACCGCAGATGTGCTCGACGCCGTGAGCGCGGCCAAGCGAAAAGGATCGCGTGTCGTGAGCATCGTCAACCGAGAAAGCTCGATCCTGGCGCGGGAGAGCGACTATCAGTTGTTCATGAATAGCGGCCCTGAGATCTGCGTGCTCTCCACCAAAACCTACACCTCGCAACTCGTGCTGATGAACTTGCTGGCCTATGCGCTCGCCGATAACTACCAGGACGGGCTGGCGAAATTGGGACACCTCTACGTCGAGATCTATAACTTAACCTCGCGCGCCATGCGCGACTACCTCGCTGAGCTAGCCAGGATGCTCGTTAACGCGACGGATATCTACCTCATCGGCCGGGGTGCACAGTATACCACCGCGCTCGAGGCCGCGTTAAAGATAAAAGAGGTCTCGTATATTCATGCCGAAGCATTTGCCGGCGGCGAGATCAAGCACGGGACCCTCGCGCTCATCGAGGATGGCGTTCCCTGTATCGTCTTCGTCTCGCATGACAACAGGGCCAAAATACGGGCAAACGCGGAGGAGGTTAAAAGCCGTGGGGGGTATATTATTGGGGTCGCCTCGGAGAAGGATGAGATCTTCGATTTCTGGATTAAAGTGCCCGAGGCCGGTGCATTGAACCCCATCATGCAGATCATCCCGATGCAAATTCTCGCATACCAGCTCGCGGTGCTCAAGGGGCTCGATCCCGATAAGCCACGTAACTTGGCTAAGTGCGTTACGGTTTCATAGCGGGAGCATACCTTCGGAGTTAGCGCCTCTGTAGGCTGATACGATCCCAGAAAAAGGGCTGATCGCGGGTGCTCAGGTATCGCTTGGCACGTGTACCAATCTCAGAACTAGCCAGCTTGATGACCAGTGTCCATGTTGAAATGTGAACTAAATGCCCAGTGTAATAGCACTTCTAACAGTTGAGGAAAACAGGCTCTCACTCAGTGTGTGTTCTAAATAGGTAATTAGGTCCACTATAAAAATCGCACTGGTATCATGAACGATAAACTATCATATCTAATATTTTTTAACAGCTGTTCATGTGCGAACGTACAGTATCTGAAGCATGGAGACAACTTCTTGCTTTGCTGCTGTCGTTCGCTAAAAAAAAATGAAGAAGTCTGCAGTTTATTAGCGCCCTATTATTTTCCACTTTTAGCGCGTTAATCGAATTCAGGACTAAATCGTTTCTTGAATTTTCGCTTTTGTGGAGTTGCTAAAGATAAATTTGGATAACTCATGTAATTCTAATAGTAATACCGTCCCGCCAAGTATACTGAGAAGGAGAAAGTCAAAGTAGATATTGATCGGGTGTGAGGGAATCGTGATCGAGGGGTAAATATACAGGCTGTACGTGAGCCGCACACCCAGTGCAAAGGCCCAAATGCCACATAACCAGCGCACAAGGGTCCTCACTAACGTACCGTCACGGTGATCTGCAGAGGTCATGAGTTTTTTTAAAAAAGCCTGATACAATCGAGGGGGAAAGCTCATAAATAGAATGTGGTACTTAACATACGTACTGACTTGGGGTACCCCAAAAAGTCTTCTGCAAGGTAAGGAATAGTCGGGGTGAAAACTCCAGCGAAATACAGTATTTTGCGAAAATACGCCTTAAGCGAAGCTCTTTCAGTACTAGAGAAAAACCGATTTTTGAATAGTTTGCCTTACCGTCTCGTGGGATGAGCATGCGTTTGCGGGGCCGTTGGCATGCAGCTGCACCTCCTCCCCCTCGCCGATAGCTCAGAGGCGGCAATGCGGTTGGAACTCCCTGCCCCCTTTATCACCGATCTTGCGTGGGCTGAAACAGGCTCTGGTTCGGGATCTCACGATGAGTAATAGGCTCAAAGATTCACGACGATCTCTTCTAATTTGGGCTTCAGGGCAGGTATCTCATGGTATATCACATCCCAGACCGATTGGTAATCCAAGCCACAGGAGGGGTGAACTAGCTGATCTCCCATGCATGCCAGCCGCGCCCACGGGATGTCCGGGTGGTGTGCTTGAACATCCGGGGGAATATGTTCCACTGCTTGTGCTATTCGCTCGAACCTTCTGAACACCGCGCTCAACGTCGTGCGGTCATGCACGAAAGTTTCAAAACTCATATCCTCGACAAGCCGGTCGATAGACTCCAGTGCAAGCAGTATGTCCTTAAGATACAGATCGTAATGATGCTCAAAGGGGCACGTGGCACAGGACGAGCAGGGATGACGCCTCTTCATACCGGTATTACCTCAGGGGATGCGCGAACAACCACACTCACCGATCTTTCGTCAACTCGCCCTTCTAATGCGCTCTTCACTTCTAACTGGTCGTGCCACCTTGTCATGGTCACAAGTGTTTTCACCTCGTTGTATCCCACAGGTACTTTAACCTGCCGGTAAATAATCGTTGCCGTGCGGCTGGCTGACCACCGGAGTGCTTCGGACGGCGACCGGAGAGGGAAAAACCGCGGCGTTACTATGTTCTCCCCTGAGCTCTAGCGTGCGTGCTCCTTCTTATCCTCTGCTGAAGCATGGAAGATACAGGGAAGGAGGTGCTCACCATGGTGGAAGGGAGCTGTTATGTCTGCAATAAGTCATTCAAAGCTGCGGACAGGAGCGCGGCGATCGATAAAATCGTGTGGCATCTCATGACGGTGCATCTCAGTCTGGTTAAGAGTGACACGCTGGACAGCAAGAACAAGTTCGCCGTCTGCCCGGTATGTGGTGCAGTGATCGGCAAACCGCATCTCAAGTGCCCTCACTGCGGCACAGATCTCATCGAGCAGTTTGCACGGAAAATAACCGCGGGGCACGTCAAAGAGAACTAGCACGGGTGAAACCTGCGAAGCGATTGCCCAAAACGAGCGGCGCAGGCTCACCCGGTAGCTATCCGCAGATCATCCATGTACAGCATACACTGCACCTGGCTGAGCTAGAGCCTCTTCGGAGTTCGTGGATGGGAACGGTCAGCGGCATAAGGGGTGGATACCGGCGATACGGCTGAGCGAAGACGAAAGCTGAACCATCCACGAGCTACCGCCAGACCGATCCAGAGAGCACGAAGAAGAAGAAATATAAGACTACTCGCGGCGTATCACCCGGGAGATGGGTACGAAAAGGCGGATTATAGGGTGGTTACACAACCCCACTGAGGTGCCGCCATCAGACACCGGGGTTGTCAAGTTGTTGGGGGTTGGTGATCTAAACGACCCATCACAAGCTGTGTTTTCCACCCTTGTGGCATAATTTTCGAGCTGATTTTGCTCTAGCACCCATTAACTTTACAGCCTCCAGACACCAATAATGATTTATATGCCGTAGCCACTACCTTATCACGGTGCACCAACAAAAATGAGTTCCATAACCGTAACGTTCCGTGGGATACCCGAAGAGATACTCGATAAAATGGTGGAATATGGGATAGCGGAGACCAAAAGCGAAGCGATTCGGGTGGCTCTGGTGAATTTTGGCATTGAGATGGGGCTACTCAGCGAACTGGAGCTGGTAAAATCATTGAGAGCGCAGCTAGCTGAGCGCAAACCATCGCACGTAGAAGTTGCCGAAGAGATCGAGAGGGCTAAACTTGAGAGTCTTCGTTGATAGCTCTGTATTCATTTACGGCCTCGAGTTTGCGGAATCTAACTCCGCCTTAATTTACGATGGAATAGCGCGTGGTGCGGTCAAAGCAGTAATCAATGAGAAAGTCATTGATGAAGTTATCAAGTACTTCGGACGAAGGAAAGGCAGACACTTTGCATATCTCATTGCATCTCAACTCAGAAGAATTTGTGAAGTTAAGCAGCGACAGGATTACGCAGACGGAATAGAGAACTGGAAGGGGCAGATTAAAGAGAAAGATTTGGAACATTTGGCGACTGCTAAAGCGTTCAATTTAAAAATAGTCGCCTTTGATGCGGACTTTCAGTCGTTCGAAGAATATCACACACCAAAACAATTTGTTGAAGTCTTGGGAGAAAGGCCGTATGAGGTTGAGTGGTAAGTATATACTTTGCTGTCAGGAGAAAAGCTGATCGGAAAATAACCGCGGGGCATGTGAAAGAGAACTAGCATGGGTCGGATTTGCGAAGCGATTGCCCAAAACGAGAGGCGCAGGCTCACCTGGCAGCTACCCGCAGATTATCTCTGCTACAGCGTACAATGCGACTGGCTGAGCTAGAGCCTGTTCAGAGTTCGTGGATGGGGGAGGGGAAAAGAATCAACCTGAGCTTCTTCCTTGAATCTAAGCTTTTTAAATCTTCTCGATAACGGAAAGAGTGTATGCGGGGGGTGGGATTTTATCACGGATTTACTGGTAAAAGTCACCTAACCGAGCGATATTAGAACTTTTTTCCCATTTTTAAGTGCCCCCCATACAATTATTTGAAGTTTAGGCGTGATATAGAACTCTGCTTGTATTCTGGGCCCTCTGCCCTTCCGCTTCTTCGCTTCTTCCGCGTCGCTTTTTGGACGCATGATACCCTTCCGCGTGTTACCGCTTTCTTCCCGCTTCATAGCAGCTGCCCGGCGTGGGTCGTTAGCGGGCGGGAGCTGAGAGCACCACCAATGTAGGTCGATCGACGAGCGCCGATTGCTTTGTTTACACCATGCAAGTTTTCTGGTTATCGATAGTCTTAAAGGTAGTGAAAACGAATATGCTGCTGCTTCTCCCGTTTCAGGGAGAAGCTTAGATGGAGTGAGATTGCGAAATGGTTCATTCTGAGAAGAAGGTGGTAGGATGTGGACTTGCAGCTGCCGGGTTTTTAATCGCTGCTCTGCTGGTCGCCGGTGCGGCGATGGGCGGTGATGGCGGCTTGGCTGACGATCGTATCGCGGATATAAGTGTAAGTGAAAGTGGAAGCGGCGGAGCACTTGCGGCTTCGCCGGTGAGCGAAAGCATCAATTACCAGGGGCGGCTGACGGACAGCAGCGGCAATCCGCTCAGCGGGACGTATACGATGACCTTCAGGATATACGAAGCGTCCTTGGGCGGAACGGCCCTTGCTACCGATACGCATTCGGTAACGGTTATGGATGGCCTCTTCAGTACGACAATCAACCTCGGCACGAGTTCCTTTGACGGTCGGGCGCTCTGGCTCGGGATTACAGTTCAAGGAGAGGCGTCAGAGATGACGCCGCGTCAGGAGCTCAGGCCGGTGCCGTATGCACTCAGCTTGCGACCGGGGGCGACAATTAACAGCGGAAACTTAACTTGCGGACTGAGAACCGTGACTTTTGGCGAGTTCAACGATGGAGTTTCTGCCTTAGTCTTTGGTGACAGCAGCTCAGGATTTGATGCATACACTACTGGGACCGTCTGCAAGGCATTTTCTGCAGAGGTCTTGGGCAATTTAAGTTCTGGAGTTTCTGTAATAACTTCTGGCTTCGACAGCTCCGGCGTTGATGTATACACCGCAGGCAACAACAGCGAAGGAGTTACTGTATCTACCGCGGGCAGCGTCAGCAATGGCATTTCTGTAGATACCTCTGGCGAGTACAGCGCGGGCGTTGTTGGAGCTACCTCTGGCGACTACAGCCATGGCGTTGTTGGAGCTACCTCTGGCAACCACAGTTATGGCGTTTTGGCACAAACTACTGGCAACCACAGCCCTGGCGTTTATGCATATACTGCTGGTATCGAGAGCCCTGCGGTGACTGGCTGGAGCGAGAAGGATGTCGGCGTGTACGGGGTGGGCAAAGAGGCTGGTGGAATGTTCACCACGAAGGGGGGTGGGTCATATAATGAAGAAAAACCTGGAGTCAAAATCTCAACGTGGTATGCTTACAATCCCGGGGTTCTGATAAACACCTCTGGCCACTACAGCCCTGGCGTTGTTGGAGCTACCTCTGGCGACTACAGCGAGGGCGTTGTTGGAGCCACCTCTGGCGAGCACAGCCTTGGCGTTGTTGGAGCTACCTTTGGCGACTACAGTTATGGCGTTGTGGCACAAACTACTGGCAACCACAGCCCTGGCGTTGCTGTAGCTACCTATGGTACCGAGAGCCCTGCTGTGACTGGCATTAGCGAGAAGGATGTCGGCGTGTACGGGGTGGGCAAAGAGGCTGGTGGA
>Ga0172366_10004889_pt1 | contig 10579 bp, 11 predicted proteins | sample LakKivSesite69cm_FD_114533 | JGI IMG/M metagenome (GOLD analysis project Ga0172366, IMG submission 114533) | Sediment microbial communities from Lake Kivu, Rwanda - Sediment site 69cm | ecosystem: Environmental > Aquatic > Freshwater > Lake > Sediment | place: Rwanda: Western Province, Lake...
GCCGTGAATCTTCTTGGGCTAACCCAAGTTTCATGGCCTCTGCAAAAGCTCTAGAAAGTTCTTTCATATCATCCATTTATAATAACCTCCTAATTATTCAATTTATTAATCAGGGTCAGTAGCAGCACCACCAATAGCAGCACGACCAACAACACCAGGAATAATCCTGTATCTTAAACGAGCATCAGCACTAGAAGTACCATGTATTCCAAGAGCATAAGCAAACATGCCTCCTGATTGCGCACCACCTCCAGAAGGAGCAAATCCACCTGCACTATGATGACCACCAATCTGGCCTGGGTAGGCACCTAGAGTGCCTTTTGCTCCACCTATTGCGAGCTGATAAGCAATGGGATAGCATCTATAAGCAAAAGTACTAAAAGTAGCAAGAGAAGTACTAAATCCTGTTTTGTTAATATGCGAACCATAAGAAGAACTAACATCTTCTAAAGTTGCCCAATAACCGGCAGTTAATCCAAATGAAGAGGGATACCATTGATCAGTCTCGTACTCTCCCCCTTCATAATATACGATATCTGATCCATCTGGAATCAAATCTACCGCATCAGCAGTATCTCCATAGTCAGCACCATAATATATCTTATTAATAGGATACACAGCACCCCAAGCCTGTGCAGAACTATAGGGTACTCTCAAAACAGGCTTTCCATCAGAATTAATCCCACTGATATAGCAGATCATTCCTCTATATGCAGTAGAACAGCTAATTACACCGTCTCCGTGTCGAATTCCAGGTATGATAATCTCAAGCATATATAATTACCTCCTTATTTTCTACCCAAAATTTTATCAATAATAGCAAAGGGATCTTCTCCCTTAGTATCTTCAGGTTTATTCGGAACAAATGAACCCTTAGATTCGTTTACAATGTCAGAACCTTTAGCGTTTTTCTTTTTCTTCTCTTCGAGCTTTTTCTCTTCCTCAAGTTTCTTTTTCTCTTCCGGAGTCAATTCTTTACCCCTGGCTTCATTCAAAATTTTAGCAAAAGCATCAAAAGCCTCTTTGTCCATATCTCTAATAGAATTCTTAACAACTTCTAAATTCTCAGCAAAAACTAAACCCTTAGTTTTCAATTCTTCAATACGATCAACAATCAACTTATCTTTAGCAATACCGTCTTTGAAATCACTGAATTCTTTTTCAATCTTAGCACGAGCATCTTCTTTGTCTTTAATTTCCTGAGTTGCTTTAGAAACCTGATCTTCAAGATTTTTAATTTTACTATTAAGATCAGCAGTTGCATTTTTAGATTCGAATTCTTTAATTCTCTTTTCTACTTCAACAGCAACAGCTTTCTCAAATTCCTTCTCATCCATATGTGAGCCTCCTTTATCGTTCATTACTACATATTCTCTTAAGTCAATGCCCTCATTGTGAGCAGCAATACTAAGTTTATTCAAAACATAAATTGTCTCCTCTTTATTATAAAAATCTAATTTATCTTCATATAAAATTTTTGCAGTTGATACAATATGTTCTTTATTATCTATGGGAAAAACTCTATTTATATCATCAGCAAACCCTTCATCGGGAATATTGTCATCTTCAATTATATACTTTTCAGGTATATTCTTTTTCTTCATAAGATTCTCCTTAGGAATCAATACAAAATTCTTATAATCATTAATAGAAATAGAATCTATCAAATAAAAATCGGGAGAAGTAGAAGCGATAGCTAAAGAATTAGCGTCTTTATCTGCTGGAAATTTAACAACCGCTGCTCCCACAAAATTACTCCCCTTAAATATTCTTCCAGTAGTAGATCCAGGATCCCTACGAGTCAATAAATGATCACAATAATGTGAGGGAGAATCAAATTCATTATTACAAGTTGTACATTTAGCTATTTGGAATTTATTCTCCATAGAAAATTTAAGCTCTTTAGCTGCATGTCTTTGGCGTATTGTGCGAGCTTCATCGGGATGTTTATACTCCCAAATTGCTCCTTTACAAACAACAAAATCTTTCTCTAAAGTATCTAATGAAGCAAATGCAGCCTTAGAAGCTTCGTCTAATTTAGCAACATCTACATATTTACTCTCGTACACAACCCCTATATTCCGAGAAGTATGTTCCCAGTTTATTGGTTTATTAACAATCGTAGAAGCATTAGATTCTAAATCTTCTTTTTCAAATATATCTTTATTTTTATTTTTACCAACATGACACAAAATAAATTCGACATGTAAAAGATCAGAATTCTGATGTGCTTTAGCAATAGCTTGAGCTTCTTCAGTACCTGGATTTTCGATAATCCTTGCAGCAGTCGATATAATCTCTTCACCCTTCCCATCGTGAAGTGCCCGATGACACGATCTACACAGTACAATAAGATCACTACGAGATTTATTATTTCTATTCCCCGATTTGTGATGAATGTCTAAATTTTTAGTGCTACCGCATTTTGCACATTTCTTAGGGAGCTTCTTAAATTTTTTATCACCTTTGTACGGGGATGAGGCCGAATATCTATTATGATAGGCCCTAGGTGTCTCCAGAATTAGCTATGATATCTTTAGATGGAGACATTGGGCATCACCTCCCCTACAAGCAAAACATATAATAAATTATATTTTTGCATATTATTACCTCGTTGCTTTTTCAGCAACATCTTGTTTCAAACTTACATTCAAATTTAAAGTAAGATAATCATAATTCCCAGAATTAGGACTAAATGTAATATTAGAAACAGACACAGTAAATTTATTTCCATCAGAATCTTCGGGTTTAATTCGAGAAATCTTATCTATGATTTGTTGTACAACTTCAGTTGACATAGCTTTAGCATATTCTTCTTCACATTTATTAAAGTACTTACTTAAATTTATCATCATATTATATCTCTTTTAATTCTAACCTTGCCCTAAATTCTGTGGTTGCTTTAGCAGAAGCAGAATAACAAGCATATTTCAATCTTAAGTAACCTCCGCCAAGATCAGTCAAAAATTTGCTATAATGTTTTAAGTTAATACCCCCTGCTCCCGCACTCGAAAGTGAAGGAAAAGCAGTCTGTAAAAACCAACTTTTATTATCGGGAGATCTATATAAATAAGAATTAAATTGCGTTCCTCTTGCAGCAGCAGAAGCATTCGAATCTCGTATGTCAACATAATAAGTTCCCATATAAAATGGTCCTGCATCCACAACGACAGGACTCCAAACTGCTGTAGCTGAACTTAAAGTTATAAACCCATAGGGAGTATGCTTATACAATAAATTATACATTTCATATCTCATATTTATTCCTCTTTTTTCTTATTGCTTCTTATGCTATAAACTCCCAATCCTCCACTAACCAGTGCACTCAAAAATACTCCAAAAGTCAAAAAATAAAATCTATTTAATGAATCATTTATGTTCGTCATTGAAATTTTAATAGCCTCAATATCTCTCCTACTTGCAGTAGACAGTGCATTTAATTCAGATAATTTCCCATTTACTTCAGCTTCTCTCCCAAGAAATCCTTTATTATCTTGCTCTAAAATTTTAATATCACCTTTCAGGTCTTGTAAATCTTTATATTCTATAACCTGCGCAGATGCAAAAACACCCGTCAGTGACATTATCAACAATATAATACTAATTATTGCCGGAAATATGGATAATTTATGTCGCATAATGAGTTGTCTCCTCTTGCCATTGTTCATAATCTGTTAAATTACCAAAAAGATCTAATTGCTCAGATAAAATATCTAAATCTATTAAATCTATTCCTAATTCTTTTATATCTTGGGTCAATACTTTCATATTCTCAATAACATCTTTACTTGCGTGTGCACTATTAACCGTCTTACCGTGCTTTTTCCAATACCATATGGAAGCCATTGTCTTACAATCACTTATACCTTTCTTGGAAATCTTACCACCATTTTTCTTTTTCTTTCTTGCTATACAGGAATCTCGAACAGCCAAATAATCAGCCGGAGCCATATGTTTCTCCTTTATTATTATTTAATATATTTTTTCTTTTTTCCCACCATTTTTTAATGGCAATACTATCTTTTAATTAAGGTATATTTTCATTGTCTAAATACATATAAACATAATAATCAGCCGGCATATTTATCTCCTACTCTGCTTTTGGAGAAGCAGGTTCTTTTATTTTTTTAACTGTTTTAATACTTTCTTTTTTCATTGAAGATTCTGGAGTTGTTTTAGACTTTTCCATAACAGAAGGAATTGCTTTCACACTTTCATCTGAAGGTTTCCCCTTAGAAGTTTCTCCTCCCGAACTAAACGGTAATTGAGGAGGTAAGAATAGATCTTTAACTTTATCTTCATTTTTTTTGCGAGAAGTTTCACCTTCAATATTGTATCCAGACTGCTGTAGAGCAGTTTTAATAGAAATCAATCCTCTATCATAAAATGCTAATATTAAATTCTTAATAGAAGCTTCATCTTTAAGATTCATTCTATCCCATTTAATTTTAATCTTCTCGTTAAATTCATTTTCTTTAGCTATTTGATTACATATTTTCTCTAACCAGATAGAAGTCACTGTCCGCCAATTAGATAACTTCTCTACTAACGAAAGAATAGAAACCCACGCTTCCCCCTGTTGAGAAAGAGACATCAAAGTAGGGGGAATCCCCAATCCTATTAAAAGATCTTCTTTAGCATCTTTGTATTTGTCTTTAAAGGCCAATATTTTACCATCTGGCCCAACTTGCATAACTTCAATATCATGCGCCCATACTAAAGTTGTAGTAGCTTTAGGATTTCTAATTAAACTTGCAAACTTTTGAAGTCTTGCACTAGAAGCGGGATGTTCTTCTGTTCCTATTTTAAACACAGTGATCAGATTTATAAGACCAGAGCTAATAGATTCATCAAGTTCTTTTAGTCTTTCAATTAGAGTAGCAGAAGCAAAACATCTTGAAACATAAGGAGTTCCCCAAACTTGATAACCTTTAGCTTTACGCTTTAAATGAGTTACAAATTTAGGATTAAGCCTTACCTCACCTTGAAAAACAGATTTTGAACTTCTGATAGCATCCATCATGCTTCTGGGAATTGCAGATTTCAAAAGAGCTGCCTCAGGATTACTTCTTCCGTCTAGTCTAAGTTTACTCCAAAGAGTTCCATCTAATTTTAAACAAATAAGTTCTTGTCCAAATGCTATGGGGTCTTTGGGAAGAACAATCGACTGAGGATTTAAAAGAGTTATAGAAGTGGGCAATTTCCACATTCCATCAAAGTCGTCTATTTCAACATTGTCCCATCTAACATAAGGAAAAGCATTACCAGAAGTAAACCATTCTAATGCAAGCTCTTGCATTAAAGGATAAACTCCCGGAACAGTATTTGTATTTTCATAATTCAAGTTTTCAAAAAAATGCTTCATTAAAGCATCAAGTTTTTTATTCCCTGTTTCTTCAGCATATAAATTAGTAACAGCGAAATCTACTAATGCATCAACCGCACTCCCTACAATACTGTTAAATTGGTACAATTTCCAAGCTACTTGCATTTGTGTATAGATATCATTATAGATATCTTGATATTGTTTTAGAGTAGATAAATAATTAACAGGGGTTTTTACAGATGAAGGTACTTTTAATCCAACTGCTAATTCCTCTTTAATTTCTATTGTTTCTTCCCCATTTGTAACTTCTATCACATCTACCTCCTAAATCCAAAACCCTGTAGCAAGTGCCGGTGTATCAATTTTTGTCGCTAACCCAAAAACTACCTCATTAGCTGCTTGATTCGCTAATGCTAAAGACGTAGCCCTATCTTTCTTGAACTGACTAGGAACACTAAAAGTATAATATGCTCCTCGATTTTCTGCCTGTAAAACTAAAAGCTCTCTTTTAGTTTGAATAATTTCATTCCCTGCTCTTTCTAATTCTTGATCTGAACTTCTACGTAAGTCTACAGGAAACAATAAATTAGTATGCTGAAAATCAGCTTTAAGCCTAGTATACAAATCGGTCACTGAGGGAAGAGTAAAACTCACCAACCTAAGTATTCGTAAACCTACTAAATTTTCAGTAGTTTTATCATCCATATCTAAAATTGGAGGAAGTATTGTTCCGTCTTCTAATTTGTACGGTTCCATCAAAAGATCTCTAACAGCAGTTCCCCCACCGCTTTGATCTAAATTAATCTGAACAGTAGGAAAAGCTTGCACAACCCTTCTTATATTTTTAATCATTTCGGGATAACTTATTCCATTATAAGCATACCCATTAACAAATCTTTTCTTACCCCCCTCTAATTTCAAAACAGAAATAGAAAAATTATCTCCTCCTGCTACCCTCGCTGCATCAACCCCTAACACATAAGAACCCTTAGGATCTCCAATAGTTTCAATTGGAGAATCTGAATGATCTATTGTTAACTTAGGGGTACAGCGATCTAACATTCTAGCATCAAAAAATCCTACATTTTCTACGGGGAATAGACACTTAGATTCCATTTTCCAAAGTTCATCAGTAGTATCCATTCTCATCATCTCATCTATTTCTTGATCTAATTCAAATGGAGGATTGGGAACCATGTTAACATCTTCATCTATGTACTCGTGAATAGCATAAAGATCTGGTTTTATTTGAGACATATAATGATATAAAAGATATTGAATATAAAAATGATTCCAAGTATAGTAAGCAGTCGATGAAATAATATATTTATTCTCAACGCCTTTTCTTTTAACTTTAAGAAAGGGTCTTACAACCATTTTAATAATTGTTTCATCTACATAAGCATATTCATCTACCCAAACTATATTATATCGTCTTCCTCTAACTTTCTGACCCGTACCTAAGGGAAGCCCTTCAATAAACGCCCCATTACGAAACTTAGCTAATGCTTTATAGGCAGTTCGCATAACCCTTTTGTGCATAGCTGCCCTTAAATACGGAGAGTTGTTGTACAACTCTTCTATTTTATCAAAGACAAATTCTGCCTGTTTAAATGATGGTGCTATAATACCAATAGCAGTATTAGGATATAACATAGCATATAAACAACAAAAAACAGCACCTAACCAAGTTTTACCTATACCTCTTCCAAATATCAATAGTATATATTTATGCTTAAACATCGACCTCAAAGCAATTCTTTGAAACCAAATCAAATTAAGTCCTAATAGATCTTTAGCAGCCTGAACAGGATATTTACGATAATATAAAACTAATCTTTCAGAAAGATTAAGTTTATTCTGTTCGGCTTTCATTAATCTAACAGACATTATAAAACCTCTCCCATAGGAAGTTCAATTCTCTGGGGAATGACTGGTTCTTTGTCTGGGGGTTCTTCTCTAACCTGAGGTTCATCTATCTGAGAAACATAACCTTCTCCGGTTTTAAGAATAGCTTCTATTTTTTCTTTTGGAGGGAGTATATTATAAGGGGGGCGTTGGGCTTTCAAATGCCCATACATTAATTCTTCTTTAGTAAGATTTTCTTCTTCTTCATCAATTTTCTTAAGCTTATCATCTAATGATACAGAAATTTCAGCTATATTCCCGTCAATCTTATCAAGTACTCCTGCTCGCTGTTCTCTCGTTATCCCTAGTTTAATTTGAAGCTCTGTGACTCTTTTAAGACTATCGTTGAGTTGTTTATCAAGACTCTCATGGGGGTTTTTAAGTTGACTTATGAAAAGTCTGCGTTGGATTAATTCTTCAAATAAAAGCTGAGTAAATAAAGGTTGATCTGAACTATTATTAAAATCAAATTCTTTCTCATAAGTAACTTTTCGATCATTCCACCAATTTTGTTCAGACTGAGATAAAAACTTAAATAGGTAGTTATCGGTTCCTATTTCTTCGGGAGATTCTTCTATAGGCTTTATATTGATGTCTTTTTTCTGTCGAGGTTTAAGATTTTCATGAGAAATCCATTGAAATCCTGTCTTTACTTTGATTCTAGTGCTTATATCTTTGGGGGCACGTTCCCATCCCATTTGACATTCAGCAAAGACTTCTTCGATTTTACTTAAAGCATCATGCTCTGATAAACCCTTCTCTGCATAGTACTTAACCAAAACATCAGTATATTTTTGTTTCTCATCTTCTGACAAAATAATAATATTCGTGTTTTTCACAATAACATACACCTCTATATAAGAATACTAAAAAAAACACGAAAACTATATTTTATAATGAATTACTTAAGTCTTTTTATGGATTTTTTCAGCAATAAGTTTAATTTTATACAATCTGGTCAAAAACGTCACATACTTCATATTGAGCATTGCAGCTAATTGCTGATAATTCTTTTTGTCAAAATTATAAAATAAGGTAAAGAGAACAATCTTGTGTTTCATTGATAATTTAGGTAAAAGTTTTCTAAAGATTTCTATAATTTCTTCTTCATGATTCGTTATATAATCACATTGTTCGCTTCCATAAAAATGCTGTTCATCTAAAGAAACAAATCCATTTTCAAAACGATCTTGCTTTTTTACCTCACACAAGTACTTAAGAATAGCAAAACCTATATTGTTTTTGACAAAAAAATCCAGAGGAACATAGTCTTTGTAATTTTTAAGTTTATGATATAAAAATATTCTAATGATCTGACAAACATCTTGCTGATCGTCATAATTATGAATTATTTTACAGACTTGTCCTTTAATAAAAAGCTCATATTTTTTTAATACTGCTGTATAAAAATCATTATAATTTTCGTATTCTTTATCTCCCAGTTTCATTTTGTATCTGATCCTTTAGTTGTTCTTTCTCATGATATTGACACCATCCAAATATAGCTAATCCTATAGCTATCAAAACAATAAGCCACTTCTTAAATGTATTCATTATATAATTTGGTATTCTCACGAATTTAACCCAAAGAAAAATTGTACCATATCACTATCTACTATGTATTGCATATCTTCAGAATTATCTGTTTTCCAATATATCTCACCCAAAGAATGCAAAAGGGCATCCCGTAAATTTTTTGCGTCAACATGTAAAGATACGGGTTCTTTAATATTTATGTCACCTATATGAACAATCTCTTCTCCTGAACTATTCCCTTCTACACTGAATGAAATATAATTAGGATAAAATACAACATTAATAGCATTAGTTTCTTTATCTGCCAACAAGATAAGACGAGAAAGGGCATCTAATACCATTGATTGTTTAACAGGTATTACAATATTAAATGTTCGTTTATTGTACTCGTTGTACAATTTAATTATATCTTCATAGGGATAAGCAACACCTGCTAACGAAAGAGTAAATATAAAATTCCCTATCATTCCCTGTAAAATGTCGTCTTCTATCTTAAAATACATCAATGAAGCTTCTTCAATGTTCATTATGCAATTAATGATATCTTTGTGAAGCATATACCCATTTAGGGCTTTATAATCTCCGCCTATAATCGCCCCCCTAACCCCATCAGAAGCTATCATAATCCCGTCTTTGAAATATATATGCTGAAGGGCTAACTGAGACCTATCTTCAGACAAGCAATGCATTATGCTCTTTGCATTGATCTTAAAATCATTAAATTTGATCCCCGTTTTATTAAACTTGATTGAATAATGGTCTGGGTCTTCGGGAATCTCGCTTACGAAAAAATCCTTATCCAAAGTTCCTACTTTATATTTAGATTTTTCGGATTTAATATGAAAAGATTCAGGAGAAATCACAAGTTCTACTGTCCCATTAAATGCTTTCACTAGATCAAAAAATGTCTTAGCAAAAACATATGAAATATCATCTCCTGTTAAATTGTACACAGTAACATAAACAGAAGCAAATATATTCGAGTTATACCCTGTTATTTCTAATTTGTCATCAACCTTTCTTATCTTAAGATGACGCAGTGAAACTGTTGAATTATTAACATTAACTATGGGAGTCAACAACTTAACTGCATTCTGAAGTTCTTTAATATCAACTGAACATTTCATTTAATTCTCCTTTATAATTTTTCATCTTGCATATCATGCATTTCTTTATATTCTTCAATAAATTTAATAAATCTACCGGGATTATATTTTAATTTTCCATATAAAAATAATTTACCAATATCATGTACTTTTCTATGGCAATTAAAACACAACGTAATCAAATTCTCAATTTCATCTCCCCCGCCTGCTCCCCGAGATCTAATATGATGTATATGAATATTGTACCCAGTTCCACATAAAACACATCTATATTTATCTAGTTTTTTTGCTATTTCGTGGTTTTTTAAATTTTTTAGTCTTTTTCTTTTTATGAGCATTTAATATCTCCGATATATCTTTACATTTTTCCCATCTTGGGCATACATCATTTCTTAAAATCAATTCATCAAATTTATGAGATACTGGATTCCCACAAAAGAACCCATCTCTTTTATCTCCAAAAGATTTTAATTCTAAATTTTGATAATAACAAGAAAAACATTTTTTTTCATTTTTATTTCTATCGTCTAATTCGGGATGAGTTATCTGATATTCCATTAAAGCAAAAGCACACCAAGCTACTGATGCAAGATGATGCTGACGATCTTCGGGATCAAGATCTTCTCCGTTCCAAAAAGCAGTAGCATGACGTTGCATAGCTGCATAAACCCGCCCCCATTTTAATCCTTTTTCCCAATTTCTA
>Ga0172366_10004892_pt1 | contig 10577 bp, 8 predicted proteins | sample LakKivSesite69cm_FD_114533 | JGI IMG/M metagenome (GOLD analysis project Ga0172366, IMG submission 114533) | Sediment microbial communities from Lake Kivu, Rwanda - Sediment site 69cm | ecosystem: Environmental > Aquatic > Freshwater > Lake > Sediment | place: Rwanda: Western Province, Lake Kivu...
AGCTACGTCATCATGGCGTACGAGGTCGGCTACAATAACACCGGTGGCTTCACCCTGAGCGTGAGCAACCGCCAAGGGTACGCCCAGACCCAGCCACTCACCCAGCAGGCGACGCCAAGACCATCCAGCAGCACCGCGTCGCTCATCAGCGTCGGGACGACCCGGACCGGTCGGATCGCAAGCGCCCGGGCCGAGGATGTCTACCGCCTCATCCTCGACGGCCAGACGGCGGTGCGCATTGACGCGACGAAGCCCTCAGGCTCGTCGCTGGACCCGAAGCTCATCCTCAGGAATACCAACGGCGGAGACCTCATAGAGGACGATGACGGTGGACCAGGAAACGACGCACGGCTGGTGCTCGTGCTTGACGGCGGAGTGTACCTCCTCGCCGTCACCGGAGCGATCTCCAGCACCGGCAGCTATTCCTTGAACGTCGCTCAGGCCAGCGCACCGAGTTCCATATTCGTCGGAAACGTGCGAACCGGACAAATCTACCGGGAAGGGGACCGCGACCTCTATCTGCTCACGATCCGCTCCCGGACGAGCGTCACGATTGAGATGACCGCCCGGACCACAGGCGGGCGCACCGATCCCTACCTGTACCTCATCACGACGCAGGGCAGGCTCGTCGCCAGGGACGACGATAGCGCGGGCAACAGCAATGCGCGGATCACCGAGACGCTCAACCCCGGCACGTACGTGATCATCGCCACCTGCTTCAGCGACAAAGTCGGAGCGTACACCCTCCGGGTGAGATAGGAGACGCGGCCTTTCACAGGCGTCGGAAGTGCGGAGAGTGGCCATGGCACAGCCGGATGATCGCGGGACGACAGCGCCGGTTCAGGAAACCGTACACATCACCGCTCCGCCCGTGCTGTCGCCCCTGATGAAAAGGCAGAACCCCGACGCGATCTTCGCCGAGATCATGGAGCTTGCGTCGAGGTTCGACAAGCACGTTGACAGGCCGACTCTCCGCCGCGCCTACCGGTTCGCATCCGACCGACACAGGGGCCATGTCCGTCTCTCCGGCGACCCGTTCATCCTTCATCCGGTAGAAGTCACGCGCATCCTCGTGGACCTTCGCCTCGATACGCAGACGCTTGCCGCCGGGCTTTTGCATGATGTGTGCGAGGACACGCGCACCCCGGTGGAAGAGGTGCAGGTGCTCTTCGGCGACGACATTGCGATCATCGTGGACGGCGTGACCAAGATATCGAGCATGCAACTGCTCAGCCGCGAAGAGCGTCAGGTTGACAGCTTCCGCAAGATGCTCCTCGCTATCGCCAAAGACGTGCGCGTGCTCCTCGTGAAATTCGCCGACCGGCTCCACAACCTCCGCACGCTTGAGTACCTTCCGCCCGAAAAACAGGTGCGCATCGCCCGGCAGACGCTCGACGTGTACGCGCCGCTCGCCCATCGCTTCGGCATGGCGCGCATCCGCCGCGAGCTGGAGGACCTGGCGTTCAAGTACACCGAGCCGGAAGCGTACGAATCGCTGAAGAGCATCGTCGAGAAGAAGCAAGAGGAAAGCAGGAGCGCCATCGGCATCTTCTGCGCGGACGTGAAGGCCGGGCTGCTCCGCGAGCGGGAAATCTCAGCCGAGGTGACGGGGCGGCTCAAGCACCTCTACAGCATCCATCAGAAGATGGTGACGCAGGGCAAGAGCCTCGAAGAGATCTACGACCTCCTCGCCATCCGCCTCATCGTTGACACGCCCGACCAGTGCTACGGCGCCCTGGCGTATCTCCACCAGCACTACCGGCCCCTGGATGGGCGGTTCAAGGACTACATCGGCAGCCCGAAGTCGAACGGCTATCAGTCGCTCCACACCACCATCGTTGATCGTCAGGGGATGATCATCGAGGTGCAGGTCCGCACGAAGAAGATGCACCAGGTGGCGGAGGAAGGCATCGCCCGGCACTGGCTCTACAAGGAAGGCCGGGGTACTAACGACATTGACGCGCAGACACGCTGGGTGCGGCAGTTCCTTGAGTGGGCCAAGGACGTGAGCGACCCTCGCGAGTTCATGGAGCAACTCAAGATTGACCTGTTCCCCGACGAGATTTTCGTCCTGACCCCGAAAGGAGACGTGATCAGCCTGCCGAAAGGCGCAACTGCGCTCGATTTCGCGTTCGCCGTGCACACCGAGGTGGGGCTTCGCGCCTCCGTCGCTCACGTGAACGGGCGCATCGTGCCGCTCGGCCACGAATTGCAGACCGCCGACTCGGTGAAGATCATCACCTCAACGACGCAGAAGCCGAGCAGGAACTGGCTCGACCTCGTGAAGACCTCGAAAGCGCGCACGCGCATCCGCCAGTGGCTGCGGCAGGAAGAGTTCGACTTCAACGTGGCTCTGGGGCAGGACATGCTCGACCGACGGCTCCGGAAATCCGGCATCCACCTGACCGAGGAAGAGTGGGCCGAGATCGCCGAGGCGTTCAACCTCAAGGACCGGGAGTACCTCTACGCGGCAGTCGGCGCGGGCGACCTTGCGCTGGAGCGCGTCATTGACCGCCTGCGCCCACAGATCTCCCTTCAGCCACCCAAAGAGACCGCGCCCGGAAAAGAACCGGCTGCGGTTCCGGAGGTCGAGAGCGGCGGCATCGTCCTTTCGGGGGTGGATAGCCCGATGGTGCGCTTCGGGCGATGCTGCCAGCCCGTCCCCGGCGATCCGATCATCGGCTTTGTCACGCGGGGCAGAGGCGTCTCCGTGCACCACAGAGATTGCCCGAACATCGCATCCCTCAAGCAGGAACCGGATCGCATCATCCCCGTCAGATGGGAAGTGCCCGACATCATCTCCGGGCCGGGGCCGTTCAGGACGGCCATCGTCGTGAAGGCGAGCGACCGCGTGGGGTTGCTCAGCCAGCTCACCGGCACGATCTCCAGCACCGGAGCCAACATCCGCCACGCCGAGATTCGCACGAACGAGAGCGATACCCACAGCGCGTTCCTCCTGGAAGTGAAGAATCTCAAGCAGTTGAAGCGCATCGTCGCCAAGCTCCGGCGCATTCCCGGCGTGATCGAGGTCAATCGTCTCGCCACCACCGACGACGAGGAAGACGAACTGCGCGCCATGATTGCCGGTCGGCCCCTGCCCTTCGAACTCGACGACGAGGAGGAGTAGACTCCCCGTGCGCATCACCACGGACGCCGCTCTTCCGCTCGTGCAGTCTCCCCTCCTTGAGCGCGTTCCCGGCGTGTGGCACGCGTTCACCACTCGCAAGGGAGGCGTCGGCGAAGGCGCGTTCGCCACGTTCAACCTCTCCATGCGCGTGGGAGACGAGCCGGAAGCAGTGCGGATCAACCGCGAACGCCTTGCCGCAGCCGCCGGGGTGGAGCCTTCGCTCCTCAGGCTGCACACGCAGGTGCACGGCGCAGGGGTCGTGGAGGTACGCGATGGGCTGCCTGCCGGTCCGCTCATCGGCGATGCGTTCGTGACGGATAGGCCCGGTACGCCCCTCCTTGTAGGGGTCGCCGACTGCGCGCCCGTGCTCCTGGCCGCCGAAGACGGCAGCGTCGTCGCAGCGGTTCATGCCGGGTGGCGTGGAGCGGCTGCGGGCGTCGTGCGCGCCGCAGTGGGCATGCTCAGGGAGCGATACGGCGTCCCGCCTTCGCGGCTTCTCGCCGCAATCGGGCCGAGCATCGGGCCGTGCTGTTTCGAGGTCGGGCCGGAAGTCGCCGCGCACTTCGACGCGAAGCACGTGGTCACGCACACGGCAGAATGCCCCCACGTTGATCTGCCCGGCTCTCTCGCGGACGATCTTCGCGCCGCCGGTCTTTCCTCCGAACGGATAGACGTGGCGAACCTCTGCACCTGTTGTCGTCCCGATCTGTTCTTCTCTCACCGGCACACCGCCGGGCACACCGGGAGGATGGTCGGTATCATCCTCCGCCGTCCGGCTCCGGGCGCAAGCCATTTCTCTTGAAAGGGGTCACTCGCTCGTGGAAATATGGAAAAGCGCCGTCGTGGGCCTTGTGCAGGGCCTCACCGAATTCCTCCCCGTCTCCAGCTCCGCTCACATCGTCTTCGCCGGAAAGTTCCTCGGCATCAGGGAGGGCAAGCTCGATCTCACCATCGTCGTCCACGTCGGCACGTTGCTCGCCGTGTTCGCCGCCCTCTGGTACCGCGTCGCCCCTGTGGTGCGCGGGACGCTCGCCGGGCTGGGCGACCTTGTGCGCGGGCGCTCGCCCTGGCACAACAACGACTTCCGGTGGGGCGTGTACCTCGTCGTGGGGACGGTTCCGGCTGCCGTCATCGGCGCGCTCTTCGAAGGCCCCATCGAAGAGGCTTTCAACGATCCCTCCTTCGCCGCCGCCATGCTCATCGTCACAGGAGGCCTCCTCTTCGGCACGCATTTCGTGCGAAATGCGACGCGGGAGATGGGCTGGTGGAGCACCCTCGCCGTCGGATTCGCCCAGGCCCTTGCGATCTTCCCCGGCATCTCGCGGTCGGGTTCCACGATTGCCATGGGGCTGTTCTGCAAGGTTGACCGGCAGAAGGCGGCGGAGTTCTCCTTCCTTCTCGCAATCCCGGTGATCCTCGGCGGCAGCATCCTCTGGTTCTTCGAGAAGACGGGACACCCTCAAGCGGTCGGAATCGCATCGCTTGCGGTCGGGCTGATCGTTTCCGCCGCCTCTGGGTATTTCGCCATCAAGGTGCTCCTGCACTTCGTGCGGCAGGGGCGGCTCTCCTGGTTTGCGTACTACTGCTGGGCCGTCGGGCTGCTGGGGCTGCTCCTGTTCTGAAAGGGGACCCATGGGACCGCTCGCAGTGCGGGTCATGACGTGCAACCTCCGCTTCCCGTCGGCCTCGGACGCGGGGAACCTCTGGGAAGACCGACGTGCGCTCGCGGTGGAGATGTTCCTCCGGTATGCTCCCGACGTGATCGGTCTTCAGGAAGCGTATCGCGTGCAGCTTGAGCACTTTGCGCGCCACCTGCCGGGGTACGCGTGCGTCGGGCGCGAACGCTATGGCGGCAGCGACGAGGAGCACAACGCGCTCTTCGTGCGCAGCGACCGGTACATGATCGCAGCGAGCGGGACGTACTGGCTCTCCGACGCCCCTGACGTGCCCGGAAGCCGGTCATGGAGGCCGGAGGACCATCCGCGCATCGTCACGTGGGTTCGGGTGCGGCATCTCCAGACGGCGCGGGAGCTTCTCTGCCTCAACACGCACTTTCACCTTGGCGACGACGCGCCCCGTATGAAGAGCGTGTCGCTCATCTGGGAATGGCTGCACCGTGCCGAGGGAGGTCGGCAGGCGAGGTTGCCTGCGGTGCTCATGGGCGACTTCAACTCCATGCCCGGCAGCGCGCCGCATCGGCTCCTGACCGGGGCCGATCCTCTTCGTGAGGCCGTGCGGACGGATTTCCGCGATGCGTGGGAGGTGGTCCCCAATCCTTCCGGGCCGGCAGGCACGTATCACGGATTCACCGGCACGCCGCGCCAGGCGGATGCGCGGATAGACTGGATACTCTTCAGGGGAGACATCGAGGCGACGGCGATTGAGACAGTGACGTTCAACCGGCGGGGGAAGTATCCGTCGGACCATTTCCCCGTCGTCGCGGACTTCGTGCTCGGAGAGGCGAATCGAGAGCGCCGATAAGCCGAATTCTGTAAGCTGCGCGTCAGCACAGCCCCGGCAGCCATCTCTCTGGGAGGCGCGTTTCCGCACCCCTCAAGCGGCCTACCCGGGCGTCATGACGAGGCGGGCCACCTCGAAGTGCGCCCCTATTTGGCCTTGCACCGGATGGGGTTTTCCCTGCCGACCCCGTTGCCGGAGTCGCGGTAGGCTCTTACCCTGCCTTTTCACCCTTACCTGCGAACCTTGCAAATCGCGTGCGATTTGCCGACGAGCCGCGTGCGGCTCGCAGGCGGTATGTTTTCTGTGGCACTTTCCGTCGGCTTGCGCCGCCCGGGCGTTACCCGGCATCCTGCCCTGCGGTGTTCGGACTTTCCTCCGACGAACCCGTGAGGGTTTATCGGCGGCTGCCTGGCGCTCTCGACCCGGCATAAGAGAATATACGGCCTTTTGCGACGAAGGGCACACGAAAAGGCGTCATATGGGTTTCAGATAATCACACTTCATCACGGACTACAGGGGCGACTCGCGAGTCGCCTCTACAAGGCGCGTCGAAACAATATCTTGTAGGGGCGAGGCATGCCTCGCCCCTACTCGACGTGCACAATTCCTCACCGAAATTGGTAGCTTCCCGCCGCACGGTACATGGCGATCACGTTCTCCACGGGGATGTCCTTCTGAAGGTACTGCGAACCGCAGACGATGTACCCTCCGTTCTCGCCGAGCACGGACATGAGCATCTTCGTCTCTTCATACACCTCGTCGGGCGTGCCGAACGGCAGCGTCGCCTCCGTGTTCACGCCGCCGTGAAAGCTGAGCCGGTCCCCGAACTCCGCCTTCAGTTCCTTCGGTCCCATGTGCGCCGCAGCGATCTGAACCGGGTCGAGGATGTCAAGCCCCAGTTCGATCATGTCGCCGATGACCGGCCGGATGCTGCCGCAGGAATGCTGCATCATGACCACGTCGTACTCCTCCGCCAGCGCGTAGAGGCGCGCCACCTGCGGCTTAATGAGCTTCCGCCAGAGCGCGGGACTCATCAATAGCCCATTCTTGCCGCCGTAGTCGTCGCCGACGAAGAAGATGTCTATCTTGCCGCGCCCGGCTTCGAAGTAGCGGTGCGAGGACGCGACGTAGAAATCAACGATGCGCGAGAGGATCGCCTCCGCCACCTCCGGCGCTTCGAGCATCATCTCCAGAAAGCGACCGATGCCGGTCATGTTGCACGCCTGACAGAAGAACGGGGACCACTCGCCGCCGGTGATGGCAAACCGTGCGTATCGGTCGCACTGCGCTTCGATGGTGGAATAATCCCACCAGTCGGGGTTCGGCCATTTGTGTCGCTCGATGTCGGCAACCGTCTCCGCGTGGGCGAACGGACGCCAGCCGAGCGAATCGGCATACGTCGGCCCGCCGCTCACGACGCCGAAGGCGTCGGCGGGTTCGCGGTTCGGGCCATAGCGTTTGGGGCCGACGTACGTCGCGCCGACCCGTCGGAAATCCCGCCCGAAGAGCGCGAAGAGGTCTTCCACGTCCGCAAAGCCGAAGTGCGCCATGAGGATGTCGTGCATCTCACCGGTTAACTCCACGTCCACCGGCACGCGGTCGGTCTCTTCGTGCCTGACGGCCCGCAGGACGCGCTCTTTTGAGGTCAGTTGCGCCATAATGCCTTCCTGGTCAAGCTGAACATCCTTTTTCCATCGCCTCACCTCGCAAGGCGCACGTGCGCACGATGGAAGAGCCACACGCCGATGGCGAAGTAGATGCCCGAAAGCACGAGCGTCGCCACAAGTTCAAAGACGATCTTCTCCACGCCGTTGCCATAGAGAAGCACGCTGTTGAGCGCGTCCACCGCGTACGTCCCCGGAAGCAACTCGAACGGCCCGATGGCGTGCCCGGCGATGCGGAACCATTCGATGGTGGGCACGGGGAAGAACACGCCGTTGAGGAAGATCACCGGCACGATCACGAGATTGCCGAGGAGGAACGCCTCATTGGAGGTGCGCGAGAAGCCTGCGGTGATCATCCCCAGCGCAATCGCAGAGACGCACACCACCACGCCGACAAGAACCGCCACCAGGAGCGACCCGGCATAGTGAAAACCGACGAGCACCGCCGAGCCGAGCATCATCGGGATCATCACTATCGAGAAGCCGATCTGCGAAAGGCTCACCCCGGCGAGCAGTTCCCACGCCCGCATACGGCTCAGTTGCAGCCGCCGAAGCGTGCCGGACTCGACCTCGCGCATGAGCACCACCGCGCTCTGGATGATGAGCATGAAGATCGCCAGCAGCATAAGCCCCGGAGCCATGTAGTCGAACTCGGAACTCCCGGTCCCACTCATCACGGGAACGGTTTCCACGCTCACCGGCGGCACTTTGCCACCTGCCGACGTGAGGAACTCCCGCACCACCGCGTCCATCATCCAGCGCACGATGCCGAAGGACGGGTAGGATGGGTCTCCGCTGATCGTGATCGCCGACCTCACGGTATCGCTGGGCGCACCGTCGGCCACCCGCGCCACCGCCTCCGAGAGCCTGGCCTCCATGCGGACGAGCGCGACCTTGTCGTGCCGTTCGAGAGCGTCGCCGACCTCATCACGCGAAGCAATCGGCGTGATCGTGAAGAGATGCGTGCCGTCCTCGTACGTCGCACGCGCACATGCGGCGACGATGCTGTCCCCGGCGAGGAACCGGCTGCCGTCGGGGAGGGTCACTCCGGCGTCTTCGTTGAGCACGAGCACGGGGTACGTGTAGAAGCTCGCCCCCATGACCACTCCGAAGATGATCATGAACATCACCGGCATGAGGAACGACACCGCAAGGCCGCGTACGTCGCGCACCTGCTCTCGCAGGCTCTTCGTGAAGATCGCTATCGTCCTCATTCCCGCAGTTCCCGTCCCGTGAGACTGATGAAGACATCCTCAAGCGTGTTCTGTCGGATGCGCACCTCACCGGCTTTCATGCCCGCCTTACGGAGCGCGTCGAGGATTTCAGAAAGCGCGTTCACCGCGTCGAGCGCACGCACCACGAGCCTCCGGTCGCCGACCGTCACATGGCCCGCGACGGAAGGGAGCGCGCTCAGGGCGTCCTCCACGGCCGACGGGGCCACCTGAATACCCGACGCGAGATGAATCTCCACGATGTCCCCTTCGCCGACGTGGTGCTTGAGCGCGGCGGGCGTATCCACGAGGAGGAGCCGCCCCCGGTCTATGATGGCAACCCGATCCGACAGCCGCTCCGCCTCGTCCATGTTGTGCGTCGTGAGCACCACCGTATGCGTTCGCGCAAGGGAGCGGATGAACTCGCGCACGAGCACCCGGCTCTGCGGATCGAGGCCCGCTTCCGGCTCGTCGAGGATGACGATCTCCGGCTCATGGACGATGGCGAGGATGAGGTTGAGCCGCCGCTTCATACCGCCGGAAAGCGTGCTCGCCCGCGCCTTTCGCTTGCCGGAGAGACCCAGTTGCTCAAGGAGCGATTCCCCTCGCCTGCGTGCGGTTCGGCGCGAAAGGCCATACATCCGCCCGACGAACTCCACCTGCTCCAGAGCGGTGAGCCTCTCCCACACCACCACCTGCTGCGGGCACACGCCGATCCTGGTGCGAATCTCGTCCTTTGCACGGCTGATCGGCTGGCCATTGACGAGCACGCGACCCGCGTCCGGAGCGAGCAGACCGCACATCATCGTGATGGTGGTGGTCTTTCCCGCGCCGTTCGGACCGAGCAGGCCGAAGACCTCGCCTGCGCGGATTTCCAGGTTCAGCCCGTCAACCGCGAGCACCTGACCGTACCGCTTCGTCAGGCCCTCGCACTGCACCACGACATCGCCGTTCACCCCGCTCCTCCTTCCCCAGGCCGGGCATGACCGCCATCCTCTCTGGCAGCGTGCCTCTGAAAATGAGGCACATGTACCCCGGCTGCAACTCCTCCCGGAAGGGGGGAAAACTGAAGGGAGTGTAGTCCATGAGATCGGCTCCCGGCGAACACGTGCGGACACAATACCGGATGCTCCCCCGTCGTGCCGCCGGATCACTGATGGCACTCAGTAGGGCAGTTGACCGTGAGGCGGTTCTCCCCGATAGTCCAGAGACAACGGCGGCAGGGTGCTATCCGGCCCGGCGTCGAACGAGCTATCGGGATAGAGGCGTTTTCGGAGAGCGGTGAGTTCGTCGTAGAGGCGGAGCGCCTTGTCCATATCCCCCTGGTCATGGTAGATGGTCATCTGGTTGATGAGGGCGTCTTCATTGTTGGGGTCCACTTCGGCGGCTCGTTGGAACCAGACGAGGGAGGAATCCTCCATGTGCTTGTTCCAGAAGAGGATGCCAAGCCTGAGGTACGCCTCCACGCGCTTCGGCTGAAGCCGCACGACGTTTCTGAAGAGCTTCTCCGCCTTGCCGTAGTCCTCGTTTATGTAGTGCCAGAACCCGGCATTGAAATAGATGTCGGCGAGCTTTCCCATCTCCGCAACCACACGCGCCGTATCATTCGCCCGGCCCGCTGCCTCCGCGAGCATCGTGTGAGCGTACACGCCCGCTTCCACGCCCTGGCTATCTATTGGCATCAGCTCAAGCAGGTGATCGGCGTGCTGTGCGCACTCTTCGTGCTGCGAGAGCCGGTAGCACTCAATCGCGGAGAGAGAACGGAGCGTGAGAACGTCGTTGGGGTTTGCCTTCAGGTATTCGCGGTAAAGCCGGGCCGCGTGCTCCCATTTGCCTCTCTGCGCCTCAATCGCCGCAAGATCAGCCTTCCCCCGACACCCAACGCACACAAGGACCGGAAGCAGGAATACCACCCACCCCTTCCCGCTCATAGCACCTCCACGTTGGGCAGCTCTCTCAGGAGGGAGCGCATGAGATTGGCATTATCCGCCGCCTGCCCCCGATGGCAGTTGTTGAAGAACACAAGGACTTCCTTCACCTCTCTGGCCAACCGTCCGATCTTCCCGACCCAGGACTGCAATTCATCCTCGGTGTAGAGATAGTCGTACCGGTCGC
>Ga0172366_10004894_pt1 | contig 10576 bp, 8 predicted proteins | sample LakKivSesite69cm_FD_114533 | JGI IMG/M metagenome (GOLD analysis project Ga0172366, IMG submission 114533) | Sediment microbial communities from Lake Kivu, Rwanda - Sediment site 69cm | ecosystem: Environmental > Aquatic > Freshwater > Lake > Sediment | place: Rwanda: Western Province, Lake Kivu...
AACGGATGGAACCGGCGTTACAGGGCGTACTCGACCGGGTCGAGCAGGCGCGCGTGGTCCGTGAACAGACGATAACTATACCGTTATTTGTCGGACCAGAGGCGAAGGACCAACCAAATCTTTCGGACGATCAATCGTCTGCGAACGGGTTGAGGCCATGAACATCGTCCTGTTCTCACCGCAATTGGTTTTAGCCCTTGGGGGAACACTACTTTTGCTTTATGAGGCATTCGGCACAAAACACAAGCGTTGGATATTACCCGCGCTGGCTATGGTCATTCTGCTGGCCTCCGGCGCGCTTATGTGGTTGGTGGACGGCCGGGTGGAATTGTTGTTTTCGGGGATGATCATTTTTGACCGGTTTTTCGTCTTTTTCGGAACGCTTGTTGTGTTGGGATCGGCACTGGCTGTGGCGGTTTCCGCCCGATCGCTGCGCGACCAGGAGGCGTTCCACGGCGAATTCTATGCGCTGGTGTTATTTTCTGCATTGGGTATGCTGTTGTTGATCAGCGCCGCAAACATGGTCATCGTCTTTCTGGGAATGGAGGTCATGTCCATTCCGTTGTATGTCATGGCCGCATTACGGCGGTCGAGCGCGCGTTCGGTGGAGGCCGGGGCCAAATATTTCCTCATGGGCGCGTTCGCCTCCGGCTTTTTGGTGTACGGCATAGCGCTGGTATATGGAGTGACCGGCTCGCTGCGGCTGGAGGATATCGCAGCCGCATGGGCCGATGGCGCAGGCTTATCATTTGTCGGGATTGCCGGGATGCTGCTGGTCCTCGTCGGGCTGGCGTTCAAAATCGCCGCGGTGCCTTTCCACATGTGGGAACCGGATGCGTATGAGGGCGCGCCGACGGCGGTGACCGCGTTTTTCGCGGCTGGTCCGAAAATCGCCGCGTTCGGGGTTTTGCTGCGGTTGATTATCTGGACCTTCACGATTTCGGATCCGATCATCTGGCGGTTTGTCTGGATGCTGGCGGTTTTATCGATGACGGTCGGCAATTTTCTGGCGATCACGCAAAATTCGGTCAAACGGATGCTGGCCTATTCGGGGATCGCCCATGCCGGGTATGCGTTAATCGGGCTGGTCGGGGGCGGACAGGCGGCTGTGGGGCTGGTCGGGTTTTATTTATTGGGGTATTTCCTCGCCGCGGTGGGGGCGTTTGCCGTGGTCTCCGCGTTGGAGGGCAAACAGGAGCGATCATTGAGCTTTGATGACTGCGCAGGACGGGGCAAGACCGATCCGGCGCTATCGTTGGCGCTGGCCCTGTTTATGGTTTCTTTGGCGGGTATTCCACCGGTGGCGGGCTTTGTGGGCAAGTTCTATGTTTTCGAACAGGCGATACAGGATGGCTTTATCTGGTTGGTAATTATCGCAGTGGTCAATTCGATTGTTTCGGTCTATTACTATTTGCGCGCGCCGGTATTCTGTTTCATGAAATCCGCCCGAGGCGAAACACAATCTGCGCCACTGTCCGCGGGATTGGTCTTCACCACGGCGTTCGCCGCCGGGGCACTAGTGATCATCGGGATTTTTCCGGAGATATTCGTTAACCTGGCGTCCTCCTCGGCTATGTGGTTCTTCTAATTAACCCTTGACAAGGTTATTCGACTATTTCTAAGCTATCTCCATGATTAAAAACAGACTATATTACGGTGACAATCTGGATATCCTCGGTGAGTATATCAAAGATGAGACCATTGATTTGATATACCTCGATCCCCCTTTTAAAAGCAATCAAGACTATAATGTTCTGTTTGAAGAGCATAACGGAACGAAATCAAAAGCCCAGATCAAGGCGTTCGAGGATACATGGCGTTGGGACCAAGGCACGGCTGAAAGTTACGCCAAAACAGTCGAAGCAGCAGGTCAAGTCTCCAAAGTGCTTCAGGCATTTCGTCAGATTCTTGGTGAAAACGACATGATGGCCTACTTAAGCATGATGGCCCCGCGTTTAAAAGAATTGTGCCGTGTACTGAAACCGACGGGTTCCATATATCTCCATTGCGATCCTACGGCAAGTCACTATTTAAAAATCCTCATGGATGCGATATTCGGCGGAAAGAATTTTCGGAACGAGATTATCTGGCATTACCGCAAGTGGCCCTCCGGTTACAAACAATTCCAAAGAAACCATGACGTGTTGCTGTTTTACTCTAGATCGGAATCTCCATCCCGCACTTTCAATCAACTCTATATGCCCCGGGCAGAATCAACGCTGAAACGGTTCGGCACGTCCAAAATCATATCAGGTTATGATAAAGCGGGAAAGCGCATTCCTTCAAAAACCGACGAACGGGAATCGGTTGGTGTTCGACAGGATGACGTCTGGGAAATAGGCCGTGTCCCGCCCATTAAACAGCTCTTTCCGACTCAAAAACCGGAAAAACTCCTTGAGAAAATAATCCTAGCGAGCACGAAAAAAGGACAGACAATCCTCGATCCATTTTGCGGTTGCGGAACAACTGTGATGGTTGCGCAAAAATTGCGTCGCCAATGGATTGGAATAGACATTACTCCGCTTGCCATTGCCTTGATTAAACATCGACTGAAAAGCGGCTTCACCGAAACTATCAAATACGATGTAATCGGAGAACCAGTATCCCTACCTGACGCTCAAGAACTGGCGAAAGATGATCCTTATCAATTTCAATGGTGGGCGTTGGGATTGGTCGGAGCGAGGCCGGTGGAGAAAAGAAAGGGTGCCGACAAAGGCATCGACGGTCGAATATATTTTCACGACGAAGCCGGTAAATTGACAAAACAGATTATCTTGTCGGTAAAATCCGGCAAAGTGACTGTTAAAGATATCCGGGAAATAGAAGGAGTTGTCAAAAGAGAAAACGCGCAAATCGGCGTATTGATCACACTGCGACACCCCACCGGGCCGATGACTGGGGAGGCTGCTTCATTCGGTTTCTATAATTCTCCATGGGGAAAGCAATATCCGCGCATTCAAATATTGACTATCGAAGATATTCTGGGCGGTCGGGAAATAAAATACCCTCCTTCGGCACAAGTGAATGTGACTTTCAAAAAGACTGGAAGAATGGATGGGGATACTCCCGTACCCAACGGTGAACTTTTCGAATAAGATGACTCTTTGACTTTTTCATTGTTCAAAACTGAGAAAATCACTCCTATCCCCAGGGGGAGATACAGTATTCCTTCTCTTGCGAATTGTAACGAAGTTTACAGGAAAATCCGTTACGGGTAGCCAATGTCTAGACAACAACCACACGCAATTGCATTATTCTCCGGCGGGCTGGATTCGTGTCTGGCCGTGCTGCTAATGTTGAAACAGGAAATCAAAGTCACGGCGTTGACGTTTTTAATGCATTTTGGCTGTGATGCCACCGACAAATCATCCTGCGCCCATGACCCCTACCCCGTGGCCGAAAAGTTCGGCTTCGAGGTCAAGATGATGCACCTGGGCCAGAAATTTATTGATATCGTGCGCAATCCCCGGCACGGGCGCGGCAAAAACATGAATCCCTGCGTGGATTGCCGCATTCTGATGCTGTCGCAAGCGAAAGAATATATGGAAATTGTCGGCGCCGATTTCGTGGTTTCCGGCGAGGTATTGGGCCAACGACCATTCTCACAAATGCGGGATAAGCTGAATTTGACTATCCGGGAATCGGGATTGCGTGGCCGGCTATTGCGACCATTGTCGGCCAAGTTGTTGGAGCCCACTATTCCGGAACTGGAAGGACTGGTGGACCGGGAGAAGTTGGAGGGGATCTCCGGACGGTCGCGCCGGCGGCAAATGGAATTGGCCGCAGAATTTGGTTTGACCGATTATCCCTCCCCCGCCGGCGGGTGTCTGCTGACTGATCCGGAATATGCACATAAATTGAAAGACCTGCTGGACCACGACGCGGAGGCCTCATATACCGATATCAATCTGCTGCGCGCGGGGCGGCATTTCCGGTTTTCGCCCCAGACGAAGATCATCGTCGGGCGTCATCAGGAGGACAACCAGAAAATCGAAATGATGGCCGAACCGGGTGATTTATTCTGCGAGGTGAAAAACACCGGCTCCCCAATTACTTTAATCCGTGGCGTGGATTCTGAAGAGGCCCGCCGGATGGCCTGTGCCTTAACCGCGCGTTACAGCCGGAAGCGAAGTGAGCGCGAAGTTGAGGTCACTTGGGCGAAAGGCGTGGAGACAGGGACGATAATCGTATCCCCTGCCCCAGAAGATATTCTCGAGCAATTCCGGGTATGATTTTGTCCGAGAAAAAGATATCCTGATAATACAAAAACGGGGCCGGTCGCAGTTTTACGCTTGACTTTGATGGGCAATTACGTAGAATTTCATGCAGAAGCGGGTGTAATTCAGCGGTAGAATGCAAGCTTCCCAAGCTTGACGTCGTGGGTTCGACCCCCATCACCCGCTTTTTTTGTCGCCCTAATTGACGGGTTTATCCTGTTACTCATGTGCCCGGTTTATACCTTCCCGGTGCCGCACCCAACGGGTGCGTTATTCACAAATTGGATAAATGGGAACCCACCCGGCGCAATCATCTGCCTGCGGCGGGTTTTTGCTCTGAGTGGGGCCCAAGGGCCGACCAGCACAAAAAAGATATAGAACAGGTCACGGCGGACAGGGGCAAAAAAAGTTGCAGAATTTTTCACCATAGAGGACAAATTATAACCTATTGCCGGACTTGGAATAATGGGGTTTTAATAAAGCAACTTGTTGATTTATAACGACTTTTTACAATTAAAATCGGGAACATCGCGTAAATGGTGGTGTAATAAGAAGGCGGGGAGGTAGGTGTGGAGAAGGAACTTATTATTAACAAACTTCGCGAGTGCTACGATCCTGAAATCCCTCACGTCAGCATCGTCGACCTCGGCCTGATTTACGATGTTCGCATCGACGGCAGGACGGTCGAAGTCGATATGACGCTGACAGCTCCCGGATGCCCCATGTCCCAGCCGATGGCGGGGGACGCCAAAGCCAAAATCGAAGAACTGGATGAAGTTGACGAGGCAATCGTAACTGTCGTCTGGGAACCGCCATGGTCGCCCAGCCGAATCACCGAGGCCGGAAAAAAGGCGTTGGGGTGGACTTCATGAGTACACAACCGGTATACGGCAATGGATTGCCGAAACGATATCACAGAGGAGGTGTATATCGAGGGGTTGCTGCAGTTTTCGCGATTTTTTTGTTGACAAAAGTCAACACGTATGCTTCCTTAAGTAGTAGTAGGTGTTTGCTTTACGGAAGCCGGCTTTTCGCCCGCCCGTCGGTACCCCGCCGCAACGGAAACCCGGGGGGACGAAAGCCCAGAAACCCGGAAAACGGTTTCACAAACTTATTACCAACGGGGGTGGATGGATGATGCGTTGGGGAAAATGTTTGGCACTGGCTCTGATCGTGCTTGTGGCGGTCGGGGCACAGGTGAACGCAAAGGACGCGGTCACCTTCGGAGAGATCACGACGGCAAAGGTCAATCCGAACTCAACCACTATTGATGTACCGCTGTTCATCAGCAACACCGACAACCTTGCGGCGATTGATGTTCCGTTGAAGTTCGGCAATCCCGGCGACGGGATCCAACTGGTGAATGTAGACCTGGACCATGGGCGTGCGCACTATTTCGACGTGAAAGTCGCAGACATCGATAACGACAACAAGACGGTGAAAATCGGCCTGCTGTGGATGGCTTACGGCGGCGGGCAGGAAGAGCTGACTGCCGGTGACGGCCGTCTGGCGACCCTAACCTTCGAAATCACCGATCCGACCATGGAAGAATTCACCATTGAAGCCACATCATTTGAAAATCCGGGCCGGGAACTCGGCTTCATCTATTGCGACGACAGCAACGGGAAGTTGAACATCTATCAGCTGCGGCCGGAATTCGAACCGTTGACCGTGCCGGTAATGGCCAAGACACCGGTTATACCCACGGAGTGGTCGCTGAACCAGAACTACCCGAACCCATTCAACGCCTCGACGATGATTTCGTTCGGGTTGCCGGTTGATGCGCATGTCCGGCTGGATGTATACAACATCCTCGGCCAGCGCGTCACCACACTGCGTGACGAGGTATTGCCCGCCGGATCGTACAACGTGACCTGGAATGCCGATCAGGTTGCCTCCGGCGTGTATTTCTATCGTCTGCAGACGGATGAATTCACCCAGACACGCAAGATGACGCTGATGAAGTAAACAGCATCGTCAACATGCGAATGCTATCGCCCCGGACCTTCACCGCCGGGGCGATTTTTTTGCCGCCCGACGGCGCCCCCAAACTCGTCCGAGCGGGAAAACTGCCGGCCCCCGCCGTTTTATTGTCAAATCGTGGACAATTGGCCTGACAGCGATGTGCTATTGTACTGCAGATATTACCTGGTCAGCTTGCCGGTCGTGGAGAAGACCTCACAGGCAAGAATTTCGCTACCCCGGTCGGCAAAAATCGGTGTTTGCAGCGAGAGGGTGACATCATAGGATCCGGGTTCCAGATATAATTCGAGACCGTAGCGAAGAGTCAAATGTCGCCCGGCCTGGAGCACGACTCGGTCAGAATCCGGAACGACGGGATTTAGATCAAGCAAATGCTCTTGTTGGATGCTGAAGAAAGCCTGGTGCTGGCTGCGCAAGTCGGCGAGCGGCACATCATTGCGTAAGGCAGTGAGTTCCAAGGCGTTGGGGATTGTGCCCCAGAGATTAGGGTGATACAGGTTAATGCTCTTGGCGCCGGTGTTGACGATATCGAGTACGATCTCGAGGCTATCTGGCACGCCTTTTCCCTGTGCGATAGAAAAATGATGGATAGCTATGGCGTATTCCGCATGGCGCAGGATGACAGGGAGCAATTTCCGGACGCGATTCTCCGCCTCCAGGAATGCGGAATCGGCCGGGGCCGATTCGGTGATATATTTCAGGATTTCCCCATGCTCTTCGGTGACAATGCTCAGTTTGTGCACCTCGGCGCCGGGAAACGCCGGTCCGGGATCCTTGACCGCGGCAAACTTTGGCGAGGACAGGATATTGACTAATGGTTCAACCTGGCTCGCCTCCAGTTTCATGGTGAACATGCCTACGCCGGCTTTCCCCGGCACATCGCTGTCGCATCCAACCACCAGGGTGGCAACCAGTGAGTCGGAAATCTCCAATGTCAGCGGGTATACGTTATTAACCGCATTGGACCAGTAGCGAATCTGCGGGTTCATCGTTTTCCCCTTCGTCGATCCCTCAAGACATGCGCCGATCAGCGCTGCCATGACCATAATGGCGATTAAAGGCCGAGGTCGGTTCACGTTCAGATCAACTCCCAATCTTCCCCGGTCTTCGTTTTGATCCAATCCCGAAAATCCCAGTAATATGTGCGCGGCACAGCCAGCCCTGTATTCATTACTGCGCCCGGGTTATTCGCTATCCATCGCGGCGCTGTCCCCACAGCGCCGGTGGCATATTCGTCATACCAGCCGAGCAAATGCCCTGTTTCATGCGCCCAGCTATTGGCGCGAGTCTTGACCCGGGTCCAGTTCCCGGAATTGGCCTGTCCCCGGCCCTGAAATAAATTAACGACATGATGTTCGCCGGCCTCGACGAACTCGACAGTGGTCTTCACTTTAAATTTGCAGCAACCCCGACCGCGCGGGCAGCTGCACCCGGCCCCGCGTTGGCAATCATCACGATGCATTATCCATTTTTCAGTCAGCTTACCTTCAATGTCTTGTTTCATACTGCTTTTGTCCGCGTCGCTCACGGACGGCCCGGCTGCGGGCATCGCCCCGCCGGCGGCAGGTTTTGGGCCAAGACGATTGACAAGTTTAATTTTAATCGTAATGCGGACTTCAAATGCCTTGAATTCAATATCAAATTTGCCCGTCCATCCATAAATCCCACTGGCACAGGCAAAGGTCTTTGTTTCGCCGGCGAAGTCGGGATATTTGTAGATCGTCACTTTGTTCGAACTTGCCGCCGTGGCTCCCCCGCCGGACGCGGCCAGATCGATTTCGGGCGTCGGCCAATCATCGGTGGGTTTTTGCACGCGCCATGATTTCTCCGCCCGCGAACCGGAGAGTCTTGCGCTGTCGGTTCGAATAGTCTTGTTGTCTGCCAGGGATTTCAGGGTGAACAGGATCGAGGCTCCGTCCGGGATGTTTGTGGCCTGGGCCTGCAACAGGATATCATCGCCGCATTTGGGATTCGTTTTATTGAAATTGCAGGCCAGGCTGACCTGCGGTCCGGGCGGGGCCGGCGGCGGTGGCGCGGATTCCTCTTCTTCCTCAGACTCGGTTTCTCCCGTTTCCGCCCCGGCACCTCTGGGCAGCTGAGAGGTGGTTATCCTGACGTTGCCGGAAACCAGGTGCCAGGCCAGTTGCCGCAAAACTTCGTGATCATCCACACCTATTGCGTCCGGACGGTGGGTTTCCGTGGCAAAGATATCGCGCAAAACCTGCATGTTATAATCATCATGCGCCAACTCGTGCAAAAACTTAAAAGCCAGAGACTCGCTCAAGAATTCCTCGTATACGTCACCGGAACGTTCCCCCGGCAACGTAAGCACCGCATGTTCCGTAAAATCCCGTCGCAGCAGTCTACGCACAAGCGTCCTCCGTTACTGCAATAATCCCTTCGGGGAAGGAATAACCGGCGTGATGTCGCTTGTCAAGCAATATACTCCCGCCCATTTGCCCCCGGGACAATGGTGCACGCGAAGCCTGCATCCTCCGCGCTGCCGCACCATCAGGCATACATCAATTTCAGGTCCTCGATCTTGCGCGGGACGCCGACGGCATTGGGGCATTTGACAGTGCACGACGAACATAACGCGCAGTTGTGCAGACCCGCACTTTTCGGGATACTGTCCAAGGTTGTGCGGGCCAGATAAAAATCACGGTATTGCGCAGCATACATATGGGTACGCATCAATGTCGGCACATCGGTGTTGTGGGGGCAGGAAGCCAGACACTGCCTGCACTGACGGCAAAAGCCCAAACCGAGTTTGAGATTATTATCGGTCAGAAACTTTTTCTCGTCGGCAGTTAACGTTAGATCGGCAGCAACCTGAAAGTCCTCCTTTATGTACTCCAGACTGGTCAATCCCGGAATGGACGTCGTGATATGTTCATTGCTCATCGCCCATTTCAATGAGGCAGTGTTTATTACCGAAGTGCTGTACTGACCAAGTGCGGCCCGGTTGGGCAACTGGGCACCGCCGGCCTGGGTCTTCATGGCAATCAGGCCGACGCCTTTGGCGGCAGCGTTTTTAATGGCCACGGCCAGCGCGCTATCATCGGCCATGGAAACGTTATATGACGTCAAGACGACATCATAAAAACCGTCGCGCACGACTTCATTAATCACTTCCGTCATGCCCTGATGCGTGGCGATTCCGGTGGCCCTGATCTTTCCTTGTTTTTTTAATTCAGTCAACGCCTCTTTAACGGCAGTATCCTGAATAGCGGCGGCAGTTGAAACATTGGTAACATACACGATTTCCACATAATCGGACTTCAAGCGACGGAGACTGCCTTCCAGCAATTTGATAAATTTTGTCTTTATTTCCGTTGCCGTCAAATTCCGGCTTTGCTCGGGCGACCATTCCTTGGTAGCGATATTGACCTGGTCGCGGACATTGAGGCGGCTGAATACCTGCCCCAAAAGCTGCTCATTGCGGCCATACTGGTAACTTGCGGCCGTATCAAAATGCCGGACTCCCGCCTCATAGGCGGCGGCGATGACGGCCGGGTCGTTGCAAGAGCCGACACCCATGCTGACAATCGGCAATTCCATGCCGGTGCGGCCCAGAATGCGGGTTAGCGGTTTTTTGCCGGCTTTTGCACTATCTTTTTGTTCCGCCTGCGCGTGCACAGTACTTGCCGCGACTCCGGCCAATCCGGCAGTCACCAGCCCGGAAAGCGACGCGGACAGAAACCCCCGCCGTGAAAGCCCTGTGTGACGTTCTTCCATTTTGTCCTCCATCTCAGCAGATGTCGCTTATGGCCCCGAGAATTCAATGCCCCAACCGTTCAATACCTCGTTCCGCGTTGGTGCGCAAGGTTGTTTTCAAATCCTCCCCAATATTGTTGTCAGTGGGCAGGACTTCCAGTACCTTGCGGTAACATTCCAGGGCATGCCCATTATCGCCCTGGCCCAAATAGCCGTCGGCCAGACTGTCCCAGACATTCGCCGAATTCGGATAGCATTCGGCATTCAATTTGAACAGCGCCACGGCATCGGCGGCATTCCCGCGCTGCAGGAAACGATACGCGAGCACATTCATCGCCGCTTCGGGAAATAGGACCAGGTTCGGATCCTCCTTGCGGAATTTGTTGTATAATTCAACCGCGACATTGACCTGGTTGTTGGAGATGATATCCACAAACTGTTGTTGCGTGGGTGGTACTTCCCTTCCCGGGACAAATTGATGGGTGAAGAAACCCGGACCGCCCAGGTCCGCGTCCGGTTTATTCAGGAATGCCCGGGCCTGCTCGTCGCCTTTCAATTGTGCATCGAAAAAGGCACGCACCAAGCGACAGATTACCTGATAGGTGCGAACCTGCAGCGCCGTGGGCGTCACGGAGGAATCTGAAGGCGAGAGGAGTTCG
>Ga0172366_10004897_pt1 | contig 10569 bp, 12 predicted proteins | sample LakKivSesite69cm_FD_114533 | JGI IMG/M metagenome (GOLD analysis project Ga0172366, IMG submission 114533) | Sediment microbial communities from Lake Kivu, Rwanda - Sediment site 69cm | ecosystem: Environmental > Aquatic > Freshwater > Lake > Sediment | place: Rwanda: Western Province, Lake...
AAAACAATTATGTCAAGTTCCACTCAAAGGATCCAGAAAGTAGGAAAATTCTCACATGGGTATTTAACAGAAACGTAATACTATCATCAAGACAGCTTCTGACCGCCCACTGTAACTGGAACAAATTTCATAAGTGCCATTAACAGCATTAGAAGCGGAGATGTCGGCATGGTTGTTGCGGGAAAAGTTTTCAGGCTTTCGGAGCCTCTTTCCGTTGACGATGTTGCCTCAAGACTTCAGGGTCATCACACTGAAGAGTCTTATGAGGAAGGGGACTACAAGTTCCAGCTTGTGACCGAAGTCGTTGGGCTTCTGCCAAAAGAAAATATACTCAGGGGAGTTTACTCCCATGATTACGTAATCCACGTGTTCCACAGAGGCAAAGTGGTGCCCTTGCCGCGCACGGTGGAAGCCCTCTTCAGCTTTGCTAAAAAAGAAAATGCAACTTTCTTGACGGTTGTAGAGAAGAAGCGCTTGGCAAATTTCATAGCAAACAAGCTCAGCGAAATACTCTTCGACAGGGTAGGCGGCGTGGTCGAAGCGAGAATACCGCCTGAAACCCTGAGGGAATTCCACCTCAAAAACCCGGAAGACACAAAAATCACGTTTTTCGATAATGTTGACATCCCAAACGTGAATAAGCTTTCCCTCTACGGGCCAGATTTAATAAGCACGTCACTCTTCGAAGATTATTCCAAGCACGGCGACCTATGGTATGTGGTTGCGAGGTCCAAGGAGTACGGCTATGTCGTGGGCTTAACGAGAGATGCCTCAGTGACTGTATTCAATTTGACAGACAAAGAAAAGTATCTAGAATATGTTGTGAAGGAAGTCTACCCGTTGGTAATAAAATAAGAACTTTGGACAAACTATGGTCGGTTACCCACCAAGGCGCCCATGAAGATTTTACCTCTTAGGAAGTAATAATCGGATGTATAGCATCATTTCTGTTGCTGAGCACCAACAGTGAATTAGAGTGCTCCATTTCTCCGAAGAGCTACTGCATCATCGATACTAACAGAAACGGAACGGCATCCGCTAGAAAATGCACAGCCATTGCGGAAAGTAGGCCACGTTGGTAATAGATATAGACAAGAGCGAGGCCAACCAGAAATGCAGTAATGAAACCTGCACCATGAATAAACCCAAACGCAGTTGATGATATTAATCGCCTATGACAAGCGAAACTTTTTGAGATTGTTTGAAATACAAGATCGCCCAAGTAACCAGAGGGAAGAGAAAAAATCGAAACAGCATTTCTTCATTCAATGCTGCCCGAAACGAGAGTGTAATGGCTCGTTCTGGATTAAGCAACACGATCCAAGGGGCAACCCGAAGAGCCTGATCAGGGTCAGCCATGTAAAAGGCGAAATTAAATGCGCTATTACCGATCACAACAGACAGACCAAGGGCGACTGTGATGTAAGTAGATCGCCCTAACCTGAGCGAATTTTTGTGTGAACGCCACCATAGAGGGCAGCCGACGCGCCGTGAAAAGAACAAACCCGCCAATCCAGCAAGAAGCACGACGCCGGAGTCCGAAACAAACAGGACAGTTGCATCTTGCTGACGGTAATATTGTAGAAGGATAGGCATGATAATCACGTCCATCGCCACAACTAGCGCCGCCACTACAGATATAGAGAAGAACAGCCAGATCTGGCCTAAATTTTCCATATAGTGCACTTGCATCAGAACTGCAACTATCTTATCTTAAATTTTGTGCCCGCCAAGAATAAAACAAAAACCGACAAATGAAATCATCTGTATTTGCATCAATGACGCGCATAGCAGTCTTGCCTACAGACGGATTCACGAAACGTATCACTTGAGTTCACGCTGACAGATATTTTGACAAACCTGCTTACGCATAAGTTGTCAAGTGCAAAATTTTATAGTTAACCTCGACTCCCACAAATGGGAAAACCAATGGCTGATGTAATTACAATCTTTTCAATTGTTGGAACTATAATTGCTAATGCTTTTTAGCCAATTCCCTGTTACGTCAGTAGCGCCAATTCGGGCTAAACCGAAGAAGAAGACAGTGATTTCGGAAACGTTGCTATAGAATGGCTTGAAACAGAATGTAAGTCATCAACATGAGTAATCCGCCTACCTGAGATATGCCTCCTTTTGTTAAGTATCGCCACAGAATCACTGTAGTTATTAGAATAAACGGCAGAATTTGGGCAAACACTGCTATGTCGACCGCAAAGGGTGAACTGACTAAAAGGAGCCCAAGCACCAATGTTAGATTAGTGAGGTTGGAACCGAGTATATCTCCAAGCGCAAGTTGGACTCGTCCTCTTCTTGCGGCTACAAGATCTAACGACAATTCGGGAAGCGAAGTGCCTATCGCAACTATCTTCGCTCCGATAGTGATAGGTGCTACTCCAAAGCTGGTTGCGATTTGATAGGCTGACGAGACAGCCAAGCGTGAAGAAAACAGCACAACAGCGATTCCTGTAATCAGCATGACAATAACTAGTGCTTTGTTCCTTGTTTTGGGTTGACCTTTTTCTTCAACTCGAGGCGTTCTCTTTTTTGACATTTCATATAAGTTGAAAACGAAAAGTCCCAGAAGTATCATGCCAACGAAACGGCTTGCCACTCCGAAAATAACCAAGAGTAAAGGAATCAAGGAGGTGACAAACAGAATATCCGTCAATTCCAACATAAGGTCGGTACAGCATTTGCTAAAGTAGCCAAACATGCCAATGATGCCTATTACCACGCCTATATTGAAAATGTTTGAACCAAGGATGTCTCCTACGCTTATTCCCGGCGTTCCTTCAAGAGCCGAAAAGAAGGCCACGCTGATTTCAGGCGTTGAGGTCATCACTGCTAGAATTGTGAATCCTGCTGCAACTTCGCTGAAGCCTGTGAGCTCAATCAAGTCTTCCACTCTCTGTATTGTGAAGTGGCTTGCTGCCGCTAGAACAATCAACGAAACAGTCAGCGTAATAGCTGGAATTATAAACTCAATCATTTGCCACAAACACCAAAGCTGGCGCGGGACGTGTCGGTTCAATTACACTTCATGCGTATTTATAGTTATTCTTTCTCTGAATAATCGAAGAGAAAATCTGCCATAGAAGACTGTGCATTGAACAACGGCAGAACATGAAGGTTTAGCTTGACTGAGAACTATCAACCAAATTTTAGTCCGCATAGAATCTGTTCACAAGCACCGGAACCTGTAGGTTGGCTAGGCTTTGCGTTAGACTGAATAACCAACTACAACGTAATAGTATCTGTGAATGCCGCATGAACTTTGAAGAGTACACGAAAGAAAAGCTTTGGCCCATCCTAGTTGAAACTGTTCACTTTGCCATAATGTACGCGAACCACAAGGCCTACACGAGAGACGAGATCCTGCAAGAAAAGCCAGACATAACCCCTGCGGAATTATCTTCTAGGCTGAACATGCCCTTGGGCGAAGCGCTCGTAATCCTGTACGAGTTGGCGGAGGAAAGAAGACCAAAAGCTTCAAATGATCTGGACGCTTGAAGCCTTGAAAGCAATAAAAACTTCAGTGTTGAGGTTAAGTCCCATCTCGTCAAAAGAACGTTTGGTTATCTGGACAGCGAAGGGCTTTCCTACATTAACCTTGAGCTTCACGAGCGAGCCCAAATCCACAATTTCCGTGATCCTGCCCTTCAGCACGTTTCTGGCGCTGGACGCCACTGGATTCTTGAATACGACTATGTCCTCTGGACTTACGAAGATGGAAGCCTCGCCTTGCCTTTGACCCGCTACTTCAATTTGCACGCCGTTACCTATATCCACAAACGTCGTACCCCCGATCGTTGCTTTCGCAATCCCAGTGAAAGTGTTGCTTACGGCGGCGAAGCTGGCTAAATTCTTGGATAGCTTGCCGAAAATCTCTAATGGCGTGCCAATCTCAGTTATTTTTCCATCGCTCATTAATGCGATGCGAGTCGGCAGGGTTTTGGCTTGGAACATGTTATGCGTTGCCATCACGATCGTAGTTTTTAGTTCAAGGTTCACTCTGGCGATGACTTCTTCAAGTATTCCAGCGTTTTTTGGGTCCAAGTTTGCAGTTGGTTCGTCTAAAAGAAGGAGTCTGGTCTTAAGGATTAAAGCTCTGGCTATCGCCACTCTTTGTTGTTCTCCGCCAGAAAGCTTTTTTGCATTACGTTTCTCGAAACCCTCTAGCTTGACTAGTTCCAGAGCCTTTTTCACTTCTCTATCACGCGTTTCCTTCGGTACTTTCCTTAATTTCAAGCCGTAGGCGACATTGTTGTAGACCGAAGTGCTGAAGAGAGTTGTTTTTTGAAAGACGAGAGTGCTTTGCAGGCGCACTTTTTCGGTGTTTTTGAAGTTGACAATTCCATCTTGGAATTTCACTTCGCCACTTGTCGGCTTTTCGATGAACGCAAGGATTTTCAGTATGGTTGTTTTTCCTGAACCATTAGGTCCTAGAAGGGCTAGGATTTCGCCTTCGCGTACTTGCAGGTTTACCGCGTCCACCACTATCTTGTTGCCATAGGCTTTCGTTACGCCTTTTAATTCAGCAGTTACCGTCATCTTTCAGTCTCTCTAGAACGTTTCAGTCTTGAATAAGGCGCCTTAACCAATTCGACAATGTAATTTGCCTTCCTTAACACAGCAACTATGATGTTTATCGTGAAAACTATAATCATCAATAATATTCCCAGCGCCACCGCAAGACCAATCTCGCCTATTGCAGTATTACGTGAAATCGCCGTCGTTAACACATCCGTCCTGACGCCGCCTCCTGCAATGTTGCCGCCGACCAGTAACACCACGCCCAACTCGCCTATTGCCCTGTTAAAGCTGGCGATGTTAGATAGAATGACTCCGTTCACCGCTTCCTTTAAAACGGCTATTTGTGCTTGCGACTCCGATGCGCCCAGCGTTTGGGCTAAATTCATTATTTCAGGGTCAACGGATTCGATGGCTGAAACCCCGATGCTAACTAGTATCGGCGTCACCAGTATGGCTTGACCTATAATTATGGCTGCCGGCGTGTAAAGTAACCCTAGAAAGCCTAGCGGTCCACCTCTTGAAAAAATGAGGAAAAGAATTAAGCCCAGGACAACCGTTGGCAAACCTATTAAAGTACTGAAGAATGTTTTGATTATGGTTTTACCTCGAAAATCTCTAAGAGCAATCAGCATAGCGAGCGGTGTTCCCCAGAGTGCGGCTAAAATAATGCCTGTTCCAGAAAAAAAGAGGGAACGGGAAACAATCCCGTAAAGTTCTGGGTCGCCTGAAACTATGAGCTGGAACGCTTTTGCAATGCCGCCGAGTACATCAGCCAAGACTGGTTTCCTCTAAGTGTAAAGGTCTGCGTAGCCATTTCTGTATTGCGGTGGGCACTCTGAACCGTCAAAGAAGGCGTAGTCTTTTATCCAACTGACTATGGGTTGAGGTGCATTGTTTTTTAGCGGTTGTACAGCTTCGTGGAAGAGGCTTTGTCCGTAAGTGTCTTTACCAAAGTCTGTTATTAGCTGCTGAGTTCTGGGTGAAACCAAATATTGTATGAAGCCCATCGCGTCATTAAAGTTGATCTGTTCGTGTACGGTTTGGTTTGCCTGAACCGTTTCCTTATTCACAGCCATTACGCTGTAAACGTTAAGCAGAGACTGTTCCTCAAGTATGAGCGCAGTTATCGCTATCGAACCGTCCGCATGGAATTTCAAGTAAGTGCCAATGTCCGAGAGCACGTAGGCGTCCTTTTGGTCAGCCACGGTTAAAGTGGCGCCCATGCCTTGACCTGTGACTGCAAACCAAGGTTCCGTGGCGAGTTCCGTGTAGTTGTAGCCAGCTGCTTTCCAAAGGCTTATCTCTTTCGAGTGTGTTCCCGAGTTGTCGCCACGTGAGACCCAGATTTGGGTTTGTCCCGACTGGTCTGCCATGTTTTGGCCGTAAGCGACTATGTTGTTTAGAGCTTCGGTTGCTGTTTTTCCTGAGATTTGCGCGGAATCCTCTGCTGGTCCAACGATTGTGAAAAAGTTGTAGGCGATTATCTTTCTGTTCACGCCGTAGCCGTCTTCGAGGAAGGTTTTTTCCACTGATGGCGAGTGAACGAGGACGATGTCGGCGTCGCCGTTCTTAGCATGTTCGATGGCTATGCCTGTTCCTACGGCTGTTATCCAAAGGTCAACGTTGTGGGTTGATTCGTAGTCCGCTTCTATTGCATCAAGTAAGCCTGTGTCGTAGAGGCTCGTGGTTGTGGAGATAAAGAGTCTGCGTTTTGAGAAGTAGTTGAAGTAAATGAGCGTTCCCGCGACCACTATTATGGTTGCTAATGCCGCAACTATGAGTAGTTTTTGCCATGTTTGCATTTTTTCACCGTTATGTTTTGTCATTCATAACGATTAACCTTATAAATCTTGTGCGCAGATAACTTCAGATAGAATGCTCGCTCAAAAGAAACACAAGCCCTCCTGCAAAGTGTGGATAGAACACAACGGAAAACCAGTGCTGGGCAAAGGCGGCGCCGAAATTCTACAAGCCATAGCAAAAGAAAACTCCATTTCGAAAGCCGCTGAAGAGCTAAACATGTCCTACCGCTATGTGTGGAATTACCTGCAAAAAATCCAGAAGACCGTTGGAGAACCAATCGTGGAAACCTTCAAGGGCGGCAAAGCAGGGGGCGGCGGCGCAAACCTGACGATGCTGGGGCAGACTTTGCTGGAAGAGTACCTGCGAGTGGAGAGCTTCATGAGCGAGATTCTTTCAGACACAGAGTATTGGGAGGTGTTAGGGTTGAAAATCAGTGCGAGGAATCGCCTAAAAGGAAAAGTGATCGCCGTCGACAAAGACGAGATTACTGCAAAAGTCAAAGTTAAGATAACAACACCAGCGATTATGACTGCCCTAATTTCGAGAGAGGCAGTTGAAGACTTAAAGATAAAAGTCGGCGATGAAGTGGAAGCCGTTGTGAAAGCAACAGAAGTTATGATTGCAAAATAAGGTTTGTCGCTTTGAATCTCTTCATTCTACGACGTAGCGGTAAGCTACGTGTTCGCCTGCTGTGGAACTTTTTCTTATTATTCGAAGTATATCGCCTGGCTTGGCGCCAATAGCCTTAGCTGCTGGATCATTGGCCTTAATCTGCGGCATCTGATACGGTTGAATTTTAAACTGTTCAAGGATTTGTTTCCTTTCTTCTTCATTTATGATTTCGTGCTTTGGAACTAACGCGTGTTCAAAGATGTCGAAGATTGGAAAAGATTTTGGCAAAAGCTCTATTTTCTTCTTTTTGGCGCCTTGTTTGACAGCGTGCGTGTAGCGGCCTTCTGTGATTACTATGGCTCGGTCGATTTCAGTTTCTTTCATAACTTTCTGGAGAAGATTTATAGCCGCTATCCCCACCGTGGTTTCGCCGAGAATGCACCATATGACGGCTTTCGCCTTTTCCTTCGGAATTTCAATAAAATACGCTATGGCTTCTTTGTAACTCTCCTTTTTGATGAGTTTGTATCCTCTGAGTTTGATGAGAACCTCTGCCTTACGTTCCTCTACGGTTTGCCCTATAACGCTCAAAGCGTGAACCTCATTCACAGAGTATTCGAAACCTAAAAGAAGCCTTAACCCATAAACTTTACGCTTTTGTTCTGCAATAAAGGGTTAAGTTTTCAGCCATGCTGACCATGGCTACTTCCTCTTTCTGTAGATTGGCGTTCCTTCTTTGTCGTCGAATCGCACGTATAAGAAGCCTGCTTCTATCAGCTCGTCTTCTTCCTTGCTGGTCTGCGCCTTTTAATTGTCCACTCGTCCGGTTGCTCCCAGTCAACAAGCCCGGTGTACACCATGGTCTTCTGAATGTTCCGGTGACCCAGCTTTTCTTTGACCAGGATTATGTTTTTCGTTTGATGGTAGAGTTTGTAGGCGTAGAAGTGCCGGAGCGTGTGAAGCTTGATCTTCAGCAGATTCGGGTTTTGAAGCTTTAGGGCAAGGTGTTTTCTTTGGCCCCAAAAGCTTCAGCCTCTTCCACACTTGGGAGCTCGTCGGGAATGTTGAGGCGGATCCTGGTTTCTTCTTCTTGCTTGTTTGTCGTCGTCCCAGAGAAATTTTTCTTCTGCCCGACGACAAGTCCCATCCGCTGAAGTTTCTTGCGAACGACCTCAGGTTTTCTGCCGATTTTAGCGGCTGAGACTGCTATGTTGTGTTCGCCCTGATTCCATAGGTGGATGAGCTTCTTTGTTTCTTCGTGGCTCCAGTAGTAGGCGCTTTTCGACATGTTTCAACTCTTCTCCAAAAGTGGAAGGCCCAGTCGTTTGGCTTTCAAAACGGCGGCTTCTGGACTGCGGTTTAAGATGTCGGCGAGGTTCCTCAGCCCCTTTCGGTTTTTAATTTTGCTCCAGAGCTCTCGAAGCTCACGTTCATCTTTCGTTGACCATTTGGGCATTGGATCACTGGCTTTTTTCAAGACCTTGCGACTCAGATCCTCTTAGCGTTTCTTTTCGATGATGACGCGGCCGTCGTCAACCCACATGTCAATTCTGTCTCCTTTTTTCAGGCCTACGTGTCTTGCTATCTGAACTGGGACAGTGACTTTGAGACTTTTGCCAACTTGGACCACGCTGATCTCAAATTTAACTGGCACTTCTTGCACACCAAACACCGATTATATCTTAGAGATATTCTTAAATTTAAGCATATCCCATTAGTACTATCAGGAATATCTCTAAGTCATCCCACACAAATTGAGAAAAATGAAAATCGCGCTGAGGGTAAATCTGTTAGTAAACCTAAAGTGTTAGGCACTACAAATAGTTTTGAAGAGGTAACGCATTGAAAAGTGCACAAGTCTGTAGAGTCGGGATTGACATTGTCGCAGAGGGGATCGTGAAAGTGTATGGTTCAGGTAAAACGGAGACCATTGCTCTTCGCGGGTTAAGCATGGAGGTGAAAGCTGGAGAAGCGGTTGCTGTTATGGGACCAAGTGGATGCGGCAAGACAACCCTTCTAAATATTATTGGTGCCATAGACAGACCGACCGCCGGAACCATCACAGTCGGAGAGTTAGTGCTCAATGAGGCTGGAGAGGGTGAACTGGAAAAACACAGGCTGTTCACTATGGGTTTTGTTTTTCAAGCATTTAACCTGATCCCTATGCTTAACGCTGTTGAAAATGTAAAGCTTCCAATGATTCTTGCCGGAATACCTGGAAGCGAAATGGAACGGCGAGCTAACATGTTACTCGAAACAGTCGACCTCGGCGAAAAACTCTACAACAAACCCTCAGAACTTAGCACCGGTGAACAACAGAGAGTTGCCATAGCAGCGGCTTTAGCGAATGACCCACCGGTCGTTTTGGCTGACGAACCCACCGGCGATTTGGACACTCGAAACGCCCTCCTAGTAACTGACCTGCTTGTTGGGTTAAGCCAAAAATATAACAAAACGGTGATAATAGCGACTCATGACCCGAGAGTTGCGGTGAGAACGAAGCGTATCTTGAGAATAGAAGACGGCGTCATCTCAGGGGAGTACACGCCGCTGGAGCTTCAGCAGCCGGGCGCCCATGCAAGCTTGTCTCAATTGATACGCGTAAGGCTGGAGTCAATGGAAGAAGAGTACGCCTCATTGGAGAAGAAGTTAAGAAGCGAGCAGCTGAGCATAAGTGAATTTAATCTGAGATATAATAAGGTAAAAGATTTGGAAAGAGCGTTAAGAGAGCTACTGGCCCAAATAGGCGGCTGACCACTCCCTGACCTTTAGAGTCTAATAGATGTGAAAACGAACTTTTTTCCAAGTGTATAATGTTGGAACTAGAAAAGCGAGAAGATACGTGGCTATAAGCATTAGCAGTTGAAACCCAAGCTCGTAAGATGGAGCTGGCGTGGCTTTCACAGGGAAGGCTGCTGAAAAGTAGGACGTATAGCCAGCGGCCATGGCGTAACCTGTAAAAAAGCCTATGACCAAACTCAAAGCCAACGTACATAGGGCTTCTGAGAGGGCCATGCCTAACAGTTGCCGTAGCGTGACACCCCTGATTCGCAGTAAGGCATCTAGACTTGATCTTTCCATTGCCTCGGCGTAGCCCAAGATTCCCAGCGCTAAGGCCGCGAAGACCACACCCGTTACGCTTGCCAGCATGAGCAGGGACATGACGCTTTCAACTATCAAAGGCGCAGCCATTCGCCCACTAAATTTCGCAGCGATCTGAGATTCTGTGGCTACTGATAGTTTCAGTCTGATGCTTTCAGGTAAATTGTCCATCAGTTCATTTACGACGGTGTCCGGTTGCCTGCCGTTCACACTCACAATAAATGTTCGAGAGATAACAGTGAAGTTTATGTGTTCTATCGACGCAACGCTTATTGCGGCAAACCTCTCTATGGGTGGGATGGACAAAAGGCCTGCAAGGTCTTTGACGAATTTTCGAACCACAAGTTCCCTTCCTCCTCCGAGCCTCACGGTGTCTCCAATGTTCAGCAGGCCCACCTCATGGAAAAAGTCGCTGACAAATATTTCTCCCGCAGTAATGGATTCTAAGCCGCTGCTGGTTTTCAAAATGATGCCATAGCCTTCTGGATCAACGGCATAGACCATGCAGTTTCCAAGAGG
>Ga0172366_10004899_pt1 | contig 10568 bp, 10 predicted proteins | sample LakKivSesite69cm_FD_114533 | JGI IMG/M metagenome (GOLD analysis project Ga0172366, IMG submission 114533) | Sediment microbial communities from Lake Kivu, Rwanda - Sediment site 69cm | ecosystem: Environmental > Aquatic > Freshwater > Lake > Sediment | place: Rwanda: Western Province, Lake...
AACTGAAGTTAGGTAAATATGTCGATATTGGCGCGTTTACCTATATCAATGCAAAGAATGGCGTTGAAATGGGGGAGAATGTTCAGATTGGCTCCCATTGTTCAATATATTCAATCTCCACTATTGATAACAAAGAGGGAAAAGTAGTTATAAAGAAAAACGCAAAAATTGGCAGTCATAGCGTTGTAATGCCTGGTGTCACGGTTGGTGAGAACTCAATTATCGGGGCGTTCAGCTTTGTGAACAAGGATATTCCAGATAACGTTGTTGCATTCGGAACACCTGCGAAGGTCGTAAAAAGGATAAGTGATTAAAAATGACCTGGAAAATACCTTTGTTCAAAATGTACTGGGATAAAGACGATGTAAAAGATGTAACAGAAGCGATTAAAGCAGGAATGTGCTGGGCAATTGGGCCTAACATTGAAAAGTTCGAAAAAATGATATGTGAGTATAATGGAACAAAATATTGTGTTGTTTTCAATTCCGGGACATCTGCACTGCACGCTATACTTTTAGCGCATGGTATCAAAAAAAACGATGAAGTGATAGTTCCATCATTCACATTTATTGCAACGGCAAATGCGCCCCTGTTTGTTGGTGCAAAACCTGTTTTTGCAGATATAGAAGAAAAAACATTTGGGCTTGAGCCTGAGGATGTGAAAGAAAAGATAACCAAGAAAACAAAGGCGATTATCCCGATTCATTATAGCGGATGCCCCTGCAAGATAAGGGAACTGAAAGAAATCGCTGATGACCATAAACTGCTCTTGATAGAAGACGCTGCTGAATCCTTTGGTGCAAAGATTGGAGAAAAAATGGTTGGAACTTTTGGTGATTCCACCATTCTAAGCTTCTGCCAAAATAAAATAATTACAACAGGGGACGGCGGTGCTGTTGTAACAAACTCAAAAGAAATTTATGAAAAATTAAAACTAATCAGGTCGCATGGGAGACTGGAAACACAAAACTATTTTTCTTCGACTGAATATATGGATTATATTGCTTTGGGATACAATTTCAGAATGTCAAATATAACCGCTGCGTTGGGGTTAGCACAGCTTAAAAAAGTGGATAAAATCATAAAGATGAGAAAGACGAAAGCAGAATGTATAACAAAAAAATTATCCAAAATAAAAGAGGTTATTCCACCCAATCCTCCTAAAAACTATTCCCATGTTTATCAGATGTATACCGTAATGGTCAAAGATGGAAAAAATGTCCGGGATGATTTGATGAATCATCTGGCTAAGGAAGGGATTATGACAAAAATATATTTTGAACCTGTGCATATGACACATTTTTACAGGAAAAAACTTGGGTACAAATGCAAACTACCTGTTACAGAGAAAATATCTAATCGGGTTTTAACCCTGCCAATGTATCCTGCACTAACAAAAAATGAGATAAACTATATAATAGAAAAAGTGGATAACTTTTTCAGAGGGTGATGAAAATAATGAACAAAACACTAAAAAATGCATTCAAAGATAAAAGAATACTTGTTACAGGTGGAGCAGGTTTTATAGGGTCTGCCATGGTCAGATACCTGCTGAAGCAGGGCATGAATGTCAGGGTATTTGACGTGTCAGACCAGATATCAGACAACCCTCCGCCTAAGGATGCAGAAATCTATAAGGGAAGCATTCTTGATATAAACAATGTTACAAATGCAATACATAAATGTGATTATGTGATTCATATGGCAGCCATGCTTGGTGTGAAAAGAACAGAGATGCAGAGACTGGACTGTTTAAATGTAAATATTCAGGGAACAGTAAATATTCTTGAAGGATGCATAAAAGAAAGAATTAAAAAAATAGTGCTTGCTTCTTCATCCGAGGTTTATGGTGAGCAGACAAAAATACCAATATCAGAAGAAAATCCTCTGCATCCTAAATCCATATATGCTGTAACCAAGATTGCAGGTGAGGAGTATATGAAGGCATACAAGAAACGTTATGGTTTGGAATACAGCATCGTAAGATTTTTTAATGTTTATGGCCCAGGGCAGGTCGCAGAGTTTGTTATGCCGCGTTTTATAAAATGGGTAATGAATAATAAACCACCAAAAATCTACGGTAAAGGTGACCAAATCAGGTCCTTCTGCTATGTGGATGATGTTATAAAAGGTGCTTTCCTAGCACTCATGAACAAAAATGCTAATTCAGATATTTTCAACATAGGAAATAATAAAGAGCCAATAAGCATCAGGGACCTTGCCTACAAAGTTATATCAGTTGCACACAAGGATATCGAACCAGAATATGTACCTATGAACAATTCCGACAGAACAAGTGAAAGAGAGATTCAGCGGAGAATACCGGACATCTCAAAGGCCAGAAAAATATTGGGTTATGAACCAGAGATATCGCTTTCAGAAGGTATTTTAAAAGTGATGAAACATGGAAATATACCAGAAAGCTGGTTTGACCCTATGGAAAGATGATAAAAATGACAAAACGTGTTTGTGTAATAGGGGCAGGTTATGTGGGACTGCCGCTTATATGCCTGCTTGCGAAAAACGGTTACAATGTATTTGCCGTGGATATTGATAAAACCAAGGTTAAACTCATAAACAAGGGCGTTAGTCCGCTCAAGGATGAGTATGTGAAAAATTTGCTACCGAAGCTCAAATCAAAAATCAAAGCCGTAACTGAATATAAAGAAGCTGTTAATGTGTCTGATATCCTTATCATGTGTGTGCCTACACCAATTGATAATACATACAGACCTGATTTAAGGGCAATAGTTTCTGCAAGCGAAAATATTTCTCCTTACCTGAAAAAAGGACAACTTGTTATAATAGAATCCACAGTTGCACCGGGAACTACTGAAGAATGCATTAAAGACATTCTGGAAAAATCCGGGTTGAAAGCTGGAAAGGATTTTTATCTTGCCCACTGCCCTGAACGTATAGACCCTGGAAACAAAAAATGGACTGTAGAAAACATACCAAGGGTTGTAGGTGGAATAAACAAGAAAAGTACTGAAAAGGCGTACAGGTTCTATAAATCGATTTTAAATGCAGAGGTTCATAAAATGAGTTCTGCGAAATCAGCAGAAGCCGTGAAAATAGTTGAAAACACATTCAGGGATGTCAATATCGCGTTTGTGAATGAACTTGCCAAATCATTTAATAAGATTGATATTGATACAGTAGAGGTGATCAAAGGGGCCTCCACGAAACCATTTGGTTTTCTTCCACATTATCCTGGATGCGGCGTTGGGGGCCACTGCATAGCTGTGGACCCATATTACCTGATTGAAAAGGCTGAAGGTATGGGTTTTGAGCACAGGTTCTTAAAACTGGCACGGGAAATCAACAACAGCATGCCTGAGTACACAGTTCAGATGATTATAGAAGGGCTGAATGAAATAGGAAAAAGCATTAAAAACACAGACATTGCGGTTCTTGGTGTTAGTTACAAGGGCGGTGTTGCTGACACAAGAGAGAGTCCTGCATTGAAAATTATTGAAAAACTCAGAAACTTGGGCGCAAGGCTGAAAATATACGACCCTTACGTGAAGGGTATGTCAAATGTGAAAAATATTGATGCGGCCGTAATAAGTGATTGCTTAGTTATAGCTACTAACCATCCAGAATTCAAGAATCTGGATTTGTGTTTGCTGAAGAGTAAAGGTGTAAAAGTAATAGTGGATGGAAGAAACATTTTTGACAAAGAAAAAATTAAAAAGTTAGGAATTATATACAAAGGTATAGGTCGATAAAAACTTGTAACCCTGTTTTCTATTTGATCACAAAAATAATATAAAAAAACTTAGGTTTTTCTGATTGTTTAATATTAACATACTATCTTTACATGGCAAAAGGCTTTATAATTCAAAATTAGATATAGAATACTGATGAAGAAGAACAACTTATGCATGGAAAAGAAAGAACCGTGGGGCAAATGGGAAGTTTTGGTAGAATATAAGCCAGGGATGGGGTACAAGGTTAAGAGAATAACTGTCAGCCCTAAAGAGTGCTTAAGTCTTCAGAGGCATCAGCATAGAGATGAATTTTGGGTTGTTGTTTCAGGAACAGGAAGGGTTACCTTGGGCAAAGATGTTTTTTTCTTGCAAAAGGGTAAGAGTACATTTATACCGAAAACTGTTTCGCATCGTGTTGAAAATCCTGGCGATATCCCATTGATTATAATAGAGATACAAACAGGTGAAGTATTAGAAGAGGAGGATATTGTACGTATAGAAGACAAATACAGAAGGATGTAATGCAGTGTTATTTTGATGTCTTTGATTTTGATTGCTGAAATCCGGAAAAACCCCTATGTAAACATTTTTAATCCCTGAGAAGAATAACCAATGTAATGATTATTGATGGAAAAAGGATAGCCTCTGAAATTCAGGAAGATACAAAAAAAGAGATTGAGGAATTAAAAGCAAAATATCACCAGTTGCCATGTCTTGCCACAGTTGTTGTTGGGGTTGATGAGCCATCAGAGGTTTATGTGAAGAAAAGGGGAAAAACATGTGAGGAAATTGGCATTATATCAAAGATGCATAGTTTACCAGATGATTCAAATGAGAGGGATGTTCTCGAACTGATTGAAAAACTAAACAACGATGAAAAAATTCATGGAATCATTGTGCAACTTCCACTGCCTAAACATATTGATAAAAGAAAGATTTCTGAGGCGGTTTCACCAGAGAAGGATGTTGACTGTCTGAACCCTTTGAACATTGGAAGACTTGCATCAGGCGATGAAACAGTTACTCCTTGTACACCAAAGGCTATAATAGTGATTCTTGAGAAATTGGGAATAGAAATTAAAGGAAAAAACGTTGTGGTTGTTGGAAGAAGCAGGATTGTTGGAAGACCGCTTGCGCTTATGCTTATTAACAGGGATGCCACTGTCACAATATGTCACACGAAAACAAAAAATTTAAAGGAACACACGAGAAAAGCCGATATTCTCATTGCTGCTGCAGGCTCACCAGGGCTTATAAAAAAAAGCATGGTGAAAGAAAACGCGGTTGTTGTTGATGTAGGCATAAATGTTGTGAACAATAAAATTGTTGGCGATGTTGATTTTGAAAACATTAAAAACAAGGCATCATTTATCACGCCTGTTCCTGGTGGTGTTGGTCCTGTTACTGTTGCAATGCTCATGAAAAGCACGGTAGAAGCATTCAAAAGGTCTAAGGTTTAAGGTTTAAGTCTTACACCTTACATCTTACCACTTCCAAGGATAATCTTTATTTAATTGTAACATATAACATATGGGTAATAAGGATGAGGATAAAGAGGGCATTGATTTCAGTTTCAGACAAAACAGGTGTTGCTGATTTTGCAGAAAAACTACAAAAAAGGGGCGTTGAAATAGTATCAACAGGTGGCACTGCAAAGATTTTGAGAAAAAACAGAATAAATGTTGTTGATGTTTCAAAGATTACTGGTTTCCCTGAAATGCTGAACGGCAGGGTGAAAACACTTCATCCAAACATTGAAGGTGGGATTCTGGCACTTAGAGAAAAGAAAAAACATATGAACGAGTTAAAAAAACAAAACATTAAACCCATAGACATGGTTGTCGTAAATCTTTACCCTTTTGAATCATTACCATCCCTGGAAAACATTGACATCGGTGGTGTAACACTTGTCAGGGCTGGCGCAAAAAACTACAAAAACGTTGCAGTGATTGTAAACCCTGAAAGATATGATGGAATAATAAAAGAGTTAAAAGAGAATAATTGTAAACTCAGTGAAAAAACAAGGGAAAAACTCGCCTCTGATGCTTTTGCCTATACAGCAAGGTATGACAGTATTATTTCAAACTATTTTCAAAGGAAAACAAAAGATGATTTCCCTGAAACAATTAATCTTACTTACAAAAAATACATGGATTTAAGGTATGGGGAGAACCCCCATCAGAGAGGGGCATTATATGGAGAGCCAAACATAAAACAGCTGCATGGGAAAAAACTCTCATACAACAACATACTTGATGTTGACACGGCAATCAACATTTTAAAAGACTTTGAAAAACCAACCGCGGTAATTGTGAAGCATACAAACCCATCAGGTGTTGCATCTGCTGAGTCTCTGCTTAAAGCATACAGGCTTGCGTATCAGACAGATACCATTTCACCTTTTGGGGGGATAGTAGGATTGAACAGAACAGTGGATGAAAAAACAGCAGATGAGTTATCAAAAATATTTTTGGAATGCATAGTTGCGCCAAAATTCAGCAAAAAAGCGCTGATTATTTTGACAAAGAAGAAAAATCTTAGATTAACTGAATCAAAAACAGATAAAAGGGAAAATAGAAATGTTAGGTCTGTTACAAACGGCGTTCTTGTTCAAAACATGCCGGATTTTAATCTTAGAAATCTGAAAGTTGTGACAAAAAGAAAGCCAACAAAAAACGAGCTAAAATCAATGATTTATGCCTTCAAGGTTGTTAAACACTGTAAATCAAATGCATTAGCATTTGTGAAAAACGAGCATACAGTAGGCATTGGCCTTGGTCAGACGAGCAGGGTAGATTGCACCTGGATAGCAGCAAAAAAAGCAGGAAAAAAACTTAAAGGCAGTGTCATGGCATCTGATGCATTTTTCCCGTTCAGGGATTCTGTTGATGTTGCAGCAAAATATGGTGTGAAAGCAATTATTCAGCCTGGTGGCAGCATAAGAGATAAGGAAGTAATTGATGCATGTAATGAGTATAATATTGCGATGGTGTTTACAGGTGTGAGGGTGTTCAGGCATTAGACAAAAACTTATTATTTACAAAAGCCATAGGGAATATAATGGAAAGCATTCAGTTAAGGAGAGAAAAAACGACAGATGTTGTTAATGCAGATGTTCCAGAATTAAATATAGATTGGAAAGAAAAAAACATAAAAACATTTGGCGTTGATCTATCATTTTCTAATGTTCCAGAATGGCAAAGAACAAAACACGTCCACAGACTACATTCTTATTTAGGCAAATTTATTCCTCAATTGGTTGAAGTTTTTCTCAAAAAATATTTTAGAAAAGGAGAAACTATTTTAGATCCTTTTTTAGGTTCTGGAACAACGTTAATAGAAGCAAATGTATTAGGCTTGCACTCAGTAGGGATAGAGTTGTCAGAATTTGGCTACCTTATTGCAAAGATAAAAACCCAAAAATATGATATCCCAGTACTTCAAAATGAGATTAAAGACATTCTTAACAAGACACAACAGTTTAGTAGAAGATTAAGAAAAGGTGAGAAAACGCTTTCAGGCGAGCCACCTCTAATGGGAATAAATAATGGGTATTTTAAAGAATGGTATTCTGAGAGAGCAGCTCAGGAAATATTTTTTTATAGAAACCATATTGAAAATTATCATTACCAAGATATTCTAAAAATTATTCTAAGTAGGTCAGCGCGTTCTGCTCGGCAGATACCACACTATGATTTGGCAAGACCTAAAACACCAGTAAAAGAAAAATACTGGTGTATTAAACATAAAGGATATTGCTATCCAATCAATGAAGCATTAAAATTCATAAACAGATATTCTTTGGATACTATAAAAAGGATTAAAGATTTCGATAGAATAAGAACAAACAGCAAAATTACATTGTTAAAGGGAGATTCCAGAACAATAGAATTAGATGTAGAAAATATTGATGGTATATTTACATCTCCACCATACTATGGTTTAATTGATTACCATGACCAGCATCGCTATGCCTATGAGTTGTTCAAATTTAAAGAGCGATTAGGGGATGAGATAGGTTCACCGACAAATGGTAAAAAAACAAATGGTAGGGAAAAATATAAACAGGACATCATCGGCGTCTTTGGGAATATGTCAAAATATCTAAAAGAGAATGCAAAGATATTCGTAGTTGTTAACGACAAATACAACCTCTATCCAGAGATTGCTGGGAGATGTGGTTTTACAATCAAAGATGCATTCCGCAGGCCGGTGCTATGTAGAACGGAAAGGGATAATTACAAATTTTCGGAAAGCATTTATTATTTTGTGAAAGAGTGGTAAAATGGCAATAACAGATAATCAGAAGAATGAAATGAAAGAATATTTGATTTTAAAAATCAGAGAGAAACTAAAGAAATACAATCGAGAAACAACTGCGATGCCATTTCATTATAGATTATTAGGCAAGGACAGAATGGCTTTATTTTCATTCATCCAATCTGTAAACACAAGTTTAGGCCAATCGATTTTTGAGAATATAGGAAAGATTATTGCAGAACCTAACGCAATACAAGTGATAGACCAATATAAAAATTTTGGAGGGTACATTAGTAGCGAAGCTGTTTTGAAAATAGATAATATAATGAGAGATTTGAGGGCGGCAAGAAGGCAGTCCGACAAAACATTAGAAACAAAAGAAATTCTCTCCGTTGCACAAAAAGGGGAGATGGGTAAGAAAATTAGAAAAAGGGTTGACCTATTTGTAGAACATCGGGATGGTGCCGAATATTATTTTGAGATAAAATCAGCAAAACCCAATATCAACGAGTTTACTGGGATAAAAAGGCAACTACTTGAATGGATAGCAATGAGAGGGAGTATAAACAAAAAAGCAAAAATCAAAACTATTGTAGCAATTCCATACAATCCTTACGAGCCAGAGCCCTATGAGCGATGGACATTACAAGGATTGTTCGATCTAAAAAATGAGATTTTAGTTGGAGAAGAATTTTGGGATTTCTTGGGAGGCAGAGGTACTTATGAAAATTTGTTAAAAGTCTTTGAAGAAGCGGGGCTTGAACTTTATGATGAAATCGATCGAAAAATGAAGGAAATAGGTAAAGTCGGGTAAAAGAAAAGGGCATTAGGTGATAATATGATAAAACTTGCAGTACTTGCATCCGGCGGGGGAACAGACCTTCAATCGGTTATTGATGCATCAGAGAAAAATGAGATTGATGCAAAGGTTGTTGTAGTAGTATCTGATAAGGAGAATGCTTTTGCTTTGAAAAGGGCAAAAAAACACGGGATAGATGCATATTTTGTTGACTCGAAAAATAAAACTAGAGAGGAGCATGAAAAAAAGGTTTCAGAAATCATTGATAAATACAATGTGGATTTGATTGTTCTTGCAGGTTATCTCAGGATGCTCACACCATATTTTATTTCCAAATACAGGAACAAAATCATAAATATTCACCCTGCACTATTACCATTTTTCAGCGGAAAAGGAATGTATGGTGAAAAGGTTCATAAGGCAGTGCTTGACTCAGGGATGAAAATAAGCGGATGCTCTGTTCATTTTGTTGATGAATCAATAGACGGGGGACCAATAATCATACAGAAAGCAGTTGAGGTTAAAGAGGATGACACAGTGAAGACGCTTGCATCAAGGGTTCTTGAAGAAGAGCATAAAATCCTACCAGAAGCAGTTCAGCTTTTCGCAGAAAAAAGATTAAAGATTGAGGGAAAAAAAGTCAGGATCCTACCTAAAGCATGAAATAAACTGACCGCAGTTGCTCCCAATCATGTTTTCTTCAACCTCACCTATGCTCAGTATGGTGTCAAAACCATGAGACCTGAATGATTCCACCAGTCCCGAAGCAGTTTCTGGTTCATATGGGTCAATGAAGGAAACAAGTTTGTTCTTCCTCACATTATTTGTAGGATTTAAAGGTGTGAGTTTTATCAGGAACTTCTCAGGATTGAAATATTTCCTAATAATTTTTGGCTCTATCTCATAATCCTGAGCAGCAGCAAAATTCAATGTTATCTTTCTATCCCCGGATTCAAAAAATCTTTCACCATAATTTGCAATTTCTTCAAACCCCCATTTTTTTACAGGGATAATTTTATCTCTTTTTTCAGGGTCTGTAGTGTGGATAGAAAACTGGAGCTGGAAATGCCCATTTGGGTAAAATCTTTTTTTGATTTGAATCAGTTTTTCAAAAAATTTTTCATTTCCTGCCGGCGCAACCGTGGATAAGCATGGGGTAAGACCAGGGGCTTCATAGATTTCTGGGAGTTTTTCTAAAACATCTAAAACATTTGGGTTAAACACGGGTTCTCCCATTCTTGCAAACTGAACCTTGAATTTTTCCACAGGGATTGTATGATCCGGGAAATGCCTGCCAACAAGATAATCTATCTGCTTCAGTATCTCATCTGATGTAAGCCTACCGTAAAATGTTCCTCCTGCATCACACATTTTGCATTTCACAGGACATCCAAACAATGTTGATAATATTATAACCCATTTTTTCTCAAACGGCAAAGGAGGCTGTATTGATTCTGCAAACTCAATAAGAAATTTCCCATTATCCCTCATCATTGCTACATACACTTTGGCAAGGTCTTCTTTTCCATATTCACCTATAACCTTCATGTTTTCCTCTATTTCTCATTATTGAGACATAAACCCTGGCACAGGCTTCTTCATATTCACCCATAATCCTCATGTTCCCTCCTCAGAAATTTCACTGCCTTCATCGCTGATAACAACCCGTCACCAACAGATATTCCGGTCTGCCTAAAATCCTCATTTTTCACATCACCTGCAAGAAAAAGCCCTGGAACAACATGTTCTTTTAGTTCATCACTCAGCATTCCTGCATTTGGTATCCTTCCAATGGC
>Ga0172366_10004900_pt1 | contig 10567 bp, 10 predicted proteins | sample LakKivSesite69cm_FD_114533 | JGI IMG/M metagenome (GOLD analysis project Ga0172366, IMG submission 114533) | Sediment microbial communities from Lake Kivu, Rwanda - Sediment site 69cm | ecosystem: Environmental > Aquatic > Freshwater > Lake > Sediment | place: Rwanda: Western Province, Lake...
CTCCGCAGTCTTGATGCCGGGGTCTGAAATAATCCTGGCTTTGACATCCGTGCTCAGCGCCAGGTCATCCATGAGCTTCTGGGATTCTGGCGAAGTCTGGAATACTTCCAGCTTAGTGGCAGCACATACAACCTCACAGGCGACGGATAGGCTGAAGTTGTCCAGATTGATAACAAGGTCATACAGCAGAGGGTCCTGCCAGTCCACGTGATAGAGGAACTTCGTCCACTTTGCCCTGGCATCATCCATTTTGCGAATATATTCGATGGCCTGCTGCCTGCTCAGCTTCTGCCGGTGCATGGCGGATGCTATGCGCAGGTCCATGTTTGCGATGACTCTGACCCGGATTAAGTGAGGGACGCCTGTAAGCAGCAAATGCCCCGCGTGTCCGTGATAGACCACCCTGTCATCCTTCATCGCATTACACAGGGCGGCCTGGATAAGGGTAAGATAACGGGTCCTTTCGGATGACAAACGCTCAATGAAGCCGGGCTTCTCCATAAGCGCTTTCTGTAAACCTTCCTCGTCTGCTCCGTACTGCTTCGCTGCCTCGGTAAGAACTTCCCTGGCTATGCAGCGGTAGCCGAGCTTCTCAGCGACCCACTTCGCCAGGTCTGCGCCACCGCTGAACGTGCCTCTCGATATCGTGATAATAGCCATACTCCACCCCTATCCGAAAATATACGGAGTTTATACACCGCCTACAAGCCAAACAGGCAGGCGCACACGCAGCCTGGAATCAATCTCTGCAACTCCAGGCTCCATCCGCACGATATTCCTTATTCTGTCCGCCTCCGCTATCGATTCCACCGTTCCGCTAACTGTAACGACCCCGCCATCAGCTACGACCTCTACCCTTCTGTCTGAGATGTTGCTGTCTGCGGCAATCAGCGCCTTCAAATGAGACGCTAATACCATATCAGCTATAACCTTCCTTGACAAATCGCTTCTCTGGTAACCTTCCATACCCGACAGATGGCAGACAACCTCACACGCGCTTTCAATCGCTATCTGGTCGAGATTGACAACTAAATCGTACAAGTTGGGATCGTTCCAGTCTACATCATAGATAAATCTCGTCCATCGCGCCCTGCCCTCATCGACCTCCCGGATATACTGCAATGCCTCTTCCCTGCTCAAATTATTGCGCTCCATGGCATTTTTAATACGGAACTCCATGTTGGCAATAACCTTTATTCTGAAAACATGGGGAGCATCCTTAAGCAGCAAATGGCCTGCGTATCCGTGATACACCACGTTTTCGTCCTTGACCTCTTTAAGCAGGGTGGCGCGGATATAAGCAAGATAGCGGTCCCTGGCCCGGGTCAAACGTTCCAGAAGCCAGGGTTTCTTGGTGAGGGCTTCCAGCAGCTTCTCCTCGGACACATCGAATTCTTTAGCTGTTTCTACCAGGACCTCCCGGCTTATGCAGCGATAGCCTAGCTTCGCCGCAATACATTCAGCTAACTTCTGGCCTCCGCTGAACGTGCCTCTCGATATTGTGATGATCGCCATGATATCCTCCTCTCGCTAATGCTTGCCACATCTAAGCAGACCTGGCATCAGCACCTTATATTTAAGGCCTCCACCCACAAGAGACATCTTTAGATTGTCAGACTACTCTCCTAACTCCCCGGTAAAGCCTTACAATCGGTCTTTCGACTCTTCAATTTTCAAGGGCAACAGCCTTGCTTTCGCCTCTTCCAAGGGAACGCGGGCCAGGGCTCGCTTTCTCAACCACATATTGCCTAAAATGATGGCCCCTCCTACCGCCAGCGCAAAACACATCACAACAAAGCTGGTCGTCTCAAGCACGGACCTGGTACCCGCACTGACCGTAATCATGCCGAGGTCATTGAGATAGTTAGGAAGCACCAAGGCACGGCTAACGCAGACTATTACCATGACCAGGGCCATAACCAGTTTAACCATGTAGTCCTTCACGTAGGTCGTTCCTATTGCTCCCACCTGCACGCCGAACAGAGACCCAGCCAAAATCAGAAGAACCATCCTGATATCAACAAATCCGCCTAACCCCCACGTTACCGTTCCGGCCATGCCCATGATGAAGGCGATTACAAGCTCGGAACCGCTTGCCAGCAGTGAAGACATCCCCAGGATATAAATCATTCCCGGGACGCCCACGAAACCGCCTACCGCAATCGTGGCAGCCAGCAGCCCCGTACCAAGACCGATCGGAATAGTAATCCATAACGAAATAGACCCGCCATTCTTTAATTTTATCATAGGCGGCAGGTTAATACTCTGCATTTTCCTGGCCAGGCCCGAGATTTTCTCGCCCGATTCCGACTTCCTGGCTCTTCGCGAGTCGATAAGCATGAACACGCCTATTACCGACAGAATAGCGACAAAGGCCAGGCTTACATAAAGGTTAGAACCGGCCTCGCCCCACGCGTTAAGAATCAGCTTCTGGACTTCAATGCCTATCTGCACTCCCGCTGTGGCGCTGAGCCCCATTATCACTCCCAGCTTCACATCGACCTGTCCGAATTTGTGGCGTTTGTAAGCTCCCACGAGCGCCTTGGGGAATTTATGGCACATATTGCTGGCCACCGCGACAGTTGCAGGCACACCCAGGCTCATCATTCCGGGCGTTAGCACGAACGCTCCGCCGGAGCCGATAAATCCGCTGATTAAGCCTCCCAGGAACCCCAAGACAATCAGGAAGACCACGCTGCCAGCACCGAGGCCGATAAATTCTTTCACCACATCGCTAGCGCCGCCTTCCATGCTAGTGCCCCCCTTCCTGATGCTTGCCATCCTGATAAGGCTGGATACCGCTGAGCTCTATCGTATAGTTGGCAAAACTCCCGTGAACGAGAGAGACTGCCAAAGCAGTTACTATGATGACGATGGCAAACACTCCCCCTTTGGTGAAATACCGGGTGACAATATCTTGATTCAGGAACACCGCAAGGTAAATCGCCAGTGAAACAACACCCCATAAGAACGCTCGCTTCAATGCTCTAGCTCGCCTTTTACGGGCTGCCGGGGAGTCCTTTGCTTTGCCCATATCATCTCCTTCCTTAACCTATGGCAGCTATAAGAGAGCATCTCTGCCCTATAGCTTGCACTTAAACTGTCTTCTCCCTTTTACAGCGAATTGAACGCAACGGGCTTCACCCGTTTAGATTGCACTTTATGCTAACATAAATACGGATTTAATGCAATAGTATTTCCTAAATTGGCAATACAGACTAGGTAATAATGCTTAGTAAACTATGGCAAAAGTACTAATGCGAAGGTAACAGACGGGAAATGACATGAGGGCTGGATGAAGGTGAAACCGACGGAGAGGATTAAACCAACCGTGGTCTAAAAGGGCAGCTTAGCGGTTATAATCGTTCCCTTACCCGGCTCCGAGTTAATCGCCAAGGTGCCGCCCAGCAACTGGACGCGCTCCTGAATCCCGGCCAGACCGAGCTTACCGTACCTTGGCAAGTTGCTCAGCACTTTCGGGGGCTCGAACCCTTTGCCATTGTCCTTGAAGGTTGCTACGATACTTCCGTCAACGAACTCCAGGGTAATATTAGCTGTGGTTGCTTCGGCGTGCTTCCAGACATTCCTCAGGACTTCCTGGACAATGCGAAATAGCACCAGCTCCACCTCGTCGGGCAATCTGCGTTTTTCGCCGACCACGTTCACTTCTGTTACTATCCCCGAATACCTTGTTATTTGTGATGCCAGCCCCTCCAGGGCAGGCACCAGGCCCAGGCTGTCCAGCGCCGCAGGTCGCAAATCCTGGCTCAAGCGTCTGGCTTCCATCATTATAGTATTGGCCTGCTGATATAACTCCTCCAGTCGCAGCCGGACCTCCGGCGGAACTTTGGCGCTGGATGCCAGGTCGTCTATGCGCAGGCAAAGAGCCACCAGGGTCTGGATGGTCTCATCATGAAGCTCTCGCGCGATGCGTTTCCTTTCTTCCTCCTGAACTCTGGTGATCTGGTGCAGCAGGAAACGCAGATTCTCCTGCATATTCCGCGCCTCCGTTATGTCCCAGGCAAGATGTTGAAAAAAGGCCGGCTTATCGGCGCTGTACACCAGACTGCTGGCTATCTGAACCAGAGCCTCGGTCCCATCCTTCTTGACCAGCTTGACCTCACCGAAGCAGCCGACATCGTCGCCTTTAAGAAGTCCGGCCTGCATATCCCTGGCGATATTCTGGCTATCCTCAGAGAGCAGCCTGGTTGCCTTCAGACTGCACAGCTCTTCCAGGCTGTATCCGGTAAGCCTGACACATGCCCTGTTGGCAGCGACGATATTGCCCTCCAAATCATGAAGCCAGATAGCGTCGTGGGCATTCTCAAATAGCTCTCTATACCTTTGTTCCGACACCCTGAGCTGCTCGGCGACCTTTCGTTCCTGCTGATATAAACGCGCGTTCTCTACAGCCACGCCGATCTGATTCCCTACAGCAGTAAGCAAATCGACATCCTCGGAAAGAAAGGTGCGTTCTGTGTGCATCGCCACGCAAAGAGTGCCGACTACCTTTCCCTTGGATAGGAGAGGGACGATGAGCTCGGAGCGTATGCCTTCCTTATCTGCCAGCAATCTAAGCGGCCTGTCCTCTTCAGAGACATCCTTAACAAACAAGGGCTCCCCCGTCTCGGCGACCTTGCCGTTTAAACCTTCGCCGACCTTCATTCTGGAAGCTCCTGCGGCAAACTCCTCCGATATGCCGCGATAAGCGGCCAGTGTAAGTTCACGGGTTGCGCTGTCAATAACATATATGCGGACGGCATCAACGCCCGTCACATCCCTGACACAATCCACCGCACTGTCGAAAACCCTGTCCAGCTCCAGGGTCTGAGAGATGATGCTGGCGGTCCGGTTGAGCGCAGCAAGCCGCTTCTCATTCTCTTCGATAACATGAAGCTGGACCTGCAGCTCTCTCTGGGCTGTCTCCAACTGTGCGCGGCGCTCCCGCTCCTTTTTCAGCGACTCCAGAGAATAGCTCACCAAGATGCCGATTATAAAGATTATGCTTGTTTCAACAAGGTCGTCTACCCGATGCGGTGCGTTAAGGATGCCGCGCGGCAGCATACAGCACACGGCGATTACCGTGACGGTTACACCACCCCTCCATCCGAACAAAAGACTGGCCAGGATGATAGGCAGCAGATAGAGGACGCGTTCAACGGTATACCTGGTTAAACCGAGGTTGGCTGTTAAATCGGCGAGAAAGGTGGGATGCTTCAGGAGATAAGCATAATGGAGGAAAGTTATGCCCACCAGCAGTAATATCAGGAGCCAGGTCCCGGGCCTGCGAACAGCCTTAGCCAAGAAGCTCATCACTGCTGTCTCCACCACCTCTTAGTATCCTGCGACTAATCATCCTTGGACTTGGAGTTGACATCAGCCAGACTGAGCCAGCCTTCCTTTAAACCGCGCAGGAGGGCTTCACTTCGTGAGCTTACCTGTAATTTATTGAACGCGCTGGTGAAGTGTGCCTGAACAGTGCGTACGCTGATGCTAAGCTCATTAGCAATATCTTTATTGCTTAACCCTCGAGTCGCCAGAGTCAACACCTCTTTTTCCCTCTCGCTGAGCCTTGCTGCGGACTCCTGTTGTGCCGGCTTGCTGGAGGTAGGTGCAAAATGTGACATCACTTTACGGGTAATCGACGGATGAAGTACTGATTCACCCTCACATACGGCTCTAATCGAGGCAACCACTTCGCGACCGCGGCTGCTCTTGAGCAGATATGCGGCGGCTCCTGCTTCCAGCGAACTGTAAATAAACTGGTCATCATCGTAAGCGGACAGTATGATGACGGTTATATTGGGATATTTCTCCTTGATCCGCCGGGCAGCCTCGATGCCGTTAAGCTTTGGCATGAGGATATCGAGCAGGACAATATCCGGTTTCAACTCCGCAGTCAGCTTCAATGCCTCTTCCCCATCAGCCGCTTCCGCCACGACTTCAAAGTCAGGCTCCTGTTCCAACACCTTGCAATATCCCTCGCGCACGATGGCATGGTCGTCAGCGACCAGTATTCTTGTCTTCTTCGAATCTTCCCCCATGCGTACCTCCTGTTGGTGTTATGTCTAACTACATTAGATTTTACCATATTAATGCTAGAGTGAATCAGCATTTTGCGCAATATTTAACAGTATAAATACTTAGCATATATACCTATATCTCCATAAAAATATTGCGTTATATCGAGATAAGAATAGCGGTCTCGGACAATGCGAAAAATGATTAGGTTGATTAACCTAGTATCAGGGCTGGTAATAAGTTATCCCGGAAATTTACAGACCGGGGTCTCAGGAGGGATACATGGCAGGTATCGAAGGAGCGTGGGCTGTTCCCCAGGCCAGCAACCAGTTGCTGGGCATATGTATCATCTTGATGATAGCCATTCCTGCTTTAACCATTCTGGGCTTCCAGATTCTGGAGAAGCTGCATTTAATACGGCTGAGCGAAGATAAATAGTATAGCCGCCGAATCTGTCAGCATGAGCTAATAAAGCGCCGCCTGAAAGGCGGCGCTTTTATATTACCTTTAGTATCCAGGTAAACAGCATCTCCCAAAACTGTAGGGCAGGTAGGCTTTGGTGCTTTCTGAGACAGATTCTTCCCAACTCGCCCCTGCATACTACTAAGCATATTATTTGCGATATTCTACTGCGACTCGTATAATATCTGCAACAGTTGAAAGGAGGCACTATGAACGACAGAAGGTCTGGGTCGAGATTTGCACCGTTTCTGGCATTTGCTCTAGGTGTCGCCTTAGGGGCAATTATTGCATGGGCAGTTGTATCCTCCAGCGGCGCTCGAGTTCATGTAGTAGAGGGCCAGGTGGCGTCCGTCAATTCAACTGGAACAGCTTTCAGCCTGGTTAACAGTACTGAGGGATACCGCATCGGAACGTATTGGCAAATGGGCGCTGGCCCCTGGAACGATACATTACCTACCTGCCTTGAGCCGCTGACAAGCGGGCAAAAGATTCGCTTTGGCGTTATCAATTTCGCCCCAACCGACAACGCATTCGGTGGTTCAGTGGTAGTGTGGGTGCAGTGTCAGGACTAGATACAATAAGTATTATAGGGGCAGGAGAGGAAACCCAGACTGAATCTCTCACGCCGAGGTGCCCGAATAATGGCGCAGTCCGGCCTGCCAGAACAGCCTCGACACTGCGAAAAATACTACGGCCAGTGACACAGCTATCACTAAGGTCACCCAGTCCAGCCGGCCCGTCAGGGCCTCGGCAGGTACGGTCACCGCGAAAGCAATCGGCACCACAAACGTAAGCCCGTAGCGCAGCCACCCCGGATACAGGCTGATCGGCCAGCGTCCCGCCTCGTACATGCTTTGAAACACTGTCAAAATATTCTCCACCCGCACAAACCAGAACGAAAGCGTGGCCAGAATCAGCCAGAAGCTGTAGATGATGACCCCGCCTGCAAGCAGCATCAGAATGAACACAGCCGCCTCCCATCCCCCCACCCTCTCCCCCATTCGCACCAGCGCAGTCACCAGCACACCAAGCCCCATGAGAATATCAATGAGGCTCCAGATTTCTACCCGCCGGATGCTGATGATGACCTGTGCATCCTCCGGCTTGGTCAGCGCAAAATCCAGCGTACCGTCGCGGACCGACTGGATGAACTCTTCCATGCCCGGCTGAATCACCAGGCCGATGATTCCGCTTACCAGAAAGTACACACCTACCAGCGCCAGCACTTCGTCAGGACGCCAGCCGCCCAGGGTATCGGTATAAGAGAATATCACCTCTAACCCGATTAACGAGATGCCCAGGCTGAGCAGCGACTGGAATAACTGCACGAAGAAGTTCACCCGATAGGCCAGCTCGCCCATCAGACTGACCCGGAAGAACACCGCAAACAAACGCAGGTAGTTCATGCGCCCACCGCCGAGTAGGCCCGTATACCTGCACGCCATACGAACCGAACTAATATAATACCTGCGATTAACCATGCGACCTGGATCCCCAGGCCCGTCAGCGCTTCAGCAGGGGTATGCTGGCCGAGCAAGACTTCCACCGGAAAGCTTATCACCCAGCGGAAAGGCAGAACCGCAGCCACTACCTGTACCGGATGCGGCAGAAGGGCCAGCGGCGCCATCTGCCCGGAGAGGAACAGCATCAGCATAAAGTAGGTCTGATTGAGAGCGCTGACCCGCGTGGTCCAGAATGCCGCCTGGGCCAGAGACCACTCTATGAGGAACCGGACTAAAAAGGCGAGTAGCAATGCCGGTATGAAAACTCCGATGGCCCATAGCGGGGGAGAAATGGAGGCATGGAAGGCCAGGGCAAGTCCCACTGCGATGACTATCATGATAGGCAGCGTTATCAGTTTCGAGGACAGGTTGTCGGCAATGTCCGAGTGTATCGGGTGCACGGGCTTCAACAGCGCAAATGAAAGGGTTCCCTCCCGGACACGGTACTCGAAATCGTACATTATCCAGGTGTAGGTAACCTGATTGACCAGCATCAGCACTATAAAGTAGGCGGCGAACTCCTGTGTGGTATAGCTGCCGACGCTTCCGCCGCTGCTGTTGGACACTATCGTCCATACAATGAGGTAGACCAGGGGTTCCAGCACCTGGCCTATCATCCAGATGAACAGCGAGGCACGGTACTGGAACATCATCGCTATGGTGGTTCGGAATTGCTGAGCGTATAGCTCCACCAGACCTTTCATGGGCTCTCCTGAGCAAAGACCATCTCAATCACTTCCTCGATCGGCGGGTCTTCCACCAGCAGGTCTATCACCGGCAGGTCAGCCAGCAAACGTTCCGTGATACGGGCTGTCTCGGCTTTGGGCACCCGGAGCGTAAAGTGGCCGTCTGCACACGATACGACCTCGCCATACTTGTTCAGGTCGGCCTGGCAGTCCCCTATCTGCACTTCGATGGTCTTATGTGCCGTGAATTTCTGCACCAGAACCGCAAGGTCGCCGTCAAAAAGGAGCTTGCCGTGATGAATAACCACGATGCGCTTACACAGTGCCTCCACGTCAGCCATATAGTGGCTGGTCAGCAGCACGGTGGCCCCGAAGCGGCGGTTGTACTCCGTGATAAAGGTGCGTATGCGCCGCTGCATCGTCACATCCAGGCCGATGGTCGGCTCGTCCAGAAACACCACGCTGGGACGGTGCAGCAGGGCCGCTGCGATCTCACACTTCATCCGTTCGCCGAGGGAGAGGTTGCGCACCGGCTTGTGCAGAAGCGGCTCCAGCTCCAGAAGCTCGGTCAACTCGCCAAGCATGCGGCGGTAATCATCGGGCGGGATGTGGTAGATGGCCCGGTTCAGCTCGAATGAATGCAGGGCGGGGATATCCCAGACCAGTTGATTGCGCTGCCCCATCACCAAAGTAATCTGCCGCAGGAACGGTTTGTCCCGCTTCCAGGGAACGTAGCCGAGCACGGTCGCCTCCCCGATCGTGGGATGCAGTACACCGGAAAGCATCTTGAGCGTGGTTGTCTTACCTGCGCCATTGGGGCCCAGAAAACCCACTATCTCGCCGGGTGCCAGGTCGAACGAGATGCCGTCCACAGCAGCGATGTCTACTCTGCGGCGGTGCACCAGGCTCCCCAGCGCCGCCGCCGTACCGGCTTCCTGATGGCTGACGGTGTAGACCTTACGCAGGTCTTGAACGTGAATTGCGGGTGATTTCATGCTTGACTCAATCGGAAGGCCTTCGCTCCCGGGTTACTGATAATATATGTTGCTTCGATTGCGATTATAGCATAATAGTTGAAAAGTGTTGCCAGACAACCTCAGCATAGGGATTGACAAAGACAGTTAGAATAAGCTAAGTAGGCGCTGCGGGAGGTGCAAAATGGACCTGAGGCACACAATAGCCATTGTCACAGGTGCGGCCAGCGGCATAGGCAGGGCGACCGTAACGGAATTGATAGGGCGTGGCTGTACGCCTGTACTGGTCGATATTCAGCAGGACAGGCTGACCGAGGTGATGCAGGAAGTCCATAAACACGCCCCGGCCGCCATTGCCGAGGTCTGCGATATCAGCGACCTCGCCCAGATAAAGCGCACAGTTGAGAAGGTAAACGAACAGTACGGCAAAATAGACATACTGGTAAACAACGCCGGCATGATGATTGTGAAATTCTTCGAGGAGACCTCCCGGGAGGAGTTCGACAGGCAGATGGCGGTCAACTTTTACGGCGGAGTGAACTTCATTCGAGCCATCCTCCCTATCATGCAAAAAAAGGGCAGAGGTGTAATTATAAATGTCGCGTCAGTGGGGGGCAGGCTGGTCGTGCCCGGCACCGCCGTCTACGCCGCCAGCAAGGCTGCCTTCCAGGGGTTTTCGGAGTCACTGTATTTCGAACTGAAGGACAAGGGAATCCACGTGGGCATAATCCTGCCCGGGGGCACGCGCACCGGCATTTTTGATGCCTCCACCAACAAGCTGGGCAAATATTACCAGAGCCAGTCCAAAACACCGCCCCAAATAGCCGCTAAGGCCATCAGGCAGGCTATAGAGAAGGAGCGCTTTGTGACGATTACGCCGTCCAGCTACAAGCTTCTCATCGAGTCCCACGACTTCTTCCCC
>Ga0172366_10004902_pt1 | contig 10564 bp, 7 predicted proteins | sample LakKivSesite69cm_FD_114533 | JGI IMG/M metagenome (GOLD analysis project Ga0172366, IMG submission 114533) | Sediment microbial communities from Lake Kivu, Rwanda - Sediment site 69cm | ecosystem: Environmental > Aquatic > Freshwater > Lake > Sediment | place: Rwanda: Western Province, Lake Kivu...
ATTTCGGGATCTACGTCGTTGCCATGCTCCTGGCTGCCGTGGGCTTCGTAATGTCGAGGAATCTGGATGATCCGTGGGCGGGCCTGCAGGCCCTGAGGTACGCGGCAGCCTTCTTCGGCGGGCTGGCATTCTCCAGATTCGCTGGGACCGTTCGGAAGGTGGTGTGATGTCAGAGGAGGAAACGTTGGGGACAGTTGGCGGAGGTCGCTTCAGGCCTCTTTCGATGAGACTGAAGGTCGTGGGCGTGGGAGCTGTGTACTTTGGCTGCTTCTTCACCCTCTTCATCGGCTCCGTCGCGATTGTCAGCGAGCAGCCGGGCGGCACCTCGGGCAATCAGACCGGGGGCTCGACCGGCCTTCACATCAGGTCCATCGTGGTAGACCTGAACGTCGCCGATCGTGCAACAGCATTCAAGCTTCAGGAACGGGGGCTGGGCAACGGGACGGTCCTGAAAGGCATGCTGATGGGTGAGACGCTCCTATTCTTCGATCTTGCCGACGGCTCCTTCATGAAGCTTGCGGATGCCGACAGTGGAAGGTGGAATCTCACTCATATTCAAGGGGATACCGTCAAGGTTGCCGGGATCCCCGTCCTGTACGAGGAATTCGCAATCGAAGAACACAAGGCGATTTTCTCCGAGCGACCCGGGTCCCTCTATGCGCTTGAACCTCTGAGATTTGCGTTCGTTGTGGAGAATGGTCTCGGCGAAGTGCATGAGTACAACTACCGGGTGTCCTTGGGGTCAGGCTCATCGCTCATTAATGGGTCCGTGACCGTCGCGAACGGGTCTGCGGGGAGCGTTGTCGTAGTTATTGACGACACCCCTCCTGCTGGGACGAAGGCACAGATCCGAGTGGAACTTGACACGGGCGAGGCCATCGAATTCCCTGTCTTCCGGGACAGCTGGATCTTCGCGGGGCAGCTGAATCCAGAAGAGGGCTTTCTGGAAAAGGTATGGAGCAAAAGCTATGGGACCGACGCACGGGACTACCTGACCTCCATCATCAAGGAGGGATCGGGCTGCGCCATATCGGGCAGCATAGAGACGGTTGAATCATACACCTTGGTGGGGTCTGATGTGTTCCTCCTAGTTCTGGACGGGGATGGAAACAGAGTCAGGGAGACGATCGTCCCTGGGACGGGATTGGAGAGGGCCGGGGGCCTGACAAGGGCGGAGGGAGGAAACTACCTGATATCAGGAAGCTGGTTGCGTTCCGTTGCAGATAAGCCCGAACCATTGAATCCCGAATATTACTACTACTTCTATCTCGCAGAGGTGGGGACGGACGTTATGTGGGAGAAAACCTGGGGCGAGAACCAATCCAACGAGGTGCCTTTCATTATTTCGAGCGAGGACGGAGGCTACATACTCGTCGGGGGCACGGGAGAATGGACCTCTTCTACACAAGACATCTACGTCGCAAAGGTGGACTCTTCAGGCAACCTCGTGTGGGAGAGAACTCATGGGGGAAGCGAGTTCGAAAGGCCCGAGTGCACTTCGGGCACATCGGACGGCGGATTGGTCATAGCGGGAATGTCGGACTCCTTTGGTGAAGGGATTCTACCCCGTGACCTATACATCCTCAAGATCGATGGAAACGGTGAGAAGGTATGGGAAACAGCAATCGATCTCGGGATGACCATCGCCGGGACGGGATTCGAGAGAAGCGGCTGGGACTGGCCGGCTGCGATCATCGAAGGCCACACCGGAGGGTATCTCGTCGTAGGTAGGATAGAGTCAGTAGATCCCGTGACGAATCTCGGGCGCGGCTACCCTTTCATCGTCAAGGTGGATGCGAACGGCAGGGAAGTCTGGAGGCGCGTCTACCAAGGGTGTGGGAACGACGGACTGGAGTCCGTCGTGAAGACCGACTCCGGAGACTACATTGCGGCAGGCTACATCGATTCCGGATCCGGGCGCGAACTCTACTTCATGGCCTTCGACGACGATGGCAACCGTATCTGGGAGACCACCTACAGCGAGGAGGGGATCGCCTACGCGAACGAGGCCTATCCCTACATGCTCATGCTCCGTACTGACGAAGGGGACCTCGTCGTGGTCGCAGAGACCGGATCGTTCTACAGCGCCGACTTCCAGGTGCTCAAACTCAGAGTTGCGTAGAACAACCATAACAGCCAATGAGTCGTGCGATTATCGTGAGCAACAGATTGCCGGTTGAATGCCTTGCCCGCCGAAGACCCGCGTTGGCCAGCCAGCACCGCCCCCACGTCCATGGCCCGGGATGCCGCAATCATTGGGCGATCCCGTCTTCGAGACCCGTCTGGGTGAACGTCCCTTGCAGATTCCTGTGCCCCACGTGGGACCGGCATTCCTCGTTTTCATTTTCTGACTGTATCGCTGACTTTTTATCGGACAGCGCCTCATCTTGTGCTGGATGGGCTCAGGACTGGATGAGCTGGGCGCAAAGGTAAGCGAGGGTGTCTCCCGTCTTCGCGGATTGGATGTTGGGGACCAGCTCGAAGTCGAGATCCTCTCGCGACTTGCCAGGGGCAGGAGGACCATAGCTGAGCTCGTGGAACAGGTCTACGGCCTTGGCAGATACGATGAGGGTTTTGGTCCTTCATACACCCGCGTGCGGAGGAAGATGAAGAGGCTTGAGTCAAAGGGATTGGTGTCGACCAAGCTCTTTGGAAAGGAGAGACCCTACAGGCTCACTGATCTCGCCGTGACCAATCTCGCGAGGATAGGTGGGGAAGGGAAGCAGATCGATCTGCTGTCCATGACCGACCTGGCCGTCTACGTGGCGACGGGAACCCTTGCTCTGCCAATGATATCCCTGAGCGCCCACCTGGTGGAAATGGCAAGTCCCACGGTCGTGATGGTATTCGCCGGGTTCTTCTATCTCCTCGGGGGATCCACGTTCTGCATCATACGCATGATTAGGAGAGTGCTCTGATTTGGCCCAGGGAACGCCAGTGGAGAAGGATGATGAGGGGCGATCAGGCGTTCTCAGCATGAGGGCAAAGGCCACGATCTTCGGGGCAGCATTCCTCTCATGCATGGTGCTCATAGCGAGCTGGAGTTTGCCTCACCTGGTCTCCGCCCTGCAGGACTTGGGTCTTGGCGGCGACGACGGGGAAGGTGACAATGACCCCACGGACACTCGATACGAACCTGTACTGGTCTGGAGTAAAGCATACACAACGGGATGTCCGGGATTCATAGCGAAGAGAGATGATGGCACCTACTGCATCACGGGGGAGAAGTGCAGGCAGCTTGTTTCACCGAAGGACCCAAAGGCCATGTTCAAGGATTGGGATATCTATGCGGCCCGGATCGATTCCGATGGCAATCTGACCTGGGATAGAACCTTGGGCAGGCAGACCTTTGCCCCCAACCAGACCCAGCAATGGATCCAGGAATGGATGATATGGGAAGGCCCCCGAGATGTCGTATCCGTCGGGGACGGATACCTGATACTTGCCTGGGGCTATGATGGTTTCTCCGAGGCACCTTGGAACCAGCAGTTGAACAGCTACCTCTACAAGATAGACACCAACGGCCAGGAGGTATGGAGGAAGGTGTACGGGGGCGACCTGTGGGAGAACCCCGTGGAACTCCTGGAATGCAAAGACGGAGGCTTCCTCATCGCGGGCAACTCCTTCACGGTCAAGAACTCCTGGGAAAAGATGGAGAGCATGTGGTACTCGGGCGTGGAGTACACCGATGTTTTCATGCTAAAGACCGATCGGAACGGGGAGGCAGTTTGGTGGAAGATCTATGACACGGGGGGCACAAACTGGATCGGGCGGCGTAGCTCCAAGTACACGGTTGCCTACAACATGTTCATTCAAGGCGTCGGCATAGAACAGGGGTCTTCCTGTATTGTCCCAGGCACCGAGGGGGGATACATCGTAGCGGGCTCCACAAGCCCATTCTACCTAATGAAACCTAGCGAGACGGCCAACATCTACGTGTTTGCGATCGACGAGCACGGGGACAAGAGATGGGAGAAAGAATACCCCGGCTCGGACTACTACGCCGCAACCTGCATTGTCCAGAGCACCGACGGCGGCTACATCATAGCTGGGGAACGAATGACACCAGGTCCCGTCATAGAGATACCCGAGGGCGTCCATAGGGGAGAACAGTACCTCGAGCCGGGAGAGACGTACACCTACGTGATGAAGATCGATAGGGAGGGCAACCAGATCTGGAACAGAACCCTGTGGCTGGGGGGCATGACAAATGACCTGGCCCCGACGCACAATGGTGGCTGCATCGGCATATCCAGCAAAGCCGTTTTCGAGCTGGATTCGGACGGTGACTTCATCTGGGACTGGATCTGTCCTGACATCGACGGGAAACCTGGGGCCCTATCGTCGATCACGCCGTGCGGGGAGCGGGACTTCCTCGCTTTGGGCTGGAAGGTGGATGAGGGTGCAGTCGGGGCTTGTGGGACAAGCCTCTATGCTTTCAAGATAACCCCTGGGGATACAGGAAATGGGAACTGAGATCGCGCAGATAGCACATTGCAGGACCCGACCCGGAGTGATCCCTCCAATCCCCTGCGTTGCCCTCTCCGCTTGCACACTCACGAGAACGCCCGGGATGGCGCCATATCGCCTATGCATGCGAATCGATAGAACAAGGAGGTGAAAAACACATGAAGAGATCAATACCGATGACCATCAGCCTGATCCTGCTATCTGCAACGCTGGCGCTTGTAGTCGGCAAGGGCAAACCTCCAGGAACCGGCGAAAGTCATAGAGCCATGTTCGAGTTCGAGGCGCTGGGAGGACTCATCACAGATCCATCAAATCCCCAGTTCGAGGCATACGACTACAACTGGGAAGGAAACCAGCGGGACAAGGTTGACTGGAGTAGCGGACGCATTCAGACATCGACGGTGACCGACTTTTCGGCGAAGGCCGCGGATGGCTGGGTCTTCCTGGAAGTCGTTGGTGGGACTTTCTCGAGTGTGAAAATCGAGAGCTTCAACAAGAACCTCAAGCGGCCCTTCTTCTCGGTGGCCTTCAGAGGGCCGAACGAAGGGGAGATGTACTGCGTGTCGACCCACAACTCGGACGGCGTCAACGTCTGGTGGGGCACAGTAGTCTCTATGACCTACGATGCCACGGGCTTGGGCAGTTGGACAGTGGTGCTTGAGGACACCCCGGTCTATGACATCAGCGAAACCCCTGGAGGGCCGATCGGTCCCATTGGCCTGATCGATGCAACCATAGTTATCACCAGGGTCAAAGAGATAGAGTGAACCCTCGTCAGGACCGTTCTTCGGGTCGGCCCCACTTCCCTAGCCGGGGCCATCAACAAGACTGAGCCCTGGAACAGCAACGGCTATGTGACACATGTAGCGTTCGAATTCACCGGGTAGCGGACATGACTTTCCTGGGCACGCACCGTTTTCTCTAGCCGATGCTCACAACCGGTTCGTTGATCAAGTTACGAAGGCTCTTGGGCCAGGGCATCTTAGGTTCGTCGTAGACCGCCCCGGTCGTCAAGCAGTACAGCGCATCCCCATCGAACTTCACAAGGATCTCAACCAGGCCATCGCCGTTCAGGTCTCCCGACCACATCCCGTTCTCGGCTCTCTCGTCATGCAGCAAAGCGGACGTATCGAAGGCAGCCTGGACCTTGCCCTTGTTGCTCAGAATGTACAGGGAAGAAGCGACGACCAGCACGTCTATCTCTCCATCACCAGTCACATCGGCAAAAGTGTTGTAGTTGCTGTAGTGGTCCGGATGAGCGGGCTTGAACGACCATTCCATCTCGTGGGTGAACAGGTCTATGCAGTAGACAAGCTCATCGTCCATAAAGCATGTCTCGAGGTTGCCATCATCGTCGATGTCGCCCAAGGGAAATGTGAAAGCCAAGCTGCCCGTCGTCAGGGTGGTCTGGAACTTCCATTCAAGCTCGCCGTCGGCGTTGAGGACGTAGAAGTCGCCATCCTGCCCCGCCACGAGCATCTCATATCTTTGGTCCTTGTCAACGTCCGCTGCGACGGGATTGCTTTCCAGCCACTCGTTGCACTGCCCCACGTCACAGTACTGCCGAAGGATGGGGAATCGCCAGATCTCACTCGCGTTGGCCGCTGCGTAGCAGACGACGTTGTTGTTGTTCAGGCACGCCACTATCTCCCCGGCGCCGTCTTGGTTGATGTCCCAGACGACCAGAGGCCATCCCGCGAAACCATCGATCCCGCTGCTCCAGAGAAGCTGCCCCATGCTGCTCAGGACGATGATCTGGCCCTGGTTAACTGCCCACTCACCCGAGCTGGCACCGGCCACGAAGTATATCTCGGGATGTCCGTCGCCGTCATTGTCATACAGCTGGGGTTCGCCCGTCACGGACCCGAGACTACCGTTCATGGTGAAATTCCACAGCTCCCTGCCCTGCCCATCCAGGCAGTGCAATGCCCCGCCTCTCCGCCCGATGAGTATCTCCGTCCGTCCATCCCCGTCCAGATCAGCGATCGTGGGCGTGGTCATGGGATGCCCCGGCAACTGTGGTTGATCCAGAGGTGGCCAAACCCACTTGACCTTCCCTGAATCCGTTGCGCACAAGACACGGTTCTCCCCTAGGCCGGATGGCCCCCAGAACCTCTCCCTGTAGCCGAGAAGTATCTCGTTCCTGCCATCGCCGTCGACGTCGGCAACCGTGGGGCTGCTGTGATGGGCCTGGGTCATTGGAAGGCTGGAGAGATCCAGGGACCAGAGAACCCGGAGATTGGTCGCGTTAATGGAAGGCACGGGGGGTAGAGAAGGTTCGGGTCCGGCCTTTCCCGCGATCATGACCTCAGCCGCGTTTGAGCATACCGAGAACTGGCCTTTCCTTCCGTAGTTGCCGTAGACGCTCACGCGCACTGATACGTTCTGTGAGCGGTAGACGATGTCCAGACAGGTGACGGTCACCGGGACGATCAGTCGCACGGTCGCATTCAGAATCCTCTCCCTTGACCCTGGGATCTCGAAGGCCAGCCTCGGCCGAGAGATGTTTGCATTGGGTGTGGCGATGATCACCTTCCCTGTGTACCCACTTGAGACAACGGTGATCGTCAGGTTCGCCTTCTCCCCCGGCCCGATAGCGACCATTTGGGGTTCAAGGAACACCGTGAAGGATCCCCGTTTCGTCTCCATGCACCCGGAATGCAGAATGATTATCACAGGAATCAGTATCGATAGCAGTTGTCTAAACCCGGACCCAGACAATCGCATCAACACCGACAACCCAGTTCACCAATGCGTAGGATGCCTGGCGATTCGGTTCTCACCGACCTATGGGGACCACGGGACGATTCATTGGATCCCGGTCCATCTTCGGCCATGGCATTGTGGACTCGTCATAGGGTGCCCCCGTTGCCAGGCAGCATAGGGCTTCCCCGGACAGCTTCACGAGGATTTCGACATTGCCGTCGTTGTTCAGGTCCCCTGACCAGGTGCCGCTCTGGGCCCAGTAGTTGTGGTGAACCTTGGGCGTATCGAAGATCGCTTGGATTTGTCCCCGGTTGCTCAACACGTAGAGGAAGGGGCTGACAACCAGCACATCCACCTTGCCATCGCCGGTCACGTCAGCGAAGGTGTTGTAGTTGTTGGAGTCGTCCGGTTTTGCAGGCTGGAAGACCCACTCCTGCTGTCGGGTGTAAAGGTCTATGCAGTAGACGTACCTGTCATCGCAGAAGGAGGTCTCAAGATTGGAGTCCCCATCTATGTCCCCAACGGGGGGACTGTACTGCAGCTTTCCTGCGCTCAGGGGCGTCTTGAAGCTCCACTCTACCTGCCCCGCCTCGCTCAGGACGTAGAAGTTGCCATCGTTTGACCCTATCAGTATCTCGTACCTGCCGTCCTTGTCAACGTCTGCCGCAATCGGCGTGGACTGCAGGTACCAGTCCGCTGCTATGATCAACCGGCGCCAGAGTTCCACCCCGTTGGATGCGTCCAGGCAGACCACGTAGTTGCTGCTCAGGGTGACAACGATCTCGCCCGAGCCATCCTGGTCGATGTCCCACACGAGGGGCTGGCTGGGAAGGCCATCCAACTCGACGTTCCACAAAAGTCTCCCGCGAGCATCCAGACAGGAGACGCGCCCCCAGTCTATCAGCCGCTCGTTGTCGGGCGGCCCCGATGCCAGGTAGATCTCGTACTCCCCATCACGGTCGTTGTCGTACAGCTGTGGCGTATCCACCGATCCCAAGGTCCCGTTGAAGGACATGGTGAGCTTCTTCTCGTCATCGTTGAGATACTCCAGGGAGACAAAGCCAAGGGCTTCGTCTCTGCTGAAGCTCCAGAGCTCTTGGCCATCGCTGCTTAGGCAATGGAGCGCTCCTCCCCTCCGGCCTATGAGGACCTCCAGCCGACCATCCCCGTCAAGGTCGGCGATGGTGGGATTGCTGATCGCCCTAGGCTGCCCGAGGAAGTTGACGGCGAAGTCGAACCCGGGCTGGCTCAACGGGGGGAATATCCACTTGACGCTTCCCGAGTCGGTGGCGCAGAGCAGACGGTTTTCACCGATTATCTCCGGACTCCAATCGGCCCTGATCGGTTTCCTGTAACCGATGAGGATCTCATTGTGGCCGTCGGCGTCAATGTCCGCCACGGAGGGACCCCCGCTCGCCTGCACCAAGCCGATGCCGGCAAGGTCCAGCGACCAAAGCACGTCGAGGTTGCGTGGTTTGGGAATAGGCTTGATCGTTATGTTCACCGCGTTTGTGGGCACTGCGAAGGCATCCTCCGTCTGGGGGTTCCCGTAGACTGCCATGCCGAACTGAACGGCCGCTGGTTCCGTCAGATTATCTCCGGAGAAACGCACCTTGTAGCTTACCACGGCCTTCTCGCCAGCCGAGATATGCCAAGTTGCAGGGCCCTCAAACTCGTAGGTCAGAGCCCCGAGGGGCGCCACCACGACCGATTCGTTGATGCTTAGGTTGCCTTGATAGCCCTTGGAGACTATCGTCAGCGTCAGATTGCAGGCCTCGGCAACCTGGGCGGCGATCTGGAGGGGTTCAAGGGATGCGGCCAGCCCCTTTGATGGCTGCCTAGACTGCCAGTGGATCAAGACCAGTGAGACCGCAAGGACCGAGGCAAGAACGACCATGGCCAAGATTCTGCGGGTTGAGGTTCCGAGTGCCCCCAGAGCTACCACGACGACCGCAAGAAGGCAGAGGCTGATCACTGCCAGATCCACCGCCACCGTCCCGGCCAGCGTTATCCTGACCTTCTGTGGTTCTGCATCACCGCGCCGGATGATGCCCATGTTAGCGGATATCAAGAGAACGCCCAGAAGCAGGGCCTGCATGGCGACTATCCGGCTTCTCAGGGAGAACTGGAAACGAGGATAGGTGTCCTCCTCTTCCTCAACCCCTGGTGAAGCCCGAGGCTCGCCACGCATCTAGCTCACCTTGCGCAAAGCCAACGAGAGCCTTGAGAGGCAGAAGCCGGTTAGCACCAGAAGGGCGCTGTAGGGAACGATGGTGTCGGGGCCCGACAGCCAGTTGCCCGATTGAAGGGCAAGTGCCATATTGGCGATGCCCAGCGCGATTGTGACTCCGAAGGCTGCGAGTTCAACGCGCGAAATCGGTGGCTGTCTTCCATCCTCAATCTCCATCATCCTAGCGGCTGCGTAGGGGGTCAGCTTGTAGGGCCTGTCGCGCCCGAAGAGGCGGGTCGAAATGTATCCCTGCTTCTGCAGAGCCTTCGCAGCGCGGAAGACCTTCATGTAGTAAGTGTGGTAGTCCGGATTCTCCTTGGATACGCCGTATATCCTCTGGACGAGTTCCCCCGCAGTTCTTCTCCCCTCGGTCAGGGAATGTAGCATCTCGGCCTCAATCGGTCGTGAGAGCTCCATCCTCTCAGCTATCTCTTTTCCCGTGGGAGCATCTTTCCTGAGTGCATTGGCCCCGGGCAGATCCACGGATGATCGGTGAAGGGCAACAAGGGACTCTCTTATATAAGCAGCGATCTTCACGCATCTTCACAGTCCACCACCGGCAGCGGGGGTTCCTTGCCTAGGGTTTCGTCCAGGAATCAAGAGTTGAGCGTGCGAGGTCACGTTGGGGAAACACCAGCAAACCGACTGGCGCACATGCCGGTCAACCAGCGTGAGGCCATTGAAGCCCCAGCTGTCACTTTTTCAGATTTGCACATATCGCTGTCTTTATAGGGATGCGGAAGGTTCTTTCACATCGTGCCTGGAACGCGCCCCGGCAACATCGACCGACTCCAAGACAGAGTCAGGGAAGGCATATCCAAGATCAGGGGGCTCGAGATAGGGGACGAGCTTGCCGTTGAGATCCTCGCCCAACTGGTCGATGGCAGGAAGACGGTGTCGGAGATCGTTGAACAGATCGACGGCCTCAAGATCACCGACGAGGGGTTCTACTCCAGCTACACCAGGGCCAGGAGAGCGATGAGACTCCTTCTCTCCCCCCTAGGTCGGAGCGAGCAACGTTCCCAATGTTGTTGGACCTCGCCCGACAGCGCGGCAAACATGGTGCAGAGAACCAGAAAGGGGATATCGCATTCCCCAGCCTCACTGGGGCCAAAGGCATATACGTTGCGGTCCTCAGAGCCGAAGTATATCGTCCCA
>Ga0172366_10004907_pt1 | contig 10560 bp, 8 predicted proteins | sample LakKivSesite69cm_FD_114533 | JGI IMG/M metagenome (GOLD analysis project Ga0172366, IMG submission 114533) | Sediment microbial communities from Lake Kivu, Rwanda - Sediment site 69cm | ecosystem: Environmental > Aquatic > Freshwater > Lake > Sediment | place: Rwanda: Western Province, Lake Kivu...
CTCGGCGATGCGCTTATGCGCCTCGGAGGTGTTGTACATCAGGACGATCTCGGGGATCTGGTCCACCGACGTGAAGCCCATGTCGTCCAGGTAGGCCTGCAGCTCGGCCTTGGCCGCCTCGGCGTCGGTCTTGATTCCTGTGTCAGGATGGTCCTGCATCGTCGGGCAGGCTGCCATGCCGGGCCGGCAGAACCACTGCGCCGGCTCCTGGCCGCCCTTGGTGACGTTCTCGACCAGCCCCTGGCGGTCAATTGCGTGTGAGAGAGCGCGGCGCAGGTGGACGTTGTCTATCGGGGGCTTGGAGGTGTTGAAGCCGTAGTAGTAGGTGCAGCCATAGGGTGAGATGCTAAGTTCCTGCGACAGCACCGGGTCGGCCTTGACGCGATCCAGGTCGGACAGCGGCACGGGAACCCAATCCAGGTTGCCTGCTTCGTACTCGGCAAAGGCCGGGGACTGATCCAACATGGCGAACTGGACCTCGTCAATCTGCGGCGCGGGGACACTCTCGATGCCGGGCCAGAAGGGGTTCTTGACGATGGACATCGAGGAGTCGTGGATCCATTCCTTCAGCACGTAGGGGCCGTAGGACTGGTTGAAGCCGGGCTCGGTCCAGCGGTCGTAGCGGGCCTCGGTGCAATCGTCGCCCTCGATGATCCACCTGGGCTGCGCGTGCCCTACCCACAGGCCGATGATGTTGAGGTTGTAGACCGCCGGTGTGAGAAAGGTGACCTCCAGCGTATAGTCGTCCAACGCCTTGGCCGCCACCCCGTCCAGCAATGCCTGTTTCTCCTCTTCCGTCATGTCGGCCCAGCCCTCGGCGGCGTTCAGCTCGTTGAAGCCCTTGATGGCGAAGCCCAGCACGTAAGCGTAATCGGAGGCGGTGTCAGGGCTGCCTGTGCGCTTGATGCCGTACTCAAAGTCCTGCGCCTTCACGTAGCGCACGTTGCCCTCGCAGTCCAGCACCTCCTCGACCGCCGAGCCGTTCCAGCGCACCCAGGGGATGCCCTGGCGGACGTGGAAGACGTAGCTCAGGCCGTCTTCAGAAGCCTCCCAACTTTCGGCCATGCCGGGCTCCAGTGCCAACGTCAGCTCGTTCAGACGGGTCAGGCCGACGGTGATTTCGTCCACGATCTGGATCGAGCTGGTGTCGGTAGAGAGCGCCGGATCAATCGTCGGGACGTCGCCGGGGCCAAAGTTGCCGCGCAGGACGTTCGGCCGTGTCTCCCTTGGCGCTGGGGGCGGCGTGGCTGTGACGACCTCAACGACAGTCTCGCCCTCTACCACCTTGGTGACCTCCACGGTCACAACTTCTGGCGTCGGAGCCCCGCAAGCCGCCAGCAACGTACTGACGACCATCAGCGCAGCCACCAACGCGTGCCACTTTTTGCTACGCATATTCTCCTCCTGTCTAGTGACTGGTATCAGTTTGCCACTCATGATCAGCGTTCTGGGCAGAAACCAATCTGCCCCAGACCCTCTGGTATCTCTCGCTACACATCACCTCCTTCCCGCCGGCAGTGCACACCGGTCACCAGTCTACCAGCCTACCAATCTACCAATCTACCAATCTACCAACAGTACACACCGGAAGCCAATATCCTTCGTGCGCCACGTGGGCTCCTCATTCGTACGGGAGTAAGTGGCAAGCGAGCTTTCGAGGTCCGCCCACGAGCCACCTCGTAACGTATGGTGGTGCCCCACAGGGTGCCGCCCTGAATAGCGCGTGCTGGTAGGGGTCTCCAGATACTCTTCCAGTGTGCGCCAGCGTTCCTGGACCCACTCGCATACGTTGCCAGCCATATCCAGCGCACCATACGGGCTGGCTCCCTGTGGGTAGCTCCCGACCGGCTGCGTGCCTCCGATTTCACTCCAGTAAAAGTTCACGCGCGCCGCGTCGAACGTATCGCCCCAGGGGAACGCCCGGCCATCGCTCCCCCGCGCCGCCTTTTCCCACTCGATCTCGGCCGGCAGGCGAGCGCCAGCCCACGCACAATAATCTTCCGCCTCGCCGTGGCTGATCCCCGTCACGGGATGATTCGCCCGCGCCGGGTCCTCGTAAGGGATCGTGTAGAGTGGCTCCAGGCATCCACCGTCAGCGACGCAGCGCGCATATTGTGCATTCGTGACCTCAGTTCGGTCAATCCAGAACGCATCGAGGTAGAACGACCGTTCAGGCACGTCTGTCGTACTGCCAGGGCCATATCGGAACTCCCCGGCGGGGATGAGAACCATACAAGCGCCGTCCTGCTTGCGCACCCTCGTCGTGGGTCGAGCAGGTTGATGTGTGCACGCTATTGCAAACGTCATTGCGCCCACTGCGGCCCCTAGTGCGGCGCACCCAAGCAGGATCCGGGCCTTTTTCATAGAAAGTCATCACTATATAGCGGGAATGGGGTGAGGCAGCCAGGAGTCCGGCTGCCTCACCTTAGCAAGAAGTGGTCCGTAACCGAGTATCCTGGTAATGACCTGCAACATCCGCCATACTCACCATCATAATACAGGTTCTCAGTCGTCGCATCCGTGAGCCCCACATTTCGGCACATGCAGAAGTTGCGGGTTTCCACAACGCTGGAGGGTGTGGAAACCCACAATTTCAGCCCATTCTGCTTGACAGGGCTCGAGGCGCGGCGTATAATATTAGTGGTGATATAAATCACTACTAAGGTATACCGATGGAGGAGGCTATGTCCTTAGATGACCTGATTCTGCGCCTGACCCACCTGGGCTTCACAGAATGGGAAGCCAAAGCATACCTGGCACTGCTGAAGACGAGTCCGGCTACGGGCTACCAGGTGAGCAAGGAGAGTGGCGTGCCACGCTCGATGATCTACGAAGTGCTAAGGAAATTGGTTGACCGCGGCGCGGCGCTGACAACACACGACGGCGACAACACGCTCTACGCCCCGCTTCCACCGCTCGAAATGATCGAGCGGCTCCAGCGCGAGCACGCAGAATTGACCGCAGGGCTCAAGCGCGACCTGGCGCAGGTTAGCCACCGCTCCGAGGAAGAATACGTGTGGAGGATCGAAGGATACGAGAACATCTCTGCCCGCGCCTGGAAACTGATCGAACGGGCACAACAGACGCTCTACGTACAGATATTTGCCGAAGAGTTCGAACGGTTGCGCCCGGCCTTCGACGCGGCCGCCGCACGCGGCGTGCAGGTGACAGCGTCTACCATTGGCGCGGTAGACTTTCCCGCTGGCCGCGCGGTAGAACTGCCGGTCACGGCGGCGGTCAAGGATATGGAGATGCTCGGGCTACTGATGGTCGCCGACCGAAACGAAGTGTTGCTTGGCGAGCGGGAGCATGTGACCTACACACGTGCCTCGTGGACGCGCAATCGCCACCTGGCCGCCATTATTGAAGGGCACGTGCGTCGCTTTCTGCTCATCCCCATCATCTACAGCGCCCTGGACGTGGATAGCGTGCTGGCGATATTGCAGGGTGACGAACGGGCGCTGGTGGAAGCACTGTTAGACCGGGAAAAGCTGGCTCGCTTCCAGCGAGATTCTTCGCTGCGCTCAGAATGACGGAGGGCTGTGTACGAGGAGGGGAGTGAGATGAGAATGTACTTGAGACTGGCGTGGCGCAACGTCTGGCGCAACCGGCGGCGCACCATCATCGCGCTGTCGGCCATCGGGCTGGGGCTGGCCATGCTGATCCTGATGGACGGCACGATCGCCGGATCGAAGCAGGCCACCTTCGGCAACGCGGTGAAGCTCGAAGGTGGCAACGTACAGATCCATGCGCCGGGCTTCCGCGAGCGGGCGCAAAGGTTGCCCTTGCTGCCTTTGAACGACGCCAATGCAGCGGTTCGGGTAGCACTGGACCGGCCGGAGGTGATTGCGGTCTCTCGCCGCATCCGCACCGGTGGCATGGTCGGCAGTCGTGAGGGCGCCTTCCCCGTCGTCATCATCGGCATCGAGCCACAGCAAGAAGCACCGGCAACGCTGCTGGCAGGAAAGATTGTCCAGGGACAGTATCTGACAGCCAGCGACGAAGACGTGCTCCTCATCGGGCGCACGCTGGCCGACCGCTTGGAAGTCGGAGTCGGCGACCGCGTCACGCTGGTGGGTCGTGCCACCCACGAACAGACGCGCCGACGCACGATGACGGTTGGTGGCATTTACGACTTGAAATTGCCGGAAGTAGAGAAGCGCATGGTGTACGTTTCCCTGGCCGAAGCGCAGACCCTGTTCGACTTGCGGGGGCAGGCCACCGAAGTCGTCGTCACTCTGCGCCGCATAGGGCAAGAACCACAAGTCGTCACTGCGCTGCGCGCCGCCTTGCCCGGTTACGAGGTGGACTCCTGGCTGGAGCTGAACCCCAGCATGAACATGGCGTTCGCGGTGAACGAACAGTTCATGGCCATCTTTGGACTGGTCGTGTTGCTGGTAGCGGGCATCGGCATCCTCAACGTGCTGCTGATGGCAGTCTTTGAGCGTACGCGCGAGATGGGCGTGATTGCCGCGTTAGGGCTGAAACAGCGAAACGTCCTGGCGCTTTTCCTCCTGGAAGGAGTATTGATCGGAGTGTTGGGAGCGCTGGCCGGCTGTGTGCTGGGCGGCCTGGCCGTCAGTTACCTGGGGCAGGTTGGCTTCGACATCAGCACGATGGCCCAGGCGTCTGAAATGACGGCGCTGATGGGCGAGCGGCTCTATCCCAGGATCGAGGCCGATTTGCTCATGGGGCGCACGTTGACCATCGTCGTCATTGCGGCACTCGCCTCGCTCTACCCGGCCTGGCAGGCCTCGCAGCGGGAGCCAGCCGAGGCACTGCACTATGTGTGAGCAATGCGCAATTCGTAATGCGTAATGCGTAACGGGATGAGGAACACGAAACACGCGACACGAAACACGTACTACGTACCACGGGACTATGCAGGGAGGATGGTATGTTCAGGTTGTGGAAGATTGCTTATCGTGACCTGGGCCGTAATAGGCGGCGTTCAGTGTTGACGATGGCGGCCGTGGCGTTGGGACTGGCACTCGTCCTCGTGTTGGCGAGCCTGAGCAGGGGGGCCATCGAAGCGGCGCTAAAGAATAGCATCCGCCTGGATACCGGCCACGTGCAGGTGCGTGCAGCGTCTTACGATGCAGAAAAGGTCAGCCTGGCGTGGGAGGATTTGCTGGACGACCCGCAGGAATTTGCGGCGCGAGCTCAGGCGCTGGAAGGGGTGGTGGCCGCCTCACCAGTACTATGGGCCAGCGGCATCCTGGAGACGCGCGATCAGACCATCAGCGTAAAAGTGGTGGGTATAGACCCACTTTCTGAGGCGTACGCCCCTTTCCGAGAAGGGCTCGTCGCCGGCAAGTTTCTGGCCCCGGATGACCGTAGTGGCTTACTCGTAGGGCAGCGACTGGCCCACAACCTGGGGCTGGCCGTGGGTGGACGGGTCAGCTTGCTCGCCAACACGGCCGACGGGCAGCCCGACGAGGCAGTCTTTGCGATTCGTGGCCTGTACGACACTGGCATCCCCTATTACGACGAGACGACGGTGTTCTTGCCCCTGGCCAAAGCACAGGCCTTCACACGGACCGCAGGACGCGCCAGCGCGATCTTCATTCTGGCCAGGCACAAGGAGGCCACTGAGACGATTGCCGAGGCGTTGCGCGCACCGGGGCTGAACGTACTCACCTGGCGCGATCTCAACGAGATCATGCTGCAGGCCTCCGCCATGTCGGCCAGTATTCTGAATCTGATGAACCTGGTCGTGCTGGCGGTTGTCGCCATCGTCATCGCCAACACGCTGCTGATGTCCGTCTTCGAGCGCACGCGCGAAATGGGCATCCTGGCCGCATTGGGGATGAAGGGGCGGCAGATCCTGCTGATGGTCCTCCTGGAAGCGGGTATGCTGGGGCTGGCAGGCATCGTTCTGGGATTGCTCGTGGGAGGGCTGAGTGTGGCCTATTTCGCCACGGCGGGCCTGTACGTCGGCGCAGAAGTGACCTCTACCGCCACGTCGGCTATATTGGCTTACGGCGACACCATCTACGCCCGCTTCTCATTGCCGGATGCGGCGTCATCGGCCATTGCCGCACTCGCCATCACGTTGCTGGCCTCGCTCTACCCGGCCTGGCTGGCGGCGCGGATGGAGCCGATTGAAGCGCTGCGGGCTTTGTAGGACAAATGGAGGTGTAAGGTGCAAGTCATCCAGTTGCAGGATGTAACACGGGTCTACAAGATCGGTGAAGTCGAAACACACGCGCTGCGCGGCGTCACGCTGACCGTCGAGACCGGCGAGTTCTCCGCCCTCGTCGGCCCCTCCGGCTCGGGCAAGACCACCATGCTCCAGTTGATGGGCTGCCTCGATCGCCCCACCAGTGGCAGCGTGTACGTCAACGACCAGGACGTAACGCGGCTCAAGCCCAACCAGCGCGCCGACCTGCGCAAGGGCACCATCGGCTTCGTCTTCCAGTTCTTCGCCCTCATCCCCGGCCTCACCGCCTACGAAAACGTCGAGCTGCCCCTGCTGCTGACCGGGGAGAAGAGCAAAGCGCGGCGAGAACGGGTGCACGAGCTGTTGGAGGCAGTGGGGCTCGCGGACCGTGCCCGCCACCGTCCCGACCAGATGAGCGGCGGTGAGCAGCAGCGCGTCGCCATCGCCCGCGCACTGGCCACCCGCCCACTTCTAATCCTGGCCGACGAGCCGACGGCCAACCTCGACACCGACAACGGCCGCCAGGTGATGGAGATCATGCAGCGCCTCAACGCCGAGACCGGCACGACCTTCGTCTTCGCCACCCACGACCCGCGCGTGGTCTCTTTCGCCCGGCGCGTGATCGAGCTACGCGATGGACGAGTTACGGAAAATAACCAGCATGCCTAGTACCTCACTCCAATGCTCGTGATGGATTCGTAGTAGCGACTTCAGTCGCTTCTTCTAAAACGACTGAAGCCGTTACTACGGGCCATCAAAATCCGTATGGTGGAGAGGTCTCAGAAATCCAATGGAGGTATGAGACAATGTACAGACGCTGGACAACAATCTTGCTGTTGTTGACGGCACTGGCCGGCTGTGCCCGCCCCCCTACCCCCACTCCCACCCCGGTCACCACGCAGTTGCCTTCGGCGGCCGGCTCTGCTCTCACTGGAGTTACGGTCACCGCGTCAGGAGAAGTCGTGCCCGTCCAGAAAGTACAACTGAGCTTTATAATGGCGGGACGGATTCAGACCGTGGCGGTAGCCGAGGGCGACGAGGTCCAGCCAGGCCAACTGCTCGTCCAACTGGAGACGACTGACCTGCAGCGCACAGTCGCCCAGGCCCAGCTCAGCCTGCGCCAGGCCCAACTCCGCCTGGAGCAACTCCAGGAGCTGCCCGACGAGGCCGACGTCGGGACGGCCCGCGCCGCCGTCAGCGACGCCGCCGCAGCCTACAAAAGCACACAGATGAACCTGACTCTCACCGAGCACGCTGTCTCCGTCGGCGACGCCGTCCGCGCTGCCCGCTTCGCCCGCGACGAGACCTATCGCCAATACCAGGCCCTCGTCAGCCGCCTGGGCGAGGAGGATTCCAGAACAGCCGCCGCCCACGACGCCTACCTGAACGCGCTGGGGGCCTACAACCGGGCGGTCGAGAGCGCCGACCTGCAACTGACCACCGCCAAGAGCGAGGTCACCCGCACCTACCACGACCTGCAGCAGGCGCAGCGCAACCTGGACACGCTGTTGAAGGGGCCTGAGGAAGAAGAGGGCGAGTTGGCTCAACTGAACGTGGAGGCGGCGCAGTTGAGCCTGGAGGCAGCGCGTACTGCGCTCGATCAGGCCGTGCTGCGTGCCCCCTTCACCGGCACCGTCGCGGCCCTGGCGGTCAGCCCCGCCGAGACGGTGTTGCCGGGCCAGACCGTGCTGACGCTGGCCGGCCTGGGCAACCTGCGGATAGAGACGACCGACCTGAGCGAGCGGGACGTGGCGCGGGTGGCCGTGGGGCAGCCAGCGACCGTGTACGTGGAAGCGTTGGGTCTGGAAGTCGGAGGGAAGGTCGTGGCAATTGCGCCACAGGCGACGAAGGTCGGCGGCGACGTGGTGTACAAAGCCGTGATCGAGCTGGGCGAACAGCCGGCGGGGTTGCGCTGGGGCATGAGCGTCGAAGTGGAAATCGCTACCGGATAGAAACACGCGAGAGAAAAGACTGGACACTCGTCCAATCACAAATCCCCCACATGTCCAACGCATGTGGGGGGTTTTTGTGATATGATAAGAATGCGTATTGAACCAAATGTCGCCATCTGATGTATAGATGATAAATGCTATACCAGGAGGGGGAAAAATGAAATCTCTTACTATGAGAATCCCGATCGACTTGATGTTTGCCTTCGTCGTCGTGTCACTCGTGGCCTGCCAACCAAATGTGCCCACAGTGACGCCAATCAGCAAAGCCACAGAAACTATAGCGGCTGAGTCAACCCCTGCACCTGCTGCTGCGTCCTATGCGTGCCAAGCGCCTGACACGGACTGGAATGATCGCACGATCTTCCGCAGCGGGCTGATCAAAGCCGGGCAAGAAGCGCTTGAGCGCCTGCCGGGTGCGAGCGTGTACCACGTTGACTTGCAGATCCCCGGTGACTTTTCCGTACTCCAGGGCTGTCAGCAAGTCCGGTACACAAATCAGGAGACTATTCCCTTGCAGGAAGTCTATTTCCAATTGTTTCCAAACAGGGCCGGTGGCAAGACAATCGTGTCTGAAGTCAAGGTGGATGGCCAGGGCGTAGACCCTTCCTATGAATTCCAGTGCACTGCCCTGCGCGTCCCGCTGCCGCTAGCCCTGCCACCTGGCGCACAGGTCATCATCGAGATGAACTTTGAGGTAACAGTCGCCCTGGAGATGGGAGGCAACTATGGCCTGTTCGGCTACTTCAACGACGTGTTGGTCCTGGACGAGTTCTATCCCGTCATTCCCGTCTATGACGACGAGGGATGGAACGTCAAAGACCCGGTTCCCAATGGGGACGTCACCTACTTCGACGCCAGCTTCTACCTGGTGCGGGTGACTGCGCCGGCCAACACGGGCTTGGTTGCGTCAGGCGTCCCGGTCAGCCGCGAGCAGAAGGAAGACAACCAGGTCGTGACCTTTGCCGCCGGCCCTACGCGCGATTTCTACCTGGCTGCCAGCGACCAATACACCGTAGTCAGCCAGACAGTGGGAGAGACAACAGTCAACAGTTATGCATTCTCACAGCGGTCTGACCACGCCGAGATTGCGTTGGAGACGGCGGAACATGCATTGCAGATTCTCGGCGAGCGCTTGGGCGCTTACCCGTACACCGAGTTTGACGTGATCAGTTCGCCAATGCAGGCCCTGGGCATCGAATATCCTGGCATCGTCGGGATTGCACTCGATCTGTACGACCCGGCCAAAACTATTTGGGGACTGCCATCCCGGGTCATGCTCGAATCCACCGTCGCGCACGAGGTCGCCCACCAGTGGTTTTACAGCGCCGTGGGAAACGATCAGGTAGACGAGCCGTGGCTGGACGAGGCACTTGCTCAGTATTGCACTTACCTTTACTACGCCGACGCTTATGGCGAAGCGGCTGCGCAGAGCTATCGCGATTCGTGGGAAAGCAGGTGGGAGCGGGTTGACCGGGCTGACATTCCGATTGGACTGCCGGCGGGGGACTATACGGAGGAGGAATATGGCCCCATTGTCTACGGCCGTGGCCCGCTCTTCGTTGTGGCATTGGCAGAGAAGATGGGGCAGAGATCGTTTGACGAGTTTCTGCGCGATTACTACGAGTCCAACCGCTGGGGGATCGGCACCGGCGACGCATTCAGGCAGCTTGCCGAACAGCATTGCCAGTGCGACCTGACCGCCCTATTCGAGGAGTGGGTTTATCAGAAATGACAGATCAATGCAACTTTCGAGCCCGAGCAATTGGCCGGACGGCCCCAAGTCCGACATCGAGCAGCGCCACTGAAGCTTTACTCTTGTGCGGATAAAGAGCGGCCCACGCCAGAGTTCCCAGCCCAGCCGCGCGTACAGTCCAGGCTGGGCTGGGGACAATCCACCCAGTTCGAAATCGCCAATTTCTGCGGCGACTCTCCGCATCACCGCCGTCGCAAACCCCCGCCCCCGCCAGGCCTCTTCGGTCGCCACAGCCTCCACGTAGGCCGTGCGCAAGGACGGCAACGCTCCGCACTGCAACCAGCGCGTCACCCACAAGGCGTGGCTGACCAGCGTGCCGTGCCAGCGTGCCAGCACGTGCGTGGCGTCCAGGAACGTCCGGTATAGGGGTTCATAATCCATACCGTGGGCACGAGAACACAGCGCGAGTATCTCAGAGCGTTCACTCCCGGCAAGGACTGCACTTCTGATCACGTCAAGAGTGAGGCTATCGGGCATCAGTCACCCACGTTATCCTCAAAAATACTTGACTTCGCAGACATCTTGCTGTATACTTTCACCAGGCCAGGGATATACGATCAATAGGTCAAGTTGGGTTCATACTCGGTTCCGAGCACACAAGCAAGGGTCTTGCCGTTATTCCCGCCGGTCAACGCTATCTTGAAATCGACGATTTCTACGTCACACCCGAGTGCCGTAGCGAAGGCATTGGC